>Ga0210392_10000640_pt1 | contig 20631 bp, 17 predicted proteins | sample IncBWC30OmetaG_FD_161057 | JGI IMG/M metagenome (GOLD analysis project Ga0210392, IMG submission 161057) | Forest soil microbial communities from Barre Woods Harvard Forest LTER site, Petersham, Massachusetts, United States - Inc-BW-C-30-O ...
CCTTTTTTCAAGGCGACTTCATTTCCCGATTCATCTTGAAGAGTATTCTCGACGCGGATTTCTTTGTAAAGGTGTTCCGCACCTTCCACGGAGATTTGCGCTTTCTCCGGCTCGTTGGGAGTAATTGGGGGGATAATTTTCTCCACGGTGCCTGAAAGAGTTACAGTTGCCTTCTCTTCTGGGCGGTCTTCATCCTTGCCGTTAGTTTTGTCGCTCATTGGGTTTCTCCCTGTTGCAGGACGGGCCGAACTTTGAGTAAACAATACTCCTAAAAGGTGTCGAGTTAAAGCGAGTTACGAGGGTGAATCGTGAAAGACCTGTGTATGACGGTCAAGACAGGCGAAGGTTCTTCAGCGACGCGCGAGCGAGCCCACCACCGATGTTTGGCTTGATGACCAGTTCCAGCACCGTAACATTTGACAGCTCGACTTGATATTCTTCGACTTCGCGGATCGCTCCAGGTGGGCTGAAATTCCATTGCTGACGCACAATTTCTTTGAGCGAGTTCCCGCCATCCGGAGACCACCGCAGAACGAACTCTTGTGTGCGCCCGGTCTCCTTTTCCTCAAAAACCAGGGATATGCATCTCAGCGTTTGCGGCTGATCGAAGATTAGCCGAATGGTCTGACTCCCCGGGGCTGCTGCACGCCAGCCTTGCGCATCTCCCGAGACGAAGGCCGCTTCGACCGGAAAGTCCTTATCTTCCGACGTCACCTCGACAGCGGCTGCACGCTCGACATCTAACCAACCTTCCCCGCGAGTCCGAATGGTTTCCGGAGTTGGGGTGATAATGCGCTTTCGCATATCACCAGTGTACTCTTGTTCAGGATCTGTCTCTATCGGTCGAGCTTTCTGCTGACCACCGCGCGGACATAACTCTTCACAAAAAGAGCGCCGGCCATCTGTGATTAAGCGAGGCAAACCGCCTCTATGAATCGAATTAAGTCGTTTTCGTCAAGTCACGTGCGGTCCAGTCACCGGGAGAATAAATCTCGATGCCGGCGACAAAGCGGTCGTCCGTATACGGTTGACAATGGGCCACGCGGCCAAAAGACTTGAGGCTTCCACGGATCGATCGAATCGACAACTGTTGATTGGTCTGCCAATCCCTTCTGGACACGACTCGGGCGCCGTGACAGCTTATGTCGATAGTTGAGGCAATTTCGAACGAGGGATTATCTGAACAACTAAGGTTCACAAACATTTTCAAAGGCACACGATCTTCCTTCCGGTGCACGAGAGTGTCTGGCACATCTATCTCCTCAGGGCCGGGAGGTCCAATGTCGGTATGCTACCATCGGGGTGTAAGAGAGCAATGGTACTTGTACCGAAAGTACCTAAAGCTCACCCCCGCGCGCTTTTCTTTGTGCTTCCAAAGAAAAAGGCCACGCCGTTTCCGACGAGGCCTTGTTGAGTGTGGATCGGACTGTATCACTTTCATTTCTAAAGAAAAAGCTCCGACGCTCGCGAAGCCTGGTCGGCATTTGGGTCATCCACAATCCCGAGAAGTGGATAACCACCCGGGCCGTGCTGGTTCAGGTGATCGTGGGCGGACGAGTTCTGAAGAAGTGGCCATGCGGCAGAGAATACCATTTAATAAGAATGTATTGGAGCCTACCTCAGAGGGTGTGTACTGCGCCGAGCGGTCCCATGCCCTTCGACTGGACTTAAGGACAGGTCTCTTTCCGGAGCGATCCTTATTATACTTCTTATACTTTCACAGCTTGTGGTGTGACGAGAGTGACCGGCAAGTTTCCCTTCTCGCAACCCTGCCCCGAGTCAAAGGGTGCCGACATGAATCGAGAATATGACTTGTTCGAGAGTCTGCCTGACGGGGCTCGCATATGGCGAGCTGCCGTCGTGGGACGAGAGGCCGCTCTGACGAAATTGAAAGAATTGGCTAGTGAATCCGCGAATGAGTTCGTTGCGATGCATCTGCCGACTGAAGAGATTGTAGCGAAGATGGAGGGGGCGAAGAAAACGGATTAAATGGGAAATGCGCTGAGCGGAACGGGGAAAGCGCCGGTCCGCCCGTGGTTAACGAGGCAACCGGCGCCAAGAATGTGTGATTGGATTTTGTGTGTAATGCGGCCCTGGAAGTCGAATCAATTCGCCTTGGCGTTTTGTGGCGGCCTACGAAAAGGTGCTCCTGAAATCTCGGATCGCACGATTCGAAGCCCATATTCTTTAGTTGTTGGATGTCACGACGTTCGATCTCATTCATAAGATTCTTTCTTCTAGTGCGCTTCGGCGACACATTTTTAATCGCTGCACCAGGTTTGCTGACTAACGTTTGACAAGCACATGACAACTGATCTCCACCTGGTTATCCACCCACAGAATCTAATACTTCGTAGCAGTTGAAAGCAGCTTTGCCACTCGGTGCGAGGCACCGTCTCGTACGACCAGAACAGGCACTCAGTGACGACCCGCAAAGAACCGAAGCACTTGCAGGTTGGACTGTTCGAGTTTCTGAAAGTGAATTGGGTAGCCATTTTGATCTGTATGCAAAAGGAACAAATCTTGCGCAAACTAGCAAAACTTACTTCGATCTTATCTGCCTTGGTCTTTCTCGGAATGCAACCTCGATTTGTGCAACTTCCGCGCAACGTCAGGGTATGGACGGGAGGGTCACATCGCTTCCGGACTTGACCCCAAGAGCTCGATATCCATCAAGCTTGATCTCCCAGAGCCATTGCCAGCCCTCGGGCAGTCTCGGCACCGACAAACATTCCATCGGTTCATCTCGTGAAGTTATACTCCTCGGCCGCTGGTTTTTTGGGTTCCGGATACTCGCGCACATGCAAAGCCCCAAGCGACAAAGCTACAGAAATCGCAATCGCGCACCAACCGTGATGGGCTGCGCCGTGCCCTGCGACCAGGACCACGGCGCCGTAGACGGCGAAGGAGATCGCCATTGTAGCTTTGATTGTCCTGAATGTTTGAAACGTCGGACTAAACTTCATGGTCGCTCCTTAGTTGTGGAGTGGTGGCAGTGCTTGGAATTAGCGGTCCGGGTAACCGCCCATCCCGGGCTCGGCGACAAGGGAACGCGCTCAATTTGCGCTTGCCATTACTTATGCTTTGCTAAAGAAATCATAGACTTTCTGCAGTCGGGTATTGCAGCCGAAGACGTGAGCGGCTATACACTTCGCCATTTCGCTTTACAATTTCCCGATTGGCCATCACGAACTCATCTTCGGCGGTTCCGCTCTTATAAAGCCTCTTGAGCAGTTCTCGGCGTCGTGGCTGATGCCTGAAGAAGCTTGGATGATTGAAATCGAACTGTTTCATGGCAGCGTGCCTAACCGTACTGTCTAACTATTTCTCAAGGTCCGAAAAAAGTTCCGGCGACTTTTGGGTGTATGAGGGACCAAAGGCGGGCCCAGCCATGCGCCCCAGGCTGCAGCCCGGTCGCAGGTTGGCAAACAGCCGCTTCTCGCTGGCGTGCTCTGCCAGTTTGCCGCACTGCCAACTAGCCGCCGGCCATCTTCATCTGCACCGCCTGAGCGGGTTATGTATCGCCTGCGAAACAGGTCATAAACCCGCTTTGCACCGTTTGCTCACTCGCTAACAGTCCGCGAAAAGCGAATAGACAACTTCCGATAAACGCCGCCGTAACCGGAAAAGCTTTTACTGGAACGAAGATATCGGCCAGCTTCGGCTCTTTTGAAAGAATCAAAGTCTTGTTAGCCCTTTCCTCGAACTGGGGTCTCATCTCGGGCAGGCTTGCTGCTCAGTACCGAGGCGAAGCGTGGCGATTAATTCCGTGCCTGCACCGGCGAAAGACGACATGACAACGGTCTGTGCCATCAGACTACTGGCGGCCATCCTCGCAAACGTCCTGCACGAAGGGTTGGGTCACGCTGCGACGGCGCTCCTCACCGGTACGAAATTGGGCGTATTGACGACCGTCGCCTGGTCCAGCGACTTCGACTCGCGACGGGTTGCCGCGGGCCGAACTCTGGCGAATCTTGCAGCCGGCATGGTCTATTGGATTGCACTGCGTAACTCGCAGAAAGAAACGCAATCGAGCGGATGCGCTTCATTTGGCCGCGGAAATGATGCGCTGGATAGATTCACGCTGGCCCTCGTCAAACCGGAATGCTCCGACAACTTTGACGTTCAGCTGTATAGTGGCAGTTCGGCGAGCCTGCCGATTCGTGCCGGCGAACTAGCGGGTCGAAGCTGAGATGCCGTTCCCCGGGTAGGAGACTAAAACACGCGCCAAGCCTGTGTGCTATTTCCCGGTGCCGTGCTCGAGTGGGGGTCACATGCGAATCAAACATGTGATAGGACTCGTTCTAACCGTACACGTCGCTTTCGAGGTCGTTGGCTGGCACTCCTTTAGAAACACACATGCTACCTTGCTCACCGAGGCCGGAGAGTCCATCAAGACGACTCAGCCAATTCTCGGACACTCCGATCTCAACTCCACACTTAACATCTACTCGCATCCGATCCCCGAATCGCAGCGGCGGGCAATCGATCGCGTAGCGGAAATTCTGGACCCGAATGGACTCACGTCCGCGGAATCCGCAAACACTCAACGCATCAACTGATTGATCGGAGGGAGGTTACTGGAATTCTGGAGCCGAGAGTGGGAGTTGAACCCACGACCTGCCGATTGCAGTTCGGAGAGCTAAATACCAATGATTTCAAGCGATTTCCCGCCTCAACATTGCTCTCAAATAGGCAGTTCTAGGCGCAGTTGTTAGCAAGATGTTAGCAAGCACAATTCGGAGAAGCATCTAAAGATTATGACCTCCGCTAGCGAGAGGAGGTCGCAACACTCGGGCGGGAGCGTGTGGAAGTCGAAATCAGAAGTTAATTTCTAAGGCCTGTATTTCGACAGTGTTGCAACCACCTACCCCGGCCAACTGGAACAAACGGAACATGAAACGCACTGGGTCACAGAAACCTGCACACCACAGAGCTTTACTTGGCTGGGTCTGACTGTCAAGCACCGCACGTGCGTGCTGCCGTTGACGCTGCCTTCGGCTCTAAGCTAAGCTTCGGTCCTTCTCAAGCTGATCGCGATGCACAGTAAGCCCATGATTAGTAGGCACAATGCTGATGGTTCGGGCGTTGCTACTCCGACGGTCGCGTAGTTGATTCCGCTGGCGCTTTGGAGGGAACTACCGGCGGTCACGTCCTGAATGTTCAAAAAAGACGTGTCGCTCGCGTTTACGGAACCCATGTAGACAGAATTGCCACTGAGTGTTCCGACAAGCTCTTCTTGTAAAGTGAGAACGTCACCGACGCGAGCATTAAGCATCTGCACTTGCGTCAGATTGATCACGGGATTTGGCGTAAAGATGGAGTTCTCGAACTCGATAATCTGACCAGTGTTTGTGTCTTGGAGGAACGCGACGCCGTCCAATCCATTCCCGTTGCCAAGGTCTCCCGATGCAGTGAACGACGCCGCAAGATGATATGTTGCAGTCAGAACTACCGGTGTTCCTTCAGGAAGACCTTTCGACGGAACACTCAGCACGTCGTTCCAAATTATGGTCCCGGCGGCGGACGATTCACTAAGACCGTGAAGGCTGGGATTTGTTGAGCCAGATGAGGAATTGATCCAATCGCGGAGTTCGCCCTGACCAAAAGATAACGTATTGATGTTTGATGTCGCTGTGTCCGTGTACAGCGCCTTCTGCTGCACATCGAGGTAGGTCACCTGCTGGAAGTTCTTGATTGGTACGAGCGAGAAGGCATTCACTGGCATTGTTCCAGTGACGAATTCCTTCGCAATAGTGTTTGCTTCTCCGTTCAACACGGGATCACCGTTTTCATCAATCGTTACCTGCGGAACTGACGTTATCGATTGTGCGAACACACTAACACCAACCGCATCCGCGAATGCCGAGGCCGCTGACAGAGCGATAACGACGCACACGAACAGTGCCAGAATGCTCAGTTTGACTGAAGAGAGCCGCATGCCTGCCTCCTTCGGCGATTTGTTCTCGCACACGATACTTATGTGTAATAACCTTGTCAACGGCGGAGTGAAGATAAACCGGTCTGTTACGGCTAGCGTCTCTTCAACATCTCTCCGCGACCTTCCTCGGGTTCTTGTTCTTTAGTCAGTTCCGCGTCGCGTCTTAGCCGGGCCGTTCAGATTCTTTTATTTCTTCCTCAGCCATTTTCCAGACATCCTCAAAAGTGCAGGGAACTCCGTCAATGCAGGTTCCCATCACGTATCCGTTCTGCGTCTGAAGCATGTCCGCGTCGCCCATCTGATGACCAGCAAGCTTCAAAATCTTCAGGGCTACATCAAGTTTTGGGTCTGAACCATGTAGACCTGCCGTTAATTTCAGGGGAACAAGACAGAGGGTTAAATAAGCGTAGCACTTTGACCACCTTCGCTGACACCTGCACCGCACGTAAGGCAGGAAACCGGAAAAAGTTGGAGGCGAGAGATTCGGTCAAGGTGGTCGTTGAGAGGGGTCCTTAAAGGCCTGTTCGTCAGAGGGTAACGTAACTTGTGTTGTCCAAGTTGCGCTATACTGCCATCAGTTTTCGTTCACTGTGCTTCAGGAGGCAGTAATTGTCGGCTCAAATTGGCTATCAGATCAAACTTACTGGACCAGGATTGGCTCTCGATAAGGAACTCAGCGAAGAACTGGCAAACCGCATAACCGTCCTAGTGCTCTCTGGAGGCAAATCTGACCAACAGCCGACAGGAGGTAAGGGTGGTTCGGGGTCTGGTGCCGCTTCGGCAACGACAATTGGAGGCAAATCCATCCGCGAGTATCTGTTTGCAAGTACGGCGACAAAAATCCCACAGCAGATGACTGTCATAGGCCACTACCTTCTTGAGGCACAGCAGGGCAAGGAAAACTTCACCTTGGCGGAGTTGAAAAAGGGATTCGGGGACGCAAAGGAATCTGTTCCTGCAAATCCGACACGAGACATCGCTTCTGCGATAAGACGCGGCTGGATAGCACAACGCGAAAAGGATTCGTACTACGTCACTGGTACGGGAATGCAGGCAATTGAGGGCGGCTTCCCAAAAGGCACTCGAAGGCGAAGGCGCAAGAAGGCGAGTCCCGCAAAAACTAAATGAGCACTGCTCCATCACCTCACCCGGGGGATTTTCAGGAACCTATCAAGCAGATTCTTGCCCTACTGCACAACAGCAAGACAGGTGGAACGGACTGGCTGACTGCCAGTGAAATGTCTGCTTCTCTACTCAATAAATACGGCCTCTCCCTGCATTGGAAGAAGATCGAGAAGCTTCTCAGCGACAATCCCACATTCGCGGCTAGACGCAAGAAGGACAAGAAGTGGCAGTTCACGATCACCGCACCGGGGCGAGAACAAATAAGCATCGGCAATAATCCCATTCTGTTCGTCAACCCTATCAAGGCAGTTCAGGCGGTTCTCACCTTGCACAATTTTTTTGCGACGCTGACTGGTAGTGTCCGAATCTGCGATCCATATTTCGATCTCAAGACTTTGCAGCACCTTGAGGCATGCACTTCTGCAACCGCCATACGGTTGTTGACCTGGAACATCGGTGACACGCCAACGCTGCGTCTCGGGCTGACCGCACTCTCCGCGACAAAACAGGTAGAGGTTCGCAAACCTTCCTCGGACGTCCTTCACGACCGATATGTCATCGATGACAACACAATGCTGATTATGGGGAGCAGCCTGAACAGCTTTGGTAAGAAGCAAAGTTTCGTGATCAAGGCGGGGCAGGACGTCCGGTCTGCTTTGCTCAACAATTTCAACGAACTCTGGAACGCTGCAAACCCCTGGCCGTGATCCCCGGTCTTCGGGCTTGGCCCGGAAAAAAATCCACGACCTAGTCACTAGTGGGATCATCCAAAACCAAAGGCGCAGGCTCTCCGCGTTTGCGCTTTTTTCATTTGGAACCAGTTTTTTTCGGGCTGGATGGGTAAGACTCACAGTCACAAGCAATGCATTTCGTTGTTGCCCTAAACCGCCGATCGCCGCAACAGATTAAACACACTCGATACGCTGATCCCGGTTTGATCTGATATTTGCTGGAGTGTGGCTCCCGAGTCACGGAGTTGGGTGATGGCGGCAATGTCGGCCGCGATGCGGGGGCGGCCAAGGCGCTTTCCCTTCAAACGGGCAACCTTCAGGCCTGCGACGGTTCGCTCGGAAATTCGGAGCCTTTCCTGCTTAGCCAGAGTAGCCATAATACTTATAATCGCGTCTCGGAAAATGCCACAACTGTCCAAATATTGCTCGGTGAAGCTCCGAAACGCGATGCCGTAGGAAGCAAGCCGGTTTAGATGAGTCAACGTTTGGAGCACGCCCTCGCGACTTAGGCGGTCCAGAGACCAAAATAGCAAAATGTCAAACTTTCTCTGACTGGCTAGGGTGAACATCAATTGGAACTGGGGACGGCGGTCAGAACGGGAGCCTGATTCGTGATCGACGAACTCGTGGGTGAGTTCCCAGCCCTGCTGAGTGGCAAATTCCCGAAGCTGGCCTAGCTGGTTTTCCGCATCCTGTCGGCCATCCTTGGTGCTGACGCGACTATATAACGCAACTCTCATTACCCACCTCGTTTTGATCGTGATTGCACGAACTTCTCAATCGCTTTCCGAATAAGATAAGAAACGGTTCTATCATCCTTCCGAGCGATTTCTTCTAGCTTTTTGAGCAATTCAGGGTCGATTCGCAGGGCAACCAGTTTCTTCATGGCAGTTTCGTATAACACTGTTATACCGTACGAGTCAAGAATAATCTGCCGGGCTTGGCGCACGAATATTTGGTATAATGGGTTTGGAAGTAGTCTGGGCCGAATTTTCCTACCTTGCCCGAATGATTCCAATAAAACTTACTGTCGGATGTCGTCTCGACATCTGATTGCCGAGAGGCCGCTGCGGGAGGTTCATACCCCTCCTCCCGTTGCGAAAAACTTTAAAGGGCAAAAGGAAATATGAACGCAGATCATTTCATTGCGGTACAAGCTGGATTGTTTGAACATTTCGAGAATGGCGAGATGACCCCTACCATGTTCGCGTGCTACAGCGTAGTTCTGTACCAAGCTGATTATGAGACGGGGTTCTGGCGCGGGTCAGCTCCAAAAATAGAGGCGGCCTGGGGAGGTCAGATTGGGGAGCGGAGCATTCAGGACGCGTTGAAGAAACTTTGTGAGAAGGGCTACTTGAAGTCGTTTCACAAAAAGGGCCGCCGCGGTAATTACATTGTAGCCATCAATAAGTATCTGATTCGGTTCGGCAAGAATAAGGGGCTGCGGTTAAATGCCGATCAAACACTTGACCTGGAACACCCCGTTTACGAGTCACCGCCGGAATCACCGTCGAACCATCAGGGAACGGACACCGATTCTCAAAACCTGGATTTGGCGGGGACATCCATTTGTCCAGAAAATGGACAAGCGTCAGTACATCCTGACCGAAGCATCGGTGCGGCCTCGGTGCCACCCACTGCGGTGAGAACCCTAGATTCACCGAGGGATCACCGAAGAATCACCGAAGGATCACCGCACCTTACTGCGGGTATTCCAGACTCTTCCAGACTTTCCCAGACTGTTCCAAATGAAGAAAAACCTTCCAGACCATCCAACCAACCAGATTCGACAAGTGCGAAAGGTCGAAAACAGCGCTGGTTGGTTGGCAGGGTGAGCACTCTTGTCTCTCATGAAAAAAGCATAATCATTTGTGCAACTGAGAAGGAACGGCGCGCGCTCTACGAGCTGGAGCACCAATACGGCACTCTCCTATTGTTGCTGGCCTTTTATCATTTCCTAGAGCGAGAAAGAGGTTTTGACGACTTGAAGTTTCCAATAGCGATGTTTGTAGGCGAGGTGACTCATTGGACCGCGCGCGCCCTCGAGTTCGTCGCCGCCGTTGAGTCATTCTCCGAACGGAACCCGGATGTTCTTATACCTATCAAGGATTTGGCCGAGTTACACTCCTATCCATCGGGTAGGCAATCTCTGGTGCTCTTACTGTTCCTGAGCATTATCGAAGCCCGTAAACATGATTATTCCGAGGGCCGCTTCCACCTAACGGCCGTCGAGGATTTCCTGAAGTCGGATGATCCCATCGTACTGCAAGTAGCCTGGGAGGAGTGTGTAGCGGAAGCCCAGATATCAGCGCTGACAATCGCCGAATCAAACGCTTAAGGGCGGGGTTTTGTCGCTAATCTGGACGGATTACCTCCCTAGAATCATTGATTGCGGGCATCAGTTTGTATCACTAATCGGGGCAGGTTGTCGCAACGAAAGTTGAGGCAACTATTCAACCGAGAAGTCGTAGCGGTCGGGTCTCGTAGCTTCGCGATGAGACAGATGAGAGGCAGATGAGAGGCAAAAGCGGGGCTGGAGTATTCCGGCAATCCGTCGCTTCCTCGGACAATCAAAACAAGTAGGGGGGCCGCTATCCATTTTCTGGACGATATTCCTTTAGCCTAAACCCAAGGTAATGTTTGCTATCTAGGTAACTCGTCATATTGCCATTCTTTGGAGCAGAAAGCGCCATTACAGCCGCGATCTCTGTAATTAAGCCCGTATGGACCAAGAAAACCGCATCCATCCTCTAATCGCGAAATTCGTTGTCCATTTTCTGGACAAACCCTCGCGAAACTCTATTTGGTCTCTCGAAGGTAGAGACCGGGACTGCCTGGCACATAAACCCTGCAAAGAAGATTGCACTTCGCGTTGAGACGCTGATAACGGTTTTGCATAAAACGGGGGGCAAGTTCGACCGAAATTGCGTCCACTAAGTTCAATCAATCGAACAAAGCGAGCGGACTCCATTTTTTCCAACAATGGACCGATTTCTGAAAAGTGATGGCAACGCCCGGTCGCGTACGGCGAGCCACGTCAAGAACTCTTTTGTTCTGCCGGTTCTTCCTGATCGCAAATGTAATGTTCGTGGTTGGTTTGGGCCACGCTAGGATTACGTGTCAGCTTTCCGGTCTGCCTGGGTTTGGGGTGAGTTGCTTACGGATTTTTTGTTCGGGAGGATTTTCACGGGACCCCTATTTTTGGCTTGGCCCTGCCGTCAGCCCCTTCGACCCCTAATTTTCACCCCTGTCTCACCCTCAGCAAATGCGATAAACGCGATCCTGAGTTGTTTCCAGATTTGGTCCAATTTTGTCCCGATTTCGAGGAAATTTGCTTCGCTGGTACAGGATCACGGAGCGGAATGATTTGGATGCGGCACGTAACTACATGCCTTCGGCGCTGTCTGATTCCCTCCCCTCCCTCCCTGACTACGTGTGCGTAGAGACTTCGGACGGGTACCCCGCCTTTCGAGATGAGTCCGTGGTCGGACAGCATTAGACTCCCCGGTGTTTCTCGCCTGACAAAGTGTATTGCAAAACTCACTCGTCGATTCGGTTTCCGGTAAGCGCGTCACGTGCGTTTGGGCCATTTATCGGCCTGAAAATCCTCAGGGCTTAAAATGCTCCAATCCCCGTCGTCTTTGGGTATTTCGTCCAACAGTCGGATGGGAAAACGCAACTTTGAGAACCTTCGCTCGCCCCGCTTTAATCGACAGTTGAATTGAAAATACTCGTACGCAAATAGGTCTGCCGCTTCAAGCGGCACGCTGCCTTGCTGATTTTTTTCCAACTGCTCAAGAGTTATGCCTTCCACTTCGGCAACCTGCCGGATAAGTTCGCCGCTTTTTTCACCCCCTGACTCGATCACGAATCGAATCGAAGTCTGCGGCACCACGTACTTCCTTGCCCACGCTAAACAGCGAACGATGCACGCCCGAGCGCAACACGTTCTAGGCGCGATGGCTTCATGCAAAAGAGATTCACGATCGAGCTCGTTGTACTCATCCATGAAGACCGACGAGGCAAAACTTCGTCGAACACGAACCCTGATGTGTCCCAGCAATTTCCGAGAGAAAGCCACTCGCTCAGAACGCAACGCACCATCGGTCTGATGCTTTTGCCATTTGGAAAATACCTCTTTGGAGTGAGCGAAATCGACAGCTCGAAAGGCTGGAATCTCAAACTCTTGAAGCGTCTCTGACCAGTTCAGAGCAAAGCGGCCCCACTGCTCGTCACAAGATAAGAACCCAGCAACGCACACGACTTCCGTTTGCGATGCAGTTCCGCTCTCGTCCAAATAGAGTGTATAGCGCGAATCAGCCGCCGACATGAGGGCCCAATGTTACCCCCAAAAACCTGTCAAGAGGGTAGGTCAGGGGACGGGCCCTGCTTTTTATTTGGTGCGTGTCCAACGTGACGCTGGGAGAGATTAACACTCGCGGAGGCCATGCCCGGGCGATTAGCGGTGAGCTGTGATGCACCGAAGATGCACCGTCCCTCGCAAGCTGCTGGGATCAAAGTCTGTGCGTTGTACTTTCAATTTACGGTAGTGTGGTACTCGATATTTGACTTGACTTGAAGCAACAGGGACGTAGACTCTACTGGACTCAACTCGCTTCCTGCGCCTTACCAAATTGAGCGCCAATTCAGAGTAGCCACATCAAAGGAGAATTTGGACAATGCGGAAATCTTTGTGGTTCCTCGTGGCATTACTAATTGTTTCGATTGGGGTGCCCGCCGCTCAAGCGAACTCGCTGGACGGGCAACAGGTCGCAATCGATTATATCTTTCCCACCCTTGGGACCGTATTGACGAACTTGGGAAATGGCACAGTGACTGCGGCCGGATTCACGGTCGTCGATGGGTTCGGGCTGAATAGCTATACCGTAACTGATACTCAGATCGTTCTCGAAAATGTGTTCGGTCCGGTCCGTTTTGGACCCACGAGCTTCAACGGGTATGAGTTGACGGAAACAGGTAGCTCGCCCGTTACAATTACGGGAGTCACCTTGGACCCCGCGACGAATGTGTCCGGAGTTTCATCCTCGAACGTGTCTTTCGATGGGACCCACGTTTGGCTAAATATGTCGGGCATCACCACGAACGATGGCCAGGTGGTCGTCCTTGACGTGACCTCTGGCAGCACAGCGGTGCCGGAATCTGGGACGGGCGGCCTCGTGTTGGCGGGGTGCGGGCTGATTGGGTTTGTGGTGATGATGCGAAAGCGAATTCCTCTTAGCCTCTCACAGGCTAATTGAACGCGTCGCAGAGCCGGACATACCACTCACCCCATCCTGACGAATCTGATTGTGGGACAAATGCCGCAATACGACCCGCGTTCGACCGACTAGAACAGCGACTTCTCGACGCTTGACCGACTTACCCATGGCCGCCGATTATCCAGAAAATGGACAAAATGCTTTGTTTGAAAAAAACGTCCCAGTACGCCTGACGTTCTGCGGCAACCATGTTATGTTAGTTATAGTGGCGTTCGAAATGGTGAGTCCAATGGGGGCAGCCAGCCATGGTCCGGGTCGTGCCCCGGACGCAGTACGACGTCACGACCGTAAGACTCAGCATGTTGCCGTCTCATTTTTTCCTGGAGATTTTCACTGGGCCCCTATCTTGGCTTCGAGGCCGGTGCGGAATCCCTCGGGGCTGTTTTTCTCCACCCTGTCTGACCCTGAAAAATGCGATCCCGTCTTGCTCTACGTGCATTCCACTTTGTTCCAATTTCGAAGGAATTTGTTTACGTGTCAAAAATCGCTACCTAGCATTCTGCAAAACCAGATTCGGGATGATGGCCTCTCCGTGTCCGAGCGGAAGAGATCTTTGCGGAGACTGCCCAAGTTGATGGCCAAATCGGGAAACTATCAAGAAGAGCTGTCAGCCGGGGCTGCGCCTCGGACGGGATGCCAAACACACCCTGCCCGGTGCCCGTCACTTCACCTGGAAGTTTGCAGCGTAGACAGACGAATCACCCGTCACTGTGAAATTGAGACTGTATGTCCCCGTTGACAACCCCGTCGTCTTGAGGTTGAAAATATATCCGCCGGTGCTACCCAGCGTGGCGTCGAAGCGGAAGTTATTATCCGGGTTTGAGTTTCCAGCGTTTTCGACCGCGCCGGAAATCGTAGTGGAAATTTGAGTGACGCGGGTTGCGTTGGCCACGATGCTGGAAGAGGACAAGTCGTTGCCGCTGCCGTCGCAGAGCTGCAATTTGATGGGTATGGTGGCTCCACTGTGTACGGCCTTGGTCGGATCGTAAAGCAGGCAGACGCTGTAGCGTGGACCGACTGCGACAAATCCGTGCGTAACGTTCGCGAGATCAGTATATGCCCCAACAAGTTGCCCTTTAGAGTTGATTCCAAGCGCCTGAGTAACCTGTGCGTTCGGGTGATCGATATTAGTGAAGACCCCTGAGTCGAGCAGGAACCCGTGCGTGACATTGTTGCTATCAGCGTAATAACCCACAGATTGGCCGGAATCATTTATGCCATCTGCTTCGGTTCCAGGATTCGCGCCAGCAGCCGGGGCATTGAAGTTAGTATAGGTGCCATTGTTCAAGGTAAATCCCTGCTCGAAGCCTTCCCCGAAATTTGGCTGGGTGCCACCGACTATCTCGCCATGATTGTTGATTCCACGCCCGTACGTTGAAAGGAAGCCAGGAACACCAATGGTGGTGTAAATTCCACCACTTAGTAAGAAGCCGTGCCCGCTACAGAGGCAGCTGTCCGCATACCACCCGACGATTTGCCCACTGTCATTGATCCCTTGTGCGAAAGTTGATGCGCCGCCGTAGGAACCCGGGGCGTCAGAAAGAAAAGTGAGCACGCCTCCGCTTAAAATAAATGAACGGGTGGAGCCATAAACTCCATTAACCCCGCCGGGCGCCGCACAATAGCCGACGATCTGGCCAAGGTTATTAATTCCGAATGCCTCGGTCGTTGTGTAGGGACTGGGACAGTCGATCGTCGTATATGTTCCTCCGTCCAACAGAAATCCGTGGCGGGCTCCCGATGTATCAAAGTAGTACCCGACGATTTGTCCCGGATCGTTGATTCCTTGCGCACTAGTCAATACCGCTCCAGGATAATTCACGTCGCTAAACGAATAGGTAGCGCTTGCATTTCCTGTTGTTGCCATAGTTAGCATGACGAAAAGGATTTCTGGCAGCCACAGCGCTGATTTAAGCTTCCTGCGCAATCGCATATCAACCTCCTTGACCGGAATTCCCGTTTTTGCTGCCCAATTCATGATTCATACTTTCCCGCCTTCATTTCCAAGATTCCCGTATTACGTTTGCGGGTGGCCTAGCCACTAACCGGGAAGCACGAAGGCGGGTATGTTTGCTTGAGACAACGATGTAGTGATGGCATAGTTGGCCTGCCGGAGGGCTGAGTCGGGCCCAGACTCATTGCCAAAAGAGAACTTGGTTCTTTGGGACCAATACGGTTAAGATGACCTGTCCGGCAAAAGACCAAAGAGCAATCGCTAGCCTCTAGTACCATCGGGACATGTGAATGTCAAGTGAATTTCAGGCGTGATGACGGAATTAATCTCAGAACTGGCCTCTGGTGTTCATTTGTGTAGGCTGAATGTAGCTGCTGATCACGCCACCGCTGTCTCCGAGTAGAGGAAAGCGCGACGGGCAGGATGCCGAGCCAACGCTTTCCGAGTCGGCCTGCGTGGCTGCCTGATTTTTGTGGGGTTTCGTCGGGCGGGTCCTACTTATTTTCTGCGAAGGCCATACGTCAGTCCCCTCGACCCCTGAAATTCACCCCTGTCTGACCGTTAGAAAAAGCGATGGCATCTTGCTCCACGCGTATTCCACTTTTGTTCCAATGTCGAAGGAATTTGCTTACGTCTCAAAAATCGTTACCTAGCATTTTGAAAAAACCAGATTCGGGATAATGGCCTCTCCGTGTCCGAGCGGAAGAGATCTTTACGGAGACTGCCCAAGTTGATGGCCAAATCGGGAAACTATCAAGAAGAGCTGGCCGGGGCTGCGCCTCGGACGGGATGCCAACACACCCTGCCCGGTGCCCGTCACCTAACCTCGAAGTTTGCCGCGTAGACAAACGAGTCGCCCGTCACCGTAAAATTGACTTTGTACGTCCCAGTTGACAGTCCCGTCGTCTTGAGGTTGAAGATATATCCGCCCGTGCTACCCAGCGTGGCGTCGAAGCGGAAGTCATTATCCGGGTTTGAGTTTCCAGCGTTTTCGACCGCGCCGGAAGTCGAAGTGGAAATTTGGGTGACGCTGATGGCATGGACCGTGATGGTGGACGAAGACAAGTCGTTGCCGCTGCCGTCGTAGAGCTGCAGTTTAATGGGTATGGTGGCTCCGCTGTGTACGGCTTTGGTCGGATCGTAAAGCAGGCAGACGCTGTAGCGTGGACCGGCTGAAGCAATCTTGGCCACGAAGGCATCGCGGTCGCCGCCACCAAACGTTGGCTGCAAGGGGTTCACTGTAGGAAAGTTGGTTGAAGAATTGGTCTGCCCGGTAATGTAAGCGTTGCCTCTGCTGTCCACGGCGATACCCGTACCTTCGTCACTGGTGCTACCGCCAAGGTAGGTGGAGTAAATCAAAGCTGACCCCTCAGGGTTGAACTCGGCCACAAAGAGGTCATTGCTACCGCCTTTGGCTGCCTGCACTGGGTTCATCGTGGGAAAGTCGGTTGAGTTGGCTACGCCGGTCACATAAGCATTACCGGAGTTATCAATGGCGAGATCTTCAACACCGTCAACAGTACTGCCGCCGAGGTAAGTAGAGTAAACCAAACCCGATCCCGAGGGGTTGATTTTGGCCACAAAGGCGTTGGCGCCGCCATTTTTGCACCCGCCGCCGCAAACCGTCTGGAAAGCACCGGACGTAACGGGAAAGTTGGCTGAGTAGGTAATGCCGCCGACATAAGCGCTCCCAGTGCTGTCTACGGCTATGCCGGTGCCATTGTCATCCGCACTACCACCCAAATAGGTGGAGTAAACCAAAGCCGATCCTGACGGGTTGATTTTGGACACAAACGCGTCGTCGCTTCCGCTACCGTAAGTCGTCTGGAAGGCGCCAGGCGTGACGGGAAAGTTGGGGCCAGCACCGCCGGTGACGTAAACACCGCCTGAACCGTCAACGGCGATGCCTGAGCCACTCTCGTCCCCAGTGCCGCCTAGATAGGTAGAGAAAACCAGAGCCGAACCTGCGGGGTTGATCTTGGACACGAAAGTGTCGAAGCAATTAAACTCGCCGGAGCTACTGCCGCCGCAGACCGTCTGAAAGGCACCGGGCGTTGTGGGGAAGTCGGTCGATTGGGTGCCCCCAGTGACGTAAGCGTTGCCGCCGCTATCCACTGTGATTCTGCGGCCTTCTTCCCCTACGCTGCCGCCAAGGTAGGTGGAGTAAACCAAAGCCGAGCCTGTGGGGTTGAGTTTGGCTACGAAAGCGTTGGTGGAGCCGCTGCTGGCGCTGAAGGCTTGCAAGGGATTCATCGTGGGGAAGTTGGGGCCAGCATTGCCTGTGACGTAAGCATTACCAGAACTATCCACAGCAATGCCCGCGCCGAAAGAACCACCCCCGCTGCCACCCAGATAGGTGGAGTACACTAAAGCCGATCCAGAGCTGTTGATCTTAGTCACGAATGCGTTTTCCGCGCCGCCATTTGTTGGCTGCAAGGGATTTTGGGTTGGAAAGTCGGTCGATTCGGTTGCGCCAATGACGTAAGCGTTACCGGCGCTATCCACTGCAATGCCGAAGCCTTCGTCATAGCTACTGCCCCCTAGATACGTGGAGTAAACCAGTGGGTCAATGTACAGCGGCGTGCGTGCGTCATACTTTGCTAGCTCGAATCCCACGCGATTCTGATCCGTAATGTCATAATTCGCGGCGATCTCCTGTCTTGCTCCATTCTTTTCCTGATACACCACCGGCTTGTGCCAGCGAATTTCACCTTCGCCCATCTTTAGGACTAGATCTCCCTGCGCATCCCGGCGAATCCGTTTCGCCCCGCGAACATCGAACTTTATGCGGTTGGGGTCGGCACCCGGTGCCACAATGAAGTCATACTCGAGCTGCCGCTGGTTTCCGTAGTAAACGAGGTCAATGCCCGAATAAATTCCCTCATACTTTACCTTCGCGTAGTTGGGCACATTCGTGCGCCACTTTGCCGGATCGTTGCCGATAAAATAATTGCTCGTGCCCGGCAGTTCATCGAAGCCAATCATCTTGGCCGCAGGATTGGCGTTGCGGAGCTTCATCCGCAAAACAGCATTGGTAGTAGACACTGGGCTTGGAAGCAGCTGACGGCTACCACCGGATGGGTTGTCTTTTGCTTTGTTGCCGCGCAAAGCGAAGACTGCCTCATCGCTGGTAAGGAACAGCGTGTACCCGCTAGTGCGTGATAGAAACTTCACTTTCGTATCCGTTTGCCCGTGATTGACCTCGAAACTCAGAGGCAACTTACCGTATTGATCGAGAATCTTGGCTTGAGTTTTCGCGTCGGCCTGTGACGCCTTGCTTGGTTGAGTATTCTGTGCAAAGGTTTGAACCGTGATTCCCAAAGCGATGAACAACGTCATTGCGCAAAACAACGCCAACGTTATGACTTTCAAATTGCCTCCTCGGAAATTTGCGCCTGATTTGTTAGGGGACTCGTTGTGGGGCAACCTATCACACTTCCTTTAATATTCCTAGGATCAATTTCCGTATCTTATAACCCCTTTGAACGTCGTTCCAGGGCGCAGAATGGGTGCACGGCGGTGGCCCATGCCGTATACGAGCAATTAGGACTCTAACGCTCTCCGATGGACGGAGACTAATGCGTCCAGATCAGATACCTGCTCGTGCGATTGCAAACGGGAGCAGGTTTTGTCGAATCGTCCCAGTTCCCCTCCCGCCAATTGCGAAATCGTGTTGCTCTATGACGAATCGGATTGTGGGACAAATGCCGCAATACGGCCCGCGTTCGAACGACTAGAACAGAGTCTTCTCGACGCTTGACCGATATACCGATGGTCGCCGGTTATCCAGAAAATGGACAAAATGCTTTGTTTGAAAAAAAAGTCCCAGTACCCTGACGTTCTGCAGCAACCATGTTAGGTTAGTTATAGTGGCGTTCGAAATGGTGGGTCCAAATGGGCAGCCAGCCACTGCCACGTAGTGCTCTGGCGGTAATCCTGAAAACCACTACCGTAAGACTCAGCACCGCGAACGGGCGGCGTCCGTGTGACGGGCGAAAGTAAGACTAAAGCAAGGAAGCCCTACGTAGAGGGCAGCCACCAGTTTCTCACCTGATGGCCCGTGCACTTCTGAGAAGAATGCACTGGCCGTGTATGCAGACAATTCGAAAAGATTCCTAAGCGTTGCTGAGACTGCCCAATTTCTAAACGTGTCGAAAACCTGGGTTCGCCGCCATGTTTCGGAACTCCCTTCCGTCCGCATTGGGCGTTTAATCAGATTTGACCCTCAGTTGCTCTCACTGAGGTTTCGAGGTACAACCGTAGCGGGAAATCGCCTGAAATCGGAAAGGATTGTTCCGATGTTTAGGCGCTATCAAAGTGGTTCAGTTATCCAACGAGGTAAGAAAGGTCAGCGAGTGTGGTATGGAATTTTCCGTCAGGACGTGCCACAGCCCAACGGGCAGGCAAAGCGTAAACAGGTATTTGTGCGGCTAGGTCGGGTTTCGGAGTACCCGAATCGATCCATGGCCGTGGAACTGCTTCGTCAGAGAATGAATGCTAAGCCTTGCCCACAAACCACATTTAGCGAGCTGGTTTTAGGATGGCGGGAAAACATTGTACCGACTATCAAGGAATCGACCTCGAACTATTACAACAAGATGCTCGATGGGCATGTTATCCCATATTTCGGAAACATCGAGATATCACGGATCAAATCCTATGACGTCGAACAGTTCTTGGCCTTGAAAGCCCGCCAAAGATTTTGCCGCAATACCATCCGTGGAATGCGCGTTTCACTTGGCCGCGTGCTCAAGTGGGCTGTGCACAGTGAATGGCTGCCCAAGAATCCCTGCGACGGTGTTGCCCTTCCTCAGGCAGGAGAAAAAATCAAACGAACAATTCTCAAACCTGAGCAGGTCCTTTCGATAGTTCACCGATTGCAGGAACCTTATGCAACTTTTGTTCTTTTCCTTGCCATCACGGGTTTGCGTGTTGGGGAGGCAAGCGGCGTGAGATGGTCGGATATCGAAGGCACGGACCTTCACATACGTCGGCGGGTTTACGAGGGCAAAGTTGGCGAGGTCAAAACCAAGAGTTCACTTCGTACTCTCCCCTTGCCTCAGGAACTGATCGACAAAATGCGCGTGCTTGGGCCGGGTGAGTATATCTTCCGCACTAACGTCGGAAGTCCCTTGAACCCAAAAAACGCAGCACACCGGCACCTTCGGCCCGTGCTGCGGGAGCTAGGGATTCATCTTGGGGGCTGGCATGACTTTCGGCATACGTTCACGACCCAGTCTCTCAAGGAGTACCCCTTGAAAGCCGTGTCGAAGGCTCTAGGCCATGCAAACACGAAGATCACAACTGAGGTTTATCAGCACATCGATACGGAAGGTGTAGGTGCCCCAGTTGCCGGAATGAGCAAGAAGTTGTTAGCAAGTGTTAGCAAATCGCCAGAATTTACGGAAGGGAGAGACCTAAGTTCTTGAATTAAAAATAGATGGAGCCGAGAGTGGGAGTTGAACCCACGACCTGCCGATTACGAATCGGCTGCTCTACCACTGAGCTACCTCGGCCCTTCATAATACAAGACTTATTCCCATGCCAAAGCTATTTTCGGACAGCCTCAATCAAACTGCCGTCAAACTACTGCCCTCACTG
>Ga0210392_10000641_pt1 | contig 20599 bp, 17 predicted proteins | sample IncBWC30OmetaG_FD_161057 | JGI IMG/M metagenome (GOLD analysis project Ga0210392, IMG submission 161057) | Forest soil microbial communities from Barre Woods Harvard Forest LTER site, Petersham, Massachusetts, United States - Inc-BW-C-30-O ...
CCGCGTCCGCGCCGTTGTCGACGGGCGCGACCGAGCACGCGGCGCTCAGCGCCGTCAGCGCGACGGCCGGCGCGAAACGCAAACGCGCGAGCCACGAAGACGACTGCCACGGAAGCTGCACCACGCAGGGAAGGTAGCATCGGTCGCTTGATTTCAACAGCGGGGCCGCACATTGCCCGGTCTGCTTCGGCAAGACCTTCGATAAGTCGCTAGAATTTGGCGATCAACGCGCCGGCCGGACGCGCCGACCAGCCGCCGAGCTGCGCGTCGTAGTGGCTGCTCGCGCGATCCAGCGTGCCGGTAACCTGCGAGTAGTCGACCTCTAGCTCCGCTGCGACCCAGAGTGGAGAGAGCCCGACGGCCAAGCCCAACACCGGGCCCGCGCTGAGCCGCCCGGCGCTCAATGTGAAGGGTGCATCGCTGTCGAGCGTGGCCTTGCCAGACCAGTGATCGTATGCGCCGCGCAGGCCCGCCCAGACCGAGATCAAATCCGCGTCGGTGTGGTAGCCAACAAGCAGCGGCAGATCGAGGCCGACGCCGCTCGTGTGGTTCAAATCGGCGCCCGGCAGGTCGAGCGCGCTTTGGCCGAAGCCGCGTCCGGTCAGGCCCAGGCCGATCGACAGCGCGCTGTTGTCCCATTCGAACGCGTGCCGCGCGTCGGCGCGCAGGGCTTGCCCGGTGCAACTGAGCCCGCCTTCGTTCGAGCCCGGAATGCCGACGCGCGCCGATACCCAGGGCGCGAGCGCCGGGCCCTCGGCGACTGCGACCAGTACTCCGCGCGTATAACTGGGATCATTCAGCGGCGGCGGCGCGTCCGTGGGCCTTTGCTGCGCGTCGTCGAGAGCTTTTTTCTCCGCGCCGAGCACGAAGCGATCGCTCATGCCGGCGCCGAACGAAGTCTGTCCTGCGCGCAGTACGTGCGCCGGATGCAGCAGCGGCACTCCGCCGCCGCAGGCCGAGAGCGAGCAGCCGGCGAGCAGCGCCGTGGCGGTGAGTTGCGCGCTTCCCCAGTTCATCGCCGAAAAGAGCACAGGCTGCTGGCTGACAGCCTGGTTACTTGCGAAACCGGGAGGGGAACGTGTTGTCGGCGGCGCGCTGCTTCAGCTCTTCGTCGTTCTGGTGTAGCGTAACGGCGCGATCGATCAGCGTCTGCTCGTTCTCGACGTGCTTCGGATCGGGCAAGCAGCACTCGACGGGGCAGACCGCCTGGCAAGCTTCGTGATCGTCGAACCCGACGCACTCCGTGCACAGGTCTGGGTCGATCACGTAAATCTCGTCGCCCTCGGAGATGGCGTCGTTGGGGCACTCTGGCTCACAGGCGCCACAGTTGATGCAATCGTCAGTGATGAAGGTCGACATGCCCGGTTTTATGCTGAATTGTTGGGGGGCTCGTTCGAAGCCTTTGCGGAGCCCAAGTTACGAATGGCCTGGCGGGCCTGTCAACTTCGAGTACAGTCGCGGCCGCCCGATGCTTGCTAGAGATCATAGCGCGTTTTCGACTCGTTTGCCGATGGCCCAAGCGGTTCTGCTGGTCGTGCTCAGCCTGGTCGCGTTCGGCTGTACCCCGAAGATCGGCGACAGCTGCACCGTTTCCACCAATTGCTCGGCTTCCGGGGACCGCTTGTGTGACATCACCGAGCCCGGCGGCTACTGCACGATTTTCAATTGCGAGCCTGACGGTTGCCCGGACGACTCGGTCTGCATCAACTTTGGAGCCGGGCTTTCGCCGGTCGACCAGTGTTCGTCCAGTCAGGGCAATTCGCCCTACCAGCGCTCGTTTTGTATGGCGCGCTGTTCCTCGAGCAGCGACTGCCGGGGCGGCTACGAGTGTCAAAGTTTGAGTGGCTCGCCGCCGAATCGCTGGAACGCGGTGCTGGCCGACTCTGACGGGAACGGGATGGTCTGCTACGCCACGCCGACCTCGACCGCGCCAACGCTGATGACGTACGGCGACGCTGGCGCCGGAGGCACCTCAGAGTCGAATGAGGTGTGTCTCGGTTCTGACGCAGGCCCGCCCGTCGAAAGCGGCGGTACCGGTGGCTTGAGCGCAGTGGGGGATTCGGGTGCCGGTGGCACTTCCGGCGCTTCGAACGACGCTGGCGCGGGCGGTTAACGTGGCCTGCTTCGTGCGCCTGTGCGCTGATTGCTGCTAAACTCGCGGCCAATGTTCGGCATTCGCTCGTTGCCGCGGACGCTCGAAGCGGCGTTGCGCGATATGCGGCACGCCAAGAACGATACACGCCTCTCGGCGCTGGGCGATCTAGTGCGCTTATCCGAGACCGCGGACCGCGCGCGCGCGCTGAGCGCGCTGTGCGAGGTCATGGGCAGCGATGCAGAGCTGCACGTGCGCGCCGCCGCAGCGCTCGCGTTGGGCGACGCGAGCGCCAAAGAATCGCGCGAGACATTGCTGGCCGCGGCGCGCACGGGTCCAGTACAAGTCCGCGAAATGGCCTTGGCGGCTCTGGGCGAGATCGCCGACGGAGCAGACCAAGAAGTGCGGACGTTGCTCGACGCGGCCCGCCAAGATGCCGCCCCGGAAATGCGCTTTCAAGCGCTGATCGCCCTGAACCGTGTCGCACACGAAACACTGCTCGACGAGCTCGCCCTTGCCAGCCGAGATTTGGACGCTGAAGTGCGGCAAATCACGTATCGGCTCGCCGAAGAGCACGTGCTCGAAGGTGCGCCGCTGCCTGAGCCGCTGCGACAGCGGGCGCGCGCCGCGCTGCGCGACGAAGTGCCGAGCGTGCGCTTGGCGGCTGCGATCCTACTCGCGCGCGTCGGCGACAAGTGCGGCGCCGACGTGATCCGCGCGGTCGTCGAGCGCAAGGACCGCGTGGCATCGCTCGAGGACGAGCAAGCCGCGCTCGAGCTCGCCGGCGAGCTGCAGTTGAGCGAAGCGCGTCCGGCGCTCTCGCGGCGCGCCTTTGGCTTTTTCGGCCTGTTCCGAGATCCTTTGGCTTGGCACGCGCGCGTCGCTTTGGCGCGCTTGGGCGACGAGCAAGCCAAAGCTGCGATCCTGCGCGGGTTGTCCGCGTTCACGCGCGACGCGCGCACAATTGCCGTTGCTGCAGCGGGGCGCGCTCGGCTACGGGAAGCCCGCACCATCTTGCAGCGCATGACCCCCGCCGAAGCTGACCCGGACACCGTGGCCGCGGCGCTCTCAGAAATCGAAGCCTTGCCATGAGCGCGGTCCCGCTACCCTTGCAGCTCGAATTCTATCGCGCGTTGCGGCGCATCCGAACCCTGGACGAGCGTATGCAAGCGTTGCAGCGCCAGGGTCGGATCGGCTTCTACGGGACCTGCACTGGGCAGGAGGCAGTGCCGGTCGCGCTCGGTTACGCGCTACGGGCGAGCGATTGGGTGTTCCCCGCGCTGCGCGAAAGCTCGGTGCTGCTCGTGCGCGGGTTTCCGCTCGAGACCTACCTGGCGCAGGTCCTCGGCAACGACAAAGACGTGCTCAAAGGCCGCCAAATGCCCAGCCACATGAGCGGGCGCGCGGCCAACGTGGTGTCTTGGTCGAGCTGCATCGGGACTCAACTCACGCATGCGGTCGGCGCGGCCTGGGCGGCCAAGCTCCGTGGGGACGCGATGGTCAGCGCGGCGTGCTTGGGTGACGGTGCGACGAGCTCGGCGGATTTTCATTCGGCGCTCAACTTCGCGCAGGTGTTCCGCGTGCCTTGTGTGTTCGTGTGCCAAAACAATCAATGGGCGATCAGCACGCCCCCCGCGCGACAAAGCAACACGAGCACCTTCGCCGAACGCGTGCTGGCTTATGCCATGCCCGCCGAGCGCCTCGACGGCAACGACGTGTGCGGCTTGTACTCGGCCTTCGTACGCGCCGTGGAACGCGCGCGCAGCGGCCTCGGCCCGACGTTTCTCGAGTGCGTCACGTATCGCGTCGGTCCGCATTCGACCAGCGACGATCCCACGCTGTATCGAACCGACGCAGAAGTCGCCGAATGGCGCTTGCGCGACCCCATCCTGCGCCTGAAGAAGCAGCTGGAAGCTCAGCGAGCGCTTGGCGAGGACCGCGTTCGCGGTATCGACAAAGAGCTGAACTCCGAGCTCGACCGTGCATTGGAGCAGATCGAATCTCAGCCGCCGCCACCACGAGCGTCCCTGTTCGACGACGTCTACGCCGACCTCCCCGCGCATTTGTTGGAACAGCGTCGAGAGCTGTTCGCGCTGCGCTAGTAGCCCTGAAAGAGCGCCGCGAAACGCTTTGCGCAGCGCTCGCGCGGGGCGAATCCCCATAACATACCCTTGTGAAGGCGTAGATCACGCGTTACATGAGCGCGGCATGGATCAATTCGACGCCATCGTGCTGGGCGGCGGCCCCGGCGGTTACGTGTGTGCAATTCGGCTGGGGCAGCTCGGGCTGAAGGTCGCGTGTATCGAGGAAGAAGAATACGGTGGGGTGTGCCTCAATTGGGGCTGCATCCCCTCCAAGGCGCTGATCGCCAACGCTCACTTCGTCGAGAAGTCGAAGCACATCGCCGACGCGGGTATCAGCGTCAGCGACGTGAAGGTCGACGTCAACAAGATGCAAGACTGGAAGGGCGGCGTGGTCAAGAAGATGACCAGCGGTGTCCGCTCTCTGCTCAAAGCCAACGGCGGGGAGATGATCGAAGGCCGCGGCAAGCTGGTCGACGCGAAGACCATCGAGGTCACGCTCAAGTCCGGCGAAAAGCGCCGCGTCTCTGCCACCAAGGGCATCGTCGTCGCGACCGGCTCGGCCACGATCCAGGTGCCGGGTTTCGAATTCGACGGCAAATCCGTGATCGGCGCGCGCGAAGCCGTCAGTCTGCGCGAGATCCCGAAGCGCCTGGTCGTGATCGGCGGTGGCGTGATCGGCCTCGAGCTGGGCATGGTTTACCAAACTTTCGGAGCCGAGCTGACCGTGGTCGAGCTCACGCCCAGCCTGCTGCCGGGTGTCGACCCGGACTGCGTAAAAGTCGTCGAAAAGAAGCTGACTTCGCGCGGCGGCAAGGTGCTGAAGAACACCCGCGCCGAACGGCTCGAGAAGACGCCAAACGGCGTCACCGTGGTGGTCTCCGCCGAAGGCAAAGAGCAGAAGCTCGAGTGTGACGTGGTGCTCGTCGCGGTCGGCATGAAGCCGCGCTCGCGGGGCATCGGCCTGGAGGAGCTGGGAATCGAAATCGACCAGCGCGGTTTCGTCAAGACCAACGAGTTTTGCGAGACGAACGTCAAAGGCGTGTACGCCATTGGTGATGTGAGCGGTCAACCCATGCTCGCGCACAAGGCCTCGAAAGAGGGCGAAGTGGCGGCCGAAGTCATCGCCGGCAAGCACGCCGGCAAAGATTGGGTCACCGTGCCCGGCATCATCTTCACGGATCCAGAGATCGCCACCGTTGGTCTGACCGAGGAGCAAGCCAAGGCTCAAGGTCATTCCGTCAAGGTCGGTAAGTTCCCGTTCGCTGCCCTTGGTCGCGCGGTCAGCATCATGGAGACCGACGGCTTCGTGAAGGTGGTGACCGATACCGCCTCGGGTCGCATCCTCGGCATTCATATCGTCGGACCGTCGGCGAGCGACCTGATCAGCGAAGCCGCACTGGCGCTGGAGACCGTCGCGACCGCTGAAGACATGGCGCTCACCATTCATCCCCATCCCACCCTCGGGGAAGCGATGATGGAAGCGGCCGCAGCCTCGCTCGGCCACGCGATTCACATCGTAAATCGCTGAAAATCAGCGCGCTTTTGCGCGAGCCGCCTTCGGCCGTGCCGGAATATGGCATGTTTCGGCGATGGGGATCTTTGCCCGCGCCACCCAGGTTCTGTCCGCCAACTTCAACGCTCTGCTCGACAAAGCAGACGACCCGCGCAAAAGCCTCGATCAGACGTTGCTCGAGATGCGCGAGCAGATCCACGCCGCGCGCAAAGAAGTCGTCAGCGGCATCGCCTCCGAGAAGCAGTGGAAGAAGAAGGTCGAAGAGCTGGATCGAGAGGTCGAGAAGTGGAGTGGGCGCGCCGAGTTGGCCGTGAAGAGCAACGACGATGCACTAGCTCGCGAGGCTCTACTGCAAAGGCGCCGCGCGGTCGCCGAGCGAGACCGCGCCGAGGCAGAACGCGCTGAGCAACGCGCCAACGCTCTCGAGATGAAAGAGGCGCTCGAGCGTATGGAGCGTAAGATCAAAGAGATCGAGCTCCGCAAAAACACCATCGCCACGCAGGCGCAGATCGCCAAAGCTGGGGGCGGTGCCGAGGGTCTAGGCAAGGTCGGCTCGGGCGCCGGCGCGTTCGACGAATTCCGGCGCATGGAAGACAAGATCGAGCATGTCGAGAACACCGTGCTCGCCCAAGGGGAGGTGAGCGCAGCGCTCGACGGCCGCGGCCCGGGTGGCATGTCGCCGGCCGAGGTCGAAGCCAAGTTCCGCGCGCTGGAGAGCGGCGCTGCCGCGAGTCCCGCCTCGCCCGCCAAGAGCGAAGTCGAAGACGAGCTGCAGGCGCTGAAGAAAAAAGTGCGTATCGGGAATTGATTGGCAGCCAATACTAGGAGATCGCGCGGTCCACGCTGCCCGTTCTCACTTGGGCAACGTGGGGGCGGGTCCGCCACAAGTCGAGATTCCGTCGTAGCAGGCGAACGCGACGCTCTCGTTCAAGTTGAAGCCTGCGCCTGTACCACCACCTGAGCTGTTGCCAGACTCGCAGCTGCAAAAGCTCTCATTGGGCGAGCCTTGCTTGCAATTGACCATGTAAAACGAGCCGTCGGTGCACTTCGAGACCAGATTGCAGCTCGTGGGGCTGGTCGAGCCCGAGGTGGAGCAGTTGGAGGCTGGCTGGGGAATCGGCAGCGGTACAGGCGTAGGGGCTGGCGTGGGCACCCCCGAATCAGAGCACTGCTGAAATTGGTCCAACTGCGGCGCGCACTTCGCGTCGGCGAGGTTGTCAATTTCGGAGCAATTCCCGGCACTGCTTTGGATGAACGGCAAAAAGCAATTCATCACCGCTTGGCCGAGCTGCAAGCACAGAGGGCTTGCGCCAAGCTCGCCGCTGCAGTTGTTCACACACTCCGAGTCGTCGCCAAAGCAGTTGCCCATGGCTACTTCGCCACAGAAGTTCTTGCAAGCGGCGAGGGCGCTGCCACCGAACGTACCGGCTTCGCCACCCGATCCGATGCTCGGAGCACCAGCAATGCCAGGCGAGCCACCTGCCGTTGCGCCGCCAGCGACGCCTATGCTGGTTGCGCCGCCAGCTGGGGTGCTGGTGCTACCACCGCTCGGGGTCGGGGGCGCCGTTATGGTGCCGGGCGATCCGCTGCTGCCGTTCGCGCCGCCGCCGGGTACGGAGCTGCCGAGGTTCGGGTCGTCATCTGGCGTGAACATCGACGTGCGCCCACCGCAGCCCGCAATCGCCGCCACGCACAAAGCACCAAGCCAAACCCGAGGTCCTGAATAGGTCACCGCCATCAGCGGAATATAGCTAGAATTGGGACGATGAGCGTGTCGGAAAATGCGCTTGCCGGCGTCGCGGGGGAGCCTTGAGCCCTCGAGCGCTTAGATTTCAGGGGCTTGCGGGGCATTTTCGCCCTGCCAGAGCTCTCTCAAAATCTCTGCGACGGCCTCATAAAGAGCTTCTGGGATCTCGTCGCCGATCTCGAGCTCGTTGAGCGCGCGGGCAACTGGTACGTCCCGCACGATTGGCACGCCGTAGGCACGCGCCGCGTCGATGATGAGCTTTGCCATTTCCCCTTGGCCTTGAGCGATCACGGCGGGCGCGGAGTCTTCTTCTTCGCTGTACTTGAGTGCAGTGGCGAGATGGGTGGGATTCACGATGACCACGCTGGCGGTTTTTAGTGCGCCGAGAGTGGCGCCGGTGAGAGCTTCTTGGTGAGCGCGACGGCGCGCGGCCTTCAGTGCCGGGTCGCCTTCGGACTCGCGATACTCGCGTTTGATCTCGTCCTTGCTCATGCGGTGGCGTTGAAACCAAGCGCGCCGAGTGAGCAGCAGATCGACCAGCCCGAGCGCGAGCCCGACGGACGCTGCTAGCCAAGCCACGCGGGTCGCCGAGCTGGCGGCGAGCGCCGCGGCCGCACGCGCGTTGCCGACCGCGGCGGCATAGTCGGCGGCGCGGTTCCTAAGCTCGCGCAGAGCAAAAAAACCAACCAAGGAAGCCGCCGAGAGCGCGCGTCCGATGCCGATGATGCGTTGCCGAGAAAACAGGTTCTGGAGCCCCGTGAACGCGTTCAAGCGATCGAAGCTGGGACTGAGCTTCTGCACGCTGAACGCGCCGCCGGTCTGCGCGAAGCTCGCGGCCGCGCTGGCGCCAGCGGAGGCTGCCAGCACCGGCAGTGTGATCCCGAGCACGACACGTGCCAGCGTGCCTGGCGAAGCCAACTCCAGGGGCCTGGCGAGCGCTGCGCGCAGCAAGATGCTGGATTGCTCCGCCGCGACCGTGATCGCTCCGCTTACGACCGAAAGCGCCGCCAGGAAGCCGACGCTTTGCGACAGCGCTGCAGAGAGCGGACTGTCGCCTTCGGAGCGTGCTTTGGCCAGCCGCTTCGGAGTGGGTTGTTCGGTCTTCTCACTCATTGCGACGCTGTGTGCTCATCGGTCGCCGTCGCCCGCGAGTTTCGCCGAAAGCGCCGCTGTGAGATTAGGTATGGCAAGCCGCGCCCGCCGGTTAAACGCCACGCTGCGGCCGTTTGCTGGATGATCGGCATTCGGATCACCGCCGGCGGATGATCATTCTGGAAGGCGAACAGCAGCGCGGCCGCGCTGAATTGCTCGAGGCCGGCAAAGAACTGCATGGTGATCAGCGCGCCGCCCTCGGTCAGGTGATAGCCAGTGCGCCGGAAGCCCATGGTGAGCAGGGTATTGGTGCCGGAGGTGTCGGCGGCGATCTCGTTGGGCTGATTGAACAGCGGAACAGTGCCCGACAGCGCCTGACCGAGCTCGGCCAAGGGCAGCTGACCCGCGGAGGTGCACGGCAGATTGCCCATATAGTGGTGGGCGAGCTCGTGACCGAGCACGAAGCCGATCTGCTCTTCGAGTAGCTGGTGCTGGCGCGCGACTTTGCGACCGTCGGCTTGCTGCGTGGGGTCGAAGAAGCCCGGTGGTGGCTGCACGATAGGCGCCTTCGGCTGCTGATTCTGTACGATGAGCTGAATGTAGTCGCTCAGCTTGTGGGTGCCGAAGATCTCGTCGGTGGCGCGCGATTGGCTGAGGTGCGCTTCGATGTCGAGCAAGCCGTCGGTGATGGCCATCGCGGCGTGACCGCTCGCGGTGCACGTCGCGAAGGCGTTGACGTCTCCCTGCGTGCTGTCGACGACCAACGGGATGCCCGCGACGCGGCTCTGCTGCGGGGCGGGTAGGGTCGCAACCAGCTCGTTGAGCAGTGACTGAGCCTCGCCGCGCAGGTAGCCGAGATCGGTCGTGTTGATGGGATCGTTCGGCACCGGCAACACGACCGCGCCCGGCGCCGGGAGCGGCGCCGCTTGGCCGACGGGATAGGTGGCTCCGGGTTGCGCCGGCTGCGTGGGATACTGTGCTGCTGCGCCCGGCTGCACGGGTTGGGCAGGGTAGCTGGCTTGCGAGCTACTGCCGCCACAGCCTACGGCGAGTGTGGCGGTGGCGATAGAGCAGGCGACTAAGCTCGTGCGAAGGTATGGACGTTTCACCGTCATGGTGGCCGGAGCATAGCAATCGCCTATGCGTTGCGCGCGGGGAGTTTTGCCCCGACTTTTCGGCCGGAAATGCCCATTTTTCACGCCTTTATCGCGTCGATGCGCGTCTCCGCGCGTCTTTGCGCGCCCCGTCGACGGACCAGCGTAGGCTGCGAGCGCGTGACGACTGGCGAAGGCTTTGCCCCGATTCAAGACCCGAGCGAGCACTTCGTGCAGGGCAACCAGGTGCGCCTATTGCGCAATGGCAGCGCGGCGTTCCCGGAGATGCTGGCCGCAATCGCCAGTGCCGAGCAGCAGGTGTTGCTCGAGATGTATTGGTTCGCTTCCGACGGCATCGGTCGCAAATTCGCGGCAGCGTTGTCGGCAGCGGCGCAGCGCGGCGTGCAAGTACGAGTCGTCTTCGACTCCGTCGGCTCGGTCGGCGCCAGCGACGACATGTTCAACGCGCTCGAGCGGAGCGGCGTGCAAGTGATCGAATTCAACCCGATCGCGCCCTGGAAGAGACGCTTTCGGTTGTCCAAGCTGACTCGCCGCGATCATCGAAAAATTCTGATTGTGGACGGCCGGATCGGCTTCACCGGCGGCATCAATATCGCCGACTATTGGCTGCCGCTGGACGACGGCGGCGCGGGCTGGCGGGACGACATGGTGCGTATCGATGGGCCTGCGGTGGCCGGGTTGTGCGATTGCTTCGCGCGCGTCTGGGCTCGCTTGCGCGGCTCGCCGCTGCACCTGACGGGTTTCGCGCGCCAGCCGCTCGGTCTCGCCCGCGAAGGCCAGCCGCGCGGACAAGCAGTGCGCGTGCTCGGTCAGCACTTCTTGCGCACGCAGCGTCAGATCTCGCGCGCCTATCTGCATTACTTGCGTCGGGCCGATCTGCGCATTTTCATCGCCAACTCGTACTTCGTGCCAGACGGGCGAGTGCTGCGGGCCTTGACTGCTGCCGCACGGCGCGGCGTGGACGTGCGCATCATCGTACCCGGTCAGAGCGACGTGGACATCGTGCGCCACGCGAGCCGCGCGGTGTGGGGGCGCTTGCTGCGGGCGGGGGTGCGCATCTTCGAGTGGGACGAGAGCGTTCTGCACGCGAAGAGCGCGGTGATCGACGGCATCTGGAGCACCACGGGGACCTTCAACTTCGATTACCTGTCCTTGCGTGTGAACCTCGAGGTCAATATCAGTGTGCTCGACGCTCGCTTCGCGAGCACCTTGGAGCGCTCATTCTTGGAGGACTTCGAACAGTGTCGAGAAGTGTCTCGAGTCGATTTCCGCTTTCGTCCGCTCGGGCAACGCCTGCTCGAATTCATCGCTTACCGGCTGCGGAAGTTCCTGTGAAGGCTGGCCTTCGGATTTGCGCTAAGCTCGACCTCGCCCAGTGACTCCACCCGCTAAGGTTGCCGAGCTCGAATTTCGAACGCACGAGCGCGTGTCGCAGATCGGCGCTGCCGCGTGGCGCGAGCTGGCAGGTCCGGATTGCCTGCCTTTTTTGCGCTACGAGTGGCTGTCGGCGTTGGAGGATGCGGGCTGCATCACGCCCGACCGCGGCTGGCTCTCGATGCACGTGGCCGCCTACCAAGACGGCAAGCTGGTCGGCGTCGCTCCCTGCTACGTCAAGGGCAACAGCGAGGGCGAGTTCGTGTTCGACCACTCCTTCGCGCGTTACGCGCAAAGCAACCTGCGCATCGACTACTACCCGAAGCTGATCGTCGCCGTGCCCTTCACGCCCGCCACCGGGCCGCGGCTCTTGATTCACCCGGACGCGGACGCCGCGCAGATTACCCGCGGCTTCGCCGCCGCATTGTCGCAGATCGCCGAGCGCATCGGTGCCTCCGGAGCGCACGTGTTGTTTCCCGAGCGAGCCCAAGCAGAGGCCTTGGAGGCCGCGGGCTACTTGCCGCGGCACGGTCTCCAGTATCATTGGCAGAACGCTGGCTACGCTACTTTCGACGACTTTTTGGCTCGTTTCAGCTCTAAACGCCGCAACCAAATCCGCCGCGAGATGCGCGAGATGAAGGATCAGAACATCGATTTGAACGTGCTCACGGGCGACGCGCTGCGCCCGGAGCGGGTGGATTTCATCTTCGACTTCTACCGCTCGACGGTGGAGAAGTTTTACTATGGCAAGCAATACCTGAACCGCGCGTTCTTCGAGCAAGTTTGCTCGACCATGCCCGAGCATTTGCACGTGGTCGTGGCCAGCGACGGCGGCTCGAAGAAGCCGATCGCGGGCGCGTTCAACTTACTCGGCAAGCGCGCGTTGTACGGTCGCTACTGGGGCGCGCTCGAGGAACGCCCCTTCATGCACTTCAACGTCTGCTTTTATCGCGGCATTCAGGAGAGCATCGCGCGTGGCCTTGCGCTGTTCGAGCCGGGCGCGGGCGGCGAGCACAAGCTCTCGCGCGGCTTCGAACCCTCACTGACGTACAGCGCGCACGCCTTTCAGGATCGCCGGCTCCGCGCAGCCGTGGCCGAGTTCTTGGAGCGCGAGCGGCATGCCATCGAACAGCACGTCTTGGAGTCTCGCGCCGAGTCGGGCCTGCGCAAGCTCGGGCCTCGTGCTTGATGTGAGCTACTCGCCGACGCCGCGCTTGGCCGGCGGTGTCGAACCACTGCCGGAAGAGCGCGCCGCCGGTTGCCGCACGCTGGAGCCGGAAGGCGGCCGCGACGAAGCGCGGACCGCGGGCATGTTGCCCGTAGACGGGCTGCGCACGGCTGCCATCGAGCCCGACGACTCCATACGCCTGGCGCCGCTGCGCCCCGGTGGGATGGAGCGCGTGCGGTACACGTCTCCGTCGACCAGCACCTCCACGCCGAGCGCGCGGCAACGCCGAGCGACACGTTCTAGATCCACGCCGACTGCCAGGAGCAAGCCCGCGGGCGGCGAGGGATCGACGAATAGATCCGCGCTTTGGCGACGAGTGCGCAATAGCTCGCGAACCTCTGGGTCTTCGACCCACAGGAAGCCTTGGGTCGTCACGAACTCGGCTCGCCCGATCACGGTGCTGGCTTGAGTGAGCGTGCGCGCGATGGGATCTGGTAGCGGCGCGAGCGCCTCGAGCCGCGTACGCATGATCTCGCCGTCGAAGCCGGCACTGAGCGCGTGAGATAAAGCTTGCGGGGTGATCAAGATATCGAGCGCTGCGCCACTGACGCCGCCGATCTCGACGAACGGCGCGAGTGAGATCACGCTGCCCACGCTGGCGCTGGCGCCGACTCGCAGCGCTTGCGTGTCGAGGAAGCGGCTGACCCCTGCGGCCGACGGCACGGAAGCACCCGAATTGCGCGATTCCGGCACGGCTTCCGACAGGAATGCTCGGCCGCGCGGCGTGATGCGCAGCGTTGGGCCGATCGACTCCGAGTCGTCGCTTTCCGGGTCGCCCAGGTCGACGATACCGAGCACGTGCAGGGTCTCGAGCGCGACGCGACGTGCGACCTCGGCGGGCGTCATGGGCTCGACGCCGGCGCGTTGTGCCCAGCGCTCGATCAGACGAGCAACGCCCGGCGCGCGTGCGTCCGAGCGCACGTAAGCGGCGATCGCTTCCCACGGTGCCCAGCGGCCGTCGCCCAGCTCTTGAAGTGCTTCGAGCACCAGCTCGCGCACCACGCCGACCGCGCTGGTCTCGCGTGCGTCGGCGGTGACGCGCAGTGCTTCGCCATCCGGGCGCGCTTCATCCCAGGCGCCACCGCGACGCCAGGCTTCGAACAGCGCTTTGCCGAGCTCGCCGACGCTGTGCGAGCCGGGCGGGGAAGCCGTGCTCACCGCGGACGGATCCCAAAGACCGATCGCGCGGCTCAGTGAAGCGACCAAGGCCACGACCTCCGGCTCGCGCCCGAAACGCGCGGCGAACTTGGTGATGAGCGAGCGCGGCGTACCGACTCCAGCGCGCACCTCGACCGACGGATCACGCACGGCGAGGGCCATGGCCAGCGCGATTGGCGCTGGATCTTCGGCGAAACGTGCGCGCCGCGGCGCGTGGTCTTCGGCCAGGACGAAGCTGCGGATCTCGCGGCGCTGGGCCTCGCGTTCGACGCGCCGTTGCGTGCCGACGATGGCCACGACTTCACTCGGAATGACGTGGCGGTTCGGGTGCACGGGCACCAAAAAGCCGCGCCGTTCGAGCGCGAAGCCGACTCCGCGCCGCGACGGGGTAGCGCCGGTTGCTCCGCGCAAGCGCATTGGCTCACGCTCCAGGTCGAGCAGCTCCTCGGTATCGACTTCACCGCCGACCTTCTCGATCGCGTTGAGCAGCTTGCGTTCCAACGGGGCGAGCTCTTCGACCTCGCGCGCCAGGCGCTTGCTGTCGGTGAACACTTCCCACGCCGGCTCGAGGCACAGCGCGACCGGAGGCGTGGCGGGGCGACCGAGGTAGTGGCTGGCAATGCTGCTGGCCACGTCCGGGTGGAGCTGCGCCAGGAGCGCGCGTGCGCCGCGTGGATCCTCACCCTCCCAGGTCCTGAGTTGGATCATGTGCGCGATGGGCAGGAGCAGCTCGACGCCCTTGTCCCGGCCGCGGATGAAAACGATGCCGCGGGCGACGAGGGGCTCGACTGCCGGCGGTAGCGTCTGCGCGTAGAGCACGCCGCGCGCTTCGGCGATGCGGTACAAGAGCTCGCGCGTCGGCCCCGGCAGGATACCCGCGTCCCGCATTTCCGGGAGCTGCAGCAGCATCCGCGCGACTTGCGAGGGCACGTCGATGCGCTTGGCCTCGTCGATCCTGATCTTTAGGCGGGCGATCAGCGAGCCGAGCTCACGCTCCGGCAGCTGACGCAGCACGTCCACCAAGCGGATCGCTCCCATGCTGTGGGACTCTTGGTCTTTACGAGAGGGCATGGGATCTCACTAGCAAACCGCGAAAACGGCCCTTTGTCCAGGCCGGCCGGGGTTCATTTCTTTGTCTGCTCGGTGCTTGGTCTCGGTGTTCAGTATCGTGTCTCGCCTGGCGCGGAGCTGAAGTTGTCCGTGAGCGCGGTGCTCCTCGGGCTTGCCCTGCCTGGTCGTCTGCTGCGCGTGCGCGTCGTTCCCAGTGTCGCCCTCAAGACGCCCCCGGCAGCATTGACACATCCTTACACGATAAGCGCCTCACGTCTCTAGCCGAGTGCGAGGCGCGGCTCGATTCTATGCGATTCTCCACGACATCAGCACTTTGCCCGCATCTTACAAATAGTCGGAAAGACTCTCACAACGAGCGTTGGCCGCTGTCTCGCTTTGGTTGCTTGCGCGCGCTGACTGTCGATCAGGGTCCTGGTTAGGAATATTTTTGCTTCGTTTTTCCACGTCTCGCTGCGTTTGGTGCGTTTCTCAAAAAAATGGTTCGGAAATGGATCGTTCTTGGACGCTTGCGACATGCCAAGGCTCGCTCGCGGAGGTCTGCTCGGCAGACCCAAAAAGCCACACCGCCAAGCCACCTCGGCTTTGGCTAGATCGGCAATTCCCAGGCGATTTTCGGGGCCTGAGGCACGCCGCGCAGGGATTCCGTCCAATGTTGATACAGTGCGCCGCCCATGATTCTCCGTGACCCCGTCCACGGCCTCGTCTCCTTCGAGACGCCCGAGGAAGCCATCATCCCCGCACTGCTCGAGACCGCTGAGGTTCAGCGCCTGCGAAGGATACGTCAGACAGGCCTCGCCTCTCTTGCGTATCCGGGTGCCGATCACACGCGCTTCGCTCACGCCATCGGTGCCGCCTGCGTCATGACTCGCTTGATCAGGCGCCTGCGCGGCTTGCACGATGGCTTGCCGTTCTGGCAGCGACTCACCACCGAGCGTGCGCGCGACGCCCTCGCCGCAGCGCTGCTCCATGACGTGGGCCACGGTCCGTTCTCGCACCTGTTCGAGCAAGCGCTACCCGAGTCCAAGAAGCACGAAGATTGGACGACCCGTATCGTGCTCGATCCGAGCACCGAAGTGCACGCGGTGTTGCAACGCTTCGATCCGGGATTGCCGGAGCGCGTCGTCGAGTTGGTGCACGGGCGCAACGAGCTGACGTTCTTGGCACGCGCCGTGAGCGGCACGTTCGACGTCGACCGCTGTGATTACCTATTGCGCGATGCGCACGCGACCGGCGTCAGTTACGGCTCGTTCGACCTGGATTGGCTACTGCGCAGTTTGTGCTTCGGCGTCGCGGAAGACGGGCAAGCGCCGCCTCTGGCGATCGACGGCGCAAAAGGCATTCCGGCCATCGAATCGTTCGTGCTCGCGCGTCTGTTCATGTTCCAGCAGGTTTATTTCCACAAGACGGAGCGAGCCAGTGAATGGATGCTCGGGCGCATTTTCGCCGAGGTCGCCAAAATGCTGGCCGAAGGCGAGCGCTTGCCGTCCACTCCGACCGCGATCGTGTCTCTGGCGCAGGGCGGGGACGCGGCGCTAGCCGACTATTTGGAGCTCGACGACGCTTCGCTGTGGGTGGCGCTCAGTGCTTGGCGCGGCTCCAAGAATCCGATTTTGGCCGATCTGAGCAAGCGCTTTCATGCGCGAAAGCTATTCAAGACGTACGAGCTATTCGACGAGCGCGCCACTCCTGACGCGCGCGTGCGGGCGCTCGACATCGCTCGCAACGTGGCGGAGAAAGCCGGGCTCGATCCGCAAATTTACGTCGGCTTGGACGTGGCATCGACGATCGCGTTCGACGACATTCACGATCCCTTGACGGTCATGTTCCCGGGCGGCGTGACACGCGCGCTGGCGGACGTCTCGTTCTTGCTCGGCCGTTTGCGCGGCGAGCGAATGTCGCGCATTCGGCTGATCTTTGCCGCGGAGCTGCGCGACGACGTCATCGCTGCCTTGGCTCGGGATTGAGGATGAAACGGGGAACAGCGCGTCTCGCATTGCTCGCGTTTGCTGCGACGGCGAGCGTGTCGCTGCGCGAAAGCCACGCGCTCGCGCAATCGGCGTCCGCGCGCCGCGCAGACAGCGCGCGCGATGGCGTGTACGACCGCTTCGACGGCGACCTCGACCTGGGGCTCGCTCTGGGCGCGGAGCTCGGCTCTGCGGGCCACGCGGCGCCGGCGATCCGCGGCACGGCGCACTACTTTTCGATCGCCGGGGTGTACGTGCAGGGGCGCGTCCACGCGGGCGATCAGTCCGCGCGTTCGTTGTTTGGCTTGGGCGTCGATCTGCGTCCGCTGTTCGTGCCGCGCTGGGCCAAAGGCTTCGAGACCGGGCCGAGCTTCTTCGATCTCACGCTCGACTCGCTGTCGCTGTCCTTGGGCGCATTCTGGACCGAGCGACCCGCGCACGCGCTGAATGCAGCGCGCGGCCTCGAGGCAGGGTTGGGCTTCGGGATCCCGCTCTTCGCGAGCGCGGGCGGGCCCTGGCTCGAGACGCGCGGCGCGCTCCGCTATCCGGATGGCGGAGCGCGTGAAGAAGCAATATTCGTGGCCCTTTCGTGGCACGGCTTCGTGCTCACGCCGCTGTCTGCGGAGCGCTAGCCGGGGCGCCGCGCTCAGGCTTGTAGCCGGCGTTTGACCCAGGCGGCGGCACCCGGGCTAGGACTGACGCTGCTGACGGTGCCTTGCTTCACGAACACCTCCGCGGCAAGCGCGCGACCGTTGTATTCGCTGGCCATCGTGAACGAGTACGCGCCTGCGTCGCGAATCACGACCGTCTCTGGTGCCTTCGGGCCAAGCGGGTGCTCGCCGAAGTCATCCGAGCTTTCGCAAACGGGCCCGACCACGCGCCACTCTGGCAGCGACGGCTCGCGATCCAGCGGCTCGATGCGGTGCTTGGCTCCGTACAGCGCGGGCCGCAGCAGATCATTCATCCCGGCGTCGATCATGATCCACTGATGCTCGGCGCTCACCTTGCTTTGCACGACGTTGGCCACCAGCACGCCGTGCGCCCCGACCATGGACCGTCCGGGCTCGGTCACCAGCATCAAGTCGCCCAGCCCCTCGGCCTGGAGCAGCTCGACGGCGGATCTCGCGAAATCTGCTGGCCGAGCGCTCTGCCCACTGCCGTAGTCGATGCCGAAGCCGCCGCCGAAGTTCACGTATTCCAGGCCGGCTCTGCTGGCGCGCCGGGCGCGAGCCACATCGCACACGTGCTGGGCCGACTTCAGGTACGGCGCGATCTCGCCCAGCATCGAACCAATGTGCGTCGACAAGCCGACGGCGAGCAGCGTGTCGGCGTTGGCATCGATGGCTTCGAACGCGCGACCGACGTCGGCGCGCGTGATGCCGAACTTGGCCTTGTCGTGGCCCGTCGAGATGTGCGCGTGCGATTCGATCTCGACGCCGGGATTGAGCCGAAAAGCAACGCGCGCTTGCCGTCCGAGCGCGCGCGCGCGCGCCGCAATTCGAAACACCTCCTCGACGCTTTCTGCTTGGATCGCCAGCAATCGAGAAGAGATGGCGAAGTCGAGCTCCCTGTCCCTTTTTGCGACGCCGCTCATGACGATCTTCTGTGCGGGAATTCCGCAGGCCATCGCCACCTCCAATTCGGCGGCCGACACGACGTCCGCGCCCGTGCCTTCCGAGGCCAACGCGCGCACCACGGATCCAGCAGAATTCGCCTTCACTGCATAAGCGACCACATGGCGCGCATCGCCATAGCCGGCGATCAGCGAGCGCGCTTCAAGCGCGATCGCGTCGAGATCGTAAAGATAAACCGGAGTTTCCAGGCCCGCTTGGGCGATCAGCTCGGAAAGAGGCGTCTCTCCAAGGCAGGCTTGGCCTTGCGCATTGCGTCGAAAACCGTACATCGCACCGTCCTTACCAGGCCGTTTCCGAGACGCAATAGCGGGTCGCCGCGGACAGGAATGCGGCAGCGAGACGCTCGCGACGCGAGCCCTACCCGGGCGGGCTCTGCCTGTGGCATGCTGCCCGCGCTTTCCAATAACAGCGGCCGCGGACACAGCCCGGGCCACTTTGCCCAGCCCACGGACTCAATAGTAAATGATCGCTCGCCGCGCAAAAATCGTTTGTACCCTCGGACCCGCCGTCAATAACCGTGACGCCATTCGCGGATTGATCGAGGCCGGCATGGACGTGGCGCGGCTCAACTTCTCGCACGGCACGCACGCCGACCACGCGCACATGGTGGAGATGGTTCGCGCGGAGAGCGCGGCCCTGGGTAAGCCCGTGGCGCTGCTTCAAGACTTGTGCGGTCCCAAGATCCGCACCGGCAAGATCGGTCCGGCCGTGCTCAACAACGGCGACACCGTGGATCTGATCGCCGGCGACACCGGCGACGATCACACGATCTCGATCGACTACGAGCCACTCAAGGACGACGTGCGTGTCGACGACCGAATCCTGCTCTCCGACGGCCAAGTCGAGCTGCGTGTGCTCGGCATCCGTGGCGATCGCGTGGAGTGTCGCGTCGAGCACGGTGGTCCGATGCGCCCGCGTATGGGCGTGAATTTACCTTCCTCGGGCTTGCGGCTGGCCGCGCTCACCGAGAAGGACAAGAAGGATTTGGATTTCGGGCTCGAGCTCGGCGTGGACTACATCGCGCTGTCGTTCGTGCGTCGCGCGGAAGAGATCCAGGAGCTGCGCGAGATTTGTGAGCGCAAGGGTCGCCCAACGCCTATCATCGCCAAAATCGAGACGCCATCCGCGGTCGAGCGCCTCGACTCGATCGTGCGCGCGGCAGATGCCGCCATGGTCGCGCGCGGCGATCTCGGCGTGGAGCTCCCGCCGGAGACCGTGCCCGTGATTCAGAAGCAGATCATCGGCACCTGTCGCATCCACAGGAAGCCCGTGATCGTGGCCACGGAAATGCTGCAATCCATGGTCGATTCGCCGCGCCCGACGCGCGCCGAAGCGAGCGACGTCGCGCACGCCGTATTCGGCAACGCCGACGCGGTCATGCTCTCGGCCGAGAGCGCCAGCGGCAAGTTCCCGATTCAAGCCGTGCGCATGATGGATCGCATCATTCGGCAGGCAGAGGGCAGTCGCTTCTTCGCGCCGGCCGCCTCCGAGCCAGACCACACCACGCCCGATTCGATCGCGCACGCCGCCTGTGCCATCGCGCGCGAGGTCGGCGCGAAGCTGATCGTGACGCTGACCGAGTCCGGGCTCACGGCTCGCTTGGTCTCCAAGGCGCGCCCGAGCGCGCCGATTTTGGCCTTTTCGACCGACGATCGCACTTTGCGCCGCTTGGCGCTGTATTGGGGGGTGTCGCCGCGCACGCTGGTCGGGCGGACGCCGAATCTGGAAGAGCAAGTCCAGAACACGAGTCAGATCTTGATGGATAACGGTCTCGTCAAATCGGGCGAGCGTTATGTGATGGTGTATGGCGCGCGGGTGGGCGTGCGGGGTGCGACCAATGCAGTCAGAGTGGAGCAGCTTCCATGATGCGTAGAAGCCACCTCATCAATGAGCTGGCTTCTGTCTTCGGGGGATTCTCCCCCGCGCTCGCTGAAGTGCCCCCCTTCGGGGATCACGAAGCGCGTAATTCAGCGGGGCGCCACCCTCGAGTTTGGGGCCCCTGCCCCAAACGTTATTCGTGTGAAAGCTCGCGCACACGGAGGGTGCCCTGTTAACAGCGCTCTCCGGGCGTAGCCCCGAGCTCGAAAAGTACGAGCTCATCGAAGAGATTGGCCATGGTGGTATGGCCACCGTGTACCGTGCTCGCGATCGGCGGCTCGGTCGTGAGGTGGCCGTCAAGGTCATCCATCATCATTTGCGCGAGAACAAAGAGGTCGCGGCGCGCTTCGTGAGCGAGGCGCGCGCGGTGGCCAAGGTCAAGCACCCGAACATCGTCGAAGTGTACGACGTCTCGGACGCGGACGAGCCTGAGCGTTACTTGGTGCAAGAGCTGGTGCGCGGCACCACTTTGCGTCAGCTGATAGCGCAGCACGGGCATCTGCCCGCCGAAGTGGCGGCAGCCATCGCGGTCGAAGTCGCCAGCGCGCTCGAGCACGCCCATGGTTTGGGGGTAATCCACCGCGACGTGAAGCCCGAGAACGTGCTGCTCGAAATGCCGACGGAGGGTCAATCGGGAGCGGAAGCGGCG
>Ga0210392_10000645_pt1 | contig 20534 bp, 17 predicted proteins | sample IncBWC30OmetaG_FD_161057 | JGI IMG/M metagenome (GOLD analysis project Ga0210392, IMG submission 161057) | Forest soil microbial communities from Barre Woods Harvard Forest LTER site, Petersham, Massachusetts, United States - Inc-BW-C-30-O ...
CTTTGATGGTGATATTCATGATCTATGTATTTGATACACAGGTCGGCCAGTGGGCCGCCTTGCGATCGTAGCTGGTTGACGGATTAAGGTTGGGAACGAACGGAGTTGACCAAAACACAGGCTGCGCGGGCCCTTGGCAAGCGCGAATTTGGGCAGGTAGTACCTGGGATTGCAGGTCGGGGTTTACTTGTCCGCCGAAGCTTTAGCGAAGGCGGATCCCCGCCTTGTCGGGCGTAAAGCCCGACCTACACGGCCGCCTCGACCTGGGCTAACTCGAGCTTGGGCACGAGGATATGCACGATGAACAGGGACATGGGGTAGGCCATGCTGGCCATGACAAAAATCGGCAGGTAGTTGCCCGTTTGCGCCACTACTTTTCCGGTGATATAGAAAAGGGTCATGCCACCGAGGGCGCCCGCCATGCCGGCGAAGCCGATCACCGAACCCACCACGCGTTTCGGGAACATATCCCCGGCCAGGCTGAACGAATTGGCCGCCCAAGCTTGGTGAGCCGACGCGGCTATCGTGATAAGCACAGCGGCCAGCCATTTATTGTCCGTCATGGCTGCAAACGCCACCGGCATGACACAGGCCGCACAAATCAGCAGCGTGATCTTGCGAGCCTTGTTTGTCGTCCAACCCTTTTTCATTAAGGCGCCGGGCAGCCAGCCACCGGCGATGCTGCCCACCGAGGCGACCACGTAAATCAGCATGATCAGGTATTTGCGCCCATCCGGATCCAGGTGGAATTTTTTATTAAATAAGTCGGGTGTGCTAAAAAGATAAAACCAGAAGAAACAATCGGTCATGCCCTTGGCGACCGCGACCGCCCAGGTTTGCCGGTGGGGGAAAAGCCGGCTCCAGGGAATTTTGACCGTGGGTTCAACCGCCTCGCCCCGGATGAGGGCGAGTTCTTCCTTGTTCACCTTGGGGTGATCTTCCGGTTTTTTATAAAACGTCAGCCAGGCCGTGATCCAAAGCAGGTCAATGGTGGCAGTGAGAATGAAGGCGCCGCGCCAGCCCAAGGCAAAACTGCCCAGGTTGAAGGCGAGCACCCAGGGCAGCACCCGCGGCACCAGAATACTGCCGACGTTGGCGCCACAATTGAACAGACCCGTGGCCAGCGCGCGCTCCCGCTTGGGAAACCATTCAGCCACCGTCTTGATCGCCGCCGGGAAATTGCCGCCCTCGCCCAAGCCCAGCAGGATTCGGCAAACAAAAAAGCCCGCGATCGTGCTGCCGAAGAGTGCGCCGATTTCCGGCGCAATCGCGTGCAACGCGGAAGCCGTGCCCCAGAAGGCGCAGGCCAGGACAAAACCCCAGCGCAGGCCGAGCACGTCCATCAAGCGGCCCATGAACAGCAGGCTGATGGCATAGGCCCCCTGGAAAACGACATTCATGTTCCAATAGGCCGCATCCCAGCTTTTCTGTTCGATATGAAGCCGGCCACCCATCTCCGGCGACAGATTGCTGAGCACACCGCGGTCGATGTAGTTGGCGGTGGTTACCCAGAACAACAATGCGCAAATGACCCAGCGATAGCGGGTCGGTTTTGAGACGGAGGGTTGGGGTGACATAGGGGAACGGTAAGATACAGCGGCATGAAAACACTCTTAGAGATCGGTGATCGGTTTGTGCCTGGGCACGAGCGCCTTCATGATGCCCAGCGCTATCAGATAGCTCAGGGCACAAACGACGAACATGATGAGATAGGCGGTCTGCGGCGTGTCTTTGTAAGCATCGGTGAGCGCGCCCGCCAGTTTTTGCAGGATATAGCCGCCAACTCCGCCGGCCATGGCGCCAATTCCCGTCACGGAGCCCACGGCTTTTTTCGGAAACATATCGGAAACCGTGGTAAAGAGATTCGCGGACCAGGCCTGATGCGCGGAGGCGCCCACACAGATCATGGCAACCGCCAGCACCGCGGCCATTTTCCCAAAATGGCTGACATCACCGAAATATTGCGTACTCAGCACCGCCAGGGGAAATAAAGCGATGATGAACATGGCGGTCATGCGAGCTTTGTAAACCTGCACTCCTTTTTTTATGAGCGTCATCGGAATGCTGCCGCCATAAATGCTGCCAATAATGGCCACGCCATACACAATAAAGGTTGGCAGCATGACTTCGTGTTTGGTCATCCCAAACTGTTTTTTCAGGTAATCCGGCAGCCAGAAAAGATAGAACCACCAAACGCCATCGGTCATGAACTTGCCAAAAAAGAAGCTCCATGTCTGCCGATAGCCAAAAAGCCTGAACCATGAAACCTTGGCCTTGTCGCTGGAAGCATCAGCGCCAGGAGCCGGCCTATCTTCATCATCGCAGTGAATGTAATCGTACTCGGCTTTGGAAAGCCGTTTCTGCCGAGCCGGGGTGTCATAGAGCCAGAACCAAAAAATCAGCCAAAGAAAACCAGCCGCTCCGGTGAGAATAAACGCCATCTTCCAGCCCTTTTGGTCGCCGAAATAGATCATGCACCAGGGAACGAAGAGGGCCGCAACCATGGCCCCGGCACTTGAGCCACTGTTAAATATGCCGGTCGCGAGAGCTCTTTCGCGTTTGGGAAACCATTCGGCCACGGTCTTGATCGAGGCAGGAAAGTTGCCGCCTTCGCCAATGCCAAAGGCGCTTCGCACAATGACGTGCATGGCCACCAGGCGCCCGACAAAGGCATTGAGTATGCCAAAAATCGACCAGATGGTCAGCGAAAGGGCCAGGCCCAACCTGGTTCCAATCTTGTCGATGACCCAGCCGGCCAGGACAGTCATGCCGGCATAGAACAACGTGAACAAGCCGGTGACATTGGCATAGTCTGAGTTCGTCCAGCCGAAACCGCCCTGCCCAACCGGCGTGCAGAAGAACTCCTTCAGGTAACTGATTACCTGCCGGTCCAAGTAATTGAAAGTGGTGGAAAAAAATAGCAGACCGCAGATGACCCAACGGTAACGGGATGTTTCAGGGGCGGTGGCTTGGGGTGACATGGAAAGCGGAACGAAGCGGGAAACCACTAATGCACACTAACAGGCACTAATGAATCTTTTGTTTTTTAACCGCGGATAAACACAGATTCACGCAGATTTTGGGACGAAAAGAGGGGCATCGTGAAAATTTAGTTCTGGTTTGTTGCGCGATCCGCGTTCATCCGCGTGCATCTGCGGTTAAAACCCTTGATTTGCGGTTCAGCGCGCGCACCAGCCACCATCGACGGCCATCACCTGGCCCGTGAGATAATCGGACGCCGCCGAGGAGAGAAACACGACCGCGCCGGCCAGGTCGTCCGCCTCGCCCCAGCGTCCGGACGGGATGCGGCTGAGAATTTCCTTCGAGCGCACAGGATCGGCCTGGAGCGCCGCGGTGTTGTCGGTGCGCATGTAGCCGGGCGCGATGGCATTCACTTGCACGCCTTTGCCCGACCACTCATTAGACAACGCCTTCGTGAGCTGGCCGACCGCGCCCTTGCTCGCCGCGTAGGCCGGCACGGTGATGCCGCCAAAAAACGTGAGCAGCGACGCAATGTTGACGATCTTGCCCGAACCACGGGCGAGCATGTGCTTGCCCGCCGCGCGACACGCGGTGAACACCCCGTTGAGATTCACGTTGATGACGGCGTCCCAGTCCGCATCGCTGTAATCGGCCGCGGGGGTGCGGCGGATAATGCCGGCGTTGTTGACCAAAATATCGAGATGGCCCTGCCAGGCGATGGCTTGCGCGAGGAGCCGCTCGACGTCGGCGCGCTGACCGAGGTCGGCGGCGATGGCGGTGGCTTTCACGCCCAGCGACTCGATCTCCTTCACGACCGGGGCGAGCTTGGCCGCGTCGCGGCCATTGATGACGACGTCCGCGCCCGATTGCGCGAGGGCGCGGGCCATGGCCTTGCCCAGTCCCTGCGAGGAACCGGTGACCAGCGCGACTTTGCCCCGCAGCCCGAATTTTTGGTCGAGGTAGCTCATTTCAGGGTCGCGATCGGCGCAGGATCCATGTCGGAGAAGATTTGGTTGTCGCCGCCCATCGCCCAGACAAAGCGATAGCTGCCCGTGCCGGCGCCGCTGTGGATCGACCAGGAAGGCGAGAGCACCACCTCGCGGTCGCGCACGATGAGGTGGCGCGTCGCCTGCGGTTCGCCCATCAGGTGCACGACGGCGTTGTCGCCCAGGTCGAAATAGAGATACATTTCCGTGCGCCGGCTGTGGGTGTGCGGCGGCATGGTGTTCCAGACGCTGCCGGGTTCGAACTCGGTGAAGCCCAACACGAGCTGGCAGCTCTTAATGCCGTCGAGATGGATGAGCTTGTTGATGCGGCGGCGGTTGGCCTTGGTGGTGTCGCCGATGGGATCGGTCTTCACCTCGGCGCGACGGGCGACGGCGGTGGGGTACTTCGCATGCGCGGGCGTGCTGACAAAATAAAACTGCGCCTGGCCGGCGGTGCCGTTCTCGAAGGTGACGTCTTTTTCACCGAGGCCGATGTAGAGGCAGTCGAGCGTGCCGAGTTCATATTTCACCCCGCCGGCATTCACGATGCCTGGCGCGCCGACGTTGAGGATGCCGATTTCGCGGCGCTCGAGAAAAAAGTTGGTACCGGTTTCCTTGGCGCTCGGCAGGCTGAGCGGCGCCGTGGTCGGCAGGGCGGCGCCGGTGATCATGCGGTCGAGGTCGGTATAGTGCGCCGTGACCTGGCCGGGTTGGAAAAGTCCGCCGATCAGGAAATAGTCGCGGAGTTTTTCCGTGGAAAGGGTGTTGGTCTCGGCCGGACTGGGGAAGTAATGGAGTTTCATGAGTGGGTGAAAATTGAGGACAAATGCAGTGACGTCAAAGCGGGAGAATCCTTCTCAGGGTGTGGCACTACAGGAAACCCTGACCGGCGACTTCGCGCGCGCAGCGCAGGCCGCCACGTAATTATTCCAATCCTCCTGCGAGGAAAAATCGCCGCTCTTGGTCCAACCGGCGCCAATGTAATAATGCAGCGGCACGCCGGACGTGACTTTCACGAGAACGAGATGGTTGTATTTGTCACCCGCGAAACCGCTCAACGCCGCCGGATCCACGATGACCGCCTCGCCAATCTCGCCGTGCGTCTTCTCGGTTTCCCATTGCGTTAACCAGCCACTTTCCCGGTTTTTGGTTTGTTCGGCTTTCACTTTCTCACCTTTGTCGGCACTGTTCTTGTTGATGCCGATCGCAACAGTGAGGTCCTGCGCATCGCCTTTGACCGTGAACGTGCTTTCCATCTCGTCAAGATTGTGACCGGCATCCATGGTGAAGCGCTTGACTTCGGAAACTTTCACGCCATTCGCCTCCCAAGGAGCATAGGTAAGCTCAAAAACCGCGCGAATCGGGCCGTTCGCGAGCACCTTCCAAGTCCGGTAGTCCTGGCTCACGTAAAGTTTTTGCCCATCCCAGATGCCCGTGCCACCACAGCCACGCGACTGGCCGGTCTGGTACATGTCCATCCCCTCGCCTTCGTCCTTGTGATAGTGGCCGCTGCCTTTGTTGTACCAGCGGTCGACGATGAGATAGCGGACGCGTTTGCACCACACATCGATGCCGCTGCTCACCATCTGGTCCTGGCCGGCAGCCGGGGTTGAAAGCGCCGGACCGTAGGTGCGGTGGGCGATGCGGTCGTTTTCCCAGGCAAAGTCATCGACGCGCTCAGGCACGTAACGGGCAAAGACCCTGGCCGGAAAGACGGGCGCGACCGCTTCGCTCTTCCCGATGGTAAACGTGGCGGATTTTTCCCCGGCGGCAAAATCGTGCTGAAACAGAAGTTCGCCATAGGAACCCTTCGACTCGAGCGGTTGCTCGTTGGTGACCTGATAGGGCAAAACGGTTCCGGCAGAGTCTTTGACCGTGAGATGCTGGAGCAGCGCGTCGGGCATGACATTTGTGATCTCCTGCCACGGCACCTCGATGACCTCGGCCGGGCGGGCGATCTCGAGGTCGTTGGTGACGGTGACCGTGATTTTGTCCGCAGCGCGGGTCATCCCGGCTGCAAAAAGAAAGGTCAAGGCAAGGCTGAAGAGATGGGTCGTCTTCATAATTGGGGAACGAGCGCATGAGCCAATCGATGCATTGGCTCGGAACCAACTAAAAATCAGCCGAGACAGAGTTTTTTTGCCAAAGTTGCCTGGCCTTCAACGCCAATCCTGTTGCTTATGGATGAGGCTGAAAAACTACTGGGTTTCGTCAGCCGCTGCGGGCCGCGCTGGCGTCCGCCCGGATACCGCGGCGAGGCCGAGCAGTGCGAGCACCGCGCACCACGCGATGAACCAATCGCCATGCTGCACATAGTAACTCGGCCGGCCAACCCAGCGCCCGTCGCGCGTCACCTCCATGGCCCGGGTGCCGCGAAAATAGATGCTGCCGTCGTCGTTGTTCAACACCGTGCGAATGTTGCCAAACTCGTCGATCCAGCCGCTCCAGCCGGCGTTGCCACAGCGCAGGACCGGCCGGCGCGTTTCCACCGCGCGCAAGACCGAATGCGCCGCATGCTGGTAGGCCGCCCCACCCTCGCCAAACCACGCGTTATTGGTCAGCACCACCAGCGCATCCACGCCAGCCAGCGCGTTGTCGCGCGCCAGATCCGGGAAAATATCCTCGTAACAAATGAGCGGGCCGAGCGTGAGCACGCGGCGGTCAAGGGTTACCGTGAGCGGCTGCGCGGCCTGGCCGCGTGCATCATCGTCGTCGCCGATGGGCACAATTTTTTTCAACCAGCCCAGCAGCGGACGCAACGGCACGTATTCGCCGAACGGCACGAGCTTGCGCTTCGCATAATAAACCGGCTGCAGCCCCGCGGCCGGATCGACCACGCACACGGCGTTGTACCACGCCTCGCCGGGCTGGGCGGCGTGCTCGACGGCGATGGTGCCGAGCACCAACGGGGTGTGCGCACGGCGCACCAGCGACTCGACCCACGCCTGCATCTGCCCGTCGCCGCGCATGGGCAGCGGGGTCGTCGCCTCCGGCCAGAGCATGACGTCGGGATACGCCTTCGCGATGTCGAGGGTGGCTTTTTCCAAAATACCCAGAATCTCCGGCGCACTCGCCGGATCCCATTTCACCGTTTGCGGGATATCCGGCTGCACCATGGCCACGCTGGCCAGCGGCTGCACATACATCTCACGGTGGAACGTGTTGCTCAGCGGCAGGATGGTCGCAAACATCAGGATGAGCAGCGCGAGCAGAAACTCCGGCGGACGGCGCCGCAGGCTGGGCACGCCGTCGCGCAACGCGCGGTGAAAATACGCGGCAAACCCAAGGTTGAAAACGATCAGGATGAACGACACGCCCCATGCGCCGGTCCACGCCGCGATTTGCAGCACGGCGCTGCGCTGCCACTGGCTCGCCGCCAGTGGCAGCCAGGGAAATCCGCCAAGGAACCAGGTGCGCGACCACTCAATGAGCACCCATAAGCCGCCGAGGCCGAGCATCGCAAGCAGGCGCAGCAGCGCCTGCCGACCGCGCATCCGCGGCAACACCCACCATGCGCCGAGGTACCACAGGCCCGTCCATGCGCCCATGAACGGCCCGAGCAGGAACAGCCCGAGCCACGTCACGTGGTGCAGCCAGCCGAGCAAGATCGTCCAAGCCACCGCCTGGGCCGCGAACAGGGTAAGCGCATAGGACTTGAATCGCGGTCGCTCGTACGCCCAGAACAGCGCCGGCCCCGCAAAGGCGTAGGCGAATTCCGGCGTGGTGTACGGCGGAAACATCAGCACCGTCAGCACCACCGTCAGCCCAAACACCGCCGCAGCCCAGACCAACCCGGAGTTTTTGTCGAAAAACGAGGGTTTCTCGGCGTAAGGATCGTAAGGTGGCAAATCAGACATGCGAAGCAGGGAGCCTTGAACATCCAACATCCAACATTCAACATCCAACGTCCAAGTCAGCACATGAAACTCTGAACGTCGAACGCTGAACGCCCAACGTCGAATGAACTAAGACCATCGTTGAGAACGGATCTTCGTTCCCTGGTACAAATAGACCTTCTCCCATTGTCATTCCGAGCCGTGCGAGGTACCGAGGCCGAAGGCCGACAGTCTGACATCTCACAAATCAATCCCGTGAGATCCTTCGCTTCGCTCTGGATGACAAAAAGTATGCGACGCCCCAAGTGCTTCCAACTTCGGAATCCAGATTCGGCATTCAGCGTTCAGCGTTTTTCCTAAACCCGTCGAAGCGCGCCAGTGCGGCCGGCAGTTCGCCGAGGCCTGCCAGTTGCGCGAACCGTGCGTGGCCGGCGGGAGCCGCGGAGTCCACGCTCTCGTGAGTCGAAGTGAGGTGATACGGAATGTAAGCAGCCGAGCCACCCACCCCGAGCACGGGCAGGATATCGGACTTGAGCGAGTTGCCGACCATGAGAAATTCCGCGGGCGCGATACCGTGTTTGCGCAACACCCGCACGTAGGCCTCGCCATCCTTTTCGCTTAAAACCTCGACCGCGCGAAAATGCGGCGCGAGGCCGGAAGCGGCCACCTTGCGCTCCTGGTCGCGCAGGTCGCCCTTGGTGATGACCAGCAGCGTATGCGTGGCAGCCAGCGCAGCCACGGTTTCCCTCACGCCGGGCAGCAGCTCGACCGGGTGAGCCAGCATGTCCCGCGCAAGGTCGAGGATTTGCTGGATTTCCTCGGCGGCAATGCGTCCGCTGCTCAGGCGGATGGCGGTCTCGATCGCATCGAGGGCAAACGCTTTTATGCCGTAGCCATAGAGCGCAATGTTGCGCATCTCGGTCGCATAAAGTTCGCGGTCCACAGCCGCGCGGTCGTGGTAGCGCGCCAGCAGCGCGCAACAACGCTGATGCGCATCCTCGAAAATGGTCTGGTTGTGCCAGAGCGTGTCGTCGGCATCAAAACCAATGGTCGTGATCATAGCATACGAGTAGCGAGCATCGAGTAGCGGGTAGCGAGTAGTACAAGTGCCCGACTTCTAAAAATACCGTCACCGTCGTTAAAGTCATATGTCATTCTGAACGCAGCGAATCCAGTGGAATAACGCTGCAAACCTCGGCTCTGTCCAAGTGGATCCTTCACTTCGTTCAGGATGACAAGAAATTGCATGCTGCTGTGTTGTTTATCGAGGCTTTCCTGCTCACTACACACTACTCGATGCTCGCTACTCCCGCCATCACGCCCCATGGCATTGCTTGTATTTTTTGCCGCTGCCGCAGGGACAGGGATCGTTGCGGCCGACTTTCGCCACATCGCGGCGGATGGTGACGGAGGGGAGCTTGATTTCCTTTTCACCCTCCGACGAAGATGGTGTCGCTTCGACCGCGCCACCGGAAAACGTCACCCGGCTCGTAATCGTGGGCTCAGGAGGGGTCGGTGGCGGCAGAATGGCGCCGTTCGGCGCTGGTGGTGGACCTCCCCATCCCGGCCAGCGGCGGAAAAGATTGGTGCAGATTTGCAGGCGGACGTTGTCCATCAAATCCGAGAAACATGAGTAGGCCTCATTTTTGTATTCCACGAGCGGATCCTTCTGGCCGTAGCCGCGCAGGCCGATGTGCTTGCGCAGGTCTTCCAGCTCGGTCAGGTGCTCCTGCCAGTGGTGGTCGATGGCCCTGATGACGATGAAGCGTTCGAGCATGCCCAGCGCCTCGGGCGGTTCGGCCGCCTCTTTCACCGCATAGGCTTTCCTGATGCGCTCGATCAACTGTTTGGCCAGCGAATCAAGGTCGTGGCCGGCGAGTTCCTCCGCTTTGAGGCCGATGGGGAAATGCGCATTGGTCCAGGCCACGAAGCTTTCGCTGGCCGCGGGGCTGGTGCCTTTTCCGCCGTATCCGGCGGCCTCGAGGCGCGTGGCAAGCTCTTCCTCGACTTGCTCGAAGATGATGTCCTTCGCGCGCTCGGCGTTGATGGCGCCATTGCGGATGCCGTAGATGACTTCGCGCTGCAGGTTGAGCACGTCGTCATATTGGAGCGAGCGTTTGCGCTGGGAGAAATTCTGCTGCTCGACTTTTTTCTGCGCGCTCTCGATGGAACGGTTGAGCAACCAGTGTTCCAGCTCCTCACCTTCTTTCATCGTGCCTTCCATCAGGCGCGAGGCCGTGCCGCCACTCAGGAAGATCCGGAGCAGCTCGTCCTCGAGGCTGAGGAAAAACTTGGTCAGGCCGGGGTCCCCCTGGCGGGAACAGCGGCCGCGGAGCTGGCGGTCGATGCGGCGCGACTCGTGGCGCTCGGTGCCAATGACACAGAGGCCGCCGAGTTCGCGCACGCCTTCGCCGAGTTTGATGTCGGTGCCGCGGCCGGCCATGTTGGTGGCGATGGTGACGGCACCGCGCAGGCCGGCGCGCATGACAATCTCGGCCTCCTGCTGGTGGAACTTGGCGTTGAGGACGGTGTGGATGACGCCGGCGCGCTTGAGCATGCGCGAGAGCACCTCGGAAGACTCGACGGACACGGTGCCGACCAGCGCGGGCTGGCCGCGCTTGTTCGCGGTTTCGATTTCGCGGACGACAGCGGCATATTTGTCGCGGCGGGTTTTGAAAATGGAGTCGTTCCGGTCGATGCGGATGCAGGGCTTGTTCGTGGGGATGACGACGACGTCGAGCTTGTAGATGTCGTGAAACTCGGTGGCCTCGGTCTCGGCCGTGCCGGTCATGCCCGAGAGCTTCTCATACATGCGGAAATAATTCTGGATGGTGATGGTCGCGTAGGTGCGCGTCTCGCGCTCGATCGCGACGTTTTCCTTGGCCTCGACCGCCTGGTGGAGCCCGTCGGACCAGCGGCGGCCGGGCATGGTGCGGCCGGTGTTTTCATCGACAATCAGCACCTTGCCCTCCTGGACGACGTACTCGACGTCGCGCTCATAAAGCGAGTAGGCGCGCAGGAGTTGCGAGATGGCATGGATCTCCTCGCTGATATCGCCGTAGCGCTGCTGGGCCTTGAGCTTGATTTCCTCCTTCTGCTCGGGCGTGTAGGTGGTGTCCTTGTCGAGCTCGCTGAACTCGGTGGCGAGATCGGGCATGACAAAGGCGTCGGGATTGTCGGGACGAAGGTGCTTGCGGCCGATTTCGCTGAGGTCGGCCTGCTGCTGGCGTTCGTCGATGATGAAAAGAAGTTCTTCCTTGAGCCGGTAGAAGGCCTCCTTGTTGAAGTCGGAGGCCATTTCCGACTCGGCCTTGTCGAGCAGCTTGCGCCACTCGGGCGTCTCCATGAGGCGAAGGAGTAATTTGTTTTTCGGCGTGCCGGTTTTGACCTGTAACAATTTAAAGATCGCCCCCCGGATGGGATCGGGATCGATCTCCGGCTCAGGTAGCAATTCCAACTTCTGCTTGGCCCGTTTTTCGTTGTCAGCCCGGACCGCGGCGATCTGTTTTTTCAACGCTTCGGCCTCCTGCTTGCGAATTTCCGGCGTTTTTTCCAACTCAACGCGGGCTTCGCCCACGAGCTTGTTGCAGAAACGCATCTGGTCGGCAAAGAGGCGGTCGATGGCGGGCTTGAGGCGCGTGAACGGCTGCTCGCGCTCGATGGGCGCGGGACCGGAGATGATCAGCGGGGTGCGCGCCTCGTCGACAAGGATCGAGTCGATTTCGTCCACGATGCAGTAGAAATGGTCGCGCTGCACCTGGTCTTCCTTGCGCGTGGCCAGGCCGTTGTCGCGCAGGTAGTCGAAGCCAAACTCGCTCGCGGTGCCGTAGGTGATGTCGCGCGCATACATCTCGCGGCGCAGCTGGGACGACATCGATTGCTGGATGCAGCCGACGGTGAGGCCGAGGAAATTATAGAGGTGGCCCATCCACTCGGAGTCGCGGCGGGCGAGGTAGTCGTTGACGGTGACGAGCTGGGCGTTGCGGCCAGCCAGGGCGTTGAGATAGAGCGGCAGCGTGGCGACCAGGGTTTTGCCCTCGCCGGTGGCCATCTCGGCGATCTTGCCCTGGTGGAGCGCCATGCCGCCGATGAGCTGCACGTCGAAATGCACCATGTCCCAGGTGAGCTCGTGGTCGCAGACGGTGATTTTGCGGCCGACGAGACGGCGCGCGCCGTTCTTCACCGCGGCAAACGCTTCCGGCAGAACCTCATTGAGCGCGGCGCGCTTGTCGGCCGCGGCGGCGACGCGGCCGCGGAACTCGTCGGTCTTGGCGCGGAGCTGCTCGTCGGTGAGCGACTGGTATTGCTGCTCAAACTCGTTGATGCGAACGACCAGCGGGCGGCATTGATCGAGAAATTTGCGATAGTGCCGTCCAGAAAACTTTTTAAGGAAAAACGAAATCATGAAAAGGGTTAAAGATGTAGCCAATGGGTCGTTCTTGGCAAATGACAAATGCCAGCGATCTTTGCTCCATCTCCCCCTGCGGCCACACCGAGGCCCAAGCGACCGGTTAGAATCCGGCTTTCGTCAGCTCTTGATCGAACTTTGCAAGTAAATCATCAAAGGCACGAGTGTAAGCCAGCTGCCAATCGGAATCCGAGTAGGATATCGCGCAGACCGCAACACCGGAACCCTCCGCGGTAAAAGTTGTGGCGTGCCCATCGCGTTTTACAGTGACGGAGCACTCGATCTGCGCCGCAATCGAAGAATAAGGCATCCACGCCCAGAATTTGTCGATCTTCACCTCGACGGTATTATCGGCCGAAGCATCAGTCGTAACCCTGTAGCCACGCCGCGCAAAACCCTGGGTAATGAGTTCCTTTACTCTCGTCTGCACCGTTTCGCCGGCAGGCAATGCGATATCACCCATGGCATGGCCATAGCCATTGCGCTGGCGACCGATAACGACCGATAGCTGCTCAGCCGACTGGCTGTTGACGTCGCCGTCAATCGACGGCGTCGAGGGATGATCGGGTTTGTTTTCGAAATGCCGGGCATCCACGATTGAGCTGATGGCCACGGTTCCTTTTGAGGCCGGCAATGACGTGGCGGTCGGCACCGGAAGATCCACCGTACGGCGGCCGAGAACGCATCCGCTGCCAAACAGACTGAACGCCAAAGCCAGACAAAAGATGAAGGGGGTTTTCATGGGGATGAAGCCATTGCACACCCTCTTTTAAGCTCTTTGCAAGAATCAAGTCTGCTTGCGGAAATACTCGATGGTGCGCTTGAGGCCTTCCGCGAGCTGCACCGTCGGCTCCCACTTCAGGACCTTCTGCGCGAGCGCGATGTCGGGCTTGCGCTGCTTCGGGTCGTCGGCGGGCAGCGGCTTGTGGATGATCTTGGATTTTCCGCCCACCATCTGGAGGGTGAGCTCGGCCAGTTGCAGCATCGTAAACTCGCAGGGATTGCCGAGGTTGAGCGGGCCGACGGTCTCCGTTTGGTTCATGAAGCGCACGAAGCCCTCAATGAGGTCGTCCACGTAGCAAAACGATCGCGTCTGCATGCCGTCGCCGTAAACGGTGAGGTTTTCGCCCTTCAGCGCCTGCACGATGAAGTTCGACACCACGCGGCCATCGTCGGCGAGCATGCGCGGGCCATAGGTGTTGAAGATGCGCACCACGCGGATGTCCACGCGGTTTTCGCGATGATAATCGAAAAACAGCGTCTCGGCGCAGCGCTTGCCCTCGTCATAACACGAGCGGCGGCCGATGGGGTTGACATGCCCCCAATAGCTTTCGGGCTGCGGGTGCACCTGCGGATCGCCGTAAACTTCGCTCGTGCTGGCCTGGAAAATCCGCGCCCGCACGCGCTTGGCGAGGCCAAGGCAGTTGATTGCGCCCATGACCGACGTCTTGACCGTCTTGATGGGATTGAACTGGTAGTGCACCGGCGAGGCCGGGCAGGCGAGATTGTAGATCTGGTCAACCTCGATCTTGAACGGGTCGATGATGTCGTGCCTCATCAGCTCGAACCGCGGATGCTCAAGCAGGTGCGCGATGTTCTGCTTGCGGCCCGTGAAGAAGTTATCGAGGCAGATGACTTCGCAATCGTCCTTGATGAGCCGGTCACAAAGATGAGAGCCAAGAAAACCCGCTCCGCCGGTAATGAGGATGCGCATGGATGAAAACGATTAGGAAGTGGATTAAAACTGCAAAGACAGGCCCATCTATTGGTTTCTTTGATTGTTGGTCAATAAATAGCGCAACCTGGTTCCAACCTGCACGGTGAACCAGGCCGGTTTTTACCTGGCCTCGTCGGCCTCGTAGCGAGTGATCCAGCCCTGGCTCCAGGCCGCGAAATCACCCGCCTCGATGTGCGCCCTCGCCTGCGCCATCAGGTCGAGGTAGAAATGCACGTTGTGCAGCGTGAGCAGCGTGCCCGCCAGCATCTCGCCAGCCTGCACCAGATGCCGCAGGTAAGCGCGGGAAAAACGCGCCGGGTAGTTATCCAGGCCCTCGACAATGGGCCGTGGATCCGTCCGGTATTTTTCATTGCGGAGATTGAGCGGGCCGTCGGGCGTGAAGACCAGGCCGTTGCGCGCCACGCGCGTTGGCAGCACGCAGTCGAACATATCCACGCCGAGCGCGATCATCTTCAACAGTTGAGACGGCGTGCCCAGGCCCATCGTATAACGGGGTTTGTCGGCCGGCAAAAACGGCGCCGTTGCGCCGATTTGCTTCAGCATTTCCGGCTCCGGCTCGCCCACACTCACGCCCCCGATCGCGTAGCCGGGGAAATCGAGTGCCGCCAGGGCCTCGGCCGACCCGCGCCGCAAGTCGTCGAACGTCGAGCCCTGCACGATGGCAAACACCTGGTGGCCCGCCGCAAGAAAACCATTCTCAGTCGCGATTTCCTTGCACTGCCGGGCCCAGCGCAAACTCCGCTCGCACGCCCGCTCGCACACGTCGCGTTCACACGGCCAGGGCGGGCACTCGTCGAGCACCATCGCGATGTCGCTGCCGAGGTTTTGCTGGATCGTCATCACCTCGCGCGGCCCCAGGAATAAACTGGCCCCGTCGATGTGCGATTGGAACGCCACCCCGTCGTCGCGGACATCGCGCAGCTTCGCCAGCGAGAAAACCTGGAACCCGCCGCTGTCCGTGAGAATCGGCCCGTCCCAGCCCATGAATTTATGCAGCCCGCCCAGTTCGCGGATCAGCTCGCTGCCCGGCCGCAGGTTCAAGTGGTAGGTATTGCCCAGGATGATCTGCGCGCCCACCTCGCGCAGATGCGCGGGGGTCAACGCCTTGACCGTGCCCTGCGTCCCGACCGGCATGAACATCGGCGTATCCACAACCCCATGGTTCGTGCGCAGCCGCCCGCGCCGCCCGGCGGTGGCGGGATCGGTCTTGAGCAGTTGAAAATGGCCGGCCATCCACCTTACCCAGCCGTATGCTTGACCCTGCTGTCAATCCACGGATAATTTCCCCCTGTGCTGCTCGTCATCGACAACTACGATTCCTTCACCTTCAACCTCGTCCAATATTTCGGCCAGTTGGGCGTGGAGCAGCGCATTTTTCGCAACAACGAGATCACTCCCGCCCAGGCTCTCGCGCTCAACCCCGACCGCGTCCTCCTTTCGCCCGGCCCGTGTTCGCCGCGCGAGGCCGGGGTCACGCTTGACATCATCAAGGCGTTCGCCGGCAAAAAACCGATCTTTGGCGTCTGCCTCGGCCACCAGGCCATCGGCCATTATTTTGGCGGGCACGTCATCCGCGCCGGCCGCCTCATGCACGGCAAGACCTCGCCCATCCTGCACAAAAATACCGACCTCTTCCGCGGCCTGCCGCAGGCCTTCAAAGCCACGCGCTACCATTCGCTCCTCGTCGAACGCGCCACCTTTCCCGCTGACCTCGAAATCACCGCCGAGACCGCGGAAGGCGAAGTCATGGGCCTTCGCCACAAGACGCTGCCCATCTGGGGCGTGCAATTCCATCCCGAATCCATTGCCACCGAGGGCGGCATGAATATTCTCAAAAACTTCCTGTCGCTGAACTGACCCCTCGCCTCTGGCCTTTAGCCTCCCGCCTATTTTATGCGCTGCCCCAAATGCACCTCGATCGAGGACAAGGTTATTGACTCCCGCATCAGCAAGGAAGGCACCGCCATCCGACGCCGCCGCGAATGCCTCGAGTGCGGTCACCGCTTTACCACCACCGAATCGTTCGTGCGCGAAGGCCTTGCGGTGATCAAGCGCGACGGCCGCCGCGAGGAGTTCGACCGCGAGAAACTCGTCCACGCCGTCCGCGCCGCCTGCCACAAGCGTCCCATCGACCTCGAGCAGCTCACCATGCTCGTGGACGACGTGCTCGATGAACTCGAGGCCAGCTACGAAAACGAAATTCCCAGCCGCGCCATTGGCGACGCCGTCATGGTCCGCCTCCGCCGCGTCGACCAAGTCGCCTATGTCCGCTTCGCCAGCGTGTACAAGGAATTCCGCGACGTCACCGAGTTCGTGGACGAAATCAGCAGCCTCGGCAAAACCAAGCCGGAGAATCGCTGATCGGGATCAAGCATTCGTCATCCGGTTTTGTGGGCGGGGTGCCCCACTGGACTCCGAAGCCTTGGCGAAGGATGTCTCACCCCGCGAAATCGCAAAAGTTTTCTTTCCATTTGCGACCATTAGCGAAAGTTAGCGGTTACAACATGCCGACACCCGACCGCGACGAGCTCCACCGCCTGCACTTGGTCAACGCCCTGTTTGCCCACGTCACCGGCCACGATCTCTACCTCGCGCAACAGATCAAGGCCGCCATCACGACCAGCCTCGACGAAGCCGAACAGCGCGCGCCGGCCGATCCCGCCTTCATCGCCGCCGCCGCACAGCTGCTCGAAAAACTCTGCGGCCATCTTCCACAACACGGTTTTTATCACTGGAACGCCGCGCACTCATTGACCGCCGCCGAGCCGCTTTTCGCCCGCGCCGAAATCATGACCGGCCTCAAGCACCTCACCCCCTATCGCGAATCCACCCTGCTCGTCACCAACCTTCGCGCCGCGCTGCTGCCGCCCTCGGGCCGCTACACCGAGCGCGTGCGACGGGATTACGAGAGCCTGCTCTCCCTCATCCGCGATCTCGCCGCCGCCCGCACCGCCCGCAGCGCCAGCCTGCATTTGCTGTTCTTGTAATTTTTCGGCGGACTTTACAGATTGAATTTTCCCATCCGTGCTCATCCGCGTAATCCGCGGTAAAAATTCCCGGCCATGGCCAAGACCCTCTTTCAAAAAATCATCGACCGCGAAATCCCCGCGCGCATCGAGCACGAGGACGAACGCTGCATCGTCATCCACGACATCCAGCCCCAGGCGCCCGTGCACCTGCTCATCATTCCCAAAAAACCGATCCCTCGCGTCGGCGACGCCACCGACGCCGATGAATCGATCCTCGGGCACCTGATCGTGACCGCCGGCGTCGTCGCGAAAAAACTCGGGCTCGCCAATGGCTTTCGCCTCGTCGTCAACAGCGGCCCCGACGCCTGCGAGTCTGTGCCCCACGTCCATGTTCACCTGCTGGCCAAGCGCCAGATGCAATGGCCGCCGGGATGAAGGCATGCTGCAGCAATGCATTCGAAAGTCCGGCCTTAAGGTTTGGAAAAGATCAAATTGGTATGACTACGCTGCATTTGCGTCGATCCATACTCAGTTGAGTGAAAATTCTCCATGAAATCGCTAAGGCTGCCCATTTCTGTTACCGAGCATTTTTCCTCTTGGATCATCGAAACGGAAAAGCCAAAATCGCGAAAGGTTTTTAAATAATCGAACGGATCGATACCGGTCTGCCGCAGTCCCCACGGCCAAAACTCGGAAAACACAACCAGTGATTTTGCCTGTTTCAGGGTTTCATGCAGGCCGGCGAGGGCAAGGCCTTCCGCGCCTTGGATGTCCATCTTGATGAGATCGATTCGATTGATTTTTTGATCTTTCAGTAAATCATCCAATACGACCATTTTTGTCTTTATACTAGGGCGTTTTCCCGACGTATCATATATCCTTGAATCGGCCATGTTTTCATTAGTGAGAAAGAGTTCAATTTCTCGTTGGGAATCGCCGGCCGCTACATTAAATTTTCGGACGTTGGCAAATTGATTTAGCTCACACATCAAGCTTAGATACTTAAACGACTCCGGATGAGGCTCGATGGCGATGACCATTCCGCCAGGACCGACTTGAGATGCGGCAATGCCCGTGTACAGCCCAACATTGGCGCCGATATCAACCACGTTAAACCCGGCATGGCACATTTTTCTAAAGACCTTCTGTTCGAAGGGCTCGTAAACGCCAAAGGTAACCGCACTCGAAAGGACTGGATCCCTCGGATTCAAAACCAGATCAAATTGGTCCAAGATTCGAACTTTTTCAGGAATGATCTTGAGCAGGCACCAATGAACTATTCGACGAACGAGTTTCGGCCGGCAAAGCACTGTATAAATCTTTTCTGCGACAATTGCCTTATAACCTTTGGTTTGCAGGGGCATGGGAGCTAAAGTGATATTGTTGTCTTCAAGAGAATAGCAAGATACGGTTTTTGTTGGGTGCGGCCGCTTCCCAACTCAGGGTCACGTGCGCCCTCCTGTCTTGAGCAGCCTTGCGAACGTAGGGCAAGCCCACTTTAGCCCCATCGGCCGTGTTTTTTGCTCGCATGCATTCGATCTGATTGCAAATTGCGAGCATGCATCAGCGCCTGTTTGAACGCGACCGTGCAACAAATGTCCCCGTCCAGCTTGGGAGCCGCTCCATCATTGCCAGTCTGCCTCGAACGTAATTTATGTGCCCTGGTCCCTTGAAGAACGCCTGCTGGTGGGCAACCTGCCTGGCGCTCTATGCCGGGTTGAGCGCAGGCCACTACGACTGGAGCCCGCCTTTCCGTGATTTTGCGGTGAGAGGCTATGTTCTCCAACTCTTTTTCTCCGCTCTCTTTTTCCCCACCCTTTATTATATTCTGGCCACGCTCGGGATCCAGCGTGTTTGGCGCCAGATCGCATGCGCTTCTCTCGGTCTGATCTACGCCTTCCCACACCATTGGATTGGCACGGATCGCCATTACCTCTTCCGCCAGGGACCCACCTTCTGGGATTCCCGAGCCTACAGCCTGCCCAAACCGGAACCAGATTGGTTTTGGGGCGCTCTCCACCACCTGCCCAGCATTCCCTACGAAGCTCTTTTTTTCCTTCTGCTTTTGGGCACGGGCCTGCTCGTGATCAAACTGTGGCAACAAACCCACCCCGTAGCCAAAGACCCCGCCTGGCTGCGCCCGTTGCCGTATGTCGTATTTGTGATGATCGTGCTGCAAACATGGCTGCACCTTTCCCTGCGTTCCCCTTATACGTACATTCCTCATTACATGGCGCCGATGAGTTACAATTATTGGTGCAACACCTATTTATTCAATGGAGCCAAAGGGGTGGTGAACTTTGATTATTACCTTTTTCGTGCCGCGGAATTAATCTTTTTGGACGATAACCATCTCGTCCCCGTGTTATCGGGCCGGATCTTTCCAATGTTTATTTCCAGCCCGTGGAGCGCCTTCATCAATCCCTACTACGTTTGGCTGGTGCTAAATGTGGCGGCATGGAGCATGGCCTGCTTGGCCGTTTATCATTTGGCGTTGGGCGAATTCGGGGCGCGTTGCGCTTTTTTTTCGACCCTCTTCATGGCTTCGGCCCAAGGCGTCATCTTGTATGTGGCCCAGCCTTCGGTTTATGTTTTCGCCATCACCGGGGTATCCATCTTGCTTGCCCTGCAACAATGGCTCTTCGATCCGAAGCGTTTTCGGCCTGCCCATGCCTTGCTTTTTGGCCCCATTTGCACCTTTTTTTTACTGACTTACGAAAGCCAGCCCTGGCTGGTGGGCCTGGCCGTCATTGCCTGGCTACGGGGATTCAACCTGCGGTGGGCCCTCCTAAGCCTGGCCTGGGCCTTTTTTTTGTATGAATGCTATTTTATTGTAATCAACAACCTGCCACAATTGTACTCGCAGCCACTTCCATTGCGAGATGTAAACCCCGTGCATAATATCATAACGATGATCAAAGGCTTTCATCTCGCCATGCTCTTCCTCTGCTCGCTGCTTTCGTTGCGCGATTTCTGTATCGTGATGATCCATGCCTTTAATGTCTGCCTGGTGCCCGCTCTGTGCGGACTTTTTCTGGCCAGAGCCGCATCCAAACGCTATTTTTCATTGCTGGCGATTGCCGTTCCAGCCTTTTTGACCTATATGTTCTTTGCCTTTGGGTTTAGCGTATACAGTCAGTATCCACGCTTGGTTTACTCTGCCTACCCATTGATCTATATGCTCGGAGGCCTATGCCTGGCGAAGCTCGCAGCCTGCCCGCTCTTCATCCACCGACCGCGCCTTGGGATGGGCATAGCTACATTAGTAGTATTATTGCATTCCGCCTGGATGAATGCAGACGTGTTTGGCCATCCGCATATTTATAATTATTGGTTCTACTGTGGGCCCATTTATGGGTAGGGCAAATCGTTAGCTCTCAATATATAAATTGAACGCGTCGCAAGGAATCATCCCTGGCCGCCTGCGTCAGCCGGCAAATCTCATGAGCCTGCCCATTTTGGGGATCGATGCTTTCCCGGCGTTTGCTAAATCCGAACATGCCGGAGGCTAAGAATGGTGCAAACCACGCAAACTTTGGTCTCCATCCTCCTTGTTTTTTTGCTCGCATGCCTTGGATGCGATTACAAATTGCAGGATATGCACCAGCTTGTGCT
>Ga0210392_10000649_pt1 | contig 20481 bp, 12 predicted proteins | sample IncBWC30OmetaG_FD_161057 | JGI IMG/M metagenome (GOLD analysis project Ga0210392, IMG submission 161057) | Forest soil microbial communities from Barre Woods Harvard Forest LTER site, Petersham, Massachusetts, United States - Inc-BW-C-30-O ...
TTTTCTCTCAGCTTTGCTCCGAACGGCACCGCCATTGTCTCCGAGACCGGTGCTGCGGGTGTGCCCAATGGTTCGGCTGCTTCCTCTTATTCATTTCAATCCAATGGAACTCTCTCGGCGATTACCGCCAGCGCTCCTACCCTGGGCGCGGCGAATTGCTGGAACGCGGTTACACCCGACGGGCGCTTCGCATACTTCTCGAACGCCGGCTCTTCAACAATCTCTGGATTTGCCATCGCCGCCAATGGAATACTGACGGCGCTGCCCGGCACGGTAGTTGGACAAAATCCCGCTGGCGCAACGAACCTGGACATCGCCGCCAGTGGAGATGGCAAGTTCCTGTACACACTGAATGCCAAGGTTGGAACGGTAGGAATTTTCTCCATCCAAAATGACGGCACGCTAGCGCCTGTGGGCTCCGCCGGCGGGATCACTCCAAACTCCGGCTTCAATGGAATTGCGGCCGAATAGATATTCGACTCACAAACCTGAGCCTGGGAATCCCAGCGCCATCTCGCAGGGTCATCCTGAGGGCCGCGCCGTTTGCGGCCCGAAGGATCTCAGCTGAGCCGAGCTGCACGACTTCAACGCCGAATCCGGCCCGCTACTTTCGCGGGTTTCTTGCCCATCGGAATTCGCGCTTCTAGTGTGGCGGTTTCCATGTGCCGATCGATCAGACGAGCTCTGCTTCTAGGCCATCACGGCTTCGGGTGAGCGCTGCCCGACTTACCTCCAAAATGTATGTTCAACGTGAGGCGCGTGGCGGCAGCCGAGTCGGTTACCGGCAGCGCCACCGTCAGCATTTCCGTGCCGTCGCTGGCCTTCGTAAGCTTACCGCCTTCTACGCTGGCGATCTGTCCGCCGTTGAACACCGCCAACTGATACGTCCTTCCTCCCGATCCTTCCAGTTCCAGGGTAAGCACGTCGTGGCCACTCGACCATGCCTCCGACAAAATTCGCAGTCCCTCGCTGCTACTCGCCAGTTCCGGAAGGCGCGACGTGTAGCTCACGCTAAAATCATCGCGCAGCCGTACGCGCACTGTGCTCGGCCCGCCATATGCCTTGAACCGGGTCATCAAATGCTGATCGCTGCTGTTCGCCTCCAGCTTGTAAGGCAGCGGCCGTCCGTTCAGCTCCACGCTTTGCACTTCCGCGCGCAAGCTCAATTCCGGCTGAAATTGAATCTCGCAATCGCCTGATCCAGTGCGCCGAACCTCCAGCACGATTTCTTCCGCGTTGCGAGTGAAATGAAAATCGGCGTTGGTATTCCCCGCCTGCACGTTCTGCACTCCAAAGCTCCGCCAGTCCGCGGGCAGCGAAGGCGCCAGCGTAATGGTCTGTTTCGCCGCATCCACTTGCAGCCCCAGCATCCCGCGCAACAGCGGGCTCACTACCATCGCCGCGGACCAGATCTGATGCGGTGAACTGGTTACCAGCGGCTGGTAGTAGTCGCCCGAGAGAACTTCCGTCGTGTGTCCCGGTGAGCCATCCAAGGCCAGCAGCGCATTCGCGCGCAAATTCTGCAGCGCTGCATTCGGCTGATGGTAGCGATACTCGGCCACCGCCGCCCACCCGGTGAACAGCGGCCACACCGACCCGTAGTGATAGCCGCCAGCACTGTAATTCGCGTAGCGTGAAGAAATGATGCGCATGCCCCAATCGGTGGCGTGCCCGCGCCCCGCCAGCTGTTCGATCATGGCCTTGGAGTTCTCCGCGTCCAGCACGCCAAACCACATCGGCACTGTGGCCAGCACGCTCTGCTCATCCACACGTTTCCCACTCTGATCCAGCGCAAACGCATAAGATTTCTTCTCCGCTGACCAATACGCCTCGTTCAGTTTGGTTTTCTCCTTCGCCGACTCTTCCGCCAGCGCCTTGCTCTCAGCGTCTTTGCCCGTCCACTTCGCCAACACCGAAAGCGAACGCAGCGCCTCCACGGCCAGTCCGCTCTGATACAGCTCCGATTTGATCGGCAGCAGCGGCCCGCCTTCTACCCAACCGTGTCCCACGCCAAAATTCTTCGGGAATCCCGCCTCGTAGGTGGACTGCAGAAACTGGTACGCTCGCCACAAATTGTCCCAGTGATCCTTTGCAAAGCTCACATCTCCGCTGCTGCGTACATAGTCGTCCATGGCGATCAGAAAAAGCGGCGTAGCATCCGCGGACGCAAATCCGTACGGATAATTCTTGAACCAGTCCACTAGGCTGGCAGTCTGCGCAATCTCGTGGGGGATCTTTCCATCCGCGCGCTGAAACTGCGTCAGAAAAGTCAGCGCCTGTCGCGTAGTCGCAAAATCGCCCGCGCTATTCAGGGCAAACGAGGTCCACAGCGAATCGCGCCCGAAAAACCACGCGAAGCCCGGCCGCTGGCTCTCGCCCGAAGTGCGATACCCGGCCACCAATCCCGTGCCCATGTAAGGGTTCGTGACCAGGCCTTGCAGTACGCTCACTCGCGACCAGTCGTACGCCGCTTGCAATTGTGCATCCGGCAGCGTCACGTTCACCGTGCGCTTGAGGTAGTCTGCATAATATTTCTCGGAGTTGCTCTGCAATTCCGCGCCGCGCTCCAGCAGTTTGCGATACGTTTTCTCTGCGTCGGCCACGCCGGTCACCGAGCCGGCAATCACCACCAATTTTGTGTCTTTGCCCTTGGCCGTTACGCCAAGCTTCAGCGTATCGACCGTCGAAGAAGCATAGTTGGTATCGAATACCTCCGACTCCACCACGCCGCTCGGTGATCCTACCAGTCCCGCGAATTTCTTGCTCTCTTCTCCCAACGAAAACGCGTGCAGCGCCGCATCCCACGACCCGTACGTGGCTCCCAGCCCCGCCGGCCATTCCAGCTGAAAATCCGGACGCCATGCCACGATGATTTCCAGTGGTGCTTCCGTCTCCGCTTCAAAGCGAATCAGCGCACCTGGCTCGTCCACGGGAACGAAGAACGTCTCTTTCACGCGAAACGTATTGCCGCTGAACAGCAATGTGGTCGACTCTGGTCGCGCGATAACGGTGCGCACCATCGATTCCGCCGGGAAGTCTCCTTCGGGCGTGCGAAACGTCACCGAAAAATTCCGAAACAACTTCAGCGGGTACACCCAAGCTTCTGCTCGCCCAGACTCATTCCCGAAGATCGCCGCGCGCTTTCCCACTGCACACAAAAATTCCCACGGTCGCGCAGGGCGCGAAATCTCCAGCGCTGGCGCGGTGTCGGCAGGCGCGGCAGCCAACTTGTCGGACATTCCAAGCAGCAGCGAAAATGCCGTCGCAGCGCTGGCAACAACTACACTTGCGAAACGGATTTTCTTGCGAATTTGACGGGACTTGCCTCGATAAAGGAAACTCTGGAGGGTCTTCATGCGATTCAGTCTGCCTGTGGGTCGACTTGCAAAATCGCAGGCCGGTTAATATAAAAGAATTGAGCAGAGTCTAGCACAAGCGAAAGCTGGGAAGGTATCGACCTTTTGTCTTCATCACGCCGCAGGTTTCTGAAATCGCTCAGCCGCTCGGCCCTGGTTCTCCCTCTCGCAAAAATTCTTTCGCTGGCTCGGCCACTCAGGGTCCCGCCGTTTCTCCAGGACGCCGGCGCTAAACCAGCTGTGCCAACACCCCCGCCATCCGCGCCGCTCGGCGTCAATTTCGTGAACGTCGCGAAAGAAGCCGGCCTCAACACCAAAATGATTTTTGGCGGCGAGCACAAAAACAAATATCTGCTGGAGACCACCGGTTGCGGCGTCGCCTTCTACGATTACGACAACGATGGCTGGCTCGATATTTTCCTGGTGAATGGCACGCGGCTGGAAGGCTTTCCCGCCGGCCAGGAGCCCACCAATCGCCTGTACAAAAATAATCGCGACGGTACTTTCACCGACGTCACCGCTCAAGCGGGCCTCGTTCATTCCGGCTGGGGGCAGGCCGTCTGCGTCGGCGATTACGACAACGACGGCTTCGACGATCTCTTCATCACCTACTTCGGCAAGAACGTCCTCTACCACAACAACGGCAACGGCACGTTTACCGATGTCACCGCCAAGGCCGGTGTCGCCACCGACGGCAAGCGCTGGAACACCGGTTGCGCTTTCCTCGATTACGATCGCGATGGCAGGCTTGATCTTTTCGTAGCCAACTACATCGACATGGATCTGGCCACCGCTCCCGTGCCTGAATCCGGGCCTTGCCTCTACAAAGGCGTGATGGTCGCTTGCGGTCCTCCAGGCATGAATGGCGGCAAGAATATTCTCTTCCACAATAACGGCAACGGCACCTTCAGCGATGTTTCGGAAGCGTCCGGCATCACCAACGCCAACGGCACTTACGGCCTCGGCGTGCTCACTGCCGATCTGGACAACGATGGTTGGCCCGATATTTATGTTGCCGACGATTCCACCGCCAGCGCTCTCTACCAAAATCTGAAAAATGGAAAATTTCAGGACATTGCCATTGACGCCGGTTGCGCACTCAGCGCGGATGGCAAGCCCCAGGCCGGTATGGGCATTTCCGCCGGAGATTACGATCTGGACGGCAACCTCGATCTGGTGAAAACAAATTTTGCCGGCGACACTCCTTCGCTTTACCACAACCTCGGCGGCGCCACTTTTGAAGACGCCACCTTCCCCGCGGGACTCGGCCGGCACACGCAATTTCTCGGTTGGGGCGTTGGCTTTTTCGATTTCGACAATGATGGTTGGCCCGACATCCTCATTTGCAACGGTCATGTCTATCCTGAAGTGGAACAACTGCGCACTGAAGCGGGCTACACGCAGCGCAAATTGCTGTACCACAATATGCACAATAGTCATTTCGCCGACGTTTCGGAGGAAGCCGGCCCCGCCATTTCCGAGCCGTCTGCCTCACGCGGCTGCGCCTTCGGCGATTTCGACAATGATGGCGACATCGATTTCGTCATCAACTGTGTGAACGACGTGCCGCGGCTGGTGCGCTGCGATTCAACGCTGAAGCACAACTGGATCAAGGTGCGCACCATCGGCACAAAATCCAATCGCAGCGGCATTGGCGCTCGCTTGCGTTGCGTGGCGCAAATTCCCGGGGAAACCAAGCCGCATTCTCAAATCGATGAGGTGCGGAGCGGTGGCGGCTATTTGTCGCAAAGCGATCTGCGCGTGCACTTCGGCATCGGCAAAGCCGAAAAAGTCGATCTCATCGAGATCAAATGGCCCAGCGGCGCGGTAGATACCCTCAAGGACATCAAGCCCAATCAGGTGATCTACGTCAAAGAAGGCGAAGGCATCATCCGCAACGTGACCTACGACCCCGACAAAAAAGCCCCTCCCAAAAAGTAAGACCTGTCGCGCAGAGGCTCTTTTTGGAAGTGTGCTGGCTGGCCGCCGCTTTTATCCAAACGCGATATCAGCGCGAACCTAAATGTTTGCAACCCACGCAAACGTGCCATGTCGAGCGAAGCGAGGAATCTGCTTTTCCCGCGGGCTAAGACAACCGCTTGCGCTATAGTTCCTCCTGGAGGCCCATCCATGAGGAATCGACTCCCTGTGATTCGCACTCCGCTTCCATTCACGCTGCTGATTGCCCTTCTGTCCACCACCGGTTTCCTACTAGCCGCGACCCAACAAGAAATCTGGAAGCGCGTCTCGCAAACGCCCGTGATTTCTCCCCAGGGCACGGGCTGGGAATCCGCAGGCACATTCAATCCTGCCGTCATTCGTCACGACAACAAGATCGTCATGCTCTATCGCGCACAGGATGCCGATGGCGTTTCGCGTCTTGGCTACGCCGATAGCGCGGATGGCAGTCACTTCACCCGCAAGGCCGAGCCGGTCTTTGCTCCAGAAGTGCCCTATGAAATGGGCGGCGGCGTGGAAGATCCGCGCCTCGTCAAGATCGCCAATCTCTATTACATGACCTACACCGGCTACAACAAAAAGGATGCGCAGTTGTGCCTGGCCACTTCCCGCGATCTCATTCACTGGGAGCGCAAAGGCATTCTTCTTCCCGCATACAAAGGCAAGTGGAACGCCGCGTGGACCAAATCCGGCGCCATCCTCAGCGAAAAAATCGATGGCAAATACTGGATGTACTGGCTGGGCACCTCGCGCGATCACAAGGACGAAATGGGCCTCTCTCACTCCTACGATTTGGTTCACTGGACCGAAGCGACAGAAATTCCGGTGCTTCCGGCCCGCCCGGGAAAATTCGATTCACGCGTCGTTGAGCCCGGTCCACCGCCGATTCTCGCCCCTGAAGGAATTGTGCTGATCTACAACGGCGCCGACGACAATCTCGTTTATCGCACTGGCATCGCCGTCTTCGATCGCAAGGATCCGCGCAAGCTTCTTTATCGCTCCGAGCAGCCCTTTTTCGAGCCGCAACTCGAATGGGAAAAAGTAGGCCAGGTTCCCAACGTCGTATTTGTCGAGGGAATGCTGAAGGATGCCGACCGCTTCCTCTTCTACTACGGCGGGGCTGACAAATTCGTAGGCATAGCCGAAACCCACCAACTCATCAAAAAGTAGCCGGTAGCGGCGACCCATCGTGCAGCGAAGGCGGAATTCTACATCTCGCGCCAAGACTGCGATTTTGTCATTCCGAACGGAGTCTGCCCTGCCCAGTGAGGAATCCCTCCTCGATTTCTGCTGCGAGAAAGTCGCCCTCACCGGCACGTCTTCCGTCCCCTCGTTTCCTGCACTCTGATTCCTGCTAACTACTTCGTCGTCACCACTTTCCCCGCACCCTCTTTCAGCGCCAAAATCCGATCAATCCCCGGTTTCTCAAACATTTCCGTCAACCCGCTCGGCCAGCGAATCTCGATCCAATCGATCTGCGTCAAGCTACCCAGCCCAAAATGCACGCGCCGGTCGTTGTTCGAAATGTAACTCGACCCGCTGCGCACCTCATCCACCAGGATGCGCGGCCCCACCTTCACGCGAATGCGCGCCCCCAGCCCATCGCGATTCGATTTCACTCCCTCAGTCTTGATCGCCACCCAATGATTCCCATTCGTCACCTGATTGATCAACAAGCTGGGCGGCGCGTTCATGTTGCTCACCACGGCTGACAGCTTGCCGTCATTCCAGAAATCGCCAATGGCCAGGCCGCGGGAAGAACTCGGCGTGGTAATCCCCGGTCCGGCGGAGGCGGAAATTTCGCTGAACGTGCCATTGCCGTTGTTGTGATAGAAAATGCGCGGCTCTTCGTAATTGCTGCCCAGATGCTGCTTGTCCACTTCCGGATAAACGTGCCCGTTCACCAGAATCAGATCCGGCCAGCCGCTGTTTTCCGCGTCGAAAAACATCGTGCCCCAACCCAGGTATTGCGTGTGCAAACCTAATCCGGCCGCAAACGTGGTGTCGTCAAACGTGCCATTGCCGTTGTTGCGATATAGTGTTGCAGTGTCGTCGGAAAAATTCGTTTTGAAAATATCCAAGTGCCCGTCACCATTGTAATCGCCAATCGTCGATCCCATTCCTGCTTGCTCTTTGCCATCCTCATTAAACGCAGCCCCGGCCGACACCGCCGTGTCTGCAAAGGTCCCGTCCTTGTTGTTGTGATACAGAATGCTCGGCGTACTGTCGCACGCCACAAAAATGTCCGGCCATCCGTCGTCGTCGTAGTCGAACGGCGACACGCTCAGCGCATAGTGACCATTGGTCTTGTCGATGTGCGCCTTCTTGGTCACATCCTCGAATGTCCCATCGCCCCGGTTGTGATACAGAATATTCGCCGACCACGGAAGCCCTCGTGGACCGCACATCACCGGCACGCCCTTCCACAAGCATTCGGCGCGTTCGCCCGGCTTCGGAGCCGTCTTCACGTCGAAGTCCACATACGTGGCGACAAACAAATCCACCTTGCCGTCGCGGTCGTAATCCAAAAACGCGCAGCCGCTTCCCCATGCTCCGCCCGTGCCCGCAACGCCCGCCTTCTCGCTCACGTCGGTGAAAGTTCCGTTGCCATTGTTGTGGTACAGGACGTTCTTGCCGTAATAGGTCACGTAGAAATCTTCAAATCCATCATTATCGTAGTCGCCCACGCAAACGCCTTGCCCCCACCCGGAATGCATTACGCCGGCTTTGGCAGTCACGTCCGTAAACGTTCCGTCGTGATTGTTGTGATACAGGTGGCTCGTTGGCGCACCGGGACCTGGCACGCTTTCCAGCGTCGTTCCGTTCACAATAAAAATATCCGGCCATCCATCGTTGTCGTAGTCGAACACGGCCACCCCCGTGCCGGTCGTCTCAATGATGTATTTCTTCGTGTCCACGCCTCCGAACACGTTTTTCGCCACCAGATGTGCCCTCTCCGCGTCGTCCTTGAAACCCACTATCGATTTTGCGCCTTGATTCGCCGCTGGCTGTTGTCCAACCGCTGTGCCAGCCGCCAACGCCAGCATGCTCAGAACAATCCGCTGAATTCTCCGCCCAATCTTCCGATGCAATTTGAAAAGGTTCATGAGTTCGGCAGCTACGTGTGTGCGCTCAACCTCCGTTAACGCTTCTAAGTCTCACAGAAATACGCGACCCGCGGCAAGCGCTCACGTGCTCTCTCTTTTTGTGCTTAAATTACTTCGACGCAGTGGATTGTTGCGTATCTATGAAGTTTCGTTTCGCGGTTTTTGTTCTCATCGCCCTTTTCTTGGAATTCCTGCTGCTTCTCACCGTGCAAGCGCAAACGCCCCTCAGCGCCACCGCTCCACAGCCCACCGTCCCCGCGGCACCGGACCCCGCCTACGACCGCGCGCGCAAACTTCTGCAACAGGGCAAATACGACGAAGCCATCGCTGCTCTCACCGCTCTGCACAGCCAGACTCCTGCGCCCAAAGGCCTCGATTACGAACTTGGTGTCGCCTATTACAAGAAGGGCGACTATCCCAACGCCGTCCGCAGCCTGCAAGCCGCGCGAAAGGAAGAACCCAACGATGGCAAAATCATCCAACTCACCGGGCTCACGCTCTATCTTGCAGGCAAACCTGCCGACGCCATCCCCTTTCTCGAAAAAGTTCAGACTTGGTATCCGCGCGCGAATATCGACGCTGCCTATATCTGGGCGTCGCCTACGTACAAACCAAAAAATACTCCGAGGGACGCGCTGCCTTCGCAAGAATGTTTGGTGTGCCACCGGATTCGGCCGCCGCGTATCTGTTCGCCGCTCGCATGCTGCTTCGTCTCGATTTTGGCCCGATCGCGGAGGAATACGGCCTTAAAGCCGTGTCCCTCGATCCAAAACTTCCCCTTGCTCACCAGCTGCTCGGCGAACTTTATTCTCTACCAGTCCAAAATCCCCGAAGCTGTCGCGCAACTCGAGCAGGAAGTGGCCGTCAACCCTGCCAACCCTGTCGCACTCTATAAACTCGCGGATGCTTATACCCGCATTCAGAAGTTCGATGAAGCGGAGAAGCTTCTGCAGCGCTCCATCTGGCTGGATGCTACTTCCACCGGCCCTTACATTCTCATGGGGAAAGTGCTGGAGAAAAAAGGTGAAGCGCTGCTCGCCGTGCGCGCCCTGCAACGCGCCATCAACATGGATCCCAACAATTCCATTTCGCACCACTCGCTCGGCCAGGCTTACCGCGACCTCGGCCGGTCCGAAGATGCGGAACGCGAACTCAAACTAGCCGAGCAACTCCAAGGACGCGACGTCAGCCGCCAGCAATAGTGGCCTGTGTAGGACCGGCGTCTGTTGCATTGTCATCCCGAGCGCAGCGAGCCAGCTGTTTCTAATCTGCCGCGGCCTTTGCCGCAACCTGCTCTTTCCCCAACCTCTCCACCATCTCCGTCGGCAATTCATTCAGGAATACCAGGAACACTCCATTCGTCCACCCGAATCCCACCACGTTGATCTGGTAGCCCGCTTTCACGGTCGCGTCGGTCGACCGCTCAACCGCATTGTATTTTTCCCGAATGGTCCCGTCCTTCCGAAAATTTTCCGCCACTGTGCTCAAGAATTCGTAGGACGTACGATTTGCCTCCTTCGCAAAACCGTACCGCCTCAGCCCCTCGATATCCACCAATTGCACCGGCGCCCACGCAAACGGCGCATCCCACTGCATGCCGGTATTGTAGGGACTCATCATGATTCCGCCGGGTCTCTCGAAATGGCCAAGCGTCTTTACTACCGCGGAAGCTTGCTCTTTCGACGGAACGCCTGCCCACAACGGATAAAACGTAGTCGCGTATTCGTAGCTCGACATTTTCTGCTTGACGAAATCGAAGTCGAAATATTCTCCCTTTTCTGGGTTCCACAAATATTTCTGAATGGCTTCTTTTCTCGCCGCGGCTGCCTTCTTCCACTCCTCCGCTTCGCTCGCTTTGCCCAGTATCCGGCCCATCTGTTCCAAATCCGTTTCCGTTTTGTACAGCAAGCTGTTCAGGCACACCGGCGCAAAATGATGCGTGTCGGCGCCATAGGGGCTGAAGCGAAACGAAATATCGAACCCCGATTCCCGCATCGAGCGGTCGCCCTTGTAGTATTCCCGGCTCAGCGACACTTCATCGACCACTTCGCATTTCGGCCCCTCCATGGTCCCGGGAATGTCGCAGAGCTGCAGCGAATACGCGGTTCCGGGACCCAGTGGCGCTTTGTCTCCCGGCTTGCGCTTCACCAGGTACACCTGGCCCTCCGGATGCTCCAGGAAATACTCCGCCACTTTCTTGTAGTGATCCGTCTCGTCCTTCAAGCTCTCCGGTGCCGGCCCCTCGCCGAAGTCGAAATAGCGCGATAGGCCCGTGTTCCCCGCCAGCATAGGCTGTTGCACCCACATTGCGTGATCTCTTACCGCGTATCCATACGCTCGCTCCAGCCACGCGCGATCTTCCTTGCCCTTCGTCTTCTGCGCGTCGTACACCGACAGGATCATCGACGTCAGAAATGGCGGCTGCGACCGGCTCAGGTAATAGGTGCGGTTAGCGTTCAGCACCGCTCCGTAATTCTCAATCTCAAAGAAAAAGTTCTCCACCATTCCCCGCGCCAGCTCGATTTTCCCCGCCTGCGCCAGCCCGCGAATGATGAAGTAGCTGTCCCATCCATACATCTCATTGAATCTTCCGCCTGGCACTACATACGGTTGCGGCAGGTACAGTACGCCGTGCGGATAAAACGTGTTGGTATCGATCTCTCCGAGTTTGTGAATCACTTTCGGCAGCGGTTTCACTTCCACGCCGCACTTGGCCTCCAGATCTTTCACGTTGGCCGGTATCTCGAAATTTGCCGGAACGTACAGAATGGATTTCGCCGCCAGCTTCGAATCGACGATCGTCGCGCAATCGCTCATCGAACGCGTCAACGTGTCCCATCCTTTCGAGATGTATTCCAGGATTGGTTGCAGCCCGGCGTTGGTGGTTGCTTCCGCCGCTGCCTGTTGCGGCCTGGCCGGCGCCACACCAGGAAATGCCAGCGATGCACACACCAAAACCAGAATTATCGGGAACAGTTTTGGTCTTATTGCACCCATTAGGTAACCCTCGCTTGCAATGAGTGTCGTTCCCCTCTTAGCCCTTCGTCAATCGTTGATTTAGCATCAGTGCAAAATTGTCGGGACGGCACTACCAGATGTTGCAGGAACCTTCGTCCGTCATTCCGAACGATATCTGCGGAGTGCGGGATCTCTCTTTCCTGGGTTTGCGCCAGAGAGAGATTCCTTGCATCGCTCGGAATGACGTACCAAACCACTTCGCAACCCTAGCTCGTTAGCCGGTCCGCCGAGATCGCTCGCAGCGGCCAAATGATCAGCGAATTCAACGCTTCCAACTTTGCCGCGGGCACCACCGGCCGCAGTTTCCCCTTCGGCGCCTGATACACGCGCGCCGTCACCGCCACCAGGCCGTTAACGATGCATTCCACCACCGAAGCATCCAAGTACAAGTGAATCTCGAGCTCCGTCACATCCGTCGCCGGCAAACTCGCGAACTGCGTGCCCACCTGCAATTCCTGTCCCGCCTTCGCAGGATCGTACGCCAATGACACTACCACCTTGTGCCCGTCGCTCAATTCCATTTGGAATGCCTTGGGCGTAATCCGCAACTCGATTTCCGCGGCCGCTTCGCTCAACTCCATTTTGCCAAGCGCTGTTTGCCGCGCCTCGGCTCCTTGTTCGTTTCCGGGAAGGGTCCATTCACTGGTTCGCAATTCTTCCACCTCAGGCAGCACCTTCATCGCCAGATTGCCTGCGGAATTCAGCGTCAACTCCCGTGGCAGAGACATGCATCCCGCCCAGCCTGCTGGACGAAACTGCATTTCTGGCCGCGTCTCCGGTATCCAGCCCCACAAAATTCGCCGCCCATGCTCATCCAGTTGGCTCTTCGGTGCGTAGAAAGCCCCATGATCCTGCATTCCGTGTTTCTGCGAACGAAACACCAGCTCTTTCGGATCCAGTTCGCCCGTTTCCCAATACACCTTGCGTTCCGTCGAGTACAGCAGCACGTACTTGTCGCCCAACGCAAAAAAGTCCGGACACTCCCACATCTCGCCGGAATCTACGGGATCTTTTGCCTGTTTGTTGTTTTTCTTTCCTGCGGCCAGTGGATGCAGATACTCCCACTTCCGCAAATCCGCCGCACGGTACAGCAGCACGCGTCCGCCTTCGTCTCGCTGCCCGCTGCCCACGCCCATACACCATTCGTTGCCGGAGTTCCACAGGAACGGATCGCGGAACCCGGTAATCCTCGAATCTTGTGGCGGCATCAGAACCGGCGCCGTCACCTTGTCCCAAGTCCTCAAGTCCGGATCGCTTGAGGTCGCCAGCATCTGTGTCTCGAGAAAATTGTGTGTGCCGTCACGCAGCGTCGCTTCCGCCGCCTTAACGCTCTTCACGCCGGTATAGACAATCGTCGGTGTCCCCTCGTACACCACGGCGCTTCCCGAAAAGCAGCCGTCTGCGTCGTATCCTCCCGGTGTCGGCGCCAGCGCTACCGGCAGATGTTTCCAGTGCACCATGTCCGGACTTACCGCGTGTGCCCAGTGCATGTCTCCCCACACCGCCGCGTTCGGGTTGTACTGGAAAAACATGTGGTACTTGCCCTTCCAGAAGATTGGCCCGTTTGGATCGTTCATCCAATTGCGTTCCGGCAACAAATGAAACTGCGGCCGCAAGGGATCCGCCGCCATCTCCGCCTGCGTGGCTACAATGAGAAAATCGGGAAAAGAAGCCAGCGAGGCAATCGAAGGATGCACTGAAGCTATTGCCCCCGAACCACTCAGCATCTTCAAGAATTCGCGTCGTGAAGCACTCACAGCTTTCTCCGTCGTATCACTTGGCGCAGTGTAGCCCATCTTCTCGACTGGCGGAGGGAAGAAGCGGTTGGGGCTCATTCGCTCTTACTCTGGACGAATTCGCGCTCTGGCGGAACGTCGAGGAGGGTGTCCATTGGACCCGCCGCGACTTCGCTAGCCTTGACGCCATAATCCTCTTCGGGTCCGCTCTGCTGATTGGCATTTGGGGCGGTGACTTTCTCAAAGCCGTAGCCCGCGAACTTCGCCACCCGCAGCCCAAGCACCGCCGCGCCCGGTAAACAGAACACAGCCTCGCGCTCCGTATCTCCGAGAAAAGCTCCCAATGTTATACTCGGCGCATGTTTCCACGTCTTCCCCGCGCGCGATTTGTGCGACTGCTTTTTGTGTCCATCGCGTTTTTCTCGCTTGTCGCGCAGACGATGTGCTGCCAGTCGTCTTCCTCATCCGTGACTGATCTTGACGGCCACGCCCTGGATCCTTTTCATCGCGCGGCTGGAAAAGTTGTTGTCCTTCTGTTTGTGCGCACCGATTGCCCCATCTCCAATCGCTATGCCCCCACCATTCAGGCCATGAGCGTGCACTACGCAACTCACGCCGCGTTCTATCTCGTCTACCCGATTAAGTCAGAAACCACCGCGCAGATACGCGAGCACACCAAAGCGTATGGCTATCACCTTTCCATTCTCCGCGATCCGGACTACGCCCTGGTGAAGAGGGCTCAGGTTCACGTCACGCCCGAAGCCGCCGTCTTTTCTCCCCGTGGGCGCCTTCTCTATCACGGCCGCATCGACGACTGGTACGTCGATTTCACTCGGGCCCGCTCCTCTCCCACCACGCATGACCTCTCCGCGGCGCTCGACGCAGCCGTTGCCGACAAGCCTGTGCCCATGGCCTCCGCGCCCGCAGTCGGCTGCTTCCTCCCCGGCCTTCCATGAAGCATTTCTCGAAAATGATCCCTCTGCTTGCGTCAACGCTGGCCGTTCTTTCTTTTGTTCTCGCCGCCAGCGTGCCGGACAGCACGCCGCAATCTCCCGCCGCCTCGTCGACTGTCACGTTCAATCGCGATATCGCTCCCCTCGTTTTTCAGTATTGCTCGCCATGTCACCGACCCGGCGACGCCGCGCCCTTCACCTTGCTCACCTACGAAGACACCGCCAAATTTGCGCGTCAAATCGCCCTGATGACCGAACGCCGCGTCATGCCGCCCTGGCTGCCGGCGTCCGGCGAGTTCAAGTTCGTCGGCGAGTTGCGTCTCTCCGACGAGCAGATCGCCCTGTTCAAGCGTTGGGCCGACCAGGGCGCACCGCAAGGCGACGCGGGCGACCTTCCTCCAGCCCCAAAATTCACGCCGGGATGGCAGCTCGGCAAACCCGACCTGATCCTTCACGCGCGCAAGCCCTACTTACTCGCGGCATCCGGCACCGACAACTACTGGAATTTTATTTTTCCCACGGACTTTCCCGATGCGCGTTGGGTGAAAGCCATCGAAATCCGTCCCGGCGAAAAGCGCGTGGTGCACCACGCCAATATTCTTCTTGACCGCCAGCATTCTTCGCGCGCCCAGGAAAAACATCCCGGTGAAGGCTTTCCCGGCATGGAACTGCGCATCGAATCGGAATCGTTTGATCCTGACAGCCACATTTTTTTCTGGAAGCCCGGCTCCGCTCCTCACGTCGAGCCTCCTAACATGGCCTTGCGCCTCGATCCCGGCAGCGATTTGGTTCTGAACACTCATTTGCAGCCTTCCGGCAAGGCCGAATCGATCCTGCCCAGCATCGGCATCTATTTCGCCGATCAGCCCGCCACGAAATTCCCCGTTCTGCTCGAACTTCAGAATGATCTTGCCCTCGACATCCCGCCCGGCGATTCCGATTTTGTTGTGACTGACTCATTTACGATGCCTGTCGACGTCGATCTCCTGGCCATCTATCCCCACGCTCACTATTTGGGAAGGGAACTGACCGCCACCGCTACCTTTCCTGACGGCTCCACAAAAACTCTCATCAATATTCCTCGCTGGGATCTGAACTGGCAGGCCGTTTTCTACTACGCCGACCTGGTTTTACTTCCCAAGGACACCGTCATCAACATGCGCTACGTCTACGACAACAGCGCCAGCAATATCGCCAATCCCCATCACCCTCCGCAGCGAGTGCGCGGCGGCAACCGCGGCGTCGATGAAATGGCCCATCTTTGGTTGCAGGTTCTCCCGCATGGTAACGCGGTTCCCGCCAGCGAAGCGGGCATGCTCCTCGATGAAGCGCTCTGGCGTCACGACGTCGCGCGCAATCCCGCCGACTTCACCGCGCAATACAATCTGGGCGCGATCCTTCAGCTGCGCGGCCAAACCAGTGAGGCGCTTCCGCACTATCAAGCCGCCGTTGCTCTTCGTCCCACCGACGCTATCGCCAACAACGCCCTTGGCGGCGCTTTGCTCGCTCTGGGACAAACCAAGCAGGCCATCGCCCCGTTGCAAGCCGCCATCCAGTCGCGCCCCAGCTATTTCCCTGCCTACTACAATCTCGGCAATGCGAACGCCACGCTTGGCCAGTTCCCGCAGGCCATTTCCCATTTCCGCAAAGCGGTGCAGCTGAATCCCGAGGATTCCATGGCCGAAGCAAACCTGGGTGCCGCGTTGGCGGAGGTTGGCGAACTTGCTTCCGCCAAGGCCCATTTGGAGCGTGCCCTGAAGCTCGATCCCCAAAACCAGCTGGCACAGGACGATTTACAAGAAGTCCAGCGTCGCCTGGCCTCTCCCGCAAAACACTGACCAAAAATAAACGCGATCTTTTTGGAGTGCGGTGGCTCGCCACCGCTTTTGCGCCTGCAGCCGCACGTCAGTTTTATCCGCGTTCCAGAACTTGCGCCTGCAAAGCAAATTGTCATCCCGCCTGCCCTGAGCGCGTCTCAGCGACGGCAGCGAACCGAGGGATCTGCTTGGCCGAAATGCCAAGATAGCTGCATTCGGCTAGCACATTTCCCAACGGTGCTAGTATGAAGTGAACGATTTATTCGGAGGTCGTGCCGCGTGCTCGGTTCGGGCGTTGCTTTCAGGAACCAGATTTGCTTCCCGCTCCTGGCCTTTTTTCTCGCCGCGTTTTCTCTGTTTGCCCAGTCCAGGACTGCTCCGGACAAATCGGACGCTTCTGCTCGCGCTACCGCAGCCACAAATGAAGGTCTCGCAGCTCTGCAGAGCGGTGATTACCCTGCTGCTCGCAAACAATTCGAAACTGCAATTCGTCTGAATCCTGATAGCCTCGAAGCCCACAACTACCTCGGCTGGGTCCTCTACGCCACGGGAGAAATCAAGCCGGCCATCGCAGAATTCGAAACCGCGATTCGTCTGGAGCCTTCCCTTGCGGAAGCCCATGTGAATCTCTCAGCAGCGCTTGCTCAAGCGAACGACCCACCAGGCGCTACTCGCGAAGCGCGCGAGGCCATCGCTCTCACTCCGCAATCCGCCGACGCTTATCACGCTCTCGCCCGCGCCCTTGAACTGTCTAACGACCTGGATGGTGCCACCGCGGCCATCCGTCATTCCGTCGAACTCGCTCCAGGCCGTTCCGATCTTCACGACGGCTTCGGCTCACTCCTAGTCCGCCAGAACGATCTCCCTGCGGCGATCGCGCAATTTCTGGAAGCCATTCGCCTCTCCGCGGATCTCGCCTTGGCGCACTTTCATTTGGGCGTGGTTTACTTCCAACAGAAGAACTACGCTGGTTCTGCCACTGAACTCGATCGCGCCGTCCAACTCGCTCCGCAAAATTATCTCGCCTCGTACTACCTGGGACTGGCGCGCAGCAATCTTGGTGACGCGGAAGGCGCCATCTCGGCTCTGCAGGCGTCCGTCAAGGTGAACCCGGATCAGCCCGACGCGCAGAACCAGTTGGGATTGCTTTTGCAACGCGTCGGGCGCCAGGATGAAGCAGCAGTTGCGTTTCGGCAATTCATTCGTCTTGATCCATCCAATCCCGATGCCCAAAACAACTTGGGACTCTCTCTCTTGCAGATGGGAGATGGTGACGGCTCAATTGCCGCCTTTCGCGAGGCCTTGCGTCTGCGCCCGGATGATCCGGGCTATCAAGGGAATCTCGGCACCGCCTATCTTCAGAAAACCGATTTCGTCGCCGCGGTCGCGGAATTTCAATCCGCTCTGCAACGCGCGCCCAACGATCAAACTCTCCACTACAATCTCGGCCTCGCCCTGAAGCTTCAGGACAAATTGCCCGAAGCCATCGCCGAACTCCGCAAAGCCGAATCCATCGATCCTTCTCAGCCCGACGCTCCCTATACCCTTGGCATCACTCTCTGGCAGCAAGGTGACCTGGAAGCAGCCGTCGCCGAATTCCAGGCCGCCATTCACGCCAAACGCGATTACGCTGAGGCTTACTACATGCTCGGCACCGTACTGAAGCAGCAGTCCAAGCTGCAGGATGCCGCCACCGCTCTCCGCGAGGCCATTCGCCTGCAACCCGATTTTGCCGGCGCGCACACCACCCTCGCGGCGGTTCTCCGTCAACTAGGCGACACCGTGGGCGCCGCCGAAGAGGCCCGCACCGGCACGGCGCTCGCCAAACGAAAAACCGATCTGCAAGCCTCCCTCTTCGCCACAAATTCCGGCAAGCGCTTGCGCCGAGTGGGCGATCTGGATGGCGCCATCTCACAGTTTCGGGCTGCCATCAATGCGGCTCCCGACTATGCTCCAGCACACTACGAATTGGGTTTGGCTTTATTGCAGCAGGGGAAAAAGGAGGAAGCCTCGCAGGAATTTCAGAAGGCGGCTTCTCTGGATCCCAAACTCGTTCCGCCACAAATCTAATTTCCGCAAGGGCACGCCGTATTTCGCGATCCAGGCTACTTTTCCAGCACCCGCAATGCTACCAGTGAAGATCCCACTGGCACTCCGCGCGCCACCTTCACCTGAATCACTGCCTCAAATGGTCTCAGGTCGCTCGTCTTCCGCACCTTCATCCGTTCCAGCAGACTGCTCAGATAACTTTCGCGCGCGACAAATTCGACCGCGGCTTGCGTCCCGATCGTTGTCGTTCCCGCAAGGATCAATTCCGAATGCTCCGGATTGAGCCCGTGCACCAGCGCCACCACCGCGTAGTCCTCCGTCAGCGGAATGTTGCCTGGGGTCGCGATATACGTGAGCGGCTCTCCCTGCCCCGGATGTACATTCACGATTTCCATGTTTCCCGCGTGCGGTCCGTCATTTACTTTCCGAAATACGAATTCTTTGGTGCTGGGCACGTCCAGCAATGTCAGATTTTCGGAGGGCGATCCGATGAAGATCAAATCAGTGTTTTCTGCATCGTCGAGCGAAAACAAACTTCCTCGCTTCACGCGCAGCTCCGTCTTCAATTGTCCAAACACGCCGTCGAGCGCATGCACCGCCAGCACCTCGCCTACACCCGTATAGTGATCCAGCGTCGGTTCCTTCCCGTCCCGCTTGGCATCAAAATATCGCATTCCCGTATCCGGCCGCCCCACAAACGGCGCGTTGCTGAAAATTACCCATGGCTGTTCGTGTCCCGCCAGAAATCCTTCCCAGAACGTCCGGATCGCCGGCGGCGCCCCAGCCCCGCTCTGTCCAGCCGTGTGCTCTTCGCCCCCACGCCGCAGCAGCAGCCTGTCCAACGCCACCGACAGCGAACCGGCAAGCAGCATGGAGATAACTACCAACACGATGATCCAGCGGTTCGACGAGATCGTCTGCGAACTTGCTTTGCCGGCTACATCACCGTTCGAACCTTCTCCCGTAGCCAGCGTCCTGGGGGTTCGTTCGTGGAATGTGAGACCGTAAGTCCCTTTGGGCAGTTCGACGACTATGGAATCTCCTGCACCCTCCGAGGCATAGTACCCGGCAAGTTTTGCTCGGAGACGCGCCGCTTGCACGCGAACCAACGAGTCCAGATGAGGATCGAAGCTCTCATGCCGCCCGAATACTTCGGTCGCGATTTGATATTCCTTAGGGAATGTTCCCGGACTCTTGGACGACTGCGCCGCCAAGTATCGCAGCAACTTGCACAGTGAATCGGAACCATGCAGCGAACGGCTGCCCACAAGCTTCTCGATCTGGGCCTGCTGGTCGATCTTGCCATTCATTGGGACACGTCGGCAGGATTGTAACACCGAGGTAACTTTTTTCGAAGCCTGTTGAGAAGACGCCCTTTAACCCCTGTAACTGTTTCAGAACCCCAAGAAACTTACCCATGCCCTCAAAAAACTGCTACAAGCCATCGCACAATTGGAGTGCAGTGATTTGGTTCCAAGTGTGTTTCGCCGCTTCGAGGCGGGCGGCTTGGAACCGCATTGATGGGTGCTGTTGTTGCACTGCACCGAGCCGAGGAGTTGGGGGGCTTTGGCTGTACTGCGTTCGAATCGATAGCCCTTTATCGGGCTCATTCTCCATTGTAATTCCACGCGGCTTTTGTCGCATGTGTGTCTGTGCATCCATGGAGAATCGACCCACGCCAAGTCGAGCCGTGTCTTCAATTTAGTTTTGGCGGTTTGTGGTTTACCACCACTGCCGCGATGGGGAGGGTAAATGAAAGTCGTTTTGGCGGGCCTTCTGGCTCTGTTCTTGTTCTGCACTTTGTCCGCTAGTCCAGCCCGTGGTCAAGCAGTCTATGGCAGCATCATCGGCACCGTCACCGATCCTTCGGGCGCTGCCGTAGTTGACGGGAAGGTCACTGTCACCTCCGCGACAAAAGCCACCTCCGGCGAAACCACCACCAACGATATTGGCAACTACACGGTTACTCACCTCATCCCGGACACCTACAATGTGCTGGTCGAAGCGAAAGGCTTCAAATTAGCCGACATTAAGAACGTTTCCGTTTCCGCTGACTCCAGCACCAAACTGGACGTTACTTTAGAAGTCGGCGCCGTTACCCAGACGGTCGAAGTGACCGGCGAGGTTCCGCAGTTAATGACCGACCGCGCTGACATCGACGTGACATTCAATCAGCAATATGTGCAGGATCTTCCCGTTCTCAATCGCAATTTCACCCAATTCTTACTGCTCTCCCCCGGCACGCAAAAAATGCCTGGCTTCAACCACGCGGCCACCGAAAACCCGCAAGGCAGTGGACAGATTCAAGTGAACGGGCAACATTTCAGCGGCACGGGTTACCAGTTGGATGGTACCGACAACCAAGATCCCATCTTGGGTATCATCGTCGTGAATCCGAATCTCGAAGCCGTTACGGAAGCGAAGATCGCACTGCAGGATTTTGACGCCGAGCAGGGCAAGGCCATCGCCGGCCTTGTAACCGTGCA
>Ga0210392_10000651_pt1 | contig 20434 bp, 13 predicted proteins | sample IncBWC30OmetaG_FD_161057 | JGI IMG/M metagenome (GOLD analysis project Ga0210392, IMG submission 161057) | Forest soil microbial communities from Barre Woods Harvard Forest LTER site, Petersham, Massachusetts, United States - Inc-BW-C-30-O ...
TCATCATTGCTAATCACGTCACGGCATACGATGGAGCGCTGGTGCTTTATTCGATGCCGGGCCGGGTGAGGCGCAGGGTTGCGATTGCGATGGCGGCGGATATGCTCGATGACTTTCGCCGTGCGCGCGGGCAGGGGTCGTGGTTCCTGAATGCGCTGGCTCCGGCAGGTTATTTTGTGATTACCGCACTCTTCAATGTGTTTCCCCTTCCACGCAGCGCGGGCTTTCGGGACAGCTTTGCGCACATGGGAAAGGCGCTCGATGGGGGCTACAACATCATGATCTTTCCGGAAGGGCGCCGCTCCGGAGGAGTGCTGGATCATTTTCGTCCGGGCATTGGGCTGCTGGTGCAGGAGTCGGATACGGATGTGGTGCCGGTGGTGCTGCGCGGCCTTGGCGCATTGAAGCAGGAGCGGAGTAGATGGTTTCGCTCGGGTAGATTGTCGATTCAGGTTGGTCAGCCAATGCGAATCGATAGAAAGCTGTCGGCCGAAGAAATCACGATGCTGCTTGAAAACACTTTGCGGAAGGTGCTGGAGTAACCGTCGGCTGAGGTTGATTTAACCTGTCTGAGCTGCACGATATCTGTTTGCTTGAGGTTCACATGTCGGTCAACATCCATCATCTGGAATTGTTGATGCTTCTGTTGCTGCTCTTTGTAGTCAGCCTGGCGGTGCTGGCACGGCGGCTCTCGCTCCCGTATCCGATTGTCTTCGTGCTTGGAGGGCTCGTGTTGAGCTTTCTGCCCCCGGTACCGGACGTTGCGCTGCATCCTGATTTTGTTTTCCTGGTGGTGCTACCGCCGCTTGTGTTTGCCGCGGCACACAATTCATCGTGGCGTGATTTTCGCGAGAACATGGTGAGCATTCTGATGCTTGCTTTCGGGTTGGTCGCTTTCACCGTGATTGGCGTGGGGTTTGCCGCGCATTTCGCTTTCTCGCAGCTTACTTTGCAGACCGGCCTGGTACTGGGAGCCGTTGTTTCTACCACCGACGCGCTTGCCGCGGGCAGCATTGCGCGCAAGCTGGGTATTCCGAGTCGGATTGTAGACATACTTGAGGGCGAGAGCCTGATCAATGACGCGAGCGGCCTGCTTGCGCTGAGCTTTACGGTGAACATCATTCTGGATGGTCATGCGCCATCGTTCAAAGCAGCTGTGGGACAGTTGTTGTATCTCTCTGTTGGAGGAATTCTGGTTGGGCTTGGGGTCGCATGGCTGTTTTCCCGGCTGCTTTTGAGAATTGAAGCGGCACAGATTGAGTTGACGATGACGCTGATGACGCCGTATGTGGTCTATCTGCTGGCGGAGAGGCTGCATACCTCGGGCGTGATGGCGACGGTGGTCTGCGGCCTGTACCTGGGGCACAGGACGACGAAACTGTTGTCGTTGAGCGCACGCATGGAAGCGCCGGCTGTTTGGAATACGGTGGATTTCATCCTGAATGGCATTGTGTTTCTGTTGCTCGGGATGCAGATTTCCTTAGTGCTGGTGGGGATTGAGGGTTTGAGCCTAGGCCAGTTGATTGCGGGCGGGCTGATGGTGAGCCTGATTGTAATTGGGCTGCGTTTTCTCTGGATTTATCCGGGAGCCTGGATCGGGCAAAAGATACGGCAGTTTTCTTCGGGAAGGGCCGTTCCTTCAGTGGACAAGCGCCACCTATTTGTTGTGGGCTGGGGAGGAATGCGCGGCGCGATTGCCCTGGCAGCTGCTGTTTCTCTGCCTGAGACGTTGCGGAATGGCGGGCCATTTCCGGCGCGCAACATCATCATCTTTTTTACGTATTGCGTGATTCTGGTGACGCTTGTTTTCCAGGGGCTCACGTTTCCGTTTGTGATTCGGAAGCTGGGCCTTGCTCGCGGAGAAAAGACAAGCCGCGAAGCAGAGACGGCTGTAAGGATGATGGTTCAGAATGCGATGCAATATCTGCAGCAGGAAAAAGCAAAGGCGCCGGACGAGAAGGATGTTTACGAAGCACTAGAGAGAGCTTACAAGCGCCGTCTTGCGCTGCTTATTACTTCGCCGGATGGCCCGAAAGAAGAGGTTTTTACGAAGGCGCGCCACTACCTTGATGTTGCGCGCGCGGCCCGGAATGTAGAGCGGCACACAGCCGCGGAACTGCTGGCGGCGAACAAAATCAATGATCTGGTTTATCAGCAACTCATCATGGACATTGACCTGCTGGATGCACGGTACGCGCCACCATCGACTTCTTCCTGACGCGTTTCGGGAAACGTGCATGGTTTTGCACAGATAGCCCAATATCTTGAGTTGACTCCAAATAAAAGTACAGGATATAGTCATTTTGCTTTGTGGTGCCTGATTGGCTCGCCGTCAGGCTGAAAAGGGAATCCGGTGCAAATCCGGAACTGCCCCGCAGCGGTAAGCAGGAACGAACGCCTCACATAAACGCACTGGTTCGGTCACGGACTGGGAAGCGGAGGCAAGTAGGAAGCCTGCAAGTCCGAAGACCTGCCATAGAGATACGCTCATGCGCCTCCGAGGGGAGTGCCGGGTGATGATGATTTTTCTTTCGTCATTTCCTTCATTTTTTTCGCGGGCGGAAAGGTCATTCCGTGTCCGAACTGCAGACGACTCTCGCTGACGTCGCTCCTGGCTTTCCACTTCCTGAGCCTGTTTCGCAAATGCAGGTGCGTAAGCGCAATGGCTCATTTGAAACTGTGGACGTGAACAAGATTGTGCGTGCGGTACAGCGATGCTGCGCCGGGCTGACGCATGTGGACCCGATGCGCGTGGCCAGCCGCACGATAGGCGGGCTTTATAACGGCGCGACTACGCGAGAGCTGGATTCGATTTCGATTCAAACTGCGGCTTCGCTGATTGCGGAAGAACCGGAGTATTCGAAGCTGGCGGCGCGCCTGCTGCTGGCGACGATTGTGAAAGAAGTTGCCGGGCAGAATATCTATTCGTATTCGCAGTCGGTTGAACTGGGCTATCAGGAGTTTCTGATTGGACGGGCGACAGCTTCGTTTGTTTCTGAGAATGCGCGCAAGCTGAACAATGCTGCGGATGAGAATTTCTCTGACCGGTTCGAATACTTTGGCCTGCGCACGGTCTATGACCGCTATCTGCTGCGGCATCCGATCACGCGCAAGGTGATTGAGACTCCGCAGTATTTCTTCCTTCGCGTAGCGTGCGGACTGGCAGTTACGGTAAGCGAAGCCGTTGATTTTTATCGACTGCTTGCAGCGCACGACTACATGCCGAGCTCGCCGACGCTGTTTAACTCGGGCACGCGGCACGCGCAGATGTCGTCGTGCTATTTGATCGATTCGCCGAAGGATTCTCTGGAGTCGATCTACGACACGTATAAGCAGGTTGCGCTGCTCTCGAAATTTTCGGGCGGCATTGGGCTGGCGTTTCATCGAGTGCGTTCGGAAGGATCACTGATTCGCGCTACTAACGGACTTTCGAATGGGATCGTTCCATGGCTGCGCACGTTGGATGCTTCTGTCGCGGCGGTGAACCAGGGCGGCAAGCGCAAAGGTGCGTGCTGTGTGTATCTGGAGCCGTGGCACGCCGATGTGGAGCAGTTTCTTGAATTGCGAGACAACACTGGCGATCAGGCGCGGCGCACTTACAACCTGAATCTATCGAACTGGATTCCTGATCTGTTTATGCAGCGCGTGGATGCGGATGGGATGTGGTCGCTATTCGACCCGAAGGTTGTGCAGCATCTCTGCGATCTGTATGGCGATGAGTTCGCGAAGGCTTATGAAGCGGCTGAGGCGGGAAAGCTCTTCGTGAAACAAGTGAAGGCGCGCGACCTGTACGCGCGCATGATGCGCACGCTGGCCGAGACCGGAAACGGCTGGATGACATTCAAGGACACGACGAACCTCAAGTGCAATCAGACAGGCGCTGCGGGCAACGTCGTGCATCTGTCGAATCTCTGCACCGAGATTACGGAGGTGACTTCGTCGGCTGAGACTGCGGTGTGCAATCTCGGGTCGGTGAACCTGGCGCGGCATGTCATGCATGGGCAATTTGATTTTGAAAAACTGGCGCGCACGGTTCGCACGGCTGTGCCGATGCTGGATCGCGTGATCGACATCAACTACTATCCCGTCGATCAGGCGGCTTCAGCGAACAATCGGTGGCGGCCAGTTGGTCTAGGTGTGATGGGACTGCAGGATGTCTTCTTCCAGCTTGGGCTTTCGTTTGATTCTGCGGAGGCGCATGCACTGTCCACGCAGATTCAGGAAGAGATTTACTACCATGCGCTTTGCGCATCGTGTGAGCTTGCCGAAAAGAACGGCGCGCACGAAGCATTCGGCGAAACGCGGGCGGCGAAGAGCGAGTTACAGTTCGATTTGTGGAAGATTACTCCGGCGGACACGTCGCGGTGGGATGCGTTGAAAGAGCGCATTGCGAGGCATGGATTGCGCAATTCCCTGCTGATTGCGATTGCACCCACGGCGACGATTGCGTCGATCGTTGGCTGCTATGAGTGCATCGAGCCTCAGGTATCGAACTTGTTTAAGCGCGAGACGCTTTCGGGAGAATTTGTGCAGGTGAATCGCTACCTGGTGGATGAACTGAAAGGGCTTGGACTTTGGACGGAGGAGATGCGGACGCGCATCAAGCTGGCCGAGGGCTCTGTGCAGGGGATCGACGAGTTGCCAGAAGCGGTACGCAAAATCTATCGCACGGTATGGGAATTGCCGATGCGCGCCATCATCGACATGGCCGCGGAGCGCGGCGCGTGGATCGATCAGAGCCAGTCGCTGAATCTGTTTGCCGAGTCGCCGAATATCGGGCGGCTCAGCTCGATGTACATGTATGCGTGGAAGAGCGGCGTGAAGACGACGTATTATCTGCGCTCGCGTCCGGCGACGCGGATCGCCAAGACGACGGTGCTGCAAAACGTGTCTGCCGTTGTCTGCTCTCTCGACAACCCTGAAAGCTGCGAAGCCTGCCAGTAAAGGAGCTGTGAAATGTCTGAATCTTCTGTAAAAGTGCCTGACTCGATCCTTGACCCGGGCTTGTGCCTCACGCTGCGACCCATGCGATATCCGGTCTTCTTCGAGATGTTCAAAGATGGAATCCGCAACACGTGGACCGTTGAAGAAGTTGATTTCCAGACGGATCTCGCTGATCTGCGCTCGCGGCTGACGCCTGCGGAGATACATCTGATCCAGCGGCTGGTGGCCTTCTTTGCGACAGGCGATTCGATTGTGTCGAACAACCTGGTTCTGAATCTTTACAAGCACATCAACTCGCCGGAGGCACGGCTGTATCTTTCGCGACAGCTTTTTGAAGAGGCTGTGCATGTGCAGTTTTATCTGACGCTGCTGGACAACTACATTCCCGATCCGGCTGCGCGGGCTGAAGCGTTTGCGGCGGTCGAGAATATTCCGTCGATTGCGAAGAAGGCGCAGTTCTGCATGAAGTGGATGGACTCGCTTCAGCAACAGGATCCGCTGGAGACCGTTGAGCATCGGAAGCAATTCCTGCTGAATCTGATCTGCTTTGCGGGATGCATCGAAGGGCTCTTCTTCTTTGCGGCGTTTGCCTATGTTTATTTCCTGCGCTCGCGCGGGCTGCTGCATGGCCTCGCTGCAGGAACGAACTGGGTCTTCCGCGATGAGAGCTGCCATCTGGAATTTGCGTTTGAGGTGGTGAATACGGTGCGCGGGCAGCATCCTGACTTGTTCGATGAAGAGATGGAGCGGCAGGTCGTCGCAATGATCTTGGAAGCAGTGGACTGCGAGACGCAGTTTGCCGAGGACCTGCTATCCGGTGGCGTGGCCGGGCTTTCATTGCGGGATATGCGCGAGTATCTGCAATATGTTGCCGATTCGCGTATGCAGCGGCTGGGGATGAAGCCGGTCTTTGGGTCGAAGAATCCATTCGCTTTCATGGAGTTGCAGGATGTGCAGGAGTTGACGAATTTCTTCGAACGGCGTGTCTCTGCGTATCAGGTTGCGGTGGAAGGCGAAGTCGCTTTTCACGATGATTTCTAAGTGCGGCAACCAAGTTGCGCGAGCTTCCCTCTTACAAAGAGGAGGGAAGATTTATGGCACTTCTTGGTATCGACGGGGGCGTGATTCTTCTCTGCATTATTGCGGCCTTGTGGGCCACAGGCTCGGCGACCAGCAGACAATTCAATTTTCGCGGCAGAAACAGGAGTGTGGATCATCAGGAGCCGCACCCGCCCGTCTAGAGTCTCAACTAGCGTACCCACTTTCGCAAATTATTTTTCCGAGGTACAGTAGCCCTCATATCCACTATGACGGCTACGACTGTTACGAACCCTTCGACTGCCGGTGTGCAGGCGCGGCTCATTTCCCTTGATGTGCTTCGCGGTATCACCATCGCCTTCATGATTCTCGTTAACAATAATGGCGATGAACGCTTTGCCTATTGGCCTTTGAAGCATGCGCTTTGGAATGGCTGGACGCCCACGGACCTTGTTTTCCCTACGTTTCTGTTTGTTGCCGGGCTTTCGCTGGTCTTCTCGTTTGAATCGCGGCTCGCGAAGGGTACATCAAAGGGATCGCTCCTGCTTCATGCGCTGCGGCGCTCGATCATTCTGTTCGCGCTGGGCCTCGTAGTAAACGGCTTCCCATTTTTCCATTGGTCGACTCTGCGCATTTATGGCGTGCTGCAGCGCTTCGCAGTCTGCCTGTTCGTGGTGAGCGCGATTTATCTATACAGCAAGGGCAAGAACAAGGTCGCGACGCTGGTTACGGTTCTGGTTGTGGCGCTGATCGGCTACTGGATTATCATGCGGTGGATTCCGATACCGGGATATGGGCTGCCGACACGCGATATTTCCTTGCTGGACAAGGATGCAAACTGGGTCGCGTATCTTGATCGACATATCTTTCCCGGTCGTCTTTATGAAGGCACGCGGGATCCCGAAGGGCTGCTGAGCGATCTGCCAGCACTGGGAACGGCGCTGCTGGGCATGCTGACTGCGATATGGCTGCGGGCGAAGAAGAGCACGCAGACGAAATTCATCGGCATTCTGGCGGCCGCCATTGCGGGGTTGTTGCTCGGGAAAATTTGGGGACACTGGTTTCCGATTAACAAGAAGCTGTGGACCAGTTCATATGTTCTGTTTGCTGCCGGGTGGTCTCTGCTTGGGCTGTCGATTTGCTATTGGCTGATCGAGATAAAGAAGTGGACGCGGGGCTGGACTTTCCCGTGGATTGTTTTTGGATCGAACGCCATTGCGGCCTATGTGTTTTCCGAGCTGTTGCCTGCACTCTTATCGGATGTGCATGTGGGTAGCAATCATCACACGCTGGGACAGGTGATCTATACGCACGCTTTCGGGCTTGTTCCGGACAAGGCGTTTGGATCGCTGCTCTATTCTTTCTGCTATGTAGCTGTGTGCTTTATTCCGGTCCTGATTCTTTACCGGAAGAAAATCTTTATCAAGATTTGACGGTTACTGGAGCAATGCCCGGCAGTGGCGTGCGATCTGTTTTTCTTCTTCGGTCACCATGACGCGAACGGCAATCTTGCTTACATCGGTCGAGATGACTGACGAAGAAGAGTTATTGCGTTCCGCGTCGATCGCAATTCCTAGAAATTTGAGCCATTCGCAGACATTGGCGCGCACAGTTGAACTGTGCTCGCCAATTCCTCCCGCGAAGATCAGCAGATCAATGCCGCCAAGTACCGCGGCATACGATGCAATCGTCTTCGCAATCGATCGGCAGAAGATTTCGATGGCAAGGCTCGCATTGTGGTCGCCGTCGTCGGAGGCCTTCTGCAACACGCGCATGTCATTCGTGCCGCCCAGCGCTTTCAATCCGGCGTTGTGATTGAGTAGCGTTTCGAGCGCATCTGCATTCAGATTGTGAACGCGCATCAGGAAAAGCGAAACGCCAGGATCGAGATCGCCGGTGCGTGACCCCATAGGGATGCCGCCGGTCGGCGTGAGGCCCATACTTGTGTCGACGGACTTTCCGTTCGCAATCGCGGCCAGGCTCGCGCCGTTTCCGAGATGGGCTACGACTACTTTTGGTGGCACGTTTTTGCCCAAGGCGAAGACAATCGACGCGTAGGACAATCCGTGAAAGCCATAGCGTCTTACGCCCTCGACGAAATATTCCTCAGGAATCGCAAAGCGGTACGCGGCTTCGGGTATGGTTTGATGAAATGCCGTGTCGAAGCAGGCGAACTGCGGCACCTGAGGGTAAATCTTTTCCGTGTAGCGAATGAGCTCGACGGCAGGTGGAATGTGCAATGGAGCAAAGTGCACGGCTTGCTGTAGCGTCGACAGCACTTCGTCGGTGATTCGCTGATGCGCCACCAGATGTGGGCCGCCGTGCACAAAGCGATGACCGATGGCTGCGGGCGAATCGTATTTCAATGCGGCTAGCCGTTTGGCAATCTCGCTGAATGCCGCCTTGTGCGAATCAAGATGCTTTGTATCATTGAGGACGTTGTTTCCTTGCTCGTCGAAAATTTGGAGCTTGCCATTTTCGCTGCCAATGGCGTCGGCGTTCCCGCGAGCGATAGCGTACTCATCCCCATTCATATTCACGAACAATCCGATCTTGAGTGAAGATGAGCCGCTGTTGATAACCAAAATCGGCTTCATGCGTTGTCGCCGCCCGTGTCCTGGCTGGTCGCTCCTTTTCCGCCGGACCAGCTCCAGTTGCGGACTTCCGGCAGGTCTTCGCCGTATTGGGAGACGTAGAGCTTGTGGCGCTGGCGGATTTCGGTGAATTTCTGCGTTGCGGCATCGGTCCTCTGGCGCAAGCGCGGCACGCGGCGCACGGCATCGAGCGCCAAAGTGAAGCGGTCCATGTCATTGAGGACACACATGTCGAAAGGCGTGGTGGTTGTGCCTTCTTCCTTGTAGCCACGCACGTGAATCCTGTCGTGATTTGTTCTGCGATAGGTAAGGCGATGGATCAGCGTCGGGTAGCCGTGGAAGGCGAAGATGACTGGCTTGTCCTTGGTGAACATGCGGTCGAAGTCTTCATCGGGCAGGCCATGAGGATGCTCGGCAACCGGCTGTAGCGTCATCAGATCTACGACATTGACGACGCGGATTTCGAGATCGGGAATATGCTCACGAAGCAGAGAGACAGCGGCCAGTGTCTCGAGCGTCGGCACGTCACCGGCACAGGCCATTACGACATCGGGATCGCCGTCATCGTTGCTGGCCCAGTCCCAGATTCCCAGGCCTGCGGTGCAATGACGGATCGCCTGCTCCATGGTGAGCCAGACCGGCGCAGGCTGCTTGCCGGCGATGATGAGGTTTACATAGTGCCGGCTGCGCAGACAGTGGCTTCCTACTGATAGCAGCGTGTTTGCATCGGGCGGCAAATAGATCCGCACGACGTCTGCTTTCTTATTCGCGACATGGTCGATGAAGCCGGGGTCCTGATGGCTGAATCCATTGTGGTCCTGCCGCCATACGTGCGAACTCAGCAGGTAATTCAATGAGGCGATGGGCTTGCGCCATGGTATATCCCACGTCACTTTCAGCCACTTTGCATGCTGATTGAACATGGAATCGATGATGTGAATAAAAGCTTCGTAGCAAGAGAAAAATCCGTGGCGGCCAGTGAGCAGATAGCCTTCGAGCCAACCCTGGCACATGTGCTCGCTGAGAATCTCCATCACGCGGCCATCGGCCTCAAGGTTTTCGTCTACCGGCATCGTTTCGGCGATCCAGCGCTTTTCTGAGACTTCGTATACGGCGTCGAGGCGGTTCGATGCTGTTTCGTCCGGGCCAAAGACGCGGAAATTCTTGTTCTTCAGATTGGCCTTCATTACATCGCGCAGGAAATAGCCCAGGACGCGTGTTGCTTCGGCTTCGGTTCCGCCCGGCTCTTTGATCTTGACTTCGTAGTCTGCGAAGTCAGGCAGTTCAAGGGGGTGGAGCAGCAGTCCGCCATTTGCATGCGGGTTCATGCCCATGCGCAGTCTGCCCTTGGGAGCAATCTCAGCAAACTCGTCGCGGAATCGGCCTTCGTCGTCGAAAAGCTCCTTTGGTTTGTAACTGGAGAGCCAGTCTTCCAAAAGTTTGAGATGTCCGGGATTGCCGTGTACCGTCGCGAATGGAACTTGGTGTGCGCGCCATGTGCCTTCTACTGGCTTTCCATCCACTTCTTTAGGACCGGTCCAGCCTTTGGGCGTGCGCATCACGATCATCGGCCATGCCGGGCGAGTTGGATCATTTGTTTCGCGGGCTTTTTTCTGGATGGTGCGAATCTCCGCGTAAACCTTGTCGAGCAGCGCGGCCATTTGCCGGTGCATTGTCGTTGGATCGCTGCCCTCGATGAAATACGGGTTGTAACCGTAGCCACGCATCAGTGCTTCAAGTTCGCTTTGCGGAATGCGCGCTAAAACTGTGGGATTGGCGATCTTATAGCCGTTGAGGTGCAGGATCGGCAGGACGGCGCCATCGACGATGGGATTGAGGAACTTGTTGGAATGCCAGCTGGTTGCGCAGGGGCCGGTCTCGGCTTCGCCATCGCCGACGATGCAGGTCACCAGCAGGTCGGGATTGTCGAGGGCTGCGCCATAAGCGTGCAGCAGCGAATAGCCGAGCTCGCCGCCTTCGTGAATCGAGCCGGGGGTTTCCGGAGCTACGTGGCTGGGGATTCCATAGGGCCAGGAGAACTGGCGGAAGAGACGCTTGATGCCATCTTTGCTCTGTTCTACGTGTGGATAGATTTCGGTATACGAGCCTTCAAGATACGTGTTCGCCACGATACCGGGGCCGCCGTGCCCGGGCCCGATGATGTAGATCATGTTGATGTTGTACGCATTAATGATGCGGTTCAGGTGCACGTAAATAAAGTTCAGACCGGGGGTGGTTCCCCAGTGACCGAGCAGCCGGGGTTTGATGTCATCCATGGACAGCGGCCTCTCAAGCAGCGGATTGTCCTTGAGGTAAATCTGGCCTACAGACAGGTAGTTGGCGGCGCGCCAGTAGGCATTCATCTTGTTCAGGAGTTCAGTTGTAAGGGGCTCGCTCACGGTGCATCCTCCTCGGGGTTAGGTAGATGACGGACGGTCAAAGAGATGGCTGACCGTAATGAAGCATTTGAGACGCAACCTGCCACCATACGACGAGTCAGGTTAAAGACACAACCAGCTGTGTATCTTTCCAGACTGGGCGGACTCTTCCTTAACGATGCGGGATTTTGAATGCATCAGAATTCTTCGTTAAGTAGTTGCAGACAAATGGGTCCAGGCAGCTCTGCGCGTTTCCGTATAAATCTTTTTTATCTTCAGCATTTGATGGACATGGTAGCCGGTGTTTTCTCTTTGGGCGTCCTCGTCTTCTGCGATATGCTCACGAAAACGTAACCTTTCCAGTGCCGAATTTTTTCACGGCTTGCTCAACTTCTGGGGTCGAGTTGTTTCACGTACAGATTAGATTGGCGACCGGCCGCATAAGGCTGTTCGCTGAGGTGTTTTCCGAGGCACAAACTTTGCGAGGCCATGCATATGTTTATAAAAAGTTCTCTAAGAATTGCCTTCTGTTTTCTCTTCAGCATTTTGATACTGGTGGCATCTGTTGCCCGCGCACAGCAGACTCTCGGCGCTATCGGCGGTACGGTCAACGATAATTCAGCTGCGTTATTGAATGATGTAACGGTAACTGTGGTCGAAGACCAAACCAAGCTTACCCGCACAACGAAGACGAATAACGATGGCGGCTATCAGCTCGTCAACCTGCCAATTGGTACGTATACGGTCACGTTTACTCACGATGGTTTCGAGACACAGAACATGCCGTCCATTGTGGTGCAGGCAAACCGCACGGTTTCACTGAATGCGACGCTCAAGATCGGCGCTATTACTACGTCCGTAACTGTAACGGAAACTCCACTGCTGAATGCGGTCGACACTACGAATGGCTACGTGCTGGAAAAGAGTCAGATTGATGCGATCCCACTGCCTACAGGAAGCTTTACCGGGCTCGCTATTCTTTCGCCGGGCGTCAACGCGGAAGTCTCGGGCGGAACAGGTGCCAATAGCGGTATGGGAAATGCGCCAATATGGGCGAATGGCCAGCGGGACACTTCAAATAGCTTCCTGTTGAATGGCGTTGATTCCAGCAACCTCTTTAACGGTAAGAGCACCAGCCAGGTAGGATCGGCGCGCGTGGTGAACAGCACGGGCGTTGGGCAGGCTGGCGCAGGAGGCGTTATTCAATCCAGCGCCTCAGTCTATCTCGCCATCGGCAACGCTATACCGACACCGGCTCCGGAGATGCTGCAGGAAGTGCGCGTAAATGCTTCCATGTATGATGCGCAGCAAGGCTCCACGAGCGGCGCGCACATTGACATGAGCACATCGTCGGGAACCAACCAATATCACGGAGGCGTTTACGGAAATCGCGGCACCAACTGGATCAACGCCGCGCCCTTCTTCTTCAAGAATGATGACGCCATCCCTGAGGACCAGAAGAATCCCGAACTGCACCGCTATCTCGTGGGCGGCACCTTTGGCGGTCCCATCATCAAAAACAAGCTTTTCGGATTTGTCGCATACCAGCATCTGCATGTATCCGATGAGGAAATCGGTGACTCGTTTCTGAACGTGCCGGTTGGACTCAACGACGACAACCGCAATGGTGCGGGGTTTGCTAATATCGTGAACGCTCAATTTGGGACGAGCCTCACTGGCGCCAACATCGATCAGACGGCTTTGGCTCTCTTCAACTCGCCCTCACTGCCTGGCGAACCCGGCAAATGGCTAATTCCCAACGACACTGGCTCGGCTAACCTGTCATCGACCCACGCCTATGACGCCTTTCTTCCCGGAACTGGCCGCTTCACGGCTGACATCGCCACTGCCAATCTTGACTACAACTGGAACGCCAAAGATACGGTGGCGCTCAAGTATTACTACCAGCATGACCCCACCATTGCGCCGTATGCGTACTCAAGCGTGCCGGGCTTCGACCAGCATCTCGATGCTGGCGCTCAGGTCTTTTCTCTCAACAATACTTATCTGATCAAGCCCAACCTCAGCACGACGCAGACCATCGGCTTCGGGCGTGAAAAGATCTATGCCAACAATCAACAGCCGTTCACGCCGCAAAGTATTCCCGGCGGCAACTACGGAACTGCTTCCATCAATACTTTCGGTTCCACCTACTTCCCGGGCGTTTCGATCGTCAATGTGCTGGGTGACACCGCCTATAACGCCGGCATCTCGACTGGTATTTTGAATATCGGCCCCAACGCGGAATCCCAGGGATCCAACACTGGTGTCTTCCAGAATCGTATCCAGCCATCGGCAAACGCGATCTGGGTACTCGGCAAGCACACTCTCAACTTCGGCGCTAACTACAGCTATACCCAGCTCAACACGATTGATAACCGCACCAACGCCGGAACTGTGGCTACCGACGATCTGAGCGCCTTCTCACAGGGCTATGTCACTCCCGGCGGCTCATCGACTGGCTTCTATGTCAGTTCATTCCTACAGGGGAATGCGAGCCGCTATTATCGTGCCAACCAGCTCGGCCTATATTTGCAAGACAAGTTCCAGGTCACTCCGACCCTGAGCCTTACTGCCGGCCTCCGCTATGACTGGAATGGCGGATTGACAGAGAAGCAGGGGCGCATCTTCAACTTCGACCCGACTCTCTACAGCTATAACGAGACCTCCGACACCATTGACAATCCCGGCTTCATCATCGCCGGCAACAATAAGAACGGAACGCAGGGTGTCAGCGACACCACCCTCACTGGCCGTCAATGGGGCATCGCGCCGCGCCTTGGTTTGGCTTGGCAGCCCTCGAAGTTCAACGGAAAAGTCGTCGTCCGCTCCGGCTTTGGTATGTACTATGACCGCGGCCAGCTCTTCACCTACTTCTCACCAGGCTATGCTATCGGCACCGTCACCGGCGGACCCTTTGGCGTCAACCAGCAACTTCCCTTCGTGACCGCCCAGAGCTGCCCCACAGCTACCCTCTACAGCTACTACATTCCTACCTGCGGCGGCCTGGCCGATGGCGGCGACCCGTTTGCTCCTCCTACGGTCGCTCCGAATGCGTCCACTGGAAACCTCGCCAATCCTTATACGAATGTGTTGTCGCCTGCTCCGACCAATCCGAAGTCCTCGGACCTTGTGAACTATCTGCCCAACATCGCGAGGATCGAGAACGGCGGCCAGCCGATTTCACTCGGAGTCTATGACCGTGGGAATAAATTGCCCTATACCTTTAACTACACGCTGGACATACAGTGGCAGCCGCGCAACGACATCGCAATCGACCTTGGCTATGTGGGCAACGTCGGCCGCCATCAGATTATTCCAGTTCCCTTCAATCAGCCTGGAATCGCCAATCCGGGCGCGCGCATTCACGGTGAGCAATATACCTACGGTTATACGGTGGGTGGCGTAAACCTCCCGGACGGCACGTCGTATCGCGCCGACTACGAAGGCGGGAACGTCGATCATCGCGTTCCGTATATCGGATATGCGGCGGAATCCATCGACTATATCGCTGCCGGCGTTGATGCTTACAACGCACTTCAGGCGCACATTGAGAAGCGCATGAATCACGGTATCCAGTTCGGCGCGTCCTATACCTACTCTCATGCGACTGACGAGCAGAGCGGCCTGGGCCTTTTCTACAACGGGAACAACCCACTCAATCTGCAGGATGGGTACGCGTCGGCTGATTTCGACCGCACTCATGTCATCAACTTCAACTACATTTTCACCCTACCTAACTTCGTTCATGGACATACGGTGGAAAGCTACTTCACGAATGGCTGGTCGCTGGTGGGCCTGACCATTCTGCAGAGCGGTCAGCCTTACAGCATCATTGACTTTACGGGGGCGGTCGGCAGCATCTACTACAGTACGAATAACGGAATCACGAATCCGATCGTTCCTCTTGCTCCAGGGTGTACGCCAAAGAGCGCGAAGACCGGCAAGTCGGGAGCATTCGGCAATGAAGATGCCGCGCTCAAGGCCTCTTGCTTCACCGTGCCGCTGCTTGCTCCGGGTTCTTATAACGGCGGGATCCCTTCAAACGATGCCTTTGAGACGGACTTCACTCACGGTCAGCGTAATATCTTCCGGCAGTCATTCCAGAAGCGCGCTGACGCATCGCTCATCAAAGTCACCAATTTCAAAGAGCGCTACAACCTCAAGTTCAGTTTCGATGTCTATAACCTGACCAACACGACCAGCCTGGATATTCCGGGTAATGAAGTTTCTCAGAATGAGAACTACAACTCATTCCCAACGTATGGTCAGCCTTTGTATAACGACCCATTCGGTATTGGTATTGTGACCCATACTATCGGCAGTGCGCGCCAGATTCAGATGGCGCTCCACCTGAACTTCTAATCATCTGCTGGAAAAACAAAGAGGCAGCCTTAAGTGGCTGCCTCTTTTGTTTGATCGGTTGACATTTGCAACTGTTACTGACGCTTATTCTTTGCCGGGCTAACAACCACAACCGGACGGCGCAGCGGCACCATGGCCGATCCCTGCTGCTGGAAGCCGTGTTGCATGCGGCTGAGCATCTCGCTGCGCACGTAATCGACAAAGCCCTGCATCTGACGATTCATCTCTTCCATGCGCTCGCGCATCTGCAGGATAATGGCAATGCCGGCGATGTTAACTCCCAAGTCGCGCGCGAGATTAAGAATAAACTCGAGCCGTTCGAGATCTTCATCAGTATAAAGGCGTGTGTTGCCTTCTGTCCGCGATGGCTTTAACAGTCCTTCACGCTCGTATAGACGGAGCGTCTGCGGATGAATGCCATACATCTCGGCTACCGCCGAGATCATGTATGCGCCTTTCGATCTGCGTTTCGTTGGCATCGCTTAGTGCGCGAATAACCGCGCCTCTCCATTCTGCACCTGGACCGCGCCAAACCTGACGTACCTGGGCAGGATTCCGAGAAACTGTCCTCCACCTATTTTGTAGGGCACAAAGGCCTTTATACAGTACCCACTTTGGTGCTCGATCTCTACCAATAAGGCATCAGAGAAACCTTCCGTCGAGACCTTGCCCAAGGTGACATTTGCCGCAGTTGCTGCTGCGATGATCTCCTTCTTACCACCGCGTTCGAGAAGTTGGTCATGCAATAGCTCAAGCAGCATGGCGGGATCGGGCGGCATGTCCTTTCGCGGGACTGTTTCGTTCACCAGTTCGCGCTTCTGGTCCAGGGAGAAAGCAAACGGGCCGAACTCGCCGTATTTGCGCAGCATGCGCTGCGCATAGTGAACGGCAGCGTTTAACAGCTCGTTGGCCTCATCGCGGGTTTCCGCATCCTCGGTCACTGCGCGGTCCCTATCTTGGCCCAGATCGCCTCGCGTGGATCCTCTGGATTGAGCTTGGCGAATTCGCGCAGGATTTCTTTCGATCGCTCGTCCTGTACATGAGGGACAACGATTTCAACGGTCACGATCTCGTCGCCGCGCTTACCTTCCTGGGTTGCGGAGGGAACTCCGCGCTCACGCATGCGAAGCTTCTGGCCGGATTGCGTTGCCGGCGGAATCTTCAGCTGCGCGCGGCCATCGATGGTGGGCACTTCGATCTTTGCACCCAGCGCGGCCTCTGAGACCGTCACCGGTACAGAGATGTGAATGTCATCGACTTGACGCGTAAAGACGGGATGCGTGCCCGCTCGGATAATTAAATAGAGATCACCGGGCGCGCCGCCGTTGGTCCCGGCATTTCCTTTGCCCGCCAGGCGAATGCGCTGGCTATCGCGCGTACCCGGCTTGATGCGGAAGTCAATGTTCTCGGTCCGAGCCACAGTGCCTACGCCGTGGCAGGTTGGGCAGGCATTTGTTACTTTGCCGGTCCCGCCGCAGCGCGGGCACTGAATGTTGAACTTCATCCGCCCGCCCATTTGCGTGACCTGGCCGGTGCCGTTGCATTCGGGGCAGGTGTGCGATCCGCCTGTCGTTGCTTTGCCTTTGCAAGTCGGGCAGACTTCCTGACGGTGGATTTCGAGACGTGTGGTGCCGCCGCGTATTGCCGTCCAGAAATCGACTGTTACCTGATATTCGAGATCGGTACCGGGTTCCGGGCCGTGCTGTTGATGACGTCCGCCCTGCGAGAACATGCCGGAGAAGATGTCGCGGAAGCCGCCCCAGCCTGAGCCAGATTGTGTGCTGCCACCAGTCTGAGCGCCGGCAGAGGCGAAGTCGGAGAAGTCGAATCCGCCGAAGTCGAAAGGGACTTCCTGACCCCCGCGAGCGCCTGCGCCTTGTCCGGCACGCGCTGCCGCTTCTGCCGTGGCGGGATCGATCTGGTCGGAGTAGAAGCCGAACTGGTCGTAGATTTTGCGCTTCTTCTCGTCACTCAGGACGTCGTTGGCTTCGGAGATTTCCTTAAACTTCTCTTCGGCCTTCTTGTCCGGATTCACATCCGGATGGTACTTCCGCGCCGCTTTGCGAAATGCTTTGCGGATCTCGTCCGCGGTAGCCGTTTTTTTGACGCCCAGTGTGGCGTAATAGTCTTTGTGTTGTGTTGGTGGCATTGCCTGCTCGCCGCCCTCGCTTTTACTTCTTCCTATATCGTACAAGGCTGGACGCAGCTCCAGCCAAGCCGACACATATAGATGCAATTCCGCCGAAAGCGATGCACCGCCCTATTGCGCGGGAATCACCAGATACTGCTCCAGCTTGCCGTCGGGCATGGTGAAGGTCGTCACGTGCAGCTTTTGCGGGCTGTCCTTAAAGGTGACATCGAAGGCGTGGAAGGTCATACCGCCGCGCAGCAGCTCTGTCGACTGGTGGAAGGTCGCGGGTATTCCCAGCGGCTTCAGGCTGGAGGAGAAGTCGGCAAGCGCCTGTTGATCGAAGTAGGCATTGCAGTTGTCGGTGAAGAGCGTGCGGTCAATCTGGCCCTGCCGCAAGCCTTTGAAGATGGTCAGGGCCTGCGCCTCAGCCTGCGGTGACGACTGCGTATCAAGGCCCAAGACAATCGGCGTTAATTGGCGGGCGATGGCAGATGCAGCCGGAGAGGCGTCCTGATTGGTGAAAACTACGATGGCGGCCTTGTCATCGGGGAAGACGATGTTTTCCGAGACGAAGCCGGAGACTTCACCGGAGTGCTCGATCGCCACGTGGCCCATGCGTGGCGTGACGAAGACCCCGAGTCCATAGTGGCTGTCGGTACTGTCTTTGAGCTTCACCGAGTCGAACATCTGCTTATAGGAATCGGCGGCGAGAAGAGAACGGTTCATCATGCTGATGTTCCACAGTGCGAGATCGTGCGCGGGCATCGCCAACTCCCCGGCGGCGAACATCCAGCCTGCGCCTTCCTTGGGCGCGGGGCGCAGCGGACCGAGGGCGTAGCGGATGTATCCGGCGGCGTCGGTGTCGCCGAGTTTCGCTACGTCAGTGTTATAGACCGATTTCATGTCGAGCGGCGTGAAGACGTTCTGTTGCAGGAAGCGCATGAGCGGCATCCCGCTTATCTTTTCGACGATCACGCCGGCGATGACGTAGTTCGTGTTGGAGTATTGCCACTTGGTGCCGGGGTCGAAGTCGAGCGGCTTCTTGGCCCACGTATCCATGATGTATTGCGCGGTCGCGGGCTTACGCATGGGTGGCATCAGGTAGTCCTGCGGCCAGAAGTCCTGGTAGCCGGAGGTATGCGAGAGCAGCATGCGGATGGTCACTTCGTCGCCGCGGGTCAGGCCGGGAACGTACTTCGAGACAGAGTCGTCGATGGAGAGCTTGCCCTGCTGATCGAGCAGGAGAATCGATGCGGCGGTGAACTGCTTCGAGATGGAGCCGACGGAGTAGCGCATCTGCGGCGCGGCTGGCGTTGGCGGATCGAGGCGCGCTTTGCCGTAGGCGTTTGTGTAGACGATCTGGCCTTTCTGCACGATGGCGATCGAAGCTGAGGGCACGCCTGTGTCAATAAGGACTTTGTTGGCTACCGTGTCGATCTTGCCGCGCCGGTCGGCGGGGATGGTGTCGACTGGCTGCGTGAAGCTGCTGGTCTGCGCGTTTATCGACGCGAAAGTCAGGCATGAGAGAAGAATGGCAAAGGCATAGCGGCGCATCGTGCTTCACAGAGTAAATTGCAACGCTAAGTTGAGCAAACAGAATGATATGCTGCGATGCATGACGACACGGCGCGATTTTCTTTCCCGCAGTGCGATGACGGCGGCAGGACTTGGGGCAGTGGCCGTGAGCCCGCCTTCGCTGGCGCAGCTTGCAGACAGCGTAAAGCAGATGCAGCCACCGAAGAAGCCTGTCATTGTGACTCGAGATACGGGTGACAACAGCGTCGATGAGGCCTACAAGATGCTGCTCGATGGGGCCGACACGCTAGATGCTTGCCATCACGTCTGCGTCGCGCGGGAGAACGATCCTAACGACCACAGCGTGGGGTATGGGGGACTTCCCAATGAAGACGGCGTGGTGGAGCTTGATGCCTGCTGCATGCATGGGCCGACACGGATGGCGGGTTCCGTGGGGGCGTTGCCGAACATCCGCCATGCCTGCCTGGTCTCGCGGCTGGTGATGGAGCGGACGGGCCATGTGATGCTCGTCGGCAAGGGTGCTGAGCAGTTCGCCGTGATGGAGGGCCTGAAGCCCGAAGACATGCTCAGCGACGAGGCGCGCAAGATGTGGCTGCTGTGGAAAGAAGACCGCCATAGCCACAACTTCTGGGGGCCACCGTTGTCGAGTCCCCAGTGGAAAGAGCCAAGTCCGCCTCCTGCCTTGAACCACAGCGCGATTCCTCGCCATCCGGGGCCGGAGTGGGCCGATGTGATTCGCACGCGTTCACGACACCTTATGGGCATGGCTAGCGATCTGGGCATACCGGAGCACAAACGAGCGTTCGCCGTCGAGCAGGTGTTGTGGCCGACGACCGGGACCATCCACATCTCCGTGGTGAACGCCAAAGGCGAGATGTCGGGCGCGACAACGACTTCGGGGCAGGCGTGGAAGATTCCCGGAAGGCTGGGCGACTCGCCGATCATTGGCGCGGGTTGCTATACGGATCAGGATGTGGGCTCGGCGGGCGCTACCGGCTCGGGCGAGGAGAACATCAAGATTGCGGGTGCTCACACCATTGTCGATTGCATGCGGCAGGGGATGACGCCGAAGGACGCCGGGCTGGAAACGCTGCGACGGATTGTTCGTAACTACAACGGTGATATGAACAAGATTCGCTATCTCGACATGATTTATTACATCGTTCGCAAAGACGGGGCTTATGCCGGGGTTTCGCTGTGGAGCACGACGGCCAGCGGCTCGCCTAAGGTCTTCTCGGTGCATGACGGCGAAAAGCGGGTTGAGAAGTGCGCGTGGCTCTTGGAAGGCACCACTACGAACTAGTCTCGGTTCTAACCGTGAGGATTGAACATGGACCTATCCATCTTTTGTTGTGACCAAATGAAATATGCCATTGATCAACCAGACGTACCATTGGTCTTCTGGCCAAAGTTCAGAGAGGTGGGTTTGCAAGTACTCGATGGCGGTT
>Ga0210392_10000652_pt1 | contig 20427 bp, 21 predicted proteins | sample IncBWC30OmetaG_FD_161057 | JGI IMG/M metagenome (GOLD analysis project Ga0210392, IMG submission 161057) | Forest soil microbial communities from Barre Woods Harvard Forest LTER site, Petersham, Massachusetts, United States - Inc-BW-C-30-O ...
AAGACATGTTGCATGGCGTGGGGCCTTCAGTGGCCCGCGGTCGGGACACTGCGATGATGCGCGAAATCCTGGATCGCACGGCTGGACGTGTCGGCAGCGGAATGACAAACCAACCCGCAGTCGAAGCTGAATTGCGTAGCGTCATTGGCAGGCTCTATGCGGAGGTCGGCAATTATGATGGGGCTGAGAAAATGCACCGGTCGGCGTTAGCCATCTACCGGAAACTGCCTGGACCAGAAAGCCCCGAGATCGCTGCGTCCCTTAACGACTTGGGACTTGTGCTTTTTAAGGAAGGAAACTTGGCGGAGGCAGAAAAATCCATCAGTGTAGCGCTTGATATTAGGCGGCAGGTTTACGGCAAAGAAAATATGGACGTGGCTGTGTCGCTCAATGGTCTGGCCGTAATTTATCGCCATCAACGACGTCTCTCGGATTCAGAATCATTGAGTCGGGAATCTGTGGGCATACAGCGCAAACTATTCGGCAATGAAAGCTTGGAGGTGGCGGACTCCCTTCATAATTTAGCCATTGTTCTTGGCGATGAAGGCAAAGCGACTGAATCTGAAACGACAGCCCGAGAATTGCTGGAAATACGACGCAAACGGCTCGGTCCTGAAGATCCCTTGGTAGCAGCAGCGCTGCAAGACCTTGCTTGGGCGGTGGGTATGAATGGTAGGCACGCTGAGTCAGAATCCATTGAACAGGAGGCCCTCGCGATGCAGCGGAAATTTCTTGGTGACGCGCATCCCGACGTGTCCATCTCGTTAGCCACGGTTGGCGAACAATTGCGGCAACAGGGTAACTTGACCGAAGCTCATGGAATATTGAGCGCGGCTCTTTCAATCCAACGCAAAATGTTGGGGAACAATAGTCCGGCTGTTCTCTCCTCCCTGGGCAGCTTGGGTTTAACGCTTGAGCAGGAAGGCAAATGGGTGGATGCGGAAGCGGCCCATCGTGAAGCATTGATGGGATGGCAAAAGCAGTTTGATATGGAGCATCCTCAAACGTTGGGGGAATTGGAGGGGCTCGTCCGCGCACTCATGGCTCAGAAAAAGTTTGATGAAGCTGAAGGGCTACTGAACGAGGCATTGACTCCTGCATTTATGAAGCAACCATCGAGTGTGGATGTTTTGCTTTTGCGTGTGGAACTCATGGGGCGTCGCGGGCGTTGGCATGAGGCAGCAGCCGATGCGGCAATTTTGTCTCAGCTTAACCCGGCTGAACATTACAATTATCACAGGCTTGCCAGCCTGCTGGTCGCGACCCACAACCTTTCTGCATATAAACAACTTTGCCAGAATAGTTTATCAATATTTTCGACCACCAAAAATGCTTACATCGCTGAACGGATAGCGGACGATTGCCTGCTTTCGCCCGACTCGGGCGTGGATTTGTCATCAGTTGACAAGCTGGCAGATATGGCGGTGGCACTTGGTGGTGGCAGCGATTTGCTTCCCTACATTCAAACCTGCAAGGCGATGTCGGATTACCGTCAAAAGCTCTATGCCGGTGCGATTGAATGGGCTGAGAAACCGCTTAACAGTTCGGAAGTTAATGCAGGAGCCAGAGCTTATGCCGTATTGGCAATGGCGAATTGGCAGCTTGGTCACACCGACATCGCGGAGGCAATGTTGGCTAAAGGCAATGCACTGGCGCCGAGAATCACGTCCGGTCAAGGCGTGACGGATTTAGGAGGCACGTGGGGAGCCTGGCTCTTTGCGCGAATTACATTGGACGAAGCCACAGCACTCATTCAGCCAGTCTCAAACGATGAAAACAAGCCAAAGCAGAAATAGCATTTGATTCGTCGCTGAAAAAATGTCACTGATACTTACATCAACTTTAGACTCATTTCCTGCGAAGATGAGCGACGCTACACTATTGATGACTGCGGTGGAGCAAGGCGACCCCAAGGCTGCCGAAAAGCTTCTTGTGCTCGTTTATGAAGAACTCCGGCGGCTCGCTACCAGCAAAATTGCACGGGAGACCCCCGGCCAGACGCTCCAGCCCACCGAATTGGTGCATGAAGCCTGGCTGCGTTTGGTGGGCAGCCAAAACCCGGCATTTGAAAACCGCGCCCATTTCTTCTCTGCGGCTGCCGAGGCAATGCGCCGCATTCTGATTGACCGGGCCAGGCGCAAACTCTGTCTGCGCCATGGTGGAGAATGTGAACGTGTTGTCCTCGAAGGACAAGATTTAGCCGATCCAAATGCCGACAAGCAATTGCTGGCCGTGCATGAGGTTCTTGATGATCTCGCGAAAGGATTCCCAGTGCAGGCAGAAGTGGTTAAGTTGCGTTATTTTGCCGGCATGACCAATGAGGAAATTGCGCAGGTTCTGGGCATTTCAGTTTCCACGGCAAAAAATTATTGGACATTTGCCCGCAGTTGGATTTTGCACGAGATCACTCGTCCCGATTGATTCCCATGGCTCGTCGAAACGAATTGTGAAAACACCAATTCTATCCGCGGAATTAGATGGCTGGTCGTTGATCGCAACTTTGAGTTTAGTGGCGTTTTCATTGTTTTTTACTTCGAACGCAAACGCCACCCCACCAAATCCGGCTAATGGCTTTTGGTGACATCGGAGAAATACGTTCTCTTGCGGGCGGTCATCTCTTTTCGACAGCAAGTCAGTCCGTGATTTAGGTAGAATTCCAAGGTGTCATAAAAAAGACTCAAACGTCTTTACCCTTTCCCCCCTGAAATCTCGCATTGGTTAGTGTGGCCAACCAATTTATCAGTTTGACGAGATTTCCTGTAATTCGTTGGTGCCCGGCCACGATTTAAATTAACCCGGCAAAATTATCATGATATTGCAAACATACACTTTGATTCACGTACTGATCGGCCTTATCGGGATTCTATCAGGGTTGGTCGTCTTGTCCGGATTGCTCACTGGAAAGCCATGCAGCGGTTGGACGCTGGTCTTTTTGATCGCCACAGTTCTGACGAGTGTGACTGGCTTTTTCTTTCCGAGCCATGGTGTTTTGCCTTCCCATATCGCAGGCGTCATATCGTTAATTGTTCTGGCGGCAGCGATTTATGCGCGGTACGTCCGTAGATTAAACGGCATTTGGCGCAAAATCTATGTGATCAGTGCAATGCTGGCACTTTACCTGAATGTCTTTGTCGCCATCGTGCAGGCCTTCCTGAAAATACCAGTTCTTAAAGCAATGGCTCCGACACAAACTGAGCCGCCATTCAAAATTACCCAACTTGTGGTGTTGGTATTGTTCGTAGGGCTAGCCATTGTCGCATCCATCAGATTTCGGGATAAACCGGCTTCCTTGGCTTAAACATTTCAATCAAATACCCCCCCCCCAATTTATGAACCATACAATCAAAAATAAATGTGCACTGATCACCGGTGGCAGTCGTGGCATTGGTGCCGCCATCGTCAAACGTCTGGCCAAGGAAGGTGTCAACGTGGCTTTGACCTACACCAATTCGCCCGAAAAAGCCAAGGAAGTGGTCAAACTGGCACATGGGCTTGGAGTCAAAGCCATTGCCATCAAAGCCGACAGTGCTGACGCCAATGCTGTTGTCGCTGCCGTCGAACGCACTGTAAAGGAATTGGGCGGAATCGATATTCTGGTTAACAACGCCGGAGTGCTGGCACTCGGCCCGATTGATAGTTTCGCGCTCGCAGACTTCGACCGGACAATCGCCATCAATGTGCGTGCCGTATTCGTTGCGACGCAGGTGGCAGTCAAGCACATGAAAGAAGGCGGACGCATAATCAATATCGGCAGTTGCAATGCCGAGCGGATGCCGTTTCCCGGCGGCGGAGTCTACGCGATGAGCAAATCAGCCCTGGTGGGTCTGGTCAAAGGTTTGGCCCGTGATCTCGGCCCGCGCGGTATAACCATCAACAATATCCAGCCCGGCCCAATTGACACCGAAATGAACCCCGCTACCAGTGAGTTCGCCGCGATGCTCAAAAAACAGGTCATGGCTCTGCCACGCTACGGTACCGCTGACGAAATTGCCGGGATGGTCGCCTACCTGGCCAGTTCTGAAGCCGGCTATGTCACGGGAGCAAGCCTGACGATTGATGGTGGATTCAACGCATAGCGGACAGTGAGGTTTCCGCTTCAAAATCCGGTCACTTTATGAACTTGGAACTGACGGACAAGACAGCACTGATTTCCGGATCCACGAAAGGAATCGGCTTGGCTATTGCATGTGGACTCGCCAAGGAAGGTGCGCATGTCATCGTCAATGGGCGCTCAGATAAGGCCGTATCTGCCGCCGTGGAGCAAATCCGGAACATTATGCCAGCGGCCAAAGCTGGAGGGTTTGTGGGGGATCTTTCCTTGCCGCAGGCGATTGAAGCACTGTTCGGGCGTTTCCCGGTTGTGGACATTCTCGTCAACAATCTTGGAATTTTCGAGCCCAAACCTTTCGAGGAAATTTCCGACGGAGATTGGCAGCGATTCTTTGAGGTCAATGTGCTTAGCGGAGTGCGCCTCAGCCGTGCCTATGTTCCTGGCATGAAACAGCGGAAATGGGGACGCATCATTTTTATCAGCAGCGAAAGCGCCATTCAGATCCCCGTAGAGATGATTCACTACGGTGTCACAAAGACGGCCCTGCTTGGATTATCGCGTGGTCTCGCGGAATCCTGCGCGGGAACTGGCGTTACTGTAAACGCCATTCTTCCAGGGCCGACCCGCTCTGCCGGCGTGGAGGAATTTGTCACGAAGTTGAGCAACGGTCAGACATTCGAGGCGTTTGAGAAAGAATTTTTCACAAATATCCGGCCAAGTTCCCTGATCAAGCGATTTGCAACGCCCGCGGAGGTTGCGAATTTTGTGGCCTTTGTTTGCAGTCCGGTTGCATCGGCCATCACTGGCGCTGCACTACGGGTGGATGGCGGGGTAGTTCGCGCCTGTTTCTGACAATACACACAACAAGCAAAACCAAAAATAGAAGAAAAATGCCATGAACCAATACCACAAACTCTACACGCCCGCAGATTCTGCCATCGTGTTCATTGACCAACAACCGCAGATGACCTTCGGCATGGCCAGTGGCGACCGTGCCACCCTGATCAACAACGTCACGCTCCTCGCGCGGGTCGCGAAGGAATTCAAAGTGCCCGCTATACTCACCGCCGTTGAGACAGAAAGTTTCAGCGGTTACATCTGGCCGCAGCTCCTCGACATCTTTCCCGGCCAGCCCATCGTCGAACGCAGTTCCATGAACTCTTGGGACGATCCCGGCTTTCGCAAGGCAATCGAAGCCACGGGCCGTAAGAACATCATCATGACAGGCCTGTGGACGGAAGTTTGTATCACCTGGCCTACGATTGAAATGCTCGGCGCGGGCTACAACATCTTTGTCGTCGAGGACTGTTGTGGTGCAACGTCGCCAGCCGCCCAAGAAGCCGCGCTGTCACGCATGGTTCAGGCCGGCGCAGTCCGGTTGACCACGATTGCGGCCCTGCTTGAATGGCAGCGTGATTGGAAAAACCGAGAACACTATAACGCGCTTATGGGCATTCTCAAACAGCAGGGCGGTGCGTACGGTGTCGGCGTCGAATATGCCTATACGATGGTTCACCATGCGCCGCAATCCGCACAGAAGCCCCAGATTGTGCCGAAGTCAGCACATTGAAATGCAACTCACGACCAACACCCGAAAGACAAATAAAATGATCACTCTATCAAACCCGGCTCGGAGCAAATGCTGTCTCCGGGCGGCAAGCATTATTACCGGCCTACTGCTGGCTTTCTCATCGCTCCCGGCAGCAGCGGGCAAAGTCCCTACAGGCTTCACTGAGCATTTTGCAGACGTTAATGGAGTTCGTCTGCACTATTTCATCGGGGGCAAGGGCAGCCCGGTGGTGCTGCTCCACGGTTATGCCGAAACAAGCCACATGTGGATACCTATCATGCCGCTACTGGCAGAAAATCATACTGTTATCGTCCCTGATCTTCGCGGTGCAGGTGATTCCTCCAAGCCTGAATCTGGCTACGACAAGAAAAATATGGCCAAGGATATTCATGACCTTGTCCTGTCGCTGGGGTTTGATCACGTAAGCATAGTTGGCCACGACATCGGATTGATGGTGGCATATGCTTATGCGGCACAATTTCCACAAACGACAGACCGGCTGGTGCTGATGGATGCCTTTTTGCCTGGCATTGGCAAATGGAAGGATGTCTGGTTGAGCGAGACGTGGCATTTCCATTTTTACGGCGAAATCCCGCTGGCCTTGGTGAAAGGACGGGAACGCATCTACTTCGAGCATTTCTGGAACGATTTTGCCGCCGACCCAAAACACTCCATCTCCGAAGCGGACCGGCGATTCTACGCAAAGGCCTACGCAAAGCCCGGAGGCATGCGTGCCGGCTTTAATTATTTTAGTGTTTTCAAGCAGGACGCCAAGGATTTCGCCGAATTGGGCGCAACGCCCCTTCCCATGCCGGTACTGGTACTGGCCGGCGAAAAGGCCGGGGGTAATTTTCTGGTCGAACAAGCCAAACTGGTGGCAACCAATGTTCAGGGAAATGTTGTGGCTAATTCTGGCCATTGGCTGATGGAGGAGGCTCCACAAACGGTTATTCCAGCCCTTGTGACCTTTCTTCAATAGTCGGAAGCAGCGCCATCTCAGTTATCAAAAAACAGACAATAAAAAACATGAAACATTTCCCAACATGCAATTTGAGCAGCCGTGGTATTTGCACAGCAATAGCGCTGGCATTTGTCACTGCAAACAACATCGCCAGCGCCGGACCAGTAAAGTCAGTCGGCCAAATGACATTTGCCGATGCCAACACTGTGTTCATTGCTGACTGGCGGGCTGGCGAGATTCACGCGCTCCAACTTCCGGCCACTGAAAATGTGGCGGCAAAAACTTTTAATCTTAAAAATATTTCAGGGCCGATTGCCCGCGCATTGCACACCAGCCCGGAAAAACTCCGCTTCGAAGACATGGCTTTTCGTCCGGGCGCAGAATTGGCCTACGTCACCCTCTCGATTGACAACGGTGACAACGTTCCAAACCCGGCGCTGGTGTCGGTAGATGCAACGGGAAAGGTAATGGTCGTTGACCTGGCAAAGACGCCGCATACTTCGGTTAAAATTAAAAATCGTCCGACTTCGGATGCGCGCTTCTGGCGTGATGTGCCTGAAGCCGCTTATACCGTAACCGATCTGGTGTTTAACGAGGGGAAACTTTACGTGGCTGGCCTGTCAGGCGAAAGCTTCGCGTCCACTTTGCGGATCTATGACTTCCCATTCGATGGGACTGGGACCGCAACGAGCATCGAGATGTATCACGCGGTTCACAACGAGATGGAGACGCGGGCGCCGATCCGCAAAATGGCGATTGTGTCATTAAATGGCGAGCCAACACTGCTGGCGGCTTACACCTGCACACCGCTGGTTACCATTCCATTGAAGGATTTGAAGGATGGCGCGCATGTCACGGGCAAGACAATCGCGGAACTTGGCTGGGGCAGTGCGCCAGTGGACATGGTGACGTTTGACGCCGGGCAAGGGCCGATGGTTCTGCTGGTCAATTCCCACAAGTCAGCCGATCTGATGACCCTCTCGTCGATTGCAGACGCATCGTTACAGCCCGGACTTTCAACGCCAATCAAATGGCCGAGCGAACCGCTTTTAGGTCTGAAATCTACGTCGATTCCGCTTTCGGGCATCGTGCAACTCAGTAACGAAAACAAAGATTTCTTTGGAGGATTGCGACCGGATGCGGCGTCCGGTGCCATGGAACTGTTGTCCATTCGCAAATGTGCTTTCCTGCGCTTAAGCGATTTCATCAATGAATACGATTTTGCGGACTATAAATACGGGCCAAGTGACACCTGGCACGGCGTTCATCAATTGCTCCGAACCGACGAAGGCTATCCTGACCTCGCGAAGAGGGCTGTTCTCCCGTGAGAACTTTTCGGGCAGCTATCGCGGCGCTGCTGTTTACGACCATAACTGCGGCGTCAGGCGCCGAAACATCTGTCCTAGTTTATCCTTCGGGATTGACCGTCCCGGAAAACCTGCTGCGTATCGAACTCCGCTTTTCAGCCCCGCTTCGGCCACCGTTAACCATCAATCAGGTGCAGCTTACTGATGCGAACGGGGTTGAGATCAAAGACCCGTTTCTCGATTTGCCGCTGATCAGCACGGATGACAAAATTGTGACAATCCTGCTCCATCCGGGACGGGTGAAGTCTGGAGTCAGGGCCAATCTTGCGTTGGGACGGGCATTGCATGCCGGGTCAACCGTTATCTTGGTGGTTAACCATGCGTCACTCCCAAAACCGGTTCACAAACGCTGGCAGGTTACAGCGTTTGATTCCCAATCGCCGCAGCCCGCCCGTTGGACATTCGAAGTGCCGCCGCGGGACAGCCGGTCTCCGTTTGTGGTTCATCTGGATAAGCCCGTCAGTTCCTCGGCCGAACGCATGATTGCCATTCGAGGGATGGACGGAGAACGACTGACAGGCGAGGCCTGTTTGGAATCTGGCGAAACCGTGTGGCGGTTCGCGCCGGCGCGACCATGGCAACCCGGAAGTTATGCCCTAGTCACGCATCCCGACCTCGAAGATCCGGCTGGCAATCGACCCGCCGTGCCGTTCGAGGCCAGCAACGCCAGCCTCGTGAATGATGCACAAGGGACCGTCCAGGCATTTGAAGTTTTAAAATAATCATTCAATCCGATCCATGAATCCAGCAGAAGCCATAACCATTTCCATCAGCCGCATTGTCAAGCCGGGGTGCGAGGCGGAGTTTGAGCGGGCTTTGCATGATTTTGTGCAACGTTCATTCGGGCTTCCAGGGCAAATGGGTGTTCATATCATGCGTCCCGCCCCGGGGAGCGGCTCGCGCGAATATGGCATCATCCGGAAATTCGACAACCTCGAGTCGTTGAAGGAATTTCGCAGCTCGCCAGAATATCTTGAATGGAACCAGCTCGCTGTTGAATTGACCGAGGGCGGTGGACGCGCGCAGGAACTGGGAGGCCTTGAAAGCTGGCTTACATTGCCAGGCGCATCATTGCGTCCGCTTCCGAAATGGAAGATGGGCATCGCCACATTTCTGGGAGTTTTTCCGGTCGCGACGGTTTTGAATCTGACAATTGGCCCCACAATCCGACCATGGAATTTCATCCTTAGCAACGCCGTCTTCAACGCGTGCGTTGTGACACTTCTAACCTGGGTTGTCATGCCGCTCATAACCCGTGCACTGCATGGCTGGTTGCACCCACGCACATGAAAAGTCTGCATCACATCATGCTCGCGTCAACAATGTTAATACCCAGCGTGGCGAGGTCCGGAGATCCGTCCGTCCGACCGGAGTTTAAACTCTCGCGGCAGGACGAAGATTGGTCTGTGTTGGGCGATTTCCGATTGCGCGACGATCTGTTCGATACGTTGAAATATATTCCACTGAACGGCGATGACTCGATGTGGCTGACTGTTGGAGGCGAAGCACGGGAACGTTATGAGTATTTCCAAAACGCAAACTGGGGTAAAGGACCACAGGACGACAATGGTTATCTTTTGCACCGGCTCATGCTTCATGCTGATGTTCATCTCGGTGACCATTTCCGCCTTTTCACACAATTCAAAAGCGGGACAGAGAGTGATCGAAATGGCGGCCCGCGCCCAACGGACCGTGATGATTTGGATGTGCATCAGTTGTTTGCCGACGTGCGAGTGGCGTTTGATGATGACCGATCGTTGACGTTGCGTGCAGGCCAACAGGAACTGGCCTTTGGCACGCAGCGTCTCATCTCAGTACGCGAGTCCCCCAATGTGAGGCAGACCTTTGATGGTGTGCGTGCCACCATGCGATGGGACGACTGTCAGCTTGATGCGTTCGCGACGCGACCCGTCGAAACCAGACGCGGCATATTCGACGACAATCCTGATCCGGGTACAAAATTTTGGGGCCTTTATGTTGTCGCACCGTTTCCATTGCTGCAGGGAGGAAAAGTGGATTTCTACTATCTTGGATTGGAGCGCAACGCCGCCACCTTTGAGCAAGGCACAGCACATGAGCGTCGTCATTCCATCGGCACACGTCTCTGGGGAAAACACGCCGGCTGGGACTGGAACTTTGAGTCCGTTTACCAGTTCGGCGAATTCGGTGATGGGCGTATCTCGGCATGGACGGCGGCGAGCGACACGGGCTTTACCTTTGCCCATGTTCTTTGGTCGCCCCGTCTCGGCCTGAAAGCCGACGCGACCAGCGGTGATCGCAACCCGAATGACCACGATTTGCAAACCTTCAATCCGCTGTTTCCGAAAGGTGCTTATTTTGGGGAAATGGGATTGATTGGCCCGGAAAACCACATAGATCTGCATCCTTCCATTGAGTTGCATCCAGTCCATTCGGTCACTTTTAGCATCGACGGAGATTTCTTCTGGCGTGAAAGCACTCGTGATGGAGTCTACAACATCGGGTTGAGCCCGGTCCGCGCCGGTATCAATGGCGGTTCGCGTTATGTCGGCGCACAAACATCGGTGCAGATCGAATGGCAGTTGCAGCGCCATCTGACGTGGACCGCAAACTGTGCCCATTTTTTTGCCGGTCCGTTTCTGCACGAAAATCCTCCGGGCAAAGACGTCGATTACTTCTCCACCTGGTTAACGTTCCGATTCTAGAACACCTCCAATGAAAACATCGAACCATGCCGACTTAATAATTCACAATGGGCGCATCACAACGCTCGATCCCAAGCATCCTGAAGCCACGAATGTCGCGATCAAGGATGGCCGCATCGTGGGCGTAGACAAAGGGGAGAATTACGAGCGCGGGCCAAACACGAAGGTAATTGACTTGAAAGGCCGACGCGTGATCCCCGGCCTCAATGATTCGCATCTGCATGTCATCCGCGGCGGTCTGAACTATAATATGGAACTCCGTTGGGACGGTGTTCCGTCATTGGCTGACGCGTTGCGAATGCTCAAGGAACAGGCGCAGCGCACACCTCCCGGCCAGTGGGTGCGGGTGGTAGGTGGTTGGAGCGAGTTTCAATTCGCGGAACGGCGGATGCCGACTCTTGAAGAAATCAATGCTGCCGCCCCCGAAACCCCCGTTTTCATTCTGCATCTGTATTGCCGGGCGCTGCTTAATCAAGCGGCATTACGAGCGTGTGGGTACACCAAGGACACGCCCAATCCTCCTGGCGGTGAAATCCAACATGGCCACGATGGCAACCCCACCGGTCTGCTCATTGCGCGCCCCAATGCGACGATCCTCTACGCCACGCTGGCCAAGGGGCCAAAACTCCCGCCGGAACATCAGATGAACTCGACGCGCCATTTCATGCGCGAACTGAACCGGCTCGGCCTTACGAGTATCATAGACGCAGGTGGAGGATTCCAAAATTACCCACAGGACTACGCTGTTATCGAAGAATTGCACAAACGCGGCGAGATGACACTGCGTATCGCCTACAATTTGTTCACCCAGAAGCCGAAGCAGGAGAAGTCAGACTTCTCTGACTGGATTAAATTGGCCAAGCCGGGCAACGGTGATGATTTCTACCGTTTAAACGGTGCCGGGGAAATGCTCGTGTATTCGGCCGCTGATTTTGAAGATTTTCTGGAACCACGCCCCGACCTTTCTGCTTCGCTCGAAGGTGAATTGAAAGAGGTCGTGGCACTATTGGCCGCAAACAAATGGCCATTCCGTCTGCATGCGACGTACGACGAGAGCATCTCCCGTTTTTTGAATGTGTTCGAAGAAGTGAATCGCGATGTTCCGTTCAAGGGCCTGAACTGGTTCTTCGATCACTGTGAAACGATTTCGGATAAAAATCTGGAACGAGTGAAGGCGCTCGGCGGTGGAATCGCGATTCAACATCGCATGGCCTATCAGGGTGAGTACTTCATGGCTCGTTACGGCAAGAAGGCTGCTGAACAAACCCCGCCGGTGCGAAAGATGTTGGAGTTGGGCATTCCTGTTGGCTTAGGCTCAGATGCAACTCGAGTAGCGAGTTACAATCCGTGGGTTTCACTCTATTGGCTGGTGACAGGCAACACCGTTGGCGGGGTTTCGATGTATCCAGGCAAGAACTGTCTCGGCCGCGACGAAGCGCTACGTTTGTACACCCAGGGCAGCAGTTGGTTTTCGAGCGAGAGCGGCAAGAAAGGTGCTATTGTCGCCGGTCAACTGGCGGATCTGGTGGTGCTGACAGATGATTATCTCTCCGTGCCCGAGGAGCAGATCAGAGGTATCGAATCCGTTCTCACCATCGTGGGCGGCAAGGTGGTCCACGCGGTGGAAGAATTTACGTCTCATGCACCGCCGCCTATTCCTGTGCTGCCGGAATGGTCACCCATCAAGATATTCGGCGGCTATGGTGCGCCGCTAGATTTTCGTAAATCTGCGCGTGCGGGAGTCCCGATTGCACAAACACATGAACACAGCGCCGAGTGTCATCAGCATGGCTGCCACCACGCACTGCAACAACTGTTCACCGCTGCTGAAACCGCAAGGAATCGCTACGCGGACTTCTTTGGTCCGGGCTGCGATTGTTTTGCCTTTTGAAACTGCACTGGCAAGCCAAGTACGTTTCACATGAAAAAGCAGACTGCAAAACGCTTCATGCCACATTTTCACCTAAGTGTGGAGGACATGATTGACCTCCAGTCATACGAATGGTGGCACCATTGTGATCAAAAACCTGCAGTCGAATCGACCAGAGTGTTCGCAGCTCTACGTGAAATCAGCGCAATGCGCCAAAAGCGTGTCAAAAGGAGTTAAATCATGAACCTGATTAAAAAATCTCAGACGGGGGAGCTTGATGGTGTAGCGGCAAGTTTCGGGCATCTCTTTCTCCGTGTTTCAGCGGGATCGATGATTTTCTACATTCACGGCCTGCACAAGTTTGAAGGCTGGATTGACTATCTCCAGCACGGCACACCGTGGACATTGGCCGAGGAAGTCGCTGGAATGCACGCGCCAGCACCGCTTACCTCAGCGTTGGCGGCAACTCTGATCCAATTCATCTGCTCGTTGTTCATAATAGTTGGTTTATTCACTCGCATTAATGCCGCGCTATTGGTTTGCGCGCTGAGCGGTGCCATTCTTCAGAACTTGCTGGCCGGCCGCGATCCTCAACTGGCGATTTTATATACATTGGTGGTCATTACGCTTGTGTTCCTTGGCGGTGGAAAATATTCACTGGATGCACGGATGACATTGAAAGCTACACCAAAATCTCAATAAGAGAATCGATGTGGATAAACACACAAATCGGTAAAGAAAGCTGGATCTGTAGTGGGCGTGGCTGATTTGTGCAAAAATTATCACTCTTGGTGTCGCACTCATCATCTACAGCCATTCGGATCTACACAATTCACCAAAATTGCCAAAACGGAGCTAGAAAACAGTATTGGACTGAAATACAGCCACGATTTGAAGTATGAGGGTGGGGGATGTATGCGGGGGTGGAAGGGTTTGGCGGTGGTTGAGGATGATGAAGCTGGGGTTGTTGAAAATGCGTCCGTGGGGTCTGGCTAACGCTGACGAGTTCTTGAAGTAAGTCGACGGTTTTCCGTTTGTTGAATTGATAAAGCCGCTTGATCTGTGCCGGCTAAACGTTCGATGTTCAAGGAAACGATGCGTGATCTGGTCCGTGAAGTGCATGGAGTGGCTTTGAGAAATGATGTTCCGGATAATAAAAATAATCAGCAGCAAGGATGGAAGGGGTTGGGTGTCGTGGAAGTTGATGTTCTGGCTGTGTGAAATTCCGGCTTTCCGTTTCATCCGTTGTTGGGGCTTAAAGGATAACTGGCGAGAGCTTTTGGCGTGTCTGCCTAAATGACCATGTACCGCCCCAGACGATTTCTGTGGATGCGTACCAGTTCACGGCGGGGTGGCGACATCAAGCTCGTCAACGGCTGGGTGATTCACAAGGATTATGACAATCAGACGTACGGGTATAGGGAAAGAGCCCTTCCTCTGGAACCAACTATATAGGTCGTTTGCGGACAACAGCACCTTGCTTGGGAAGTGCATTAAAAAGGCAAAGCGTGTAGTAATCGACTGCGAAATCAAACTTCCATCGCAATTTTCCAAGAATTAAAAATCTAGCTGATTGATTCGTTAGCTTATGGGTGCTGTTGATTCCTCCAACCTATAACCCGGTTCACATACTCTTGGGCTTGCTTGTTGCTTGGTTCCAGCCGCAGCGTCTCTTGGAATTCTCGCAGTGCCTCATCGAACCGTCCCAGCCTGGCCAGCATCACCCCTCGATCCAGATGAGCCACGGCAATGGCCGGCCGCAACTGGGTGACTTGCCCGTATTCGGTCTCCGCCTCGGAAAACTGGCTAGCGGCACCCAATTCGTCACCCAGTCCAAAATGCGCCTCCCATAAATCGGGCTGTAGCTGGATGGCCTGACGGTAGAACTGGATCGCCTCGGTGTGACGGTTCAACTTCGTCAAGGCCTTGCCTGTAAATGCGTAATAAACCGCATTCTGTGGATTCAATACACGCGCATGATTATAATTCTGAAAGGCGGGTTCAAACTTTCCGGTCGCAAGATGAATCCCGCCCAGTTCATACCAGCCTTCAGCCAAACGTGGGCGCAAACTCACGGCCTTGGTCAAAGCTGCTTCCGCCTCATCCCACTGATCCAGTTTTGAGAGCAGCCGGCCCGCCTGGTAAAATGATTCGCAACTGTGAGGCAATAATTCTTGAACGCTCTGCCATTGCGCCGCCGCCAGTCTCAGATCGCCGGCGGATTCAAGAAACGCGGCGAATTTTTCGCGCAGAAAATGATCCTGCGGCGCTTGATCGATGGCCGCCTGGAAAATTTTAGCCGTGTCCACGGCCGGACCGATCCGCCGCCGAAATTCCATCTCTTCGTCCCGGAGTGACTGCCTGCGCCTGGCGTTGTCCGTCTGGTCGGTGAACGGCGGACGATGCAGCCGGTCGATGATGGTTTCCATGGCTGCACACCGGTTCCAATCCGTCAGGCCCAGAAGCTGATCGCAACTTTCCTGCGCCGCCCAGCTGTTGGTTCGGGCAGTGCGCAAAATCCCGGCCGGCAACATCTTTTCAACCTGCTCCGCCCACACGCGCCCCAGCCGGAAATTCCCGTCGAAATTAAAATGCACGTGTTCGAAAAATGTTTCCTGCCCGCAGACACCCGGGGGCAGGTCCTTCTCCAGGGCCGCAGAGGCATCAACAAAGACGAGGTCACCGGCATGCTGCTGCGCCATTTTTTGGATGATACTGTTGACGCGGGAATCGGCGCGGAACGGCAGTGCGTCATCATCGCAGGCCAGTTGGAAATGCTCGCGCGCGGCCGTGAAATTGGTTGCCGCCAGCAGGCATTCGCCCCAGTGATATTGCAACTCGGCGTATTTGGGATCCAATTTTGCCGCTTCGGCGAACCCTTGCGCGGCCCCGATGAAGTTGGTTTGCCTCTGTTTTTCACTGGCTTCGGCATACATTTTATCAAACCTCGCCCTTTCGGCCGCAGGCAGGTTACTGTCCGTCAAAGAGGCGAATGGCGGACAGTCCTTCAGATTCACCGCCACCGTGCTGAGCAGGATTTTTGCGCCCGAATCCAATCCGGCGCGGACGATGTCGGCCAGATTCCGTTCAAAATTCTGATACACCACCTCTTTGCGCGGATCGTCGGCACGCAACTGGTTGCCGAGAAACATCTTCATGCCATCCCAGGCGGCATTCGATTTTTTCCCGTTCAATTTCGCCCCCAAGTCCGCCAGCAACTGGCCGGTGCGGGTTTCTTGGATCGCCAGGCTCAACCGGACAACTCTTAGCGGCGGCGCCTTCGCCCCGAAGACCGTCGCCGCGCCGAACGGTCCGACCATTTCATTGTTGCCCATGTAGATGATCCACAAGTCGCCACTAGCTTTTGCACAATCGCGGGCAATAGGCAGAATGACATGCGAATTGATAGCCGTGATCCCCAAGTTGACGACTTCAAAATGCGTGCCGGGGTGCCGCTGGTCCAGCAGCACCTCCAAGTAACGGGACGCCCCGTAAGCCGGCTCCGGTTCTCCGCGGGCCGCCGATTCGCCGAGGATGAAGATGCGATAGGTCTGGGCCGGTTTTTGGGATTCGAACATCACCGGACTGGGAAAGCGCGCGAGTTGCTGCGGAAAAAAGCGCAGGCTGAAATTTTCATTGTTGACCAGATACTCCTTTCCCCCGGCGCGGTATTTTTCAAAAAAACTGGCCGGATACCCGCAGCCAGCCAGCCGCAAAACCAGTTCCAAGCCGCCGAACAACAGCAGAGGTACCAGGGCGAACGCAGCCAGACGGAACAGCCACCGGCGACGAGGTGACATTGGGGCAACCGATGCGCCGGCCGCAGCCTGGTTACTGCCGGGCGCATGCTTGCTTTTTTGTTTTCCTCCGGGCTTGGATTTATCGGGGCGATGTTTCACGATCAGCGTTTCAAAAGTCCGGCCTGTGGGTGACGAATGATAACCGTGGAACCGTCATCGTTGCAACCATCCAGCCGGTCGCCGGCCGGCACATTTCATGCGATGGCCAGCGCGACCTTCCGGTGTTATCATGGTTTATCATCCCGTTTGCCCGTGACTTGCTTTTGTGATGCATATAACACCGGCGGCCGGATCCCGTATATTACATGCCAATACACCGCAACGACCGGAAGTCCGCCCGCCCGCCCAGGCCGGACCCGGCGGCGTTCACGCTCATAGAACTCCTCGTGGTGATCGCGATCATCGCCATTTTGGCGGCCATGTTATTGCCCGCCTTGAGCAAGGCCAAAATGAAGGCGCAGGGGATCTACTGCATGAACAATCTTAAACAGCTGCAACTGGCCATCGTGATCTACGCCGGTGACAACGAGGACAAGTTTCCGGAAAATCCCGGCGCTGCCGTCGGCCCGCCCGCATGGGTGCATGGTCAAATGACCTGGGACAATCCCGCCACACCCAACCTTCAAAACACCAACGCCGGACTGATGACTTCCGGTGAAATCGGCCCCTATGTGGCGCAAAACGCCGGCGCATTCAAATGTCCGGCCGACTTTTTCCCCGCCGCCCGGGGACCGCGCGTCCGCAGTTATTCCATGAATGGCTTTGTCGGCGATGTCGCGAACATCGCCAACTACATCAATGGAGCGGTTCCCGGCTGGAAGCGCTTTTTGAAAACCAGCGATGCCGGCAAAATCGGCGCAGTGAATTTGTGGGTGTTGCTGGACGAATGTCCGGACAGCCTCAACGACGGCTTCTTCTCCGTGCGCATGCAACCCAACCCGAGCGCGAAGTGGACGGATGTGCCCGCCTCCACACACAACGGGGCCGGTGGTTTTTCCTTTGCCGACGGGCACGCGGAAATCAAAAAGTGGCTGGACGACAACACCAAAGCACCGGTCAGACATCAGGTGGGGATGGGTTGTCCAGACAACGAGCAATATTCGCCGGATGACATCACGTGGATACAGCAACGAACCAGCATCGCGCCATGATCAGGCAAGCATTGCCTGGAACTGCCGGCGAAATCTAAAATAGCTGGTCCAACGGATTGCTCTCCCTGGCCGGATGCCAGTAAGTCGTCGCACCTGATGGGCGCTTCAGTTGCAGCGGGTCCTTGCCCATCAGCCGTAATATCAAGCCGAGCGGAGTGAGGATGAAAATGAAAAGCACCAGCAGCACGCATCGGCCAAAAAACTGGCTGGTATAAAATCCCAACCACACCGAGAGCCGGTACCAACCGCGAAACCACCCCGGTTGGAGGATCGCGCCGACCGCCACGACCCCGAGGAACGCGAGGATCGCCATCCAGTAATCCGCCGGCAGATGCTTCCGCCAACGCAACAGCGAACTGATGACCGCCAGCCCCAGCGCAGCCAGCAAAGCTGATTTGCGCCATTCCTTTGGGTCTTCTTTGAATTTTAATCTCATCTCAGTCGGCTTGGGGTAAAACGCTGCGGGCAACATTCTGCCGCGGCTGCGCGGTGCGTTCGATGACCAGGTTGCCCATGATGAGATAATCCATTTCCGTGTTCATGAAGCAGCGGTAGGCATCATCGGGCGTGCAGACAATCGGTTCGCCGCGCACATTGAAGGAGGTGTTCACCAGCACGCCGCAGCCGGTCTCCTGCTCGAAGCGTCCCAGCAGATCGTACAGCAGCGGGTTGACTGTGCGGGCCACGGTCTGGATGCGTGCCGAATAATCCACGTGCGTGATCGCCGGCAAGGTGGAGCGAATTTCCTTAAGCCGGTCGAGCCCCTTGATGTCCCGTAAAACCTCGCGGTGCAATTCCTTTTTCACCGGGGCGACCAGCAGCATATAAGGCGACTCGCCGTCGAGTTCAAAATACTCCGCCGCGCGTTCTGCGCGCACGATCGGCGCAAAGGGACGGAACGACTCGCGAAACTTGACCTTGAGGTTCATCACCGACTGCATTTTGGCCGAACGCGCATCGCCTATGATGGAGCGATTGCCGAGCGCGCGCGGGCCGAATTCCATCCGGCCTTGAAACCACCCGATCACCTTTTCGGCCTTGAGCAAGTCCACCGTGACATCCAGCAACGCATCGTGCTCAAGCTTTTGAAAGACCGCGTCGTGGGAGCGCAGCACGACCTCGATTTCCGCGTCGGAAAATTCCGGCCCGAGCAACGAGCCCTGCATCGAATCCGATGGCGCTGCCACGCGTTTGTTTTCCTTCCGCCCGTACCAGGCCGCGAGTGCTGCGCCGATCGCGCCACCGGCATCGCCCGCCGACGGCTGGATCCAGATCTTTTCAAATATTTTTTCGCGCAGGATAATGCCGTTGGCCACGCAGTTCAGCGCCACACCGCCCGCCAGGCAGAGGTTTTTCTGGCCCGTGACCTCGCGGGCGTGGCGTGCGAGCAGCAACATGACTTCTTCCGTGACCAGCTGGATCGAACGCGCCACGTCCATGTGCCGTTGTTCGATTTTTTCGTCCGGCCCGCGCGGTGGCCCGCCGAAAAGTTTATGAAATCTTTCGTTGGTCATCGTCGTGCCGCTCAAAAAATTGAAATACTCAAGATTGAGCCAAAACGAGCCGTCCGATTTGATGTCCAGCAATTCCCGGCGGATGATATCAGCAAATGCGGGTTCACCGTATGGTGCCAGCCCCATCAGCTTGTATTCGCCGGAATTGATGCGGAAGCCGCAGTAGTCCGTGAATGCGGAATAAACGAGCCCTAGCGAGTGCGGGAAACGCAGTTCCTTCAACATCTTGATCTCGCCACCGCGCCCGTGGCCGATGGTCGTGGTCGCCCATTCGCCGACGCCATCAATTGTCAGCACCGCCGCCTCGTCAAACGGCGAGGGATAAAACGCGCTGGCGGCATGCGCCTGGTGATGCGCTGTGAAGAGGATTTCGCAGTCTGGACGCAGTCCCGGCAGCTCCGCACGGATCGCCTTGCGCAAATCCAGCCGCTCCCCGAGCCAGTTGGAGAGCACCGTCGGAAACGTGCGCCAGCCGCCGGGCGCCACGGCGAGGTACGTTTCCAGCAACCGGGCAAATTTCAAGACCGGCTTGTCATAGAACACCACCGCGTCGAGCTGGGCCAATGTCAGGCGGCCCTGCTGCAGGCAGGATTGCACGGCGTGGCGAGGAAATTCCGGGTCGTTTTTTTTGCGGGTGAACCGCTCTTCCTGGGCGGCGGAAACGATATTGCCATCCACCACCAACGCTGCGGCGGCATCGTGATAATACGCCGAGATGCCAAGGATGTTGTGCGGCGCGGCCATGGGTTAGAGAAACGGATAGATCGCCCAGGCGATGCCGGAGTTGGCGGCAAAGATCAAGATCGCTCCGAGCAGCAGCAGGATGATGATGAGCGGGACAAGCCACCATTTTTTCTCCTGCTTGGAGAACTTTAGAAATTCTTTAAGGAGTGACCACATGAGATGTCGTGAATTTAAGTTTTGTTCATCGGCTGGCAAGCGTAATCACGGAACGTGTTGCTTCAGGGTGCGGATTTGTCCGAGGTATTCCTGCGCCTTGGCGTAGTCCGGCTCCAGCCGGACCGCCGCTTCAAACTCATGTTGCGCGTCGTCCAATTGATTTTGTTTTGCCAGCAAGACGCCAAAATTAAAATGTGTGCGCGCGCTCCCGGGATTCAACCGCGCCGCCTCGCCGAATTCGGTTCGCGCCGCGTCCAATTGGCCGGCCGTGTCCAGTTCGCCGCCGAGTTCAAAGTGCGGTTCCCAGTTCGCCGGATTGAACCGGATCGCGGCGCGGTAACTTTCCATCGCCTCAACATGCCGGTTCAATTTTGCCAGCACCTTGCCTGTCCGGAAATGTGCCTGCCAGTCCTGCGGCCGTTGTTTCAAAGCAGTGGCATAGCAGCTAATCGCCTCAATGTATTGTTCCTGCATGGCGAGGGCGTTGCCAAGTTCGACCCAGCCGGTGGTCAAACTGGGACGGATTTTAACGGCTTCTTGAAGAGATGCGTTGGCCCCC
>Ga0210392_10000654_pt1 | contig 20364 bp, 15 predicted proteins | sample IncBWC30OmetaG_FD_161057 | JGI IMG/M metagenome (GOLD analysis project Ga0210392, IMG submission 161057) | Forest soil microbial communities from Barre Woods Harvard Forest LTER site, Petersham, Massachusetts, United States - Inc-BW-C-30-O ...
AAAAAGGCGAACGGAGAGAAGCAGAAGAGAGGCCAGGTACGCCAAACGAGTCATCGGTGGAACTCCAAGGAGATATTCGGAACTTGTTTTGGGACTAGCCTTGGGGGGATGAACTGGCGAGACCCTGGGGCAAGCGGATGTTAGCTTGGACCTCTCAGACCGGTCAAGGTGAAGGAATCTGCAACCTCTGAGAGTCTTCGTTTCACGGGGGGGCACGTGCTAGACTCAAGCTGATTTCAGGTCGTTGCCCCCCTACACGATCCTCCCCGATTCTTAGCCGGAGTAAATCGCTACTGTGAAAATTCTGGTGGTTCACAATCCTTACCAGCAGCTGGGGGGCGAAGATATCGTTTTTCAGCAAGAGTGCCGACTACTGCGCCGAAACGGCCATCAAGTCGTGACGTATTGCCGCTCGAACGACGAGATCAAGAGTATGGGACCTCTGCAGAAAATTGCTCTGGCTCCGAAGACCATCTGGGCGCGCGATTCTCGAGAGCAATTGGCGAAGTTGCTGGCAGCGGAAAAGCCGGATCTGGTCCACGTCCACAATACGTTCATCATGATCTCGCCGGCGGCGTTTTCGGCATGCTATGAGGCTGGGATTCCTGTCGTACACACACTCCACAATTATCGATTGATGTGCCCGGCAGGGACGTTCTATCGCCAGGGACGTGTGTGCGAAGACTGTTCTACCGGCGGCTTGTGGCAGGGCATTCGCCACGCGTGCTACCACGATTCGTCGGCGATGACGGCAGTCGTAGCGTCGATGATTGCGGTACACCGTCGACTCGATACATGGACCCATCCTCTCCACTACTACATTGCGCTCAGCGAGTTTGCGCGCAACAAATTTGTCGAATCGGGAATGCCCAAAGAACGGATTTTCGTGAAGCCGAACTTTGTAGATCCTGACCCCGGCCCCTGCGATGAGAAGGAAAACTATGTGGCATTCGTGGGGCGGCTCTCACCGGAGAAACGCGTGAGCACCCTGCTGAACGCGTGGGAATTGTGCCAGAGCCGTTTCCCGCTCCGCATTATCGGGGGTGGTCCGCAGCTGGGCGAACTCAAGGAAGTGGCCCGCGAGAAGAAGCTGGATGGCGTGGAGTTCATGGGACAAATGCCCCGCAACCAGGCAGTGTCTACGATTCGCAAGGCGCGCTTCCTGATTTTTTCAAGCGAGTGGTACGAAAACTTTCCGGTTACGATTGTGGAGGCATTCGCTTCAGCGACGCCAGTGGTGTGCTCCCGATTGGGAGCGATGCAGGAGATTGTGTCCGATGGCCGGACCGGGCTGCATTTTGAACCAGGGAATGCGCAGGACCTGGCTCAGAAAATGGATTGGGCGTGGGGGCACGCCAGCGAGATGACGGCGATGGGGCAGGCGGCCCGCACGGAATATGAGGCGCGTTATGCTTGTGACAGAAATTACCTGCAGCTGATCGATATCTACAATCGCGTGCTCGGGAAAAATAGCGAGATTCCTTCCGAGAGCCCCGCGATGATGCTCCAATCGGGCTAGTCCGTTTGGCCATTGCCTTTAGTGAACCCTGCGCTTTCCCAGCTGTACCCTTTCGCTTCGATCATGCCCTAGTGGCACCTTGGAGCCATCCCTGTCCTCTGAGAAGGTAAAGCCAACGTAAGACAGTTCTTGGTTTGTCGGAGAGCAGTTTTTCGTTGGCACATCAACCGAGGAGAGAGCAATGTTTGCCCTGCCCCCAAGCGCAAGCATCTATGGTCCGGCTGACCGTTATGCCGAGTCCATCAGAAAGCAGTCGTCGAAGTCCCGGTCCGGTCGTCTCAGAGTGTGGGCCATATGCCTGGCCTTCCTAACCCTTCTCCAGATTTCCCAAGCGCAAACAATTTCGAACAATTACTTCGGCATGCATATGCACGGCGGCATCATCAGCCGTCAGCCGTGGCCGGTAGACTCGTTCGGCAGCGTAAGCCTGTGGGACGCCTCCGTGTCCTGGTCTGACATCAATACGTCGAATGGCACATACAACTGGACGAATCTGGATCTGTGGATGGCGGCGGCGAAGCAGCACAACGAACAATTGATTTACACGTTCGGGCGGGTTCCGCAATGGGCGTCGTCGAACCGCTACCTGAGCGGGTGCGCGGACGGGCCCGGAGAGTGCGCGCCTCCCAACGATGTAAACGCGGATGGCTCGGGCACGGATCAGCACTTCAAGGATTTTGTGACGGCACTGGCGGCGCACAACAAAAATAGTTCCACTGCGCATATCACGTACTGGGAGCTCTGGAACGAGCCATATAACGCTCCTAGCTGGACGGGCAGCATCGCGCAGATTGTGCGTATGGCTAAGGACGCGACTGCGATTCTGAAGGCGGCTGATCCGAATGCGGTAGTACTGGTGCCGTCGGTCTGTATTGAGGGCACAAAAGGACAGAAGTGGCTGGATGCTTATCTGGCCGCGGGTGGGAGTTCATACGCGGACGCGGTTGCGTTTCACGGCTATGTGCAGAAGCGCGGGCTGCCTCTTCAGGCGGAAAACATTCTCGCTTACATCAGCCAGTTGCGCGCAATCCTGGCGAAGTACGGTCTACAGGGACGCGCGCTCTGGGATACTGAGGCGAGCTGGGGCCGTCCCGATGTCAGCAGTCCTTCGTTTTACGACGCGGACATGCGAATGGGTTTTGTAGCACAGACGTATCTGCTACAGCAGTCGGCTGGAGTCGCCCGATTCTTCTGGTATCAGTGGAACAATCCGGACTTCGGGACGATGTGGTTGCCAAATCCAAGCGTTCCGTCTGCACCCGGGACGCTCTTAAAGCCAGGTGTGGCGTTCGGGCAAGTACAGAATTGGATGGTTGGAGCAACCCTGTCGTCGGCTTGCTCCGCAAACGGCACGGTTTGGAGTTGCGGATACACGCGGCCCGGTGGCTACGCGGGACAAGTCGTGTGGGACACAGCCCAGTCTTGCTCAGGCGGCAAATGCACCACCAGCAGCTACAAGATTGGGAGTGGCGTTGTGCAATATCGAACGTTAGATGGGACCACCGTGAAAGTCACGGGTTCTTCGGTTGCAATCGGTTACAAGCCGATATTGCTGGAAAACTGACGATAAAACCGACTTTTATCAGAATGAGACGGCGCTGAGATCAGTGCCGTCTCATTTTTTTCAGACGACGCGCCAAAATTTCGATTTGCGCGTTCAAAATCACACTCCGTACTACTCGAACTAAATCTTGTAATTTGCAGATATTAAAGGACTAACTATTTTTAGATTTAGGAATGGCGTAGGCCTTCCGGATAGAGTCTTTTATCTCCGGTGCTTCTGGCCTCTTGCAGTAAATTGCGAGGTTCCCTAGGATCACGAAACGGTGACGGTAATGGAGTAGCAACTGTCACACAGTAGGGTTTCAGCCACTCGTTTTTCACTCCCCCTTTTTCTTGAGAACAGCGAATTCTTGCGGGCAGTAGCCCCGCCGGGAGCGGATCTTGTTACGCACCCGGACAGCGTGCATCCCGAAAGGAGTCCGTAATGGGACTCAGAGGGCGAAGCTGTGAATGACGCGGTTCTTCGCTTAGATGCCACCAGTCGCCAGAGCCGTTGCCGATGGATGTTGGTATGCGATCCGTACCCGTTCGCGGCATGAGAAGAAATCCACGCAGCGATTGCAGGAAGCGGGGATCGAAACCTTCCTTCCGGTGGCCCATCAGGTTCGGGAATGGTCGGACCGCAAGAAGATCGTGGAGCTCCCGCTTTTTCCCGGGTACGGTTTTGTCAGAATCAATTATCTGAGTGGAGATCGAATCCGGGTTCTCAGCGTCCACGGGATCGTCAGTTTCGTCGGAGCGAATGGTTCCGGAACGCCGGTTCCGGAGCAGCAAATTCAAGACCTGCGCACACTCATGCTGCACAAGACTGCGTGTCAGCCACACCCTTATATCGCGGTTGGACGACGGGTTCGCATCAAGGGCGGAGCCCTGGATGGGGTCGAAGGAGTGCTGACCGAACAACGAGAGGATCGCAGCCTGGTGATCTCCCTGGATCCGATTCAGCGTTCGGTGTCGATTCGAATTGAAGGCTACGAATTAGAAGTGCTGTGAGGCTTGCGGATCTTCGAGAGGCTACGAGCCGGTTCAGAGAAGGGGAATATTACGATGAGGCCCACCAGAATTATGACCGTCATCCTGCTCCTGGCAACAATCGCCGCCACGGGAGCAATCGCCCAGGTTGCTGCTCCGTCGCAGGATGCAGTCGCCTCTGCGGCGTCCGTAAATAAACTGGGCTTTTCCGAACGACACCCGCGCTACTTGATGCGACCGGGAGATGTGTTCGACATCACGTTTGAATACACGCCAGAATTCAATCAGACAGTCACGGTGCAACCCGACGGGTATGTCGCGCTGCGGGATGTGGGCGACTTGTATGTCGCAGGGCTGGCGACACCAGACGTGAATCAAAAGCTGGTCGAAGCTTACGGGAAGATTCTGAACAAGCCAGCGATCTCGATTCTGATGAAGGATTTTGAAAAGCCGTACTTCATCGCAGACGGGCAATTGGGACATCCCGGCAAGTACGAATTGCGGGGTGACACCACCGTGGTGCAGGCGGTCGCGATGGCGGGCGGTTTTCTGACGTCGGCGAAACACTCGGAGGTAGTTCTTTTTCGCCGAGTGTCAGACCAGTGGGTCGAGTCGAAAGTGCTCGACGTGAAGAAGATGGAGAACTCGCATAACCTCAGCGAGGATATGCACCTTCGTCCGGGCGACATGGTATTCGTGCCCAAGAACAAGATATCCAAGATCCAGCCATACCTGCCGAGCACCAGTTTCAGCATGATCCCCTGGCACTACTAGTCGCGAATTTCGAGGAGAAAACAATGGAAGGACAGGAACTAGTTCTTCATAGCGGAAACAAGATTGTGTCGTTCACGCTGCGGGATTTCGCGGCGATGGCCTTCCGCCGGCGACGCATCATGCTGCTGTGCTTTTGCGGCATCTTACTGGGTACGCTGCTTTCGGCATTGCTGTTTCCAAGCTATCGCGCTCAAACGGAAATCCTGGTTCGCCGCCAGCGGGTTGACACTGCCGTATCGCCCGAACAGAACAGCCCAATGGTGGTGAGCAGTGTAGTCACCGAAGAAGAGATCAACTCGGAAGTCGAGTTGATCAAGAGCGAGGACGTGCTGCGTCAAGTTGTGCTGCAGACGGGCCTCGACAAGCGACCGTCGATCACCGGCGCGATTTTCGGGCCGCATGATCCAGAGCGAAAACTGGCCAAGGCGATCGATCGCATGAACTCGGCGCTGGGCGTGGATTCGCTCCCGAAGACCAACATCATTCGTGTGACCTACAGCTCGAGCAATCGCCAGATGGCGGCGCACGTTCTTGACGTCCTGAACGCGGTGTACCTGCAGAAGCACAAGGAAGTGCAGCGCCCAGCGGGGCAGTTCGAGTTCTTCAATAAGCAAGTGGAAAGCGCCAAAGCAGAGTTGCAGGCGGCGGAAGACAAACTGAAGCAGTTCCCTAAGGCGACCGGGACGGCAAATCCCACGCTCTCGAGGGATATCACTCTACAGAAGGTGAACGAGTTCAACCTGAGCCTTGGACAGACTCGAGCGGCAATCGCGGAAACGCAAAAGAAGATCGACTCGATGGAGCAACTCGAAAAGACCACCCCGGCGCGCCTAACGACCCAGATGCGGCAACAGGACGATGCGCCGGTCCTGCAGCAAATGAAGTCCACTCTGTTGGCATTGGAATTGAAACGCAGCGATCTGGCGTCGAAATATCAGGCGGACTACCCGCCGCTGCAAGAACTCGATCGGGAGATCGCCGCCACCAAGGCGACGATCAACGGGGAAAAGCCGCTGAGCGACGTGACGACCGATCAGAATCCGGCGTATGCCTGGATGAATTCTGAGCTGGTAAAAGAAAAATCAGAGCTCCACGGATACCAGGCCAAGGCTGCGGAGACCGAAACCTTAGTCCGGGAGACCCTGGCCAGCGCCCGCGAACTGGACGCGCAGGGAATTGAGCAGCAGGACTTGATCCGCACGGCCAAGGCCGCGGAAGAGAACTATCTGCTCTACCTGCGAAAGCGGGAAGAGGCGCGCATCAGCGATGCGTTCGATCAACAGAGCATTCTGAACGTCGCGATCGCGGAAAAGCCGACGGTCCCGAGCCTGCCGGCAGAATCACCACTGATGTTTGCCTTGATTGGAACGTTTCTGGCGCTTACTGTGAGTGCAGGCGTAGTGTTTGCGGTTGAGTATCTCGACCCGTCGTTCCGTAGCCCGTCCGAAGTGGAGGCGGTCCTCCAACTTCCGGTGCTGGCCGCGGTGCCCGACAAGAATTGGACTTCGAGTGGCTTGGGCGTTCCAAGGCCCGCTACCGCAGAGATCGCCGGGTCTGTTCCGTCCCAGGGGGCCTAAGCTTTTATGTTTCTGAATTATTACGGACTGCGAGAACAACCGTTCGGGGTTACTCCGGATCCGCGGTTTCTCTACCTGACACCAGCCCACCGGGAGGCCTTGGCCTCACTGTTTTATGGCATCGATGAGGGCCGGGGATTTATGGCCCTGATCGCCAAGCCGGGGATGGGAAAAACGACGCTGTTGGTGCACTTGCTGGAGAGGTTTCGAGCGTCGGCGCAGACCGCATATATCTTTCAAACCCAATGCACTTCCCGCGAGTTCATGCGGTTCCTGCTAGCCGAGATCGGCTGCGAAGTCGGGAACGAACAGGATCTCGTCACCCTCCATGAGGAGTTCAACCGCCGTTTGCTGCGCGAGGCACGCGAGGGGCGCAGGTTCATCGTGATCGTGGACGAAGCTCAGAACCTGGACGCTTCTGTACTGGAGACCATCCGGTTGCTATCTGATTTCGAAACACCCAGGGCCAAGTTGCTGCAGATCGTGCTCGCAGGCCAACCGGAGCTGGCCGACAAGCTGGGACGCGCGTCACTCAGTCAATTGAGACAACGCATTTCAGTCTTAAGTTCCTTAAAGCCGTTGCCCCAGGTGGAGACGGAAAGGTATATGGAGCACCGGCTCCGAGTGGCAGGATACCGAAGCGGCGCACCCTTTACTGCTCGTGCGAAAAAACTGATTGGAGAATTGAGCGAAGGCATTCCGCGCAACATTAACAATCTGTGCTTCGGCGCCCTTTCTCTGGGATGTGCACTGCAACAAAAAACGATTGACGTGGACGTGATTCGAGAAGTTGTCTCCGACCTGGATTTGTCGAAGCTGGCATCTGAATCTCGAGCCACAACCATTCAAGAGACAGCTCTGCTGCAAACGTTGAAGGACAACCTGGGTCTGGTTGCGTTAGACAAGACCACGGTGTCGGGTCGGGCGGAGATGCTGACCCAAGACCGGCAGTCCGGCGACGTGCCATCCGTCGCCGAGGCTCAGAATTACATTCAAGAGATCATTCAATTGTTGAACAACTGGCAGCGGAGTGTGAACTAGCCAGCTGCAGTAGCCCGTCCAGTCCGGGGGGAGTGAGTTATGAGCAGAAACTTCGAACTACTAAACCAGGCCGGCAAGATCCATGACGTGCTGACCTCCGAGCCTGAACTTCGGGTCGAGCCGACTCCGATGGCGGTCGAGGTGGAGGAACCAGCAGCGAACGTCGAGCTGGCACAGTCTCTGGATATTCAAGGCACGGCGCGGGACGAGATCAACAAGCTGGTACAGCGGTTGTTTCTGGTGCCCGGGGCGCATAATCCTCGCCGGGTCGTCTTTACTGGAAGCGAGCCGAGTGTGGGCTGCAGTTGGGTGTGCGCGCACGCGGCAGAGAGCCTCGCGTCGCAAGTCCAGGCATCGGTATGCATCGTGGATTGCAATTTGCGCGCTCCGGGATTGCACAAAATGTATGGTCTGGAGAACCACTACGGCTTGTCGGATGCGTTGGTAGGTTCCGGATCTGTGCGGAAATATGCTCGCCCGCTATCCCGGAAAAATCTGTGGATGTTGAGCTGTGGTTCGACTACGGACAATTGGCCAACATTGTTAACTTCGGATCGGATGCGCTCGCGAATTTCTGAATTGATGACGCAGTTTGACTACCTCATGCTGGATGTGGCGCCTTTGCAATCCTGCAATGATGGCGTCGTTCTGGGTGGACTTTGTGACGGCGTGGTGTTGGTGCTGAAAGCCAACGCGTCCCGCCGCGAGACGGCCCGCAAAGCACTGCAGGAACTGAAGACAGCAAATGTTCAGACGCTCGGTGCAGTTCTAAACCAACGAACTTTTCCGATTCCGGATTCGATCTACAAGATTCTTTAACTCTCCCAAACAGTTAGCCCCGCAGCAATCGCCAGGAGGGTTTTCCACCCCGCTTGGCACCCACTCCCCTTCGTGCAATGCGCTGCAGTCTCCCCTGCAGCGGCTCCAAATTGAAACGATTGACCCAGCCGAAACTCGGAGGACCACAATGAGCGACGAAATGACCCTACCGGCAGCCGGATTCATCGGATCGGATGCTTCACGAAACCCGACGGAAAACTCACGCCAGCCAGGCAACGGCAGTTCCCACTTTATTCAGAATGGTGTGCACGCGACGCTGCGTAGCCTGCGCGCCCAAGCGGAGATTCAGGCCATCCGGCATGCTCTCGATTACACCGGCTGGAATCGCAAGCGCGCTGCTTCTCTCCTCAAGATCAGCTATCGAGGTCTGCTCTACAAGATTCGTTATCACAACATCACTCGCGCCCAGTAGGGTACGCCTTTTTGTTTGGGACTGTCTCCCGGGTCCCGACCCTGAAACAGAACGCGCACCCGGACAGTTGGAGATAACGATCGGTATGGGAACGATTCGCCGTGAAATCTTAGCGAGCGCCGTCAAGCTTTTCGACCTGCTGCTTTTAGTGGTGTCATTTGTATTGGGCACTCTGCCGGTCCTGGCTCGAGTGGGAACACATTCGCTCGCGGATTTCCTCGCCATCAAAGTCAAGCTCGAGAACCTGGTCGTCTTTTCTCTGCTCTTGTGGGTCTGGCACCTCATCTTCTCGATGCTTCGGCTCTACGATTCCAAGCGCCTGGCAAGCCGGCGCGCGGAACTTGCGGATGTAATCACCGGGACATCGTTGGCCTCCCTGGTCCTGCTGCTGGCTTCGGTGTTCTTGAAGTTCCAGATGGTGAAGCCGGTCTTTGTTCTAGTGTTCTGGGTCTCCAGTACATGTCTGATTGGCGGAAGCAGGTTCCTGTTGCGCACGATCTTGCGGAACCTGCGCATGCGCGGTCAGAACCTGCGGAACATGCTGATCGTTGGGTCGAACCGCCGGGCGATCGAATTTGCGCGCACGATCCAATCCAAGCCGGAACTGGGCTATCGGATTCTGGGATTTGCCGATGAAGAATGGGCAGGTTCGAGCGAGGTAACCCGAGCGGGTTGGTCAATCATTTGCGATTTCGGTGGCCTTCGACCGTTTCTCCGCCGGAATGTGGTGGATGAAGTCGTACTCGCGTTGCCGTTCCGGTCCTTCCATACCTATGCGTCGGACATAGCGGCGACCTGTGAGCAGCAAGGAATTATCATCCGGGTGCTGTCGAACCTGTTCGACCTGAAGGATGCTCAGCCGATGGCCGAGCACCTGGAAGGCGAGGCTGTGATCACCCATCACGCCGGGATTGCAGATGGTTGGCCGCTTCTGATCAAGCGCCTGATGGACTTTACACTTTCGCTGGGGTTGATCCTGATCCTGGCCCCAGTGCTGATCCTGTCGGCCATCTGGATTAAGCTGACCTCACGCGGTCCGGTTCTCTTCGTACAAAAGCGGGTGGGGCTGAACAAGCGGGTATTTCATATTTATAAGTTCCGCACCATGGTTGCAAATGCGGAAGAGAAGTTGGAACAGCTGGAGCACCTTAACGAGGTGTCGGGTCCGGTGTTCAAGATCAAGAACGATCCGCGCGTGACCCCGGTGGGAAGGTTCCTCCGTAAGACCAGCATTGATGAGTTGCCGCAGTTGTTCAATGTGCTGGTAGGGGATATGAGTTTGGTGGGTCCTCGGCCGCTTCAGCTGCGAGACTATGAATTGTTTACGGCGGACGGCGAAGACTGGCAGAGACGCCGTTTCAGCGTTCGTCCGGGGATCACATGCTTGTGGCAGGTGAATGGGCGGAGTTCTTTGCCATTTGAACAGTGGATGGAACTGGACCGCCAATACATCCAGAGATGGTCGCTCTGGCTGGACTGCGAAATTCTACTCAAGACCATACCGGCAGTACTCCGAGGGTCTGGGGCGGCGTAGCTCGCTCTTCAGTTCCTCCCATCCATCCGATCACCTTCAGCGAATAGTCCGGCAGCGATGAATCAAACCCCAAATACTGGAACGTCCTCGGTGAGCCCCACCGCCGCTGATGGTGTGCGCCCGAAGGACGAACGGACGCAGATCCGGAAAGATTGGAATTCCAGTCAGTCCGACGTCTGGCGCGGGGAGTGTCTTCATACGTTGTTCGAGAACGAGGCGAAGCGATCGCCGGACAATGTTGCGGTTGAGCACGAGGGGGTGCGGCTTTCGTACGCTGACCTGAACGCCAAAGCAAACCAGCTTGCCCACTATCTGATTTCTTGGGGCGTAGTCGCCCACTCTCACATCGGGATCTGCCTTGAGCCTTCCACAGATTTTGCTGTCGCTACTCTGGCTGTATTGAAAGCAGGCTGTGCCTGCGTCCCGCTCGATCCGCGATACCCCGCTGACCGCATCGCCTACATGCTGAAGGATTCCGGCGCGAAATTCGTACTGACGCAGGCGGAAGTGCTGCGCGCTGATGTGCCAGCTGGCGTGAAGACGGTTCTTTTGTCCAAAACGCGAGCGGAGGTGGGACGGCATTCTCGACTGAATCCGGACCAAAACGTTTCAGCGTCTGACACCGCTTACATCATCTACACATCGGGTTCGACAGGAAAACCACGGGGCGTAATGCTCGCGCACGCGGGCCTGGCAAACTACAATCTCGCTGCAGCGCGTTTCTATGAACTCGACAGCTCCGATCGGGTTCTGCAATTTTGCTCGCTCAGCTTCGATGCTGCAGTCGAGGAGATATTTGCCACCTTCGCTGGGGGCGCCACGCTTGTGTTCCGGTCCAAAGACCTGCCTCTTGATGTGCCAGGATTTCTGCACTGGGTGCGCCGCGAAAAGATTACCGTTCTAGACTTGCCAACCGCCTACTGGCACGAGTGGGTCAGCCAGTTTGACGAGCTCCGCGATGCAATTCCAAACGGACTGCGCCTCGTGATTGTGGGTGGTGAGAAGGCCCTGGCCAGCGCCTTGGCCGCCTGGCGCCAGGTGCGTCACGGAGTGCGCTGGGTCAATACCTACGGTCCCACAGAAGCTTCGATTGCGGTGACACGCTATGACCCCGCAGAGGAGCAGGCTGAGTTGTCGCTTGCCAATGTGCCCATCGGACGACCCATCGAGAACTGCCGCGTGTACGTACTCGATCCTGATGGCAACCCAGTTCCTGTTGGAGTTGCCGGCGAGCTGTATGTCGGTGGAATTGCAGTGGCGCAGGGATACTTGAACCGGCCTGATCTGACGGCGCAGAAATTCGCCAGAGATCCCTTCTCGCTCGAGTCGGATGCACGGCTTTATCGGACCGGGGACATGGCGCGGTTTCTGGGGAACGGTCTGCTTGAGTACCTAGGCCGCCAAGACGATCAGGTGAAGGTGCGAGGCTTTCGCGTTGAGTTGGGCGAAATTGAAGAACTCTTGGCTCAACATTCCTCGGTGGCCGAGACCGCGGTCGTCGCATTCGATGATCCAACCCAAGGAAAGACTCTGGTTGCGTACTGCAGTCCGGTTGGCTCTGGAAGGCCGGGAACTGGAGAGCTCAGGAGTTTTGTGGCGAGCAAGCTGCCGCAATACATGGTGCCGACGGTTTTTGTAATTCTGGAGGACCTCCCAAAAACGCCGAATGGCAAGATTGATCGACGATCGTTGTCGCAGATGCAACCGCCAACGCCAGTGCCAGGCAACGTGATCGACCTGCCGACCACCGCCCTCCAGAATCAACTGAATAAGATATGGGAAGAGACGCTCGGCCGAAAACCAATCGGGATTCGAGACAATTTCTTTGAACTGGGTGGGCACTCTCTGTTAGCGGCCAGGCTGATGCAGAAGATCAGCCGGATGCTCGGGAAAACGGTGCCCTTGGGATTGCTCTTTGAGGCGCCGACAGTCGAGAAACTCGCGCTCCTTCTGGAACGCGACGAATGGGCGCAGCGCTGGTCGTGCCTGGTTCCCATTCAACCTCAAGGCTCGCGGCCGCCCTTCTTTTGCGTACATGGGGTTGGAGGGAATGTAGTTGGCTTCCGCGATTTGGCGCGCCTGATGAGCCCGGACTATCCTTTTTACGGATTCCAAGCACAAGGTCTGGATGGAGTGCGGTCACCTTTTTCACAAATCGAGGAGATGGCGGCACACTACATTCGAGAGATGCGAAGCGTGCAGCCCGAAGGGCCATTTTTTCTGGGCGGTTACTCGTTTGGGGGCCTGGTCGCTTACGAGATGGCAAGGCAACTCCACGAAGGCGGTGAAGAAGTTGCTTTGCTCGCGTTGCTCGACACCTATCCGGGGGAACTCGAGACGGTTACAACTTCGATTTGGAAGTTGTTTCTGGAGCCGAAGCGCCTTGGCTTACTGAGCGATGTGCCTAAGACTGCCAAGAAGAGCGTGCAACGCCGGGTGAAGGGGCTCTTTCTGTCAAGAACATTGAAAGAGGTTCTGCGAGCACATCAAGGGGCATCGGCACGATATCTACTCCGACCCTATAAAGGGAAAACGACGCTGTTTCGAGCGGAGCAGTCGTCTCTGCGTGCCTTCGACGATCCCCATGCGGCTTGGGAGAATCTTGCTGTTGGGGGCCTTCAAATAGAAGAGATCTCAGGCGATCATGGGGACATCTTGATGGTTCCGCAAGTCGATGAACTCGCTACAAAGATTAAGGTCGCGATTGATCAGCGTATCGCAGCGCGGGCGGCCGCTGAAAGCCGAGAGGAAGAAGCCCTTGCCTAGTAGCCAGACTGAGCAAGGCGTGCTTGAGCAAGCCAGCGCCGTGATCACTATAGGGCACGAACGATCTCGCTTCGCGCAGGCCAAGGCTCTTCGCTGGCTCAATCGAGGAAGCCTGGCGATTCTAGATCAGGGATTGATCTCCGGGTCCAACTTCCTGGTCAGTATTTTGCTAGCTCGCTGGCTTGCGCCCGACTCTTACGGTGCGTATGCGGTCGCATTTGGGATCCTGGTTTTGCTGACCTTGGTTTACAGCGCCTTGATTCTGGAGCCAATGTCGGTCTTCGGCGGTGCTGCCTATCGCAACTCGCTGCTCGGGTATGTGAAATCACTGCTGAAAATGCACATGGGTGTCAGCATCGGGTTTGCGCTTTTAGTCGGCGCCGGGGCGATGTTGATCGAGCGCTCCGGGGAAACAGCGTTAGCGAGCGCGTTGTTCGGAGTCGCACTTGCTTCTCCGTGCGTGCTGCTTCTCTGGGTGTTGCGCAGAGCGCTCTACCTGAAGATGCACTCGGGCCGTGCTGCGAGCGGTGCTCTTCTTTACTGCCTGTTGGTGCTAGCCGGGCTTTGGACTCTCAACGCTAAAGCGTCCCTTTCAGCATTTACTGCGCTTGTTCTAATGGCAGGTTCGGCGCTAGTGGCAAGCATGCTGTTGCTGGTGTTCTTGCGAGCGGATCTGGGGAGAGACAGCCATCCGGCGCCTCGGTTGACTGAGGCCTGGCAGAGGCATTGGCAGTACGGACGCTGGGCTCTGGCCAGCAGCTTTGCAGCGTGGCTCCCGGCCTACATCTTTTTTCCGCTGCTCACGGCCTTTGGCGGAATGGCTAGCTCCGGCGGACTCAAAGCGCTCACCAATTTTGTCGCTCCTCTCGATCAGACGTTAGCCGCGCTCTCTTTACTGTTCCTGCCGCATGCAGCGCGTGTGCGCGCGGAGCACGGTCGTGACGACGTTCGTACCCTGACGCGCAATCTATTAGCGTTGTCGATTGCGGGCTCAGCAATTTACTGGCTGATTGTGATTAATCTCCGCAGCCCGATCTTCGGCCTGCTGTATTCCGGCAAGTACTCGGACATTGCGTATTTACTGCCCGCGGTCGCACTCGGGTCGATTTTGTGGAGTGCAGCCTACGGTCCTGCCATCGCGCTACGCGCTATGGAGTCGCCAAAGTCGGTGTTTGTTGCATATCTGGTTACGTCGATCATTTGTGTGGCGGTTGGCATTCCAGCGACCCGCTATTTCGGACTCAAAGGCGCCATCTGGTCGGGTAACCTTGCGGACCTGGCTTCCCTGATCGTGATTCTTTTCATCCTTTACAAGAAGCTGAACGCCGGGCAGAAGATGGGTTCGTCCCATTTGCCGGCGATTGCCGTCCCCGGAGACTCGCAGCTATGACCCAGCTTCCGTTCGGATCCGGCTCCCAGTTGAGCGTACAGAAGGGTCGCAAGCCCAGCCTGCTGCCTTATTTGGCGGGGATCATCGTGCTGACGGCGCTCGTGATCGGTTTCGGGCCGGACTGGCTCATGTCGGATGGTTCACTCAAGACCCTGATCGCCGTCTCGCTATTTGCGGCGCCCTTGTGTGTCGTCCTGGCCCTTGCAAAGGCCCATGCCTTGAGTGCGAGCCAGACCGCGTTTCGCCTGGCTTTGCTCGTTTGGTGGTACCTGCTGATTTCTGATGCGCTGTTTGATCGCATCAGCAACGTGCAGGGCACTTACCAGGGACAGTACTCGATCGACGCGTATGGCGAAGTGGTGACCTGGCTCGCAGCCTTCGTGGTGCTCGTCATGATTTCGCTGACGAATGCAGATTACCTGTACGAGTTGTTCTCGGGTTCCTACAAGTGGGCGTCCCTGTACGTCCTCTCTGGGTTGCTGGCCGTAACTTACTCGCCCAGCCCAGCGTACTCGGCGGGATGGTGGTTCAAGCTATTTGTAATCGCGCTTACTCTCCGGCTGTGCCTGAGCGGAATGAACTCGATTGAGAATGTCCGAGCTTTCCTCTGGGCGAGTCTGTGGGGACTAGTCGTAGCGGTTGCGCTGCCTCTGTCGCGCGCCCTGGCTGATCCTCTGACCATGTTTGAGGGAGTGGGTGGCCGGTTGAATGCGGACCCAGTCGTGCTGTCGGTTACTTCCAGTTGCATTCTCATCCTTGCGCTAACATTAAACGCGACTCGTAGACACGTCTGGCTCAACTTCGTGATGTTGGCGAGCGTGTTGACCATGATTCTCTCGGCTGGGAAAACAGGAATCCTCGCCGGAGTCATTTCTGCAGCCGCCTTTTTTCTGCTCCAAAGGCGTGTGGCATCCGGTCTGGCAGTCATTGCTGGTGTCGGTCTGATAGGAATGTTGGTGATCATGACGGTGACACCGGTCGGGAATTATTTCCTGCACTACAGCGGTGGCGCCACTCTGACCGGCCGAACCGACATCTGGCAAATGGCCTTGCCAAAGATTCGGCAACATCCGCTGCTGGGGCATGGTTACCTCGCATCCAAGTTCATGTGGGTGAATATGTCTGGGCCCTTTGCTGAAGTCGGGCACTTGCACAATGGATTTATGGAGACGCTGTACAACCAGGGCCTGGTCGGGCTCGTTTGTTTGCTCGGGCTGCACGGATCGATCCTCGCGAACCTGTTATTGGCCCGTAAAACCAGCCTAAAGCTCCATTCCCGACTGGACATCAGCGTCCTGAACGTGCTGGTCGTGGGTTCCTTCTGCCTCTATCTGGATCTGCTGATCAACGGACTGTTTACCGTAGCTTTTGGCGGCAGACCGACCGCACACTTTATGATGTTCTTCGGGGTTCTGGCTTGGAGTATTGCCCTACGGGCGCTTGCGGTTCGAGTGGCCGACAGAGCGCTGATTCCAACCTTGGGCTCGAAAGTTCCCCCTAAACCCTTCGCCGGTTCTGCCCCCCTGCGGCCCGGATCGGTGGGTAGTCCGAGCCTTGGCTGATGCGCTACGTTCCAGCGCGAGTAGCCGAGGTGGTTCGTAACTGGCACAGTTCCTCAATTTTTACCAAGGAGACCTAGCATGTCGAAATCGCAACGCATTCTCGTTACGGGGGCCGGGGGATTCATCGGGCATCATCTGGTCACGCGCCTTAAGAAAGATGGATATTGGGTTCGAGGAGTGGATATCAAACGGCCCGAATATCAGGCCTCAGACGCGGACGAGTTCGAGGTTCTCGACTTGCGTGAATTCGAGAACTGTCTGCAGGCGACTCGCGGTATTGACCGCGTCTACAATCTTGCGGCCGATATGGGCGGCATTGGGTACATCACCTCGAATCATGCCGACATCTCGCGGAATAACATCCTGATCAACGCTCACATGCTGGAAGCTAGCCGGCAGAACGGTGTGTCTCGCTTCCTGTTCTCTTCTTCTGCGTGCGTATATGCCGGATACAAACAAAAAGATGCGAATGTGGAGCCCTTGAAAGAGGAAGATGCGTACCCTGCGGATCCCGAGCCCGGCTACGGCTGGGAGAAGCTGTACGCAGAGGAACTCTGCCGGTACTTCCGCAAGGATCACAAGCTCGAAACCCGCATCGTGCGGTTCCACAACGTTTATGGTCCGCTTGGCACCTACGAGGGAGGCAAAGAGAAAGCTCCTGCCGCGATCTCTCGCAAGGTGGCTGTGGCAACGGATGGCGGCACAATCGACATCTGGGGCGATGGGGAACAAACACGTTCTTTCATGCATGTGGATGACTGCGTGGAAGGCCTGCTTCGGATTATGGCTTCGGACTACCACGAGCCCCTGAACTTGGGCACAGACGAACTGGTCACAATCAACGGCCTGGTCGACATGATCAGCAAGATCGCGGGCAAGAAGCTGAAGAAGGTTCACGACCTCTCCAAGCCGCAAGGAGTTCGCGGACGCAACTCCGACAACAACCGTTTGCGAAACGTTCTTGGCTGGGAGCCATCGATTACGCTGGAGCAAGGCCTCGTCCCGACCTACAGGTGGATCGCTCAGGAAGTGCTGAAAAAAGCGGAGAAGCCTCAAGAAGTCACCGTCGGCTAATCCAAGGGCCCTGTGATGAATAGCGTTGCGACAGCTCGAAGAGTAAACGTGCTGGGCGTCGGAGTGACTCCACTCGACGCCCGGCAAACCATCGATGTTATCGATGCCTCCATTCGCGAAAATGCCAAGTGCTACATCTGCGTGACAGGGGTCCATGGAATCATGGAGGCGCAACACGATCCCGGCCTGCGCTCGATTATCAATCGCTCGATGATTACCACCGCGGATGGGCGCCCAACTGTGTGGGTAGGGCGCTTGCAGGGCTTCCACAAGATGAAGCAGCTGACTGGACCCAATCTGATGTTGCAATTGTGCGAGGAATCGGTTGGCAAGGGTCAGACACACTTCTTCTATGGTGGCGATACAGGCGTGGCCCAACAGTTGAAGGAAAATCTCGAAAGCCGTTATCCCGGCCTGAAGGTTGTTGGAACGTACACACCACCATTTCGCGCGTTGAATCCTGAAGAAGAGAGGGACCTCCAGGCGACGGTCGCGCGTCTAAAGCCCGATGTCTTTTGGATTGGCTTGAGTACTCCCAAGCAAGAACGCTTCATGGCGCAGTACCTTTCAAAACTGGACACCAAGGTCATGATTGGCGTGGGTGCGGCCTTCGATATCCACACGGGACGCATCAAGGAAAGCCCGGAGTGGCTCAAAGCGACCGGCATGCAGTGGTTTCATCGCATGTGCCAGGAGCCAGGTCGCCTCTGGAAGCGTTACCTCTACAACAACCCCCGGTTTATCGTTCGCATCACCGCGCAGTTGCTCGGCTTCCGTAAATACGAACTGGCATAGCCCGGGTTCGTTCTCCATTCATGGCATCGATTTCTCGTTTCGTTACGATCAGTGTGGACGATGGGCACCCGACCGACCTGCGGACGGCGGAATTGCTTACGAAATACGGGCTTAAGGCGACATTCTATGTTCCGGCTCAGAACCCGGAGCGAATAGTCATCTCCGAGGATGGACTCCGCGAGATCGCTAAGGCTTTCGAACTGGGTGGCCACACCATGGGCCACGTAGTTTTGAATTCAGTCCCGCGCGAACAGGCATGGGCTGAGATCACCGAGTGCAAACGTTGGCTTGAGGATCTGAGCGGGCGACGAGTGGCTTCATTCTGTTACCCGCGCGGAAAATTTGATCGCGGCATCGCCGAACTCGTTCGCAAAGCAGGGTTTTCAGGCGCGCGGACTTGCTTCTTCAATTTGAACGAATTTCCACGGGATCCGTTCCTGTGGGGCGTCAGTTCGCACGCGCATCCGCACTCTCACGCGAATCAGATGAAGCATGCGCTTTGGGAAGGGAACTTTGCGGGAGCCTGGAATTATTGGCGCACGCACCGCGGCGAACGAGAGTGGGCGCCACATTTTCGCTCGGCGCTCGAGCACGTCAGTCAGCACGGCGGCATCGCTCACTTATATATGCACAGTTGGGAAATTGAACAAATGAGTCAGTGGGAAGCCTTGGAGAACATTTTTCAGGAAATTACTCAGCGACCCGAACTCGTTCCCGCAACCAATGGGGAACTATTCGATATGTGGCAGTTTCATTCCCAAAAAGATCAGTCCATGCAGGCGGAGAGCGTCAGTCGATGAGTGTTGGGTCCCAAGCAAGGTCGAACGAGAAGAAGTTGTCACTAGGAAGCACTCTCACCGCCGCCGCTGCCTTTGGGCTCGCCACGGGCCTGCTGGAAGGCGCGGGGCTGCTGATCTTCCGGGGGTATGGCTGGGGCAATAGCCGAATCCCGGAAGGGGTTTCCGCTAGTATCGTTTGGATCTCAGCGGCAGTGAATCTGGGTTTCTTTCTGCTGCTCGGATTGCTGTTCTGGTTTCTTCAACGCATATTGCGGCGCGACTCGATCGTTCGCGCGATGCTCTACGCGTTTGCCTTCTTGATGTTCGTGGATTTGCTCGGAGTGAGTGGACGAATCGGTCCTCTCGGCATGATCGTATTTGCGGCCGGTCTAGCGAGTTTCGCGGGACGCTGGTTCTTCACTCACCTGGATACATTGCGGGACTGGTCTCCCAGAGTAAGCATCGCGTTAGCTCTGGTTGCAGTGGCGGCGTTGGTTGGGATTGAAGGAACGGCGCGGACGCGAGAGCAGCGCGCCATCCAGAGCCTTCCTGCCGCCGCCCAAGGCGCTCCCAACGTAATTGTCGTAGTGGTCGACACCCTGCGAGCCGATCATCTCTCTTCTTATGGCTACCGGCGCGCGACCAGTCCGTTTCTCGAACAGATGTCAAGGGAGGGAGTGCAGTTCGAAGATGCCATCTCGCCTTCCTCGTGGACTTTACCTGCGCACCAGTCGATCCTCTCGGGGCGGTACCCACATGAGCACGGCCAGGTGCGGGAGCAAATGGTCAATCAGAGTTTGCCTTCGCTGGGCCGGGAGCTGGCCGCTAAGGGATATCGTACCGGCGCCTTCTCCGCGAACACAGATTTCTTCTGCCGCCGAGCTGGTTTCGCTGAAGGATTTCAGCACTTCGAGGACTACTTCTATTCGGCCGGCGATATGTTGTATCGCACGTTCTGGGGCCGGTTGTTTTTCCGGACTTATGTCGCGGAGTTGTTCGGCCTCGATGAGCTCCCCGGAAGAAAAACGGCAGCGGATGTCAATACGGAGATGTGGCAGTGGGTCGGACAAGCTCACCAGCGGCCGTTTTTCGCGTTCCTGAATTATTTCGACGTCCATTATCCGTACGTCCCCGAGCAGCCGTACCGCAGTAAATTCGCCGCTGTGAAACAACAGGAAGTGTGCCGCCCGTCATGGGCATTTCGTTTAAACCCGCTTCATCGGCCAACCGAATTCGAACGGCTGATGCAGATGACGCCGGAGTGCTTTCAAGTTCAAGTGGATCAGTACGACGGCGGTGTTTCGTATGTGGACCGGCAGCTTGCGAGTCTCATGGGCGAGTTGCACCGGGAAGGCCTCGACCAGAACACGATCGTAGTTGTCACCTCAGACCACGGCGAGTCCTTCCGGGAGCACGGCCTAGTGACGCACGGAACGTCTTTGTATCGCGAACTCATCCACGTTCCCCTGGTTGTTTGGTGGCCTGGACACATACCGTCAGGGATAAGGGTGGATCGTCCAGTGAGCACGGCGTCGTTGCCCGCGACGGTTCTCGATTTGATTGGTACAAACACTAGTCAGGATTTCCCGATCCCATCACTTGCGGCGCTTTGGAAGCAACCATCGGAGGTGACCGCTTGGCCCGATCCCGTGTCGGAGATGGCTAAGGACGTCTATATCCCGCCACAGTATCCGGCCTACAAAGGTTGGCTGAAGTCGATCACCGACTCGCAATGGCATTTGATCGTCGCTGAACACGATCCGGCC
>Ga0210392_10000655_pt1 | contig 20359 bp, 21 predicted proteins | sample IncBWC30OmetaG_FD_161057 | JGI IMG/M metagenome (GOLD analysis project Ga0210392, IMG submission 161057) | Forest soil microbial communities from Barre Woods Harvard Forest LTER site, Petersham, Massachusetts, United States - Inc-BW-C-30-O ...
CGAGCTCATGGCTTCCAGCCGCCCGCTCAACCGCGGCTACATGGAATGCCGCGGCATCGGCATCATCAATATCGCCGAGATGTTCGGCGTGAAATCCATCCGCCTCGAAAAACGCATCGACCTCGTCGTCTCCCTGCGCGAATGGACGCCCGAGGTCGTCGAGGAACGCACCGGCCTCGAGGAAAATTATTACGAGGTCCTGGGCCTCAAGGTCCCTCACATCGAAATCTTCGTCCGCCCCGGCCGCGACATCGCCCGCCTCGTCGAAGTCGCCGCGCTCACCCAGGCGCTCAAGCGGATGGGCCACGATCCCGCCAAGGATTTCAACGACCGCCTCATCGCCTTCATGGCCCGCGACGTCGAGCAAACCACCTCCAAAGCCAAGCCGGTGCCGACCAAACCCCTTTCCGTCAAAGCCGCCCTCTTTTCCCGCGAGGAAAAAAATTCCGCGGAGCCGGTTTGATCCCGTAGCGCAAAATTTTCCGCGGACCGCCCTGCGTTCCCGGTGATAAACTATGACTTCTCCCATCCGTGCCGACGGCCGCCAGGCCGACCAGCTCCGCCCCATCACCTTCGAAACCGGCATCGCCCCGCACGCCACCGGTTCCGTCCTCATCGGCTTCGGTGCCACCCGCGTCATCTGCGCCGCCACCATCGAGCCCGGCGTGCCCACCTGGATGAAGCAGCAGGGCGTCAAGGGCGGCTGGCTCACCGCCGAGTACTCGATGCTCCCCTACAGCACGCTCGAGCGAAAATCACGCGACATTTCCCGGGGCAAGATCGACGGCCGCACCGTCGAGATCCAACGCCTCATCGGCCGCTCGCTCCGCGCCATCATCGATCTTCAAAAACTCGGCCAAAATACCCTCTGGCTCGATTGCGACGTGCTCCAGGCCGACGGCGGCACCCGCACCGCCGCCATCACCGGCGCCTACCTCGCCGCGCGCCTCGCCGTGCAAAAATTGATCGATAACAAGAAAATCGCCGAGAATCCGCTCACCGACTCGGTCGCCGCCGTCAGCGTCGGCGTTTTTGAAGGCCGCGAACTGCTCGACCTCGCCTACGTCGAGGATCGGGACGCCAGCGTCGATTTCAACGTCGTCATGACCGGCCGCGGCCAGTTCGTCGAGGTGCAAGGCAGCGGCGAGGAAGCCACCTTCTCGAACGAGCAACTACAAAGCCTGCTCGTCCTCGCGCAAAAAGGCCTGCGCGACCTCTCGGCGCTGCAGACCGCATTCCTGACCAAGCACCTGCTCAAGGCTCCGGGGCTGTAAGAAAGTTTTTTGAGCGGAGTATGCTGGGCCAAATCGTTCTCGTTCTCTTAATCATTCTCGTTCTCTCGGTCTGATTGGAGAATGAGAACGATAACGAGTACGAGAACGATGGATCGGCCTACCCCTAACTTTTCTTCGCATGGTGCGCACTGAAATCACCCGCCTCCGCCTCGCGCACAAAACCCTCCGTCACGCTCTTCAATTCCTCCCAGCGCGCACGGATGGCCTTTGATTCGGCGGGCGAAATCTCATTATTCGATGCCGCGGCCGCTATGACGTGCAACATGTCGGCAAATTCCTGCACGATCTGGTTCATGGCCGGCACCAGGTGCGGCACGCGCGGGCCGGCCGGCGGGTTCTTGATGAAAAATCCCCCGGCGCGCTCGCACACCCACTGCGCGATGCGCGCATCGCCAGTTGCGCGCAACAGCTGGTCGAGGCGGTCGAGCGGATTGTTCGCACCGCTGCCCTCCTCGGGCGGCTCGGCCCATTTGTAGACCAGCGAGAGCGACAGCCCGAGCTCCGCCGCAATCTGCTTCGCGCTGGTTTTCTTCAACACGTCCTTGATCACCTCGTGTGAGTCCATGCCCGCGCATGCTGCCGCGGCCCGGCTGAAAGGCAACTCCGGGCGTTATTTTGCATGATCGATTCTAATCCGGCCTTATTTCCATGCTATTATGCCATCAGAATATGAGCGCAAAACCACGCAGCGCCTCCCGGGACCGGCTCATCCACCTCGTTCGCACCCCGCTTGCCTTCTTCGTCCTTGCCCTGCTCATAACCGAATCGGTTCTGGGATTATTTTTAGGGTTGGCGGGTTTTTCCGAGGAACATAAATGGACCGGTTTCCTTATTTTGATCGGAGTGTTCCTGACGGTGGTTGCAACCGTGACGATTTTCACCGCGATAAACCCCCGAAATCTGCTCTATGGGAAAGAAGAGCATTCTACGCCACAAATTGATTCCTCCGCCTTGCACGATCAGATTGAAGATATTGTGCAAACGCTCGTGAAGGAAGAATGCTTGAAAAAATAAACTTTAAGGAGAAACTTTTTTTATGGATTGGCGGGAAGTGATTCACGATGCAGACGAACAAAAGGTCTTCATGGCCTTTGAGGGTCCATTCTATACTTGGCGGACGGTCAGTGCCATCGCCCGCCAGACTGGGCTGCCTGAAACAAAGGTCTGGGCGATCATGAGCAAATATAACCTGCAGCTTACCCGGATTTCCGAGGTTCCCTCCGCGTCCGGCTCGCCCTTGGTTGGCTTGCTCGAAAAGGTCGGCTAAACGGCCGGTACTGACCTGCATAAGGCCGGGAGTTTTCTCCGGATTTTGGTTTTTGTGCGTGCCTAACTGCACCGGTTTCTGCAGCCTGCGCGTTCGCATCCATGAATATCCACGAGTATCAGGCCAAGGCGCTGTTTGAAAAATTTGGCGTGCCCGTCCCCAAGGGCGCACCGGCCAGGACCCCGGAGGATTTTATCACCGCGCTCACCCAATTGCCCGAGGGCCCGACCATGGTGAAATCACAGATCCATGCCGGCGGCCGCGGCAAGGGCACGTTCACCGATGGCTTCAAGGGTGGCGTGAAATTTTGCCAGACCAAGGCCGAGGCCCGCGATATCGCCACCAAAATGCTGGGCAACACCCTCGTCACAGTGCAGACCGGCCCCGCCGGCCGAAAAGTGCAGACGGTCTATTTCACCGTCGCGAGCGACATCAAAAAGGAATACTACCTCGCCATCCTGCTCGACCGTGCCAGCTCGCGCCCCGTCATCATCGCCTCGACCGAGGGCGGCGTTGAAATCGAAAAAGTCGCGCACGACACCCCGGAAAAGATTTTCAAGGTCTTCGTCGATCCCGCCTACGGCCTGGCCGATTTCCAGGTGCGCGAACTAATCTTCAAGCTCGGCCTCAGCCCCGCCGAGGGAAAAAATGCCGGCCGGCTCATCCGTGCGCTCTACGCGATGTATTGGGAGACGGACGCCGCCATGATCGAGGTCAACCCGCTCATCACCACGCCCAAGGACGAGGTGCTCGCGCTCGATGCGAAGGTTTCCTTCGACGACAACGCCCTCTTCCGCCACCCCGAGATCGTCGCGCTCCGCGATCTCGCCGAGGAGGATCCGAAGGAAATCGAAGCCTCAAAACATGCGCTCAGCTACATCGCGCTCGATGGCAACATCGCCTGCCTCGTCAACGGCGCCGGCCTCGCCATGAGCACAATGGACATCATCAAGCATTTCGGCGGCAACCCGGCGAACTTCCTCGACGTCGGCGGCGGCGCCTCCAAGGACCAGGTCGTGGCCGCCTTCAAGATCATCCTCGGCGACAAAAACGTGAAAGGTATCCTCGTGAATATCTTCGGCGGCATCATGGACTGCAATGTGATCGCCACCGGCATCGTCGAGGCCGTGAAGGAAGTCGGACTCAAGCTCCCGCTCGTCGTCCGCCTCGAAGGCAACAACGTCGCCGCGGGCAAAGCCACCCTCGCCGCCAGCGGCCTCGCGCTTGTCAGCGGCGACACCATGGCCGACGCCGCCCAGAAAATCGTCAGACTTGTGGCCTAATCCTATCCTGATTTTTCCCGAGCCAAAACCTGACCACCAAACCATTTTACACGAAGACCGCAAAGGTCACGAAGTAATTCCCCTGGCACTGAGCCACCTCCTTTCATCGCAGCACCGTTTTCACCAGCATAACCCAACACTCTTCGCGTTCCTTTGCGACCTTCGTGTAAAATCCATCTCTCATGTCTATTCTGATTTCTCCCGAAACGAAAATCCTGATCCAGGGCATCACCGGCGATTTTGGCGGACGCCACGCCAAGCTCTCGCTCGATTACGGGACGAAGGTCGTCGCCGGCGTTACTCCCGGCAAGGGTGGCCAGGTTTTCGAACATGGCACCCACAAAGTTCCGATTTTCAATTCCGTGGCGGATGCCGCACGCGCGACCGGTGCCACCGTTTCGGCCATCTTCGTTCCGCCGCCTTTCGCGGGCGATGCCATCCTCGAGTGTGTTGACGCCGGCCTTGACCTCGCCGTCGCGATCACCGAGGGCATTCCCGTGCGCGACATGATCCGCGTGAAACGGGCGATGCAGGGAGCCAGGACCCGCCTCGTCGGCCCCAACTGCCCCGGCCTTGTCACGCCCGGCACCGGCGACAAATCCTCCGGCGGCTGCCGCATCGGCATTTCACCCGGCTACATTCACAAAAAAGGCCACGTCGGCGTGGTCTCGCGTTCCGGCACGCTCACCTACGAGGCGGTTTACCAAGTCACCATGCGCGGACTCGGCCAAAGCACCTGCGTCGGCATCGGCGGCGACCCGGTCAATGGCACCTCGCACCTCGATGTCATCAAATTGTTCAACGACGACCCCGAGACCTACGGCATCATCATGATCGGTGAAATCGGCGGCACCGCCGAGGGCGAGGCCGCGCGCTGGATCAAGGCCAACTGCAAAAAACCCGTCGCCGGCTTCATTGCCGGGGCCACCGCGCCCGCCGGCCGCCGCATGGGCCACGCCGGCGCGATCGTCGGCGGCACCGAGGACACCGCCGCGGCCAAAATCGCCGTCTTCAAGGAGTGCGGCATCGAAGTCGCCGTCACCCCCTCCGACATGGCCGACGCCCTCATCCGCGCCGCCAAGGCCAAGGGTGTGAAGCTGGATTAGCAGCGATTTTCAAGGGATTGTAGGTCGGGGTTTATCCCCGACACATCTAATCATGTTTTGCGGGGTGAGGACACCCCGCCCACAAGAAATAAAATCAAGATCCATCATCGGGCGTAAAGCCCGACCTACATTTTCGACCCCGCCCTACCCCGCGAACGCCGGGCCGTGGCCGCGGCCCCAGCGGGTTTTCCGGCCCGCGCGCAAACTGCGCCAGAGAAATTCATGCGCCTGCGCCACGGCGGACTCGAGCTTTTCGCCCTTCGCCAAGTTGGTCGCGATCGCCGCCGACATCACGCAGCCCGTGCCATGCGTGTTGTGCGTTTTGACCCGCGGACTTTCAAACCACCGCACGTGGCCCGCCGCCGTCACCAGGCAATCGCGGCACACGCTGCCCGGCGCATGCCCGCCTTTCACCAGCACCGCACAGCCGTACTCCTTCGCGAGCTGCCGCGCGGCGGCCTCGGCGTCTTCGTGCGTTTGCACTTTCATGCCGGTGAGGGCTGTAACTTCCGGCCAGTTTGGCGTCACGAGCGTTGCGCGCGGCAATAATTCCTTCTTCAGCGTGCGCAGGCCCGCCGCTGGCAGAAACTTCGCTCCGCTCGTCGAGCCGATCACCGGATCGATCACCAGCGGCAAACGCGGATGGCGCGCCAGCTCCCGCCCGATGGCCCGCACGGCCGCCGCGCCGGGCAGCAATCCGGTCTTCACCGCCGCCACGGAAAAATCGCCCAGCACCGCCTTGATCTGCGCCGCGATGAGTGTCTGCGACACTGCCCGCCACGCAGTCACCTCGCGCAGGTTTTGCGCCGTCACGGCGGTGATCGCCGTCAGCGCGTAGCCACCGAGCGCATGGATCGTCCGCGCGTCGGCCTGGATGCCCGCGCCCGCGCCGCTGTCCGAGCCGGCGATCGTCAGAACGATGGGGATTTTATTTTCTTTAGCCACGGATTGTAGGATGTCGCCGGCAGTTCGGTCTTTGGATTACTTTAGCTCAATCTGTGCCCATCCGTGCCACCTCGGTGGTTAAAAAAATTTGAACCACGCATTGCAACCGCCCTGCAAACTCACCACCTGGCGAAAGCCATGGCGCTCGCGCAAGATTCTTGCGCCATACAGGCTACGCACGCCCGCGGCACAGTAGACGACCGTCGGCTTTGCCGGATCGAGCGCCGCCAGTGCACGCACCGCGTTTCTTTCCAACTCGCCGACCGGCACGTGCACCGATGGCTCAATGGAGCCCCGCGCGCGCTCCCACGATTCGCGCACATCGATGAGTTGCGGCGCGTGGCCCTGGTCCAGCGCGGCCCGCAGCACCGCCACGTCGATTTCTTCCGCACCCACTGCCGGCGTCGCGCACGTTTCACCATAACCTTCCGGTGGCAGTTCGTGGATCTGGCGGCTGCGGGGATCGACGGCCAGCGACACACATTGCGTCGTCATCGTAAGCGCGTCCCACAACAGCAGCCGGCCGCTGAGCGACTCGCCGATGCCCGTGAGCAATTTGATGGCCTCGCACGCCTGCGCGGTGCCGATGAGCCCCGGCAGGACACCGAGCACTCCCGCCTCGGCACAGTTGGGCACCGAGCCCGGCTCCGGAGGCTCGGGAAACAAGCAGCGATAGGTCGGACCGCCGCGCCAGTTGAAGACACTGAGTTGTCCGTCGAAACCCTGGATCGCACCATAAACAAACGGCCGGCCCGCGAGCACGCACGCATCGTTCACGAGGTAGCGCGTGGCAAAATTATCCGAGCCATCGAGCACCACATCGCAAGCGCGCACCAACTCGAGTGCATTCGCCCGGGTGAAACGCTCCACATGCGGCTCGATTTTGATCAATGGATTGAGCGCGTGCAGTCGCCGCGCCGCGGCCTCAGCCTTCAATTCACCCGCATCGTCTTCCGTGTAGAGCACCTGCCGCTGGAGATTGGAAATGTCCACCCGGTCGTCATCGACGATCACAATGCGCCCCACCCCCGCCGCCGCAAGGTAGAGCAAGGCCGGGCAGCCCAGCCCGCCCGCGCCGATCACGAGGACCGAGCCGCGCTTTAACTTCTCCTGCCCCGCCGGGCCGAAGCCGGCAAGCGAGAGATGCCGCTGGTAGCGGGCGAGTTCGTCGGGAGAGAAAGACATGTTGATGTTAACCGCGAATGAACGCTAATCTGCCCGCTGCAGTTCGTAGTTGGTAATTGGTAGTTTGTCTTTGGGTTTCCGATGTCCGAAGTTGGGCGTTGGATGTTCAATGTTGAATGTTGAATGTTCGACTTGGTCGAAGGTCGCATCCCAGTCTTTCCATACCGGCTCGTAGCCCTGGCTCCGCAGGAACGCCGCCACCTCGGCCGGACTGCGGCTGTCGTCGATTTCGAATTGTTCGAGTGAATCGGGCGCGCTGGCGTAGCCGCCCGGATTTGTCCGCGAACCGGCGCTCATCGAGGTAAATCCGAGACGAAAGGCGTGGTTGCGGAACGCCTCGTTTTCGCGCGTCGAGAGCGACAGCTCCACTTCCGGACTCAGCAACCGGAACGCGCAGGCGGTCTGCACAAGATCGCGCTCATTGAAGGGCGTCACGGCAATGTCCTTGCCCTCGTGCGGCCGCAACCGCGGGAAAGAAATACTGTAGCGCGTGCGCCAGTAGCGCCGCTCAAGGTAACGCAGGTGCAGGCCGGTGAACCAGGCGTCGGCCCGCCAGTCGCTCAATCCGTAGAGCGCGCCGAGCCCGATTTTCTTCACGCCGGCGCGGCCGAGCCGGTCGGGTGTTTCCAAGCGAAAAGCGATGTCGGCCTTCGGGCCGCTGAGATGATGAACGCGGTAAATGTCGGCGTCATAAGTTTCCTGGTAAACGAGCACTGCGCTCAATCCGTCCGACGCGAGCGCCGCATAGTCCGCCTCGTCGAGCGGCTGCACTTCGATCGACAGGCTCGAGAAATGTGGACGCAGCACCCGCAGCGCATTTTTCAAATAGGCCGTGCCGTAACGCGTCGATTCACCCGTGACGAGCAGCACGTGGTCGAAGCCCATTTGCTTGAGCACCGCCGCCTCAGCCAAAATCTCGGCATCATCAAGCGCTTTGCGCGGGATCCGGTTCTGCGCACTGAAGCCGCAGTAAGTGCAGACATTCGCGCACACGTTGGTGAGGTACATCGGCGCGTAGAGCTGCATCGTGCGGCCGAACCGCTCGACCGTAAGCTGATGACTGAGCTGCGCCATCTCCTCGAGAAATGGCGCGGCCGCGGGCGAAAGCAGCGCGGCCAGATCATCGGTATCCAGGCCGGCGCGCACGCGGCCAAGTGCGCGGCGAACATCGATAGCAGTCTTCCGCTGGATCGTCGTAGCGACGCCAGCGAAGTCGTGCTGCTGCCATTGATCGATAAAGCTCATGGAAAACCGGTTTTACACCAAGATCGCAAAGAACGCAGAGAGACTCTTGCTTATTTCTTCGCGCCCTTTGCGGCCTTCGTGTAAAAAGAATTTTCTTTGGCGTTTGGAATTTTTCACGGCAACGCCTCCGAGAGAAATGCTGTAAGCGGTGAAGTCGCGCTGGCTCCGACTGGGCCATGTTCAGCGCCGGTGCGCGCCAGCCCAGCTTCGCGGGCGAGCCGCCCTCCCTCGACGCCACAACGAAACGCCGCGGCCATCGCGACCGGATCGGCCGCAGCGGCAATGGCCGTGTTCACGAGCACGGCATCGGCGCCCATTTCCAGCGCCGCCGCGGCATGCGAGGGCGCGCCGAGTCCGGCATCGACGACGACGGGGACGCGGCTTTGCGCAATGATGATTTCCAAGAACGCGCGCGACTCGAGTCCGCGGTTGCTGCCGATCGGCGCGCCCAGCGGCATCACCGCCGCCGCGCCGGCTTCCTCGAGTTGCTTGCAGAGCACCGGGTCGGCATGCACGTAGGGCAGCACAATGAAACCGCGCTTCACGAGCTCACGGGTGGCGAGGAGCGTCTCGACCGGGTCGGGCATGAGATATTTCGGGTCGGGATGAATTTCGAGTTTCAGCCAGTTGGTTTCGAGCGCCTCGCGCGCGAGTTCGGCCGCGAGCACCGCTTCCTTTGCGTCGCGCACGCCCGAGGTGTTGGGCAAAAGGCGGTAGCGCTCGGGTTCGAGGTGGTTGATGATATCGTCAGAGGTTCCATCGGTGCGCACCCGGCGCAGCGCGACCGTGACCAGCTGCGTGCCGGCAGCGGCGAGGCTGGCGCGCATGACTTCGCCGGAGCTGAATTTGCCGGTGCCGACGAACAAGCGGGACGAAAATTCCACGCCAGCGATGACGAGAGGTTGCATATTCATTTTTTGAAAATCTCAAATCCCAAAAGTCCAAACGCCAAAGAAATCCCAACCAACAAAACTCCAAAGCCCTCCAAGGCTTCTAACTTTTGGGATTTGGTCCTTTGGCGTTTGGGATTTTTCATAAAAAAGACTGCTAATTCAGGGAAACTCGCGTTTGCGGCATATCCCACGCCGTGGCCAGGGTCCGGTAATTTTCTTCGACTTTATCATGACGGAATAGTGCGCCTGACACCGCCACCCCCGCCGCGCCCACGGCCCGGAGCGAGGGCAGGTCGGTCGCTTCAACGCCGCCAATCACCCACGCGGGCAAGCCGTCGAGCCGCACAATGCAGGCAATCACGCCTTCAAGACCGAGCACGGGCGAAAGTTTCTGTTTGGTCGTGGTAAAACGCAGCGGCCCCACCCCGACATAATCGAGACAGCCCGCAGCCAGCGCGTGATCGGCCTCCTCGACGTTGTTCACCGTGCCGCCAATCAGGCACAACGGGCCGAGACGGTTTCGCGCCTCGCGACAATCGGGATCGAGTTTCCCGAGGTGCACGCCATCGGCGCCGGCCGCCAGGGCAATGTCCACGTTGTCGTTGACGATGCAAAGTGCGCCATGGGCATGACAAATGGCGACCACTTCGCGCGCGGTCGCGAGCCACGCATCGGGCGCGGCATTTTTCATCCGCAATTGAATCCAGCGCGCACCCGCAGCGCAGAGACGCGCCGCCTGCGCGGCATGCGTGAGTGGCAGGCCGTCTTGCGTGATGCACATCACGGGGAAATGCGTGGGATCAAGCGGCATGGGCGTAGACAGCGTCCTGTATTTCGCAAAATGCAGCGACCGGATCGTCGGCCTGCCAGACGGCGCCGAGCACGGCGACGCCGTCGAAACCGAAGGCGCGAACCTGCGGCAAACGCTCGGCAGTGACACCGCCGAGCGCGAGCACGGTAGTGCGACGTTCATTCGCTGTGCGAGAATTCAGGAGGGAATATATTTCAGAGGGTGGAACGTGTCGTCCCGACGCGTTCAAATCTTCATTGTTCAACGAGCGCGTCGGGACGCCGCGCTCCACCTGCACAGTGAGTTCGGTCGTATAACCCGGCTTCGAGATCGACGGGAAAACTGGCCCAAAAAACACCGAGTCGTAATGTCCAAGCACAGCGCGCAGCGTGGCGAGATCGTGGCAGGAGCGACTGGTGATCGGAAGGTAGGGCGCGTTGTCCTTAACGCGCCGATTCTCCGGCGTGGGCAACGGCTGAAGCGGCGGGTTAGGGATAACCCGCCCTACCTTTTCATCACGCCAGTGGTGCCCGCCCAAACCAAGCCTCGCGACGAGTTCATGGTGCGAATGCAACACGAGGCGAGACCGCCATTCCGCCGGCAGTGCGCGCAGCCACGTTTCGAGCTGCGCCACCGACCAGTGCGGTTTGCGCACGTGGTAGCGCTCTAGCCCGGCGGCCAGCAGCACGCCGAGCACCGCAATTTCACGCGGCTCGTCGTGCTCGGGAGAGATTATAACCAATTTCATTTCAAAACCAGAATTGAACCACAAAGGCACAAAGAGCTCAAAGTTCGGAAAAGTGACTTCATGACGTGGGAATTTTCATCCAATTTCGTAATGCTTTGTAACCTTTGTGCCTTTGTGGTTCAGAATCATCCTCCCTGCGTTGCTTGGATAACGAGCACATGGTCGGCTTCGGCGAGAGACCGCGACGGCCATTCGGCGCGCGGCACCACCGCACCATTGAGGGCGACGGCCACCCCTTTGCGCCCGGCGTGGCCGAGTTCATTCAGCAGCACGAGCAGCGTGGTCGGCGCAGCCAGCGGACGCGGCTGGTCGTTGACGTAAATGACGGGCGCAGTAATCGCGGTGCTCATTTTTTATCGGCGTCCACGTAGATTTCCCCGCCGGCTTGGCGGAACTCGTCGGCCTTGGCCTGCAGGCCGGCTTCAATCACCGTTTCGCCGCCGAAGCCGTGTTCCTCGGCGTAACGCCGCACGTCATCGGTGATTTTCATCGAGCAGAATTGCGGGCCGCACATGGAGCAGAAGTGCGCGCTCTTGGCGCTTTCCTGCGGGAGCGTGGCGTCGTGATATTCGCGGGCGCGCTCGGGATCGAGCGAGAGGTTGAACTGGTCCTCCCAGCGGAATTCAAAACGCGCCTTGGAAAGCGCATTGTCGCGGTATTGCGCGGCGGGGTGTCCCTTGGCGAGGTCGGCGGCGTGCGCGGCGATCTTGTAGGCGATGACGCCGGCGCGCACATCGTCTTTGTCGGGCAGGCCAAGGTGCTCCTTCGGCGTCACGTAGCAAAGCATCGCGGTGCCATGCCAGCCGATCATCGTGGCGCCGATGGCGCTGGTGATGTGGTCGTAACCGGGCGCGATATCGGTCGTGAGCGGCCCGAGCGTGTAGAACGGCGCCTCGTGGCACCACGCGAGCTGCTTTTCCATGTTTTCCGGGATGAGGTGCATCGGCACGTGGCCGGGGCCCTCGCACATCACCTGCACGTCATGCTGCCAGGCGCGCTGCGTGAGTTCGCCCTGGGTTTTCAATTCGCCAAACTGCGCGTCGTCGTTGGCGTCGGCGATGGAGCCGGGACGCAGGCCATCGCCGATGGAGAACGACACATCGTAGGCGGCCATGATCTCGCAGATGTCGTCCCAGTGCGTGTAGAGGAAATTTTCCTTGTGATGCGAGAGGCACCACTTGGCCATGATCGAGCCGCCGCGGCTGACGATGCCCGTCATGCGGCGCGCGGTCAGCGGAATGTAGCGCAGGAGCACGCCGGCATGGATCGTGAAATAATCCACGCCCTGCTCGGCCTGCTCGATCAGCGTGTCGCGGAAAATCTCCCACGTGAGTTCCTCGGGACGGCCGCCGGCTTTTTCAAGCGCCTGGTAAATCGGCACGGTGCCGACGGGCACGGGACAATTGCGCAAAATCCACTCGCGCGTCTGGTGGATGTTCTTGCCGGTGGAAAGATCCATCAGCGTGTCGCCGCCCCACTTCACCGACCAGCGCATCTTCTCAACTTCCTCGTCGATTGAGGAAGCGACGGCGGAGTTGCCGATGTTGGTGTTGATCTTCACCAGGAAATTTCGGCCGATGATCATCGGCTCGAGCTCGGGGTGATTAATGTTGGCCGTGATGATGGCGCGGCCGCGGGCCACCTCGGAACGCACAAACTCGGGCGTGATCTCGCGCGGGATGGCCGCGCCGAATGCCTGCCCCTGGTGCTGCCGCCAGAGCGAATTGCGCGGCCCCTCGGCGGTCATCTCGAGCAGGTCGCGGGCGCGCTGGAGCTTGGCATTTTCGCGAATAGCGACGTATTCCATCTCCGGCGTGATGATGCCCTGGCGCGCGTAGTGGAGCTGCGTGACACGACGGCCGGGCTTGGCCCGGAGAATGGGATGGCCGGTGCGGTCGAAGAACTTGATGGGATTGCGGCGGCCCTCGGCCTCGGCCTGCAGGCGGTGTTTTTCCGAAAGGTAGCCGTCGTCGATCGGCTGGATAGTGCGGCCGGGCGTCTCCTCGACATCGCCGCGCTCGCGGATCCACGCCGCGCGAATGGGCGGCAGCCCGAGCGTGGCATCGCCGGAAAAATCGGCATCTCCCCACGGACCGGCGGTGTCATAGACACGCACGGATTCGTTGGGAACCTCGGTGCCATTGGGCAGGCGCGTGGGCGAGAGGACAATCTCGCGCATGGGCACGCGCAGGTCGGGCCGGGAACCGGCGATATAAACGCGGCGCGAGCCGGGAAACAGGCGATGGCCGGAGGAGACAGTGACTTCGTTGGGCGATGACATAGAGAATGGAGCGTTTGGGATTTGCGCCCAACCCCACCGACGGGTCGCAAGCTCCACCGCTCATCGCGGCCGGATCCTGTTTTCCCTACGGCGTGGTCAGACGCATCAGGTTCGAAGGATTTGGCCACTGATCGTGCGACCGTCTCAGCCCAGCGCTCCGGGCTCTCCTAAACGAGGTTGCGATACCTAGGAACCCACCCGCGGATTTTTTCAACTCAAAACGAAGGGCTTTGTTTTAACCGCGGATGAACACGGATAAGACGGATACCAAAAATATATTCATGGAGCCCGTTTTTCTGGTACACGCTTACAACTCGGCAACTTCCTGATCATCCGCGCGTATCTGCGTAATCCGCGGTTAAATTTCCGTCTTCAACCGGGCAAGTCATTCCGGTTTGCTGGGACTGAGCGCAGCCAGGTAGTTGGCCCGCGCGTATTCGGCCGGCGTTTCCGCCACCGCAAAATAGCCTACCGGTCGTTGGGGGATGGGCTCATGCATGGTGCCAGAAGCTTTCGGATAATCCATAAGCCTGCTTTCTATCCAAAATCAGACTATGTCAACAAGTGCGCGGCATAGCGATTTTTCAGCCCAAAGCTGAATAACCCTGACAAGCATCGCAGGTCTTGGTTTCAATCAGTCAATCCCAGAATTTAATCCGCGCACACAACGTTCGGTAAAATGAAACCGCAATCGCAGAAGAGCTCTCGTCACAGCAAGATCGCCGGAGACTTCGGCGAGATGCTGGTGCTCTATTATCTTAGCCGCTATGGGTTCGAATGTGCGCGCATCGACCACACTGGGATCGATTTGCTCGCCCGGATGAAAGCGGAAGAGAAACCGTGGGGCATAAGCGTCAAGACGGCTTCACGCGAAGAACGCAGAAAGCTAGAACTTTGTCTGGCAGCGATATCGAAGCAGCAGAAAAAGCCTGTACCGCATTCAATGCGACACCATATCTCGCCATCGTCTTTGATGGAATTAATTCTGCATGCGTTTTGCTGCGCTCGATCGAAGAACTCAAGAAGGAGAACGTGGGCAGGAAGACGTTTCGCTTCTCATTCAATGAAGAACACCGGAAGATATATCGGAGCAAGGAGTTCAACGGGAGATTTATTGAGATGAGCGTGGAACTAGGTGCATGGCTAAAAGAACCGAACAAGGTGCCAGTGCCAACGACCGTGTCCTGACCCAACTCTTCGGTTGCCAAAAAAGCACGATTGATCAAAGGTGAGTCTATGAAACTACGTGTCGTTGTTGAATACGACCCCAAGGTGGGCCGATTCTCCGCCGTTTTCCCGGAGCTGCCGGGTTGTGCGTCGGCGGGTGACACCGAAGCCGAGGCATTGGCCAACGCCAAGGAAGCCCTCGCCCTCTGGTTCGAGCCCGACAACACCCCACTGCCAAAAAACGCAAAACTCGTCGAATTGACGGTCTAGTTGCGCATGGGCGAGAAATTTCCCGTCTGCACGGCTGGTGACGTAACGCGGGTGATTCGCAAGTACGGTTTCGTGCTCACCGGCCAGAAAGGTAGCCACCAGAAATGGCGCCATCCCGACGGACGAATGGTTATCGTGCCGATGCATGGCTCCAAGAATATCCCCATCGGCACGCTCAAAAGCATCATCGAAGGCGCCAAGCTCACGCCTGACGATTTTCGTTAATAAGCACTGCAGGCAGGGGCTAAACCACCACCCGGCATGGCAGGAGCGCGGCGTCCTGCATGCCGTGGATGATTTTCTTGTCGGGCGGACAGAACGTGGCGAGCGCGCCGCTGAGCTTCGCCTTTCCGTCGATGACAAAATAATACGGGCACAGGCGGAGGCGGCCCGCCTTCGCCGAGGCTTCGGCGGGCAGGCCGTCGGCGGCAGGGCCGTAAACCCGGTGCTCGATGCGGCGCGGTTTTTTATATTCCTGCAGCACGTGCAGGTTCGCCGGCGCGAGCTCGATGGCGCGCTCCACCCCGGCCTGCCACTCCTCGCGCGAGCAATCGCTGCCCAGGATCACGCTGCGCGCGCCCCACGCGGTTTCGTGAAAGCCGCTGATCTTGATGATGAGATCGCGCTCCTTCTGCGACGCCGCGCCGAGGTCGCGCCAGTCGTTGAGCGCGCGGCCGCCGACGCGCGGGCCGTCGAGCACCGCGCCGGGCGGCAGCGGCGCGGGATCGACCACCCACGAGGCCGGAATGATTGCGCGCAGGAGCTTGAGCGCGCGGCCACTCAGATTCTCCGCCCAAAAATCCTGAAGCAGGTGGTGATGGAAGAGCGCGAGCGAAAGTTTCTCCTCCTGGAACGGCCGCATGGGCGGCGCGATGGCGACATCGCCATTCTGCCACGCCTCGAAGAAAAATTTCGCCGTGCGGATGTTCGCGAGGTCGAACAGCTCGAAGAAGCGGTAGATGATGTCGATTTTCTCCGGGTTGCCATCCGCATCGAAAAAAAGCGCGCCACCGAGGGGAAAAATCTTTTCGGGGTGCAGGCAGAAAACGCGCTTGCCCTGAAGCTGCAGCTGATGCGCGAGCCACTGCATTTCCGGGCGGTAAGTCGCGGCTTCGTCGCTGACGACGAGCGCAATCAGCGGATTGCGTTCGCCCGGGCGCAGCGCGGCCAGCGAAGCGTAAAAGTTCGCGATCATTGCGTCGCCCGCGCCGAGGATTTTTCCGCTGTCCGCGTAGAGCCGGTTGAGAAACGCCGTGAGGCCGATGCCACCGGGCACGGAATCGAGTTCGGTCAGCGCGAAGCCGTCGTCGGTCAGCAGCAGGTCGGGCCGCATCACGAGGGGAAACACGCCGCGATTTTTCGCGTCGCGGGCATGGGCGATAAGCCCGGCGGGCTTGCCGCGATCGAGGTAGTCGGCCACCCACGGCGCGAGCAGCGGCTTGTTGCGCAGGAGATTCTTACCCGCGACCGAACGGAAATAAAGCGTCTCGAGCGCTTGGTGATATTCGAGGCAGGCCTCACCAATGGCCTCGAGCTGCGTCACCTGCTCGGACGTGAGCGGCCACGCCTCGGGCGAAAGCTGCCAGGTCTTCGCCTCGAACATCGGCGCACCTGCCAGGGCCGTTTGGATGCTGTCGTGACTCAGAGACATGGGGAAAATGACGAATGACGAATGACGAATGGCGAATGGCGAATGACCCGCAACCAATGTCCAATGACCAATGAGCGATGTCCAATTAACCCTTTGTCTAGCACGTTTTTCATCGGATTTGGCCGTTCTTCATTCGTCATTATCCATTCGTCATTGGTCATTGCGGCGCATCGCGCCGCTACTCGTCCATCTGGATATCCTTGTTGCGGTGGCGCGGCTGGCCGGCCCGGAGCCACGCGTAAACGAAGCGGTCGAGGTCGCCGTCGAGGACGCCCTGCGTGTCGCTTGTGCTCAGGCCGGTGCGCAAATCCTTCACCATCTGGTAGGGTTGCAGCACGTAGCTACGGATCTGGCTGCCCCAGCCAATCTCGCCCTTGTCCCCGTAGAATTTTTCCATCTCGCTCCGCTGCTCGTCGAGCTTGCGCTCGTACAGGCGGGCCTTGAGCACGTTCATGGCGCTGGCGCGGTTCTTGATTTGCGAGCGCTCGTTTTGGCAGACGACCACGATGCCGGTCGGAATGTGGGTGACGCGCACGGCGGAGTCGGTGGTATTCACGCCCTGGCCGCCTTTGCCGGATGAGCGGTAAACGTCCACCCGGATTTCGGCTTCGGGAATCTCGATTTCGATGTCGTCATCGACCTCGGCGATGACATCGACGGCGCAAAACGAGGTGTGACGGCGTTTGTTCGAATCGAAGGGGCTGATGCGCACAAGGCGGTGCACGCCGCGCTCGGCCTTGGCATAGCCGTAGGCGTTTTCGCCCTTGAGCACCAAGGTGGCCTTGGTGATGCCGGCCTGGTCGCCGGCCTGCACGTCCTGCACTTCGACCTCGAAGTTGCGGCGTTCCGCCCAGCGCGAATACATGCGGAAAAGCATGTCGGCCCAGTCGTTGGACTCGGTGCCGCCCGCGCCGGCCTGGATGCTGAGGATGGCGTTGTTGTGGTCGAAGCGGCCGCTCAGGAACGAGGAGATCTCGAGCTGGTCGAGCTCGGCGACGAGGGCCGCCACCGTGGCGTTGAGTTCCTTCGCGTAGGACTCGCGTTCGGCGTCCGAGGCGGCCTCGATCAACTCGACCATGACCTCGGCGTCGGCGAGTTTCTTTTGAAACGCGGCGAGAGGGTGGATGGCGCGCTTCAGGCCGTTGAGCTTGGCGATGTGCTTCTGCGCGCGCTCGTTGTTGTCCCAAAAACCCGGCGCGGCCATGCCGGCTTCCATGGCCTCAATTTCACGCTGCTTTTGTTCAGCGTCAAAGAAACCTCCATAGATGGCCGGCGCGCTTCTTGATGTTTTCGATGTGGGAAAATGTCTCGGGAGAAATCATGTCTGGAAAAGGCTGAAAACTGAAGGCTGAAGGCTGAACACTGCAAGACTGAAGGACTAAATTTAATTAGCACATTTTCAGCCTTCAGTTTTCAGACCTTCAGTTTTTGGCCCGCCCGGCGGGCCTTCCAATCCCAATACCACGCGATCCAGATACAGATCTCATAAAGCAGGTAAAGCGGCACGGCCATGCAGATTTGGGTGATGACCTCGGGGGTGGTCAGCACCGCGCCGAGGATGAGGCACAGGACGATGACATGGCGGCGGTAGTGCGCGAGCTGCCGGTGGGTGACCACGCCGAGCTTGACCAGCAGCAACACGAGGATCGGAAACTGGAAGCCCAGCCCCATGCCGAAAAGAAACTTGCAGACAAAGCTGATGTACTCATCGGCCCGCCAGAAAGTGGCGTCGAAGCCGAGCAGTTCGGAATACTTGGTCGAGGCGCGCAGCGCGACGGGCAGGAGGACAAAATACGTCGAGAGCACGCCGAGGAGAAAAAGAAACGTGCCCCACCCCATCCACATATAAAGCATGCGCCGCTCGTTCAGCTTGAGCGCGGGCAGGAGGAACTGGCCGACGAAAAAAATCCAAAGCGGCGCGGACAGCACCAGGGCTCCGTACAGCGCGACGTGGAAAGCCACCATGAAGGCCTCCGCCGGGCTGAGATTGTGCAACTGCACGCCCAGGCTGCCTTCGTCTTTGACGCCGGGCAAGGCCTTCAGCGTAACGACCTGCTCTTCGCCGATCCTGGCCGTATTGACCTGAAAAACGACATGTGGCGCCGCGCCCGGCGGCAGGGCGTCGAACTGGTCGTGGGAAACCACGTAAGGCCCGAGTTTCGTCGCCCCGAGCTGCAACGTCACCGTCGGCTGCGGCCGGTCGAAAATATTCATGCGCCGCAGCGGGTATTCGAGGATGCCGACCAGCGTGCTGTCGAGCAGCAGACAGACGACGAGCGCCAGGCCGATGGCGATGGCCGAGCGGATGAGCACCTTGCGCAAATCGTCGAGGTGATCCCAGAAAGATTTTTTGCCACCCAAGTCCTCCTCGGGTTCGAGTTCGATGATGTCTTCGCTCATGGCACAATTTGGCACCGAGAATTACAGCGCCGCCAACGACGATGGAATTTCACTGAAAAAAGCCAAGGCTTGTCTGGGCGTCTCTGCAAAGCCGCTGTCATTTTGTACGCAGCGTGCCGGCGGCCTTCTCGGCCAGGAAACTGGCGTAGGTCTTTTCAATGCCCTCGCAAAGGCCCATGCGCGCCCGCCAGCCGAGCGCGGCGAGCTTCGAGCCGTCCATAAGCTTGCGCAGCGTGCCATCGGGCTTGGAGGTATCCCAAACAATTTTGCCCTTGAATCCCGTCACCGCGGCGACGGTTTCGGTGAGTTCCTTGATGGTCACATCGGAGCCCGTGCCGACGTTGATCCAGTCGGGCGGATTCTCGACCCCAAAAAGAAACGCACAGGCGTCGGCGAGATCGTCCACATGCAGGAATTCGCGGCGGGCGGCGCCGGTTCCCCAGGCCGCAACTTCGGCGCGCCCGGCTTCCTTCGCCTCATGGAATTTGCGGATGAGCGCGGGCAGCACATGGGAATTCTGCAGGTGATAGTTGTCGCCCGGGCCGTAGAGATTGGTCGGCATCGCGGAATGGAAAAGCACGCCGTATTGCTTGCGGTAATACTGGCAAAGCTTGAGGCCGGCGATCTTCGCGATGGCATAGGCTTCGTTGGTGGGCTCGAGGGCGCTGGAGAGCAGGCAGTCCTCGGGCATCGGCTGCGGCGCGGCCTTCGGGTAGATACATGAGCTGCCGAGAAAGAGCAGGTGCTTCACGCCCGCCCGCCAGGCACTGTGGATGTTGTTGGTGGCGACGATGAGGTTGGAATAGATGAACTCCGCCGGGTAGGTGTTATTGGCGTGGATACCGCCGACTTTGGCGGCGGCGATGATGGCGGCGTCGGGCTTTTCAGCCGCATAGAACGCCTCGACCGCGGCCTGCGAGGTGAGGTCGAGCTCCGAGCGCGTGCGCAAGATGAGCGAAATGCCCGGCTCGCGTTGAAAACGCCGCACGAGCGCACTGCCGACCATGCCGTTGTGACCTGCGATAAAGAGTTTCATGAAAAATTGAGAAAAGGGGAAAGCGGGAAAGCGAAAAACGCAATCAACCGGTGTTTTTCAATTTTCCACGTCTCCCAATTTTCCGTCATGGTTTCGGCAGCTTCGCAATCTGCGCTTCGCGTTTCGCCAGGTCGAGGTCGGCTTCGACCATGATTTTCACGAGCTCCTTGAAGAGCACCTTCGGTTTCCAGCCGAGTTGCTTCGCCGCCTTGGCCGGGTCGCCGATGAGCAGGTCGACCTCGGCGGGACGCTCGTAGCGTGCGTCGTACTTGACGTATTTCTCCCAGTCGAGGCCGAGCAGGCCGAACGCCTCCTGGCAGAATTCCTTCACGCTGTGCGTCTCGTTGGTCGCGACCACATAGTCGTCGGCTTTGTCCTGCTGGAGCATGAGCCACATCATCTCGACGTATTCCTTGGCGTAGCCCCAGTCGCGCTGCGCATCCACGTTGCCGAGGTAGAGCGAGTCTTGCAGGCCCAGCTTGATGCGCGTGGCGGCGCGGGTGATTTTTCGGGTGACAAACGTCTCGCCGCGGCGGGGCGACTCGTGGTTGAAAAGAATGCCGTTGCTGGCATGGAGATTGTAACTTTCGCGGTAATTTACCGTGAGCCAGTAGGCGTAGGCTTTCGCGCAACCATACGGCGAGCGCGGCCAAAATGGCGTCGTCTCCGTCTGCGGCACTTGCTGGACCTTGCCGAACATTTCGGAAGACGAGGCCTGGTAGTAGCGGACTTTTTTCACCAGCCCGGCCTCGCGGATCGCCTCGAGGATGCGCAGCGCGCCGAGGCCGTCCACGTCG
>Ga0210392_10000656_pt1 | contig 20292 bp, 14 predicted proteins | sample IncBWC30OmetaG_FD_161057 | JGI IMG/M metagenome (GOLD analysis project Ga0210392, IMG submission 161057) | Forest soil microbial communities from Barre Woods Harvard Forest LTER site, Petersham, Massachusetts, United States - Inc-BW-C-30-O ...
TGCCTGGTGCTCCATCACACTCTCCGTTGGCTCCCGCCGAGGTCGCGACGAAATGTCGCTCTTGACGCGTTCGCCACAGCACGGCCGAGCTGAAAGAGGTCACAATCGTGGGTAGGGGCGATGCACAGGAAGCCCGAACCGAAATCACCCGGACGATCGACACTCGGGCAAGGAGCAAGCCTCACCTGAAACGCTGGCACAGCGTCTGCAATAGAGACGCGTATGGCTAAGTCAAGCAAGAGCAAGATCCGCTATGCGGTCGTGGGCCTGGGTAATATCGCGCAGGTCGCGGTGCTGCCTGCGTTCGAGCACGCCAGCGAAAACTCCGAGCTCGTCGGGCTGCTCTCCTCCGACCCGAAAAAGTTGAGCGTCCTTTCCGAACGCTATTCTGTAAAAATCACGGGCTCTTACGAGGATTTGGATCCGATCCTGGCTTCGGGCGAGGTCGACGCTATCTACGTCGCGACGCCCAATAGCAAGCACCGCATTGCGGTCGAGAGCGCGGCGCGCGCCGGGGTGCATGTGCTCTGTGAGAAACCCCTCGCTCGGACCACCGAGGATTGCCGCCGCATGCTGTGGACTGCGGCGGACGCCAAAATCAAGCTGATGACCGCCTACCGCTTGCACTTCGAGCAAGCCAACCTGCGCGCAATCCAGCGGCTGATGGAAGGCGAGATCGGCGAGCCGCGCATCTTCAGCTCCGTGTTTAGTCAACAGGTGCGCGAGGGCGACATCCGCACGCAAGCAGAGCTCGGCGGCGGCGCGCTGTTCGACATGGGCATCTATTGCGTCAATGCGGCGCGCTATTTGTTCCAAGCCGAGCCGATCGAAGTATCCGCGTTTCGGGCTCAAGGAACCGACCCACGCTTCACCGAGACCGACGAGATGACCACGGCACTATTGCGCTTCCCCGGGGACCGCTTCGCGCAGTTCACGGCGAGCCAAGGCGCGGCAGACGTCTCCGAGTTCCGTGTCATCGGTACCAAGGGTGATTTGCGGCTCGATGGCGCGTTCGGCTACCACGGCAAGAGCCACGAATTCTTGACCATCGACGGCAAGACCGAGGAGACGACCACCGCGGCGCACGACCAATTCGCCGCCGAGCTCGTGCATTTCTCGCAGTGCATCCTGGAAGACCGCGAGCCCGAACCCTCGGGCGAAGAAGGCTTGGCCGACGTGCAAATCCTGGAAGCCATCGTGCAGGCCGCGAACCTCGGTCGCAAGGTGGCACTCACGCCTGTCGAGCGCGATCAGCGGCCGAACCAGCGCTTGGAGATGCGGAAACCCGCCACTCCGAAGGTCGAAACAGTGAACGCGCCCTCGCCGAGTAAATAAATACTAGATGCACCGCGTGGTAGCCGGCACGGCCCTCGTCAGGCAACCGTGATCTCGCTTGCGAGATACACATCTTGAATTGCGTGCAGCAGCTTTGCGCCTTCGGCGATCGGTCGCTGAAAGGCTTTGCGGCCGCTAATTACACCCATGCCGCCGGCTCGCTTGTTGACCACTGCGGTGACGGTTGCTTCTTGAAAGTCATTGTTGCCGGAGGCGCCACCCGAATTGATCAGGCCCGCGCGGCCCATGTAGCAATTGGCGACCTGATACCGCGTGAGGTCGATAGGATGATCGCTGGTCAGCTCGGTGTAAATGCGCTCGTCGAGCTTTCCGTAGGACGAGCCACCGCTATTGAGCGCCTTGAAGCCGCCGTTATTCTCCGGCGCCTTCTGCTTGATGATGTCCGCCTGCAGCGTCACCCCCAGATGATTCGCCTGCCCCGTCAGGTCGGCGGAAAGGTGGTAGTCCGTGCTGCCAATTTTGAACGCCGAATTGCGCAGGTAACACCAAAGCACGGTCGCCATGCCGAGCTCGTGGGCCTTTTCGAACATCTTGCCGATCTCGACGATCTCCCGAGATGCATCGGCTGAGCCGAAGTAGACGGTCGCACCGACTGCGGCGGCGCCCATGTTCCAGGCCTGCTTCATGGTGCCCCACATGATCTCCTCGGCCTTGTTCGGGTAGGTGAGCAGCTCATTGTGGTTGAATTTGACGATGAACGGGATGCGGTGTGCGTATTTCCGCGCGACGGAACCGAGCACGCCGAACGTGCTGGCCACCGCATTGCACCCGCCCTCGATCGCCAACTTCACGATATTTTCCGGATCGAAATAGTCCGGATTTTTTGCGAACGAGGCGCCCGCCGAGTGCTCTATTCCCTGATCGACCGGCAAGATGCTCAAGTAGCCGGTTCCCGCCAGGCGCCCGTGGTCGAACAGCGACTGCAAGTTCCTCAGCACTTGCGGGTTGCGATCCGAGTGCGCCCAAATGTCGCTCACGAAGCTGGGCGACGGCAAGTGCAAGCGCTCCTTCCCGATGGTCTTGCACTGGTGCTCGAACAGATACGCGGCCTTGTCGCCCAGCAGGCTCTGAATTGCATTGAACTCGCTCATCGAAAATCTCCAACTAGGGGCCTCAGCCTCAGTGTGAGTCAGAAAGCCGCGCGAAGCGAATCGGCCTGACGCCGTCGGCAACATATTGCTCCACGCCCATGCCGACGCCGCGCTCGATGGAATATATGTCGCGCTGCTGCCACGAGCGGAGACTTGGCGCGACCGGGATGCCGGACAACGTATCTTATCACGCCGCTCGCCGCTCCTCATGCTGCAATCTGCACGCTAATCCGCGCAGAAATCGCGCGATACGTCGAACGAATCGCCCCCGCGCAGCCCTCGCTGGATGACGATACGTCACTCCGGCAAAAGCGAAGGAGGCCTGATTCCGAAAGGAGCCGGGCCTCCTTCCTTTCTGAGAGGCGCGTCACGCCCGCGGCAACTCCAGCCCCAAACGAGAAACGTTACGAGGTCGTCGACTACGCCAGGCTCGCGAGCCATTCCGCAGTGCTCGTGACCCGGGCTTGTCGCGGGAACACTTTGCCGGTTAGCATGGAGTGCACCTCGGGGTCGGTGTCTGCGCAGAGGTCGGCGAGCACCGTCAGCTGGTAGTCCTTGTCGGCGGCCTCACGCACGGTAGAGAGCACGACTCCGCTCGTCGCGATGCCGCACAGCACGAGGTGGCGGATTTCTCCGGCGCGGAGCACGACCTCGAGGTCGCTGCCCGTGAACGCGCTCACGCGGCGCTTGGTCACCACTACATCGCTACCCTCCGGCGCGATCGCCGGTCGCGGGTCGATGACGAAAGCCGGGGGCTGCCCTTTGAGGCCGCTGAAGGACTGGTTCTGCGCGCTCACCTCTGGCATGCCGGGGCGGAAGCCGACAACGACGTGAATCACCGGGACGGCGTGGCTGCGCGCCGCGCGCACGGCTTCGGTGGCGCGCGCCAGGAAGGCCGCGGGGTCCGGCACGCGATCGAGAATTCCCGGCTGGATATCCAGCACGAGGAGCGCTGAACGGTCGCTTACGTCGAGCATGAACCGAGCGTAAAGTATACAAGTGACTTGCGCAAGTCACTTGTATAAATCATGCTCTCATTGCTCCCATGCGCGCGAAAGTTGCTCCACTCCCTACCGCCGACTCTCTGGCGGTGAGGCTGGCCGTGGCGATCAAACGCATGCGCGGGCGCCTGCGTGAGGCGGCCTGGGCCGGCGAAGTCGAGCTGCCGGTCGCGCAGGTGGCCGTGATCAAGCGGCTCCGCAACGACGGGCCTACTACCGCGTCCGCCCTAGCCGCCGCCGAGCACGTCACCCACCAGGCCATCACGCAGACGCTTGCGGCGCTCAAGCGCGCCGGGCTCGTTCGCTCGGCAGCGGACCCGAGCGACGGGCGCAAGAGCGTCATCAGCGTCACGCCCGCGGGCAACCGTCTGTTCGAGTCCGCGATCGTGTCCCGTGACGCCTGGCTGGCACGGGCCATCGGGCACGTCGTTTCCCCGCGCGAACGTGCGGCACTCGAGAAGTCGATCGAGCTCCTGGAGCGCCTCGCCGATGCAGAGCGTCAGGAGTCCTAGTCGGTCACCACCATGTCTACTTCGACGCCAGTCTCGTCTGCTTCGTCCGCCGCCGCCGTTCGCCCTCGCCCGCGGAGCGCGCTCGGCAAGACCTTCCAGTCCTTATCGACCTACAATTTCCGGCTGTTCTTCATCGGCCAGCTGATCTCGAATACGGGCAACCAGCTCACGAATGTCGCGCTCATCCTGTTCGTGCTGAAGCTCGGTCACAGCGGGCTTGCCGTCGGGGCCCTTGCTGCGTGCCAGTTCGGGCCGTTGGTCGCGCTCTCGGCATGGGCCGGCGCCTTCGCGGATCGCTCGGACAAGCGTCGCATGTTGCTCGTGACGCAGGGCCTCGAGATGGCTCAGTCCGTCACGCTCGCCGTGCTCGCGTTCCTGCCCCATCCGTCGCTCGCCCTTTTGTACGCGCTCGCCATTCTGGGCGGTGTGCTCTTGGCCTTCGACAACCCGCTGAGGCGCTCGTTCGTGCCCGAGATGGTATCGAAGGACGACCTACCGAACGCGGTCGTGCTCTACAGCACGATCGTCGCGTTGTCGCAGGTTTCGGGTCCGGCGCTGGCGGGCGCCCTGATCGCGACCGTCGGCTTCGGCTGGTGCTTCGCTCTCGATGCGGTCACGTACCTCGCCGTCATCACGTGCCTCGTCATGATGCGCGAGCGCGAGCTCTACCGGCAGCCGCCGCGAGCGCGCACCGGCCGCGAGGTGCGGGAGGGGCTGCGCTACGTGGTGTCGGTGCCGCGCCTCTGGATCAGCTTCGCGATGTTCGCGCTCATCGGGGTCTTCACGTTCAACTTGCGCGTCGCGCTGCCACTGCTCGTGACCGGCCCGCTCCACGGCGGCGATGTCGCGTTCACCGCGCTCTACGCTACGTTGAGTTGCGGAGCCGTGATTGGCACGCTCGTCGTGGCGCACCGGCGGCTCGTGGAGCTCAGGCACGCGGTCACGGGCGCTTTCGCGCTCGGTTGCGCCATGCTGCTCTTGTCGTTCATGCCGTCGGTGCCCGCGGCCGTGCCCGTAGCGTTTTTCCTGGGCGCGGCGAGCATGGTGTACATGACCGCGTCCACCACGATTGCGCAGGTTGGCACGCGGAGTGATATGCACGGCCGCGTGCTCGCGCTCCAAACCGCGCTGATTGGCGGAGCCGCGCTCGTGGGTGGGCCCATCGTCGGGCACCTCGCCGATCTCGCAGGCGGGCGCGCGCCGATTGCGATCGGAGGCGTCGTGTGTCTCGCGGCGGCCGGCCTCGGAGAGCTCGGGCGACGGCGCTTTTCGCGGGCTGACTCCGCGGCGTCGTGACGCGGATTTCGAAAGCAGCTTGCGTCGAACTGTGCGACGCAGGCACGTTGTGGCCTGCCCTCAATTTGCCAGGCACATCGCGTCGATGCACGCGTCGCCCGCGGGGCACGCGCTCGTCACGGTGCATTGCGGAGCGGCTTCACCCGGCGTGACACAGAAGCCCTCGTCGCAGACGATGGCCGCCCTGCACGAGCAGCAATCGGAGCTGGTCGCGCATTTACTGCGACACACCGCGTTCACGCACTCTTGGTCGCCCGCGCAGTCCGAATTTGCGGAGCAGCCGGGCGTCGGACCGTGATTGGCCTGACACGTGCCGTTCGTACAGCTGTCGTGGGTCGCGCACTGCGCGTTCGATGTGCATGGCGGCAGACAAATCCCATTCACGCAAACTGAGCCCGCTTTCGAACAGTCACTGTTGTAAACGCACTGACCACCTGAGACCGGATTCGGCTGGCAGAAACCCGCGGCGCACTGATCGCCGGTGCCGCAATCGGCGTTGCTCGTGCACGCGGGTTCGCACGAGCCATCGAAGCAGCGACCGGTCGTACCGCAATCGCTGTTGTAGTGACATTGCGGCGGAACCGTCGGTGTCGGCTGGCACAGGCCAGACGTGCAGCAGTCTCCGGCAGCGCAATCCGTGTTGCTCGCGCACGCGGTCGGCGGCGGTGTGCTCGCGGAGCCGCCCGCGTGGCCGCCGGAGCCGGCGTTGCCCATGCTCGTAGAACCACCGGTGCTGCTCGCGGAGCCACCGCCGCTGCTGGCTGAGCTGCCCGCTGTGCTGGCTGAGCTGCCGCCACTGCTCGCTCCAGCCGTGCCAGTGGGCGAGCTGCCGCCGCTACTCGTTCCAGCCGTGCCGGTGGACGAGCTGCCGCCGCTGCTCGTCTCATTCGCGCCAGCGGCGCCCGCGCTTCCCGCGCTTTCGGTCGAGCAGGTTCCAGCTTTGCCAGTGCCCGCGTCGCCGTGATCGTTGTCGCGCACGCATTCTCCTTCTCTTGAACAGAAGGTGTGAAACGGGCAATCGCGATCCGAAGAGCAGAAGGCGTACTCCGGCCCTTCGAAGTACCGCCGCCGCACCCGTTCATCTGCACAAGCCGAAAGCGAAAGACACGACACCACCCCGAGCAAAAGAGCCGAAAAGCGCTGCATGAATACTCCCTTGGTATCGATAACGCGCGAACAACCGATGTTGGCTCGCCGAGTATAACTCGCGAACATCGATCGACAACCAACTTTGATCGATCGACACAATCGCATTCACGCTCGAGCGTTGCACCATCTGCGCGCAGGTCGTGACGCGCGTCGTGTCACACTAACGCGCGCAGCACGGCGCGCACGCGCGCTGAACGCGTTCGTCACGCAGCACCGCTTCACGAATTGCGCACTTGCGTGCCGCGCACGAGTATCATGCTCGTGCGAATTGGTCGGTAGTCCGTCGCCTGCATTGTTACCGCGCCACCAATCGCCAGTAGCGCGTGACCGGATGCGCGCTTGCGCGGTCGCATAGCGCACGTAGCAAATGGCAACGGCACGAAGCTCGCGCGGACGCGCGTGCACACGGCCGTGCGGCGACATCTCCCACGTGGCATGTCGAGAAAATCCCCAGGCGTGCGTTCCGGAGTAATCCGCGGGGTGCGGCGAATCTGCATGACGCGTGCAACGCTGTAAGAACGATCGCGAGGCTTCTATCGAGAACTCGGAAGTAACGGCTTACGCTCCGAGAACGTCCTTACCTTTACGCGTGCCGCAACGAGTCATGGCCGGGGATTCGCGGACGGATCCGCCTCACGGGGGGCTCGACTGGGCGTCGGGTCGACTCGCGCAGCCGGCAAGTCCATACTTTCGCCTGATGCCGGAGAGATTGGTTACCGCACTCGCGCTGCTGGGCGCATTGGTTGTCGATGCCGGTCTGGCGGGCTGCGCGGCGCGCCCTGGCACGATACCTATGGCTGGCCACCGCAACAGCTCGACCGTGTGTGTGTTTGGCTTACGTGGTGTGCGCATTGCGCTGGAGGACGAGGCTCCGCATGCCATCAATGTACGGTTGACCATGTGCTCGGACCTGCCGACGCTGCGTCAGCGCACGCGCGATTTCTTGGCCAAAGAGGGCGTCGCCGAAGGCGCGGCTGATTCAGAGCACGGCGTGCACGAGATCCGACTCGGGCACGAGCGCGCTGCGGCGAGCGTCGAAGACATTCGAGGCGGCGTGCGCATTCGTGTGGTACCGAACGCCGCCAGCAACATCGATTCGGTTCGCGACGAGATCGAAGCGCGGATTGAGCGGATTTCGACGGACAATCGTTGTGACTGAGGGCCAATCCTAGAACGGTTTTAGGATTGGGCTCTTCGCTTGCAGCTCAGAACATCACGCCATCTTCGACGTAGATGCCAAGTGGCAGGCTCGGGTTCTCGGAGGCCGCGTCGGGAGAGTACGCGACTTCCAGGCGAAACACCGCAGCCTGACCCCACTGCAAATATGCCCCCGCGCCCGCCCCCCACTTCAAGCCCAAACCCGAGCCGTCGACGCGCGCGTGGAAGGTGTAGTCGCTCCAGAGCCGACCCGCGTCGAGGAGCAGGTTCCCTCCCATGTGGAACTGTTGACCGGCCAGGTGAAAGTGGATGAACAAGGAGCGGAGCTCGGCGTTGCTGAAGACCTTGATCAAGCCCGAGTAACGCCCGTCGGGAACTCCTCGCACGGACGACGAGCCCCCGACCATCTCATCCGTCAGGAAAACGCCGCCAGTATACAAATCATAGACCGGCACATCGCCGAACTCGAGATCGGCGACGCCGCGAAGCGCGAGTGTCGTCAGGCCACCGAGAGGGACGTAAGTAGTGATGCGTGCCCCGGCTCCGCCGTAGCCCACTCCGCCCGAAACAGGCACGCCGAACGTGCCGCGCAGCCCGACGTGATGATAGCTCCCGCGAATTGGAAATATCTCGTTGTCACGGGTGTCGTACACGAAGCCGGCGGCCGCTGTGAACAGACTCATCGGGCGTACTCCTCGTACGGCGCCAGAGGCAGCGTCATGTTCGAGTTGACTGCCCGAGTAGACATGCGGGTCTTCGTAGCGGTACGTCGTCGCGATCATCAAGTCGACCGGGCCGCGTACCGCGACGCGCGTCAGTTCCCGTAAGCGGGCTTGACGATCATCGAACTCGTAATAGCGTAGCGATGCGCCGGCCGGGAGCCGTGGGCTGCTAGCGTTGCCGATACCAAAATAGAGTTGGTTGACGGTGCGGTAGTATAATAGCTGCGGATTGAGGCGAATACGCCCGCCGTCCAACCCCGGGACGTCGACGTTCCACTGGTAGCTCTGCTGAGTGATCTCCGAGCCAGAAGGGCTGCTCTTCAGGCTGAGCGCGAGCACCAGATCCGCGTTCCATTGGTAGGGCACGATGCCGTTCGCGAAGTGGCTCAGCGTCCCGACGACGCCGAATTCGAAACCGATATCGCTGTCACCCCCGATCAGCGGAAACCCGGCGGGCTCGTAATGGGGAGTGTCGTAGTCGAGCTCCTGTTCGGCAACGGTGGGCTTGGCGCTCACGCGTGGAGTCGCGAGCGCGGGAGCGGCGCGGTTGGATTCGGGACCGGCCGCCTTCGTGGCGCTCTCGACGGAGGTCGAAGCACCCGCGAAGTTTGTTGGCGCGCCTTCCGCCGCCCCCGCAACGCGCACGCCGGAGCACAGAAGAAGAGTAGTCGCACTCGCGATCCACGGTACCTTCGCCTGAATGATCACCGACGCCGTTTGCGGGAGTAACCTGCCGCTGCTCCCGAAGCAACGGTAACCTGTGCTGTGGCGGAAAGGTCTGCGTGCGGTTCACTTTTTCGTGAGGTTGCAAGCCTCTCATAGAAGGGGCATGGCGAGCGAACGCGCGCGCCGCTAGCCTTGCGCCGTGGGCCGCACGATCAGCTCGTTCACGTTCCACCTCGGGGGCTGCTCGATCGAGAATGCAATTGCGCGCGCATCAGTGTGCTCAGCCGTGTTTGGGCGGTCCGAACCAGGTGATTAGGGCGTCACGAAGGCCCTGGTCCGTGCCGCCTCCCGCCCACGCGACGTGTCCGTCGGGCCGAATCAACACGGCAGTGGGAGCAGCGACCGCGCCAAGCACCGGGAGCTCCCACACGTCAGCGTATCGAGCGTCGATCCGTTGAACCCGATCCGCCCATGGAGCGATGTCGAGGGCGCCGGGCTCGCCGAGATTGAGCAGTACCGGTCGGGCGTCGTGGAGCAGGGTGAACACCCGCCGCGGGCCGCTTTCGGTGACCAGGTCGAGATCGGGCATGCGGCGCCCGAGCAGCGGGTGTCCCGTGCCGAAGTCGTAGTGAATGTCGAGCCCTGACATCATCCCGGCGTATCGCTTGCGAGGCTCGTCCATCGAAAGCAGCTCGGCGATGGTCTCGCGCGCGGCGTTCGTCCGTTCGTCGCCGCGGCTGAGCGCCGTTTGCGCTAGGGTGCCCTTGAGCACGCGCGCACCGATCGGGTGTCGCTCGGCCTGGTAGGTATCGAGCAGGGTGTCCGGCGATGTGCCGCTGACCACTTGGGCCAGCTTCCAGCCCAAGTTCACGGCGTCCTGAACACCGATGTTGAGGCCTTGTCCGCCTACTGGGGAATGCACGTGCGCCGCGTCGCCAGCCAAGAGCACCCGTCTCTCTCGGTACGACGCCGCCTGCCGAGCCATATCGGTGAACCTCGAGAGCCAGGTGACGTTGTGAACACCGAAGTCGGTCCCGTAGACGGCGACGAGCGCGTCGCGAAGGTCGTCCATCGTCGGCGTCGGCTGATCACCTTGCCTGACGTGCGGCTCGTTCAACACCACCCCCACTCGCTTCCCGTCCTCCAGCTTGCCCAGGGCATTGACGCCCCGTTCGTTACGGCGGATCCCCCACGCCGGCTCTTCGGTCATCGCGACCTCGGCAATCAAGTAGCTGATGGACGAGTCCCAACCCGGAAAGTCGATCCCGGCTTGCTTGCGGATCAGACTGCGACCGCCGTCGCAGCCGACCAGATATTGCGCCCGGAGCGAACCGCCGCCTGCCAGCTCCACGTCGACGCCGGTGTCGTCCTGAGCAAAGCCTGTCACCTCACGTTCGCGATAGATCGGTATCGAAAGCTCGCCCACCCAGGCCGCGAGGATGCGCTCGAAATGCTTCTGCCGCAGCGCGAGCCCATAGTTGTGGCGAGTCGGGAAATCACTGATATCCAGCCGGATCATCGCGAAGCCCGCGACCTGCGCGACCTGCCCTTGCGAGAGGAAGCGCTCCGCGATGCCACGCTGATCGAGCACCTCGATCGTGCGTGAATGCAGACCGCCCGCGCGTGAGCCTTCGAGATCCTGGTTGGCGCGCCGCTCGACGATGGCGACGTCGACGCGCGAGAGCGCGAGCTCGGCCGCCAACATCATTCCCGTCGGACCTCCTCCAGCGATCACCACCGCGTGCTTTGTCATGGTTGTCATGTTGATGACTGTGCGGCATGACCCGGGGCTTGCCACAAGCCCCCGTATTTGGCATAAGTTGGAAGTAGAGAGGGACGGGAGTCCCTGAACGGGCTGCGCTCGATCTCCTAAACGCGCTTTCGGCAGGTTGACGCACCGCCAGCCGCCGATACACTAGGCAGAGCGGTAGACATGACTTACCAGCAGCTGCATTTGGGGTCGCTCTCTGTGTTTGCTTGCCTTCTGCTTTCGGCCTCCGCTTCGTTCGCACAAGCGAGCGGGAGCGCAACGGACGAGCGGAATCCCACACCAATCCGCGATCCAGGCGTTCTGCCCTCGCTTGATGGCTGGAGCCTGTCACTGCCGATTCGCTTGTCACTGTCGGGCAACCTCGTCCCGTTGGCCCACGAGTTTCCGCAGTGCGAAACGCTCGAAGATGACGTCGGCAATTCGGTGGCGCACATTCCGGTGCACGGCTACCTCGAGTGGCGGCCAATGCCGAGGCTCACGTTGAGCGCCTTCAGTCAGCTGGGCTGTCCGATCGACGCCGGGCTAGGCGCGCTCATGCTTTATTCGGTTCCCCTTCAGGGCTCCACGTCGCTCGTGTTCGCGACCGGGATGTACGGAGTGCCAGCCCAGTTTGACCTGTTCGGTGGGCTGCGCTCATCGCTCCGGACGGGCTTGCGCGGCGCTGCTTCACCGATCGCAAGCGATGCCCGAGTCGATCTGACGTGGCAAGGCAAGGACGGCAGCCCCTACAGCATCGGCGCTGAGAGCGTGGGCTCCGCCAGCAAGCGGCTCACGTTTTCGAGCGGGTTTTGAACGCCGCGGCGTCGGCCTTCGATGGCAGAGCGCCTCATCGCGGCGGCGGTGCTCGGTTTGGTCGTCACCGTCGCGGTTTTTGAGCAAGCCAGTGTCGCGACATAGGGAACACCGACGACACTTTCGCCTCAGCTGCTCGGATCAACGTTTCGGCAAGCACGTTATTTTTTGCTTTTGGACCGCAAACACTCTTGGCTCGTGGGTGGGCACGGAATTCGCTAGTGCACGACGCCAAACAAGGAGCACACGAGCATGAAGCCAAAAAACAAAATCTGCCTTTGGTTCGACAAGGAAGCGGCCGAGGCGGCGCACTTCTACGCCGCGACCTTCCCAGATAGTGAAGTGAGCGCCGTTTACAAGGCGCCGGGTGACTTCCCGGGCGGCAAGGAGGGCGATGTACTCACGGTGGAGTTCACTGTTCTAGGGATCCCCTGTCTCGGGCTCAACGGCGGCCCGGCGTTCAAGCACAGCGAGGCCTTTTCCTTCCAAATCACGACGGACAATCAAGAAGAGACAGACCGCTACTGGAACGCGATCGTGAGCAATGGTGGTGCGGAAAGCCAGTGCGGTTGGTGCAGGGACCGCTGGGGCCTCTCTTGGCAGATCACCCCGCGCACGCTAACAGACGCGCTTGCTGCTGGTGGCAGTGAGGCAAAGCGTGCCTTCGAGGCGATGATGCCGATGAAGAAGATCGACGTCGCCACCATCGACGCAGCACGACGCGGCTGACGCGACCGCAAAAACGGGAGTCAGCGAGAGCTGGCTCCGCGTTTTCCGTTTGTGCTCACGACGTAGACGAGGCCTAGGGCGCGCGGCGCCGTCCCTGCGGCGATGAACATCTTGTGGGGTCATGCGGTGATGCTGAAGGCGTCAAGGCCTTCGGCGGCGAGAGGCGTGCATACGGGCCGGAGCTCGGTGCGTCCGCGGGCCCGCCTTTGGCTTTGTCCTGGGCCCCGTTTTCGCCTTGCTCGGCCTCGTCGCCAAAGCGCCGGACAGGAGTAAATCGATCAGTTGTGTGACGAATGGCGCTCTCAGGCTGCCGGTTTGCAGGATCGTCTGCGTGCAGGCGGCCCGCAGGACCTCGAAGAGCAGGGAGACGTCCACGTTCGCGCGCAGCTCGCCGCGTTTGCTCGCGCGTTGCAAGATGAGGAGCGGATTTGAGTCGTGACGCTTGCGCACGGACTCGGCGATGCGACCGAGCTCGGAATGAGGGCTTTCCGCAGCGAGCATGCGCATCGTGACGCGGCCCTCCGGTGAGCGCGCCCGGACGAAGATTCGGCGCGCCACGGTCAGCAAATCCTCGCGCACCGAGCCGGTGTCGGGGATCGGCGAGCTCTCATGGCTTTGAGCGATTGACAATAACGCGGCGCGTACCAGTCCTTCTTTGGTCGGCCAGCGACGGTAGATCGTCGTCTTGTTGACGCGGGCGCGGGCCGCGACATTTTCGACTTTGAGCGCAGCGTAGCCCGCGTCACCGAGCTCGAGCAGCGCCGCATTCAGCGCGCGACGAACGACCGGTTCGCCGCGAACGAGCGGCTTCTTGCGCGATGTTTTTCGTGCTTTTCCGGCCACGCAGAGCGGAACCCTAGCACGCTCGCCACGCGCGCTCCCCACCGGAGAACGTAAACGCAACATGCGAGGGCGCTAGAGGCGCTAGAGGCGCTAGAGGCGCTAGAGGTACCAGCAGCCGAGCTGTGGCGAGATGTCGCACTTTCACACTTCTTCACATCGCAACTAAAAGTTGCAATAAGGCCGGAGCCGGGTATCCTGCCGTTCGACATGCGCGCCCTGTGCTTGGTTACGAAACGCTGGCGTCACGCCGTGCTGCGCGCTGCGGCGCTCTCGGCATGTCTGTTCGCGCCGCGAGCAGCGAGCGCGCTGCAGCCGCTCGCCGTGTTCGTCGCGGGCGCCGCAAACAACCCGGCGAGTCGTGAGTCCCGCGCCACGCTCGAGCAGCGGGACGCCGAGCAGAGCACGGCCACGGGTCATCTGCTTCCGTCGCTCTCGGCGACGGGTACGTACACGCGCAACCAATATGAGGTCGCGCTGGAGCTGCCGGTGACCATGGGCGCTCCGGCACAGCGCCTCGTGGTGCAACCACTCAACCAATACGATGGGAACATCGCGCTCAGCGTGCCGATCATCGACATCGGCGCCTGGGAAAAGCGCTCCGCAGCGCGGGCTTCCTTCGAGGCGCAGCAGGAAAATCAGAAGCAAACCGCGTTCGACAACGAGCGCCAGGTGACGGTAGCCTACTTTCAGCTCGTGGCCAACGCCGCGCTGTTCGAGTCAGCCACGCGTAGCCTCGCCTTCGCGCAAGAGAACATGACCACGGTCACGAATCGCGAGCACAGCGGCACCGCCTCCGAGCTAGACGTGCAACGAGCCCTGGCAGACGTCGCGCGCGCCGAGCAAGACGTCGCGTCCGCCGCGCTCGGCGTGACGACGAACTCCCGTAACCTCTCGACCTTGAGCGGCGTCGAACCGGAGCCCTCCGCTTCGTTCCCGCAAGATGATTTACGCGAGGAAGCGCCGCTCGCCGCGTGGTTGCAGAGCTCGGCGAGCACGCCCACGGTGACGTCTGCCGTAGCCGCGCGCCGCGCAGCGGAAAAGAGCGCCAACGCAGCGCGCGCGGGGTGGCTGCCGACCGTGACAGGCTCCGCGACCGAACGCTTCACGAATGCCACGGCTTTCGCCGGGCATTCCGAGTATTACCTGCTGCAGCTGACGGCCACCGTGAAGCTGGATGCCACGCTGTCCCCCGGCGTGCGTGCCCAGAATGCGGCTGCCGCCGCGGCGATTGCGCGCGAAGACGGCGCCAAGCGCCGCGCGGACGACGCCATTTTTCAAGCCTGGAGCCAAATCGCGACGGACATCGTCAAGGCGCGCGCTGCGCGCGCGCAAGTCAGCGCGGCAACACTTGCGGAAGGCTTGGCACGCGATCGCTACTTGGCGGGCGTCGCCACCCAGCTGGACGTGCTGCAAGCGCAATCGGATCTGTTCAAGGCGGAGGTCGCGCGCATTCAAACCGATACGGATCTCGCGTACGCGCGCGCCTCGCTCCGCCTCTACGCTGGTCGCCATTTGGCGCAGGATGCCCAGAAATGACGCTGCCTCGAGCTGTGCTGGCTGGTTTTGGGGGCACGCTGCTGGCCGCGGCCTGCAATCACGCGCCCAAAGAGGCACCGAAACCCCCGGACCCCGCCATTCACGTCGAATCCGCCCTGGCGGAAGAGCGGCAAGTGCCGGAGCTCGTGACCATCACCGGCACGCTGGACGCAGATCAGCGCACTGATTTGGCGGCCAACGCCACCGGCCGCGTCAAGAAAACCCTCGTCGAGCGCGGTCAGCACGTCAAAGCCGGCGACATCATCGCCGAGCTCGACGCACGCACGGCGGTGCTGAGCGCCACTGAGGCCCAGGCCAACGCCGTCAGCGCGCGCGACCAGCTCACGTTGAACCGCGCCGACTGCGCGCGCTATACGGTGCTCCTCTCGCAGCACGCCATCACGCAGCAAGAATTCGACCGTGCCGCGACCCAGTGCCGCACGCAAGAATCCGCCGAGCAAGCCGCCAGCGCCCGCGCCGCCCAAGCCAGCAAGGTCGTCGGGGATTCCACGATTCGCGCTCCCTTTGCGGGTGTGGTCTCGGAGCGCTTCGTGAACGTCGGCGACTACGTCCGGGACGACTCGAAGGTCGCGACCGTGCTGGTCGACAATCCGCTCCGCCTACGGCTCACCGTGCCGGAAGCGAACATCTCGGCCGCGCACGCGGGCGTCGTCGTCACGTTCGACTCCGTAGCGCTGAACGGGCAGGTCTTCTCCGCGACCATTCGCTACGTAGGCCGTGAAATCCGGGAAAATAGCCGAGATTTGGTGGTGGAAGCCGTCGCCGACAACACGGCGGGGCTGCTCGTGCCCGGCATGTTCGTGACGGCGCATTTGCCGACGGGCACCCGCGCCGAGCCCGTCATCCCGCGCAAGGCCGTGGTCGATAGCGACAGCGCGCACAGCGTGCTCGTCGTCGTGGCCAATCACCTCGAGCAGCGCGTCGTGCAGACGGGTGCCGTGCTCGGAGATGACATCGCCATCCCGGACGGCCTCACCAAGGGCGAGCGCGTGGTCACGAACCCTCCAACCAAACCGTCGACGGCGTTCGCGTCGAGTAAGAGGCCTCGTGCAGTGGCTTGCTCGTCTTTGCGTACGTCAGCCAGTCCTCACTTGGGTGATGACCCTGGCCATCTTGGTCGTCGGCATCGTCGGGTACGGCTCGCTCGGGCTCGATCAATTCCCGAAGATCGATTTCCCGACGATCCTGATCACGACGCGCCTAGACGGTTCCGCGCCACAAGAAGTCGAGAGCGAGCTCACCGACAAGATCGAAGGCGTCGTCAACACAATCAGCGGCATCGACGAGCTGCGGTCGATTTCCAGCGAAGGCGTCTCGACGGTCATCGTCACCTTCACGCTCGATAAAGACGTGGATGTCGCCGCGCAAGAGGTGCGCGACCACATCAACAACGTGCTGCCGAATCTGCCGAAGAACATCGACCAGCCCGTCGTGTCCAAAGTCGATCCGGACGCCGCGCCGATCTTACTCGTCACCCTACGCGGCCCCGGCAGCACGATCCGTGATTTGACGGAAATGGCCGACAAAAAGGTACGTCGCCAGATCGAGAGCATCTCGGGCGTCGGCCAAGTCACGATCGTCGGCGGGCGCAAACGGCAGATCAACTTGTGGCTGGATCCGCCGCGTCTGCAAGCTTCGGGTCTGACCGCGGTCGACGTCGAGCGCGCGCTCGCCGCGCAAAATCTGACGGTCCCAGGTGGCACCATCGAGACGGGCCCGCGCCGCATTTCGCTGCGCGTCGAGGGCCGTGTGCCCGCGGTCGTGGACATCGGCCGCATCATCATCCGCGAAACGGGGGACCACCCGACCCGTGTGAGTGACGTGGCGCGCGTCGAAGACGGGTCGGAAGAAGATCTGAGCTGGGCGTCCGAGGACGGCGAGCAGAGCGTCGTGCTCTCGATCCGCAAACAATCCGGTGAAAACACGGTGGCCGTCGCGGACGCAGTGCGCAAGCGCTTGTCGGAGGTCGAGCGCACCTTGCCGCACGGCAGCCAGCTGCGCGTGGTACGGGACAACTCCGCGTCCATCCGCACCAGCGTGAACGCGGTGAAGGAGCACTTGGTGCTCGGCGCGCTGTTCGCCGCGCTCGTGGTGCTCGTGTTCCTCGGTAACGTGCGGAGCACGTTCATCGCGGCGCTCGCCATCCCGGTGTCCATCATCGGCACGTTCGCGCTGATGTGGGTGATGGGCTTCACGCTGAATCTGATCACGTTGCTTGCGCTTGCGTTGGCCGTCGGCATCGTGATCGACGACGCGATCGTCGTGCTCGAAAATATCGTGCGTTTCGTCGAAGAAAAGCGAAAAAAGCCGTTCGTCGCGGCCGTGCTGGCGACGCGCGACATCGGCCTCGCGGTGCTCGCGACCACGCTCTCCTTGATGGCCGTGTTCCTGCCGGTCGCGTTCATGAGCGGCATCATCGGTCGCTTTTTGAAGAGCTTCGGCCTCACCATGGCGTTCGCGATCGCGGTTTCGCTGTTCGTGAGCTTCTCGCTCACGCCGATGCTCGCCGCACGCCTGCTCGAGAATCCGAGCGAGGACAAGAAAAAGTCGCTGCTCGAGCGCGCCGTGAACCGCATGTACTCGCCGATCGAAGGCTTTTACATGTGGGTCTTGCACCGCGCCATGCGGCACCGCTGGGTGGTCGTGCTCGCGTGCTTGTGCTCGCTCGGGTCCTGCGCGTTCACCGTGCCGCGCGTGCCGAAGGGCTTCATTCCCACCAACGACACCGCCGAATTCGAGGTGAACGTACGCGCCCCGGAAGGCACGAGCCTGCTCTCCACGCGCTTGATCGCGGAGCGGATCGCGAAAGAAATCCGCACGGTGCCAGGCATTCTGCATTCACTGGTGACCATCGGCAACGACCAGCAGGGCAGCCAAAGCCTGGCGAACATCTACTTGCGCTTGGCCGATCCGAAGAACCGCGCGCAAACCCAGCTCGAGCTGATGGGCCGCGTCCGCCGTGACATCGTCTCGAAGCAAGACAAGAAATTGCGCATCGACGTGTCACTGTCGTCGCAGATCAGCGCAGGCGCTTCGAACGCTCCGGTGCAATACACGATCAACGGCCCCGACCTGAACAAGCTCAGTCATTACGCCGATGACGTGATGAAGCGCTTCAAAAAAGCCCCCGGCGCGGTGGACGTCGATTCCAACTTGATCGTCGGCAACCCCGAGGCGCATGTGAAGGTGAACCGCGAGCTCGCAGCGAACCTCGGCGTGAACGTGGTCGACATCGCCAATACGCTGCAAATCATGGTCGGTGGGCTCAAGATCTCGACCTTCCAGCAAGCCGGGGAAGATTACGACATCCGCGCGCGCGCCGAAGAATCCTACCGCGTGAACCTCGGCGCACTCGCAGCGATGTCCGTGCCCACGTCCAAGGGCGGCTCGGTGCCCTTGTCGTCCGTCGTCACTATCGAGCAGACGACCGGGCCATCTCAGATCAATCGCCTCGCGCGCCAACGACAGGTGACGATCACCGCGAACGTCGCGCCCGGCTTTGGTCAGAGCACGGTGTCGGACGCGCTCTTGCAGTCGATCAAAGACGAGCACATGCCGGCCGAGTACCACGCAGTGCCCGCAGGCGCGACCAAGGAGACGGGCCGCGCCGTCACGGGCTTTTTGGTCGCGATCGGGCTCTCCTTCGTGTTCATGTATTTGATCTTGGCGGCGCAGTTCGGCTCGTGGCTGCACCCCGTCACGATCATGCTTTCGTTGCCGCTCACGGTGCCGTTCGCGTTGATCTCGCTTTTGATCTTCCATCAGGAGCTGTCGATTTTCTCCGCGCTCGGTATCATCGTGCTGTTCGGCGTGGTGAAGAAGAACGCTATTTTACAGGTCGATCACACGAACCACTTGCGCGCCGAAGGCATGCCGCGGGACGAAGCCATCATCCTCGCCAACAAGGACCGCCTCCGGCCCATCTTGATGACGACCTTGGCATTCGTGGCCGGCATGGTGCCGCTGATGGTATCGCGCGGCATCGGCGCGGGCCTGAACCGCGCCACGGCCGGCGTCGTCGTCGGTGGCCAAACGCTATCGCTCGCGCTCACCCTGCTTGCCACACCCGTCGCCTATTCTTTTTTCGACGACGCGATCGAGTGGCGCAAACGCCGAAAGAAGCCGCCCGAGGACAAGGGCCAAACCGAGCTCGACGACCTGGACGCGCCTCCGAAGCCTCGCTCGAAGGCGCCGAACGTGGAGCACGCGGCAGAATAGCTGCAACACGGCGCTCGGTGTACATCGGTCGAAGCGCCCCCTGGCTCGTCGACAACGCCGAGGTGTGGCTCCCGACCCCTGCCTCGCGGGCGGCGAAGCGAGCGGCATATGTACACTCCCTTTCCTTGACAGCCCGGGGGAGCTCCGGCATAATCGGCGTCACCTTGCGTTTCAGTGCCCGTTTCTCCCTCCTCTCCCTCCTGCTTCTTAGCAGCGCGGGAGAGGTGTGAAAACGCAGCAAAAAGCCTGAAGCGTTTCACGAAAACCCTCCCGCAACCGCTGCGGAGAGGGTGAAAGCCATGCGTCGTCACCTCTCCGGAGCCCAACTCCGAGGCCACGATGTCTTTCGATCCATCCCGTTACCGAGCTCCTGAACGCGTCGCTCTGCCCGAACGCCGATGGCCGAATCGCGCTCTCGAGCACGCACCAACCTGGTGCAGTGTCGATCTGCGCGACGGTAACCAGGCTTTGCCCGACCCAATGGGTCACGACCGGAAGCGGGCCTTGCTGCAGCTACTCGTGGCAGTTGGGTTCGAGCAGATCGAGCTCGGCTTTCCCTCCGCGTCGCAAACCGATTTCGACTTCATTCGCTGGGCGCTCGAAAGCGGCGTGTTGCCCGAGCGAGTCATCCCGCAGGTCATCACTCAGGCGCGACAACCGCTGATCGCCCGCACTTTCGAGTCGATCGCCGGAGCCGAGCGCGCAATCGTGCACTTGTACAATTCCACTTCGGAACTGCAACGCCGGGTGGTCTTTGGCAAATCACGGCGCGAGATTTTGGAATTGGCCGTGCAAGGCACGCGCTGGGTAAAAGCCGAAGCCGAGAAGCTGCGCGGCACCGAGATCACGTTTCAGTACTCGCCCGAGAGCTTCACCGGCACGGAGCTCGACTACGCGCTCGAAGTATGTGATGCGGTGGTCGAAGCTTGGGATCCGAGCCCCGAGCGCAAGCTTATCCTGAATTTACCGACCACGGTCGAAGTCACGACGCCGAACGTGTACGCCGATCGCATCGAGTGGTTCGACCGCAACTTGAAGCGCAGGGACAGCGTGGTCTTGAGCCTGCACACACACAACGACCGGGGCACGGGTGTGGCCTGCGCGGAATTGGGTTTGCTAGCGGGAGCAACGCGTGTCGAGGGCACGCTACTCGGCAACGGAGAGCGCAGCGGCAACGTGGACATCGTAACGTTGGCGCTCAATTTGTATTCGCACGGCATCGATCCGGGCCTGGTATTTCGCGATTTGCCAGGGCTCGTACGAGTGGTCGAAGAGACCACCAAGCTGCCGGTGCATCCTCGCCACCCGTACGCAGGCGCATTGGTGTTCACGGCCTTCAGCGGCTCGCATCAAGACGCGATCCACAAAGGCCAAAAGGCCATGGAGGCCGGCGATGGAAAGCTGTGGGAGGTGCCGTACTTACCGATCGAT
>Ga0210392_10000657_pt1 | contig 20216 bp, 20 predicted proteins | sample IncBWC30OmetaG_FD_161057 | JGI IMG/M metagenome (GOLD analysis project Ga0210392, IMG submission 161057) | Forest soil microbial communities from Barre Woods Harvard Forest LTER site, Petersham, Massachusetts, United States - Inc-BW-C-30-O ...
GCACAACCAGGAGCAAAGCAGTGAAATTGGCGCTTGATCAGATTGCGCACTGGACGAGCGGAACGCTACACATTCTCCGCCAGAACGTGCATACATACGTCGCCGCGACGGGCTACTCCATCGACTCGCGTACGTTGAATCCGGGCGATTTGTTTTTTGCTGTGCGTGGCGAACGCTTCGATGGCCATGACTTCGTCGTTTCAGCTCTCGAACGCGGAGCGAGCGCGGCGGTGGTCGCCAAGAATAAAGTCCTCGAATTGCCGGAACAGGCTCGCCAGAATACATTGCTCATCGTCGACGAACCGCTGATTGGTTTGCAGACGTTGGCTGCCGCCGTTCGCCGCCACTGGGGAAAGCGCGTGATCGGTATAACCGGAAGCGCAGGCAAAACGACGACAAAAGAAGCCATTGCGACCGTGCTTGCGGCAAAGTTTCGTGTGTTGAAGTCGCAGGGCAATCTCAACAATGGATTCGGTCTGCCACTGCAACTGCTGCGACTCGAACCAGAGCATGAAATTGCAGTGATTGAAATGGGCATGTCGAATATCGGTGAGATTTCGGCGCTGACACATATCGCGGTCCCTGATTGGGGTGTTGTGACGAATGTGGGCAATGCTCACGCAGAGAATTTCCCCGATGGCATAGCAGGGGTTGCGCGGGCCAAGTATGAATTGATCGCCAGTCTGCCTGCAGATGGGGTAGCTTTCCTGAACTGTGACGATGCATATGTTTCGCAGTTTGGCCGGGATTTTCGCGGCAAGAGCGTCTATTTTGGCAAAGGGCCGTGCGCCGACCCGCGAGTCGAATCCGTTGACGAATTGGGCGCAGAAGGCCTTCGCATGCAGGTGCGCGCGGGTGAGGGTGAGGCACAAGTCTGCCTACGACTGCTGGGGCAGCATAATGTCGCCAACGCTCTAGCCGCAATCGCGGTCGGATTGGAAGCCGGTGTTCCGCTTGAGGATTGCGCCACAGCTCTGACAACGCTCGAACCGGGGGACAAGCGCGGCCAGGTGTTCCACGCGCGGGGAGCGACGATCATCAACGATTCCTACAACTCGAATCCGGAAGCGTTAAAAGCGATGGTTCAGACCCTGATGTCGATGCCGGGCCAGCGGCACATTCTGGTTGCCGGCGAGATGCTGGAGCTTGGACGCGAGTCTGCTGCACTGCATGCGAGCTGCGGCGAAGCCGCGGCATTGGCACGAGTCGATATTGTGCTGGGGGTCCGGGGAAACGCTTTGCAGATTGTCGAAGCCGCGAAGCAGGGTGGATCTGAAGCACTCTTTGTGGAAACGCCGGAACTGGCAGGCGCGTGGCTGAAGCGAAATCTGCGCGAGAGAGATGTTGTGTTGCTGAAAGCGTCGCGCGGAGTCCGACTGGAGCGGGCACTCGATGCATTGGTAACAACGTAGTCTGTAAGATGAACCAAAGAGAACGCGATTTTGCCGGAGGAAGTGTTTGCTCTACTGGCTTCTGTATCAAAAACTTTTCCCCTACTTCAGACCATTCCGCATCTTCCGGTATCTGACGTTCCGCACGGCCTTTGCGTCGCTCACGGCGATGCTGATCGCGCTGATCATCGGGCCATTCGTGATCGAAAAGCTGCGCGAATTCCAGATCGGCCAATACATTCGCGAAGAAGGCCCGAAAGACCATCAGAAGAAAGCTGGCACGCCAACCATGGGCGGCGTGCTTATCTGCATTGCGATTCTGCTGCCCACGGTGCTCTGGGCCGATCTCTCGAATCCATTCGTTTGGCTGATCATGGGCTCGACGCTGGCTTTTGGAGCCATCGGCTTTGCCGACGACTATATTAAGGTCGTCAAGCGGCGGAACCTAGGACTCACCGCGCGCGCCAAGCTGGGCTACCAGATACTGGCGAGTCTCGCGATTTCGATTGCGCTCATCGCCATGCAGACGCAGGGGATGTATTCCACCAAGCTCAGCGTGCCCTTCGTCAAGCGCCTGCAGCCCGACTTTGCCATTCACGCGCTGCGGCATATTCCTCACTTCGGTCTTATAGCCTTCCTGCCCTTTGTCGTCTTCACAGTGCTCTTGATTGTGTTTTCCAGCAATGCAGTGAATCTTACCGATGGCCTCGATGGCCTCGCTATCGGATGCACAATCATCGCGGCGGGTGCCCTGACCGTTCTCACCTATGTCAGTGGTCATGTGGTTTTCTCTGACTATCTGGAGTTGCAGCGCATGCCGCTAGTGGGCGAGCTGTCGATATTTTGCGGATCAATGGTTGGCGCGAGCATTGGCTTTCTCTGGTACAACGCACATCCGGCGGAAGTGTTTATGGGCGACGTCGGCTCGCTGGCGCTGGGCGGGGCCATCGGAACGGTTGCCGTTGCCATCAAACAGGAGTTGCTGCTGCCATTTATCGGCGGAATTTTTGTGCTGGAGGCGCTCTCTGTCATTTTGCAGGTGGGCAGCTACAAGCTGCGAAAGAAGCGCATCTTCAAAATGGCACCCCTGCATCACCACTTCGAATTGATGGGCTGGTCGGAATCGAAGGTCATCACCCGTTTCTGGATTGGCGCGCTGGTGTTTGCACTCTTAGCACTCACCACGTTGAAGCTTCGTTAAAGTTTGGCATTCGCGTGACAGAATAGCTTGTCGGGCTGGAAAATCGAGAGCATGGAGTTCAAAGGAAAAAAAGTTCTGGTGGTTGGCCTCGGCAAGTCCGGCTTGGCGGCGGCACTTTTTCTGCGCCGCAAGGGTGCGCAGGTCACTGTGTCGGACATTCGCAGCGCTGAGGTGCTGGGAAAAGACATCCCTGCATTGCTCGAAGAGGGCATTGCCGTTGAGGCAGGCGGGCATGGACTTCTGACTTTCCGGCGGCAGGACTTGATCGTCGTCAGCCCTGGCGTCCCGCTCGATACCCCGGAACTGGTCCAGGTAAAAGCTTTTGGACTGCCAATCGTCGGCGAACTGGAACTGGCTTCGCAGTACCTGAAGGGAAGGTCACTGGCCATTACCGGATCGAATGGCAAGACCACGACGACTGCTTTGTGCGGCGCGATTCTTGCTGCAGGAAAGTTGCCGGTGCGGGTGGGCGGCAACATCGGTATCCCGGTTATCGCCCTCGTTGATCAGAGCCGTGACGACGGCTGGTCGGTGCTTGAAGTATCAAGCTTTCAATTGGAGACCATCGAGCGCTTCCATCCGGAGATTGCGGTTGTGCTGAATGTGACCCCTGACCACCTCGACCGACATGGGAGCTTTGAAAACTATACGGCAGCCAAGGAGCGTATCTTTGCGAATCAAACTGAGGAAGATGCTCTGGTTCTGAATGCCGACGACGATGTGGCATCGCGCATGGCGTCGCGGGCAAAGTCGCGCATCTTCTGGTTCAGCGCGAATCGTGTTGTTCGCCAGGGCGCGTTCGTCCATGAAGGAGCGGTTGTCTCCCGAGCGTCGGAACAGGCTGCGCCGGAGTTCATTCTAAAACTTGAAAATATTCCGCTCAAGGGGCATCACAACGTCGAGAATGTCCTGGCCGCCATTTGCGCCGCGCGTCTGGCTGGCGTTGCGACGGATGCCATCCGCGAAGCCGTCGAATCATTCAAGGCGGTAGAGCACCGGCTGGAGTTTGTCGCCAGTATCAACGGAGTCGACTTCTACAACGATTCGAAAGCGACGAACGTGGACGCCACGGCGAAAGCGATCGCTGCCTTTCCCACAGGCATTCATCTCATTCTTGGTGGCAAGGACAAGAATTCCGATTATCGCCAGCTGCGCCCGCTGCTCGAAGAGCGCGTGAAGGCCGTGTACACCATCGGTGCAGCGGCGGAGAAGATTGAGTTGCACATCTATGGCTCGGTGCCGGTCGTAAACGCCGGAACTTTGGAACAGGCTGTGACCAAGGCGGCGGAAGCCGCGCAGGCGGGCGAGGTCGTGCTGCTGGCTCCAGCGTGTTCGAGCTTCGACCAGTTTGAAAACTACGAGCATCGCGGGCAGGTCTTCAAAGAGCTTGTGCATGCGAGACAGGGTGTATGGCAAAACGTGTAGGCGTCGATAAACTGCTGTTCTGCATAACGCTGATCCTCGTCGTCATTGGATTGGCGATGGTCTTCAGCGCTTCGGCCGTCATGGCGAAGGAGCGCTTCGGATCGCCGTACAGTTTTGTCATTCGCCAGGCTATCTGGGCTGCGGTTGGCCTTGCCGTCATGACGCTGCTCATGCAGGTCGACTACCGCAAATACAACCGGCCCAACGTTGTCTTTCCTGTCGTTGCTGTCACGGTCATTTGTTTGATGGCCGCGTTTCTGATGCGCGACTCGCACAATACGCACCGCTGGATTCGCTTCGGCATTCTCTCCTTCCAGCCGTCGGAACTGGCAAAGCCCGCGCTCGTGCTTTTTCTTGCCTGGTTCCTGCAGAAGCGCATGCAGACGATCGACGACTGGCGCGGCACGGTCCTCCCCGCGGCGCTGCCGAGTCTCGTATTTATTGCGCTGATTCTGAAAGAACCGGATCTTGGCACGGCGCTGGTGTGCGCGGGTGTGACCGCGTTGATGTTGTATCTCGCCGGGATGGAGATGAAGTACCTCGGCTATGCTGCGCTCGGCGCGATTCCGGTGCTGTATTTCATGCTCTTCCGCGTCAAGTGGCGTCGCGACCGTCTGCTGGCGTTCATCAATCCTGAGGCCGATCCGCTGGGCAAAGGCTTCCACATTATTCAGTCGCTGATCGCAGTTGGCACAGGGGGATTGCATGGGCTCGGCTACATGGAAGGGCGGCAGAAGCTCTTCTATCTGCCCGAGCCGCATACTGACTATATCTTCGCCAACATCTCGGAAGAACTGGGTCTGCTGGGAGCGATCGTCGTCGTCACGCTATTTATTGTTCTGGGCTATCGGGGCATTCGTACTGCAGTCCTTTCGACGGATCCATTTGCGCGGTTTCTGGCTTTCGGCATCACGGCGACCATTCTCATGCAGGCCTTCTTCAACATCAGCGTTGTGCTTGCGCTGGTGCCGACCAAGGGCATCACCCTCCCGTTCATTTCCTATGGCGGAACGTCGCTCTTCATCATGCTGGCGCTGATCGGCGTGCTGCTCAACATTACGCGGGAGATTGAGTAGCCGACGTGCGTGTGTTGATTGCCGGTGGCGGCACAGGCGGCCACATCATGCCAGCGCTGGCCGTCGCCGACGCTCTCCAGAAGCAATATCATACGGAGCTTCTCTTTGTCGGCACGGCGCGCGGGCTGGAATCGCGGCTGGTTCCGCAGGCGGGACACCGGCTGGAACTGATCCAGGTTGGCCAACTCAAGAATGTCAGCCTCCTTATCCGTCTGCGGACGCTGCTCGACCTGCCGATGAGCGTGCTGCACTGCCGCAAGTTGCTGCAGCAGTTTCGCCCAGATGTCGTGATCGGCGTGGGCGGCTATGCTTCGGGGCCGGCGATGATCGCTGCAATTCTTGCGCGTATTCCAACGTTGGCGGTCGAGCCGAATGCCTTTCCCGGTCTTGCAAACCGGCTTGTGGGAAAAAATGTCTCTGCTGCGGCGGTCAATTTCGACCCTGCGCTCAAGTATTTCCGCAACGCTCAGGTGACGGGCATTCCTGTCCGCTCTGAGTTCTTTCAGTTGCAGCCGCGTCCGGAGAACGCCCCTCCGCACCTGCTCATCTTTGGCGGTAGCCAGGGCGCGCGCGTGCTGAACCAGACCATGCCGCAGATTGTGGCGCGTCTGCTCGACGCCATTCCCGGTCTAACGATTCTGCATCAGGCCGGGGCGCGTCACGCCGAGCAGACCCAGGCAGCCTATGCGGCGAGCGGAGCTGATCCGTCGCGTTGGCAGGTGCATGCCTTTCTCGACGACATGGCCCGGCGCTTTGAGGCTGCCGACCTGGTCCTGTCGCGCAGCGGGGCCAGCACCGTCGCCGAGGAGATGGCGGCAGGCAAGCCAGCGCTGCTGGTTCCGTTTCCGGGCGCGGCCGATGACCACCAGCGGAAGAATGCCGAGGTAATGGCCGGCGCTGGTGCTGCCACGCTGCTCATCGAGTCGGAGATGACGCCTGAGCGCCTGCTTGGATCTCTCACCGCCATGCTTGGCGACCGGGCTGAACTACTGGCGATGGGGGAACGGGCGCGAACGCTGGCCCATCCTGATGCAGCAAGGCGAATTGCCGCGATCGCAGCAGACCTTATTGTTTGCCCCCCCCAGGTACTTTCCCTGTAAATTCCTCATTTATATGGGAGTTGGCTGCCTTTTACTTGACTCGTAATCCCGGCCTCAGAAGCGAGTGGGGCACTCGGCACCGAACGAAACCGATTTGTTGCCGCGGCGGAGGGGTCTGGAATTGACCCCTCCCCTATATTTTCGCTAAATTAATGATTTATATAATACTTAGAAGTGCTGTTGCGCGTAATGGCAGACGTCGGGCCGAGAGGGGTGAGAAGCAATCGCCGCCCCATTTCTATGATAGCCATTTTGGCCATAATTCCCTGCAGGTTAAGGAATTCGTCTATGTAATTGATGCGATTATGGTTATCTCCATTCAGCTCGGACAGGGGGCTTGACAGGAAAAAATCTGGGCTAAGATCCGCTGAGCTCTTCGGAAAAGCGAAAGGCCCGCCGATTCAGCGGGCCTTGTTCGCAATTTGAGCGATCGGAATTACCGGTGACCACCACCGCCGTGAAATCCACCTCCACCGCCACCATGAAATCCACCGCCGCCACCACCACCATGGAATCCGCCTCCACTGACGCCGCCACCACCACCGTGGAATCCGCCACCGCCGAAGCTGGAGCCTCCGCCGTGGAAGCCGGAACTGCCTCCGCTGTAGCCATGGAAACCGGACGATCCGCTATAGCCGTGTACTCCGGAAGAGCCAAAGCCGTTATAGCCACTGCGGAATCCTGACGTACCGTTGAAACCGTTGTAGCCACTGCGATATCCGTTCATTCCGATGGCGCGGTTTCCTCCATTGAGCGGTGAGTTGCCGTAGGCGCCACCATTACGATAGCCGCCGCTATAGCCGTGGATGCTGCCGGTGGATGGTGGGTGTGTGGTTCCATAAGCTCCGCCGTTGCGATAGCCGCCATTGTTAAAGCCGTGATTGTATCCGTTGTTATAACCGGTGTTGTAGCCGCCGTGGTATCCGTATCCGCCGCCGTAATAGCGGTGCGAGCCCCAACCCCAGCCGCCCCATGGATGACCCCAGCCCCAGCCCCACGGGCGTCCATACCAGCCGGTGTACCACGGGCCTGCGCCGATGAAGAGGCCGCCAAAGAACCAGTCGGGGCCGTAATAGCCGTACGGCGCGCAGGCGTAAGGATAGTAAGAATAGTAGCCCCAGGTGCAGACTGGGGGCCCGGCGACGTAGACCGGAGCCGGATAGTCAACGACTGGCCCGATACCGATACCCACAGAAACCTGAGAATGAGCAAATGCGGCGGGTACTGTGAGAACCGTAAGCAAAGCAAGGAAACGCAAAATACGCAACGTGAAACCTCCCCGTCAAGCCGCCACCAGACGTTCCGGTCAGCCAGCCGACGTGCTCCGGAGTCCATCTCGGGGTTCCGAAACCTCTATCTATTGGAAACACAGCGTGGGGGAAAAGTTGCGCTAATGTGTCCAAAACGCTACGGCATGACCGAGGCGCGCTCTGCCAGAATGGCATCGCGTCTTGCCGTTGTGGCCTGGGCATCGTGCAACTCTGCCCGCTGAAGTCCGGCACCATCATACCGCTGATAGGACGCTGACGCATCTTTTTCGCCAACCATGGCAAATCGACGGCTGGGACTCTGTAGCCGGAATTTCTGAGGATAAGACCGTCCTCGTGAGGCGCTTGGATTTCAGCAGTGACAGGAGGATTGTCCAGCGCGGGGCGAATGAACTGGATGCCGAGAAACACAATCAGTTCAGGGGCGAGAAGGCTTCCAAGAAATCTCATAGTTGACCAGTAGATTGCTAGCTGTGCGAAAAAGCCTCGGAAACCGTCATTACGGTTTCTTATGAGACGTAGGTTTTCACGAACGTTCAACATGCCCGGCAGGTAGTCAACGTGCTAGATTGACGGGCAGGGGCCATGTGTCATGCAGTCTCGCACTTGCAACGAGCGTTGATTCACGCAGGTCACCTTTTCAGATCCCGCTGACCTGAATCCAATTTTCCCCAAACGCATCTGCTGTTGAGCGGAGGAGAGCCATGCCCGATCCGATTCCTGGAATACACCACATTACCGCCATCGCCACCGATGCGCAGCAGAATGTCGATTTCTACGCCGGCGTTCTTGGGCTGCGGCTGGTGAAGCAAACCGTCAACTTCGACGACCCCGGCACTTATCACCTCTACTTCGGCGATGGCAAGGGTAATCCCGGCACGATTCTCACCTTTTTCCCTTGGAGCCATGTTCAGCGCGGACGCCGAGGTACTGGGCAGGCTACGACGATTTCATTTGCCGTTCCAGCGGACTCGTTTGGTTTCTGGATTGAGCGGCTGACACGCCACAGCGTGGAATATGACAAGCCGGCGCGGCGCTTCGATGAGCCCGTGCTTACGTTTCGCGACTGGGATGGGCTGGCGCTGGAACTGGTTGGTGTTGCCGGCGTCGAGAGCAAGCCGGCATGGGAGTCGAATGGCATTTCCGGTAAGGAAGCCATTCGCGCTTTCCATACTGTGACGCTGTGCGAGGACGGAATGGAGAAGACGGCGGCTGTGCTGACGGACACGATGGGTGCGAAGACGCTGAAGGAAGAGGGATCGTATTTTCGCTACACATTTGGAGAAGGAGAGAGCACCTCGAATGTAGACCTGCATTGCACGCCGGAGTTCATGTCCGGTGTGGTGGCCGGGGGAAGCGTGCATCACGTTGCCTGGCGCGTGCCCAACGATGCGGTACAGGTCGAGTGGCAGCAGACTGTGCGCGAGGCTGGCTTGAACGTTACGCCGGTGCTCGATCGCCAGTATTTCAAGTCGATTTATTTCCGTGAGCCGGGCGGCGTGTTGTTTGAGATTGCCACTGACCCGCCGGGCTTTGCGCGTGACGAGCCGGAGAATGCTTTAGGGCAGGTGCTGAAGCTGCCGCCGTGGCTGGAGAAATATCGCGCGGAGATTGAAGGCGAGCTGCCGAAGCTGCACCAGCCGAACTTTGCCGCGGAAAGACAGTCATGAGCGCGTCCGAGACCTTTATCCATCGGTTTGTTCCAGGAGAGAGCAAGCGCACGCTTCTGGTGCTGCATGGAACGGGCGGCAATGAGGATGATCTGCTGCCCGTGGGCCGCATGCTCGATCCGGAGAGCGCGTTGCTGAGTCCACGCGGCAAGGTGCTGGAGAATGGCGCGCCGCGATTTTTTCGGCGCCTGCGCGAAGGCGTCTTCGATGAAGAAGATCTGATCCGGCGCGCGCATGAGCTGGCGGATTTTGTTGCTGCAGCTGTGAAGGAGAACGGGCTGGACGCTTCGCAGGTTGTTGCTGTCGGCTATTCGAATGGGGCGAACATCGCGTCGGCGATGATGCTGCTGCGCCCGGAGATTTTGCGTGGCGCTGTACTTTTGCGCGGGCAGACGCCTTTGGTTCTGGAGACGCTGCCCGATCTGGCTGGCAAGGGGGTGTTTCTGTCGTCGGGGAAATTTGATCCGATCATTGATGCTGAAAATGCCGCGGCCCTTGCGGAGATGCTCAAGAAGGCGGGCGCGGATGTGACGCACAAATTGCTGCCGAGTGGACACGAGCTCACGCGCGTGGATATTGACGACGCGCGTGAGTGGTTGGAGAGGTTCGCATAACCGCGCTGTCATTCTAATTTCCTGGGTAGGCGCACATCCCGAGAAGCAGATCCTTCCCCTTCCCCTACCCCTACCCCTTCCTCTTCGTTGCACTCAGAGTCAGGGTCAGGATGACATCCTTATCTAATGCGCTCACGCTCAGCGAAAGAGAGACAGATCGATCGCGTCGCCCATTGCCTTGTATCCGGCGTCTTTCGGGTGAAGGTGATCGCCGGAATCATAATCGGGCAGGAACTGGTCAGGATGCGCCGGGTCCTGCGTGATCTTGTCGAAGTCGATCACGCCGTCGAAGACGCCGCTCGTCCTGATCCATTGGTTGTAGGCCTGGCGCACCTGCTCGCCTTGCGGCGATGAATAGCCCGTCGGCAGGTACGGCGTGAGCGTTGCGCCCATGACCTTGATGCCGTGCTGGTGTGCGCGCGTGACGAGTTGCGACAGGCTGAAGATGAGGTCGTCGGCGGTGATGTTGTCGCCCTGTTCATGCGGGTCTTTCAGGCGTCCGATGTCATTGATGCCCTCGAGGATGATGAGGTATTTCACGCCGCTTTGTGCGATGACGTCGCGGTCGAAGCGGGCGAGCGCGCTTGGTCCGTATCCATCGTGAAGAACGCGGTTGCCGCCAATGCCCTGATTCAAAACGCCGAGGTTTGCTGTCTTTTTGTCTGCCTGAAGGCGTGCGGCGAGTATGTCAGGCCAGCGGCGATTCGTGTCGCGCGTGGAGAGAGCGCCGTCCGTAATCGAGTCGCCGAAGGTAACGATGGCCGCGGCTTTGTCGGCGGCGTTGGTGCTCACGTCGATTCCTTTGACAAAGCACCATGCGTAAATAGGACTGGAATTATCCGCAGTCGCGGCAGACGTTGCATCGCCGCGCAGCATGTAGTTGGTTGAATCGCCGAAGGAATGGCATGTTGTGTTGCGAATGCGCTGCTCGGGCAGGTACACACTGACCGTCAGATCCGAGAGCGGAGCAGCCTGCATGGTGACCGGATCGCTGAGAATAAATGCTCCGGCAGGGATTTCGGCTGTGGGCTTTCCATTGAATGTAAGCGCATGGTCCGAACCAGACTGGATCGATCCGCCACCAGCGCTGACTGCGATGTGTGCAGCGCCCACGGTGAGAGGTTCCGTGCCGAACTCATTGGTAAGTTGTACCCGTACTGCCGAGCCACCCAGACTGATGTGCACGATGGTGCGATAGGTGGAGTTAGCGGGGCCCGGCTGACCTGAGTTCACGGTCGAGCCTACGGGTGAAGCGGCCCAGGTCCCAACCCAATTTGAACCCGGCCTCTGTGCGAAAGCAGCGAAGCTGCTAAGTCCCAGGAAAGTGAAGGCAAGAATTTTCCGTAGCATCTATTCCTCAGATATTCCTTCAAACAGAAATGTGGTTTCTCGTTTGGGATGAGTGTATGACGACCGCGCCCCTCGCGCCTACTTGAGGCCATAAAATGGAAGAAAGGAACCGATATCAGGATGAAATTAAAACTGCCTGAAGGCGAATTCAAGGCTTATCTGTTTGACTGCGACGGCACGATCGCCGATTCGATGCCGCTCCACTTCATAGCGTGGAAGAAGGCGCTGGGCGAGTGGGGCTGCGACTTCGACGAAGATCTTTTCTACTCCTGGGGCGGCTTGTCGGTGGCGAAGATCATCTCTTTGCTGAATGAAATGCGTGGGCTCAACATGCCGGTGGCTGAGGTGGAGCATCGGAAAGAGAGCCTTTATTACAAGCTTCTGCCGCAGCTGACGGCCGTGCCTGAGGTTCTGGGGCATATTGAGGCTCAGCATGGGCGGATTCCGTTTGCTGTTGTTTCCGGCAGCACGCGCGAGTCGGTGACGGCTTCACTGACTGCGCTGCATCTGCTGGATCGCTTCGAGACGATGGTCTGCGCCGGGGATTACAAGAAGGGGAAGCCTGATCCGGAGATCTTTCTGATTGCCGCCGAAAGGCTTGGCGTTTCACCGCAGGATTGCCTTGTCTTTGAAGATGCGGAATTGGGTATTCAGGGAGCTGCTGCGGCGGGGATGGCTTCGGTGCGGGTTCCGCTGCCGCGCGAGCGGGGAGTGATGATTGAAGAAGTGGTAGAACTTCAGCGATCGGACAATTAGATAGGATTTCCGTCCAGGTCTTTGTCGTCGCTGAGGCAAAGTGTTTCTCCTCGACGGAGAAGCACATGCGAAGCGGGTTGGCTTGGGGAATCAGCCTCTAATCTGTGCCTTTTGGCCTCGCTTCGCGCTGCTCTGTCGGCGACCAACTTTGCCTTGCGCTTTCTTCCCTCGCTGTTCAGGTTTTGCGTTGAATCCTTTACTGCTGGTCTGCGGGGCTTCATGCTCACATCCTGCCACATCCTAGTCTCAGCCTTCTAGTAGCTGCCGTCTCCAACTAAGAGGCTCTAGGAAGAGAGCAGTGCGACAAACCTGCACAAAAAATGCTACGATCACAGGTTTTCGCTCGATCATTTTACATCGGAGTCATTCATGAGTCCTGAAGTCGCAACGCCGGACGTTATTACCTATCCTTTCAAGCTCACCGACGAGCAGGAGCATCTGCGCCGGGAGATTCGCGATTTTGCCCAGCGCGAGATTGCGCCTAACGTGATGAAGTGGGACGAAGCCAGCGACTTTCCCGCCGACGTTGTAAAGCAGCTTGGCCAGATGGGATTGATGGGCATGATTTTCCCCGTTGAGTACGGTGGCGCCGGGCTGGGCTATGTCGATTACATGACCGCGATTGAAGAATTGTCCGCCGTTGATGGTTCGGTCGGCATCATTGTCGCCGCGCACAACTCGCTGTGCTCGAACCACATTTTTCTTGCAGGAAACGAAGAGCAGCGGCGGAAATATATTCCCCGGCTTGCGAGCGGCGAGTGGCTGGGCGCGTGGGGGCTGACTGAGCCGAATTCAGGATCGGATGCGGCGGGCGCGCGGACGACCGCCGTGCTCAAAGGCGACAGGTGGGTGCTGAATGGCAACAAGACCTTCATCACCAACGGCCACTATGCCGACGTCGCTGTTGTCATTGCTGTCACCGATAAAACTCAGGGTACGCATGGTTTGTCGGCTTTTGTCGTTGAAAAGGGCACGCCGGGATTCCGCCCGGGCAAGAAGGAAAACAAGCTGGGACTGCGCGCGAGCGACACCTCGGAGCTGATTTTCGAAGACTGCGAGATTCCGGCTGAGAATTTGCTCGGGAAACTCGGCGAGGGATTCGTCGATTCGATGCGCGTGCTCGACGGTGGGCGCGTCTCGATCGCTGCGCTGTCGCTGGGCATTGCGAGGGGCGCGCTCGAAGCGAGTCTCCGCTACGTGAAGGAGCGCAGGCAGTTCGGCAAGGCCATCGCTGAATTTCAGGGTGTGCAGTGGAAGCTTGCGGATATGGCTACGGAACTCGACGCGGCGCGGTTGCTGACGCTGAGGGCTGCCGTGCTCAAAGATGCGGGCCAGCGTGTCACACGGGAGTCGTCGATGGCGAAGCTCTACGCGAGCGAGGTAGCGGTGCGTATTTGCGATGAAGCGGTGCAGCTGCACGGCGGCTACGGCTTTATCAAAGACTATCCGGCAGAGAAGTTTTATCGCGATGTGAAGCTCTGCACTATCGGCGAAGGAACCAGCGAGATTCAGCGCATGGTGATTGCGCGCGAGATTCTCAAGGTGGTGCCGTCACGCGGCTGAGTACCGCATTTATGATTGCTTGCGTAGATGAGCAGAACTCTTCCGAGTGTTGAGCGCGATGTCGCGCAATTGATCGAACGTCTGCGTTCCGGCGATGTACGTGCTCTGGCGCGTGCTGTCTCTCTGGTCGAAAACGATGCGGTGTCTGCGACTGACGTTTTGTCTGGCTGCTTCCCCTACAGCGGGCGCGCTTTGCGCATCGGCGTCACCGGCGCGCCAGGCGCAGGGAAGAGCACGATCGTAGACAAACTGGCGCGGCACTATCGCGGCGCGGGCGTTACCGTCGGCGTAATTGCTGTCGATCCCACCAGCCCGTTTACTGGCGGCGCGATTCTCGGCGACCGCATCCGCATGCAGGAAAATCTTGGCGACTCTGGCCTCTACGTGCGCAGCATGGCCACACGCGGATCACTGGGCGGGCTTGCCCGGACGACTGCTGATGTTGCATCGGTGATCGAAGCCAGTGGCAAGGACGTAATTCTGATCGAGACGGTTGGTGTTGGTCAGGACGAGATCGATATCGTACGACTTTCCGATGTGACGATCGTGGTACTGGTTCCGGGGATGGGCGACGACGTGCAGAGCCTCAAGGCTGGCATTATGGAGATTGCTGATCTATTCGTCGTGAATAAGGCTGACCGCGAGGGTGCGGATCGCGTGGAAAGAGAAGTTCGTGCCATGCAATCGCTGGCAGCGAGCCACGGCGATTGGGTTCCGCCTGTGGTGAAGACGATTGCATCGACTGGCGAGGGAATCAATAGGCTCGTCGAAGCCATTGCGCAGATGAAAGAATGGCTGGAGGCGGATGGCCGCATGGAGGCTCGCCGCAGGAAGTATTGGCGCGAACGCATCACTGAGATGATGCGGCAGGCGCTGATGCGGCAGGTTCGTAAGCACGGGCTGAACGACGCGGAACTGGAAGCTTACGCGGAGCGGGTGGCACGAAAGCATGAAGATCCTTATAAGCTGGTGCCGGAGCTGGTTGCGCGTGTTGTTAAGGGCTAATTCGGCAGTTGTGCTGGAAACTGTGTGTCGTGCGAGCCACAAGTTTAAAAGCAGATTCTTCGCTTCGCTCAGAATGACAAATGGATGAGTTAAGGGCAACGGTTTCATGACGAAGATCGATCATCTGGGAATTGCGGTCAAGAGCATTGCGGCAGCGCGTGGCTTTTACGAGTCGCTTGGCCTGCGCGTTGTTCAGGAAGAGACGGTCGAGCACGAGAAGGTGCGGGTGGCGATGATTCCAGTCGATGAGAGCCGCATTGAATTGCTTGAGCCGACTGAGGACGATTCGCCTGTCGGAAGATTTCTGGCGAAGCGCGGCGAGGGCTTGCATCATGTGGCGTTGCATGTCGATCATATTTCCGCAACCCTGGAAGAACTGAAGGCAAAGGGCGCGCGACTCATTTCTGATGAAATACAGATTGGCGCAGGCGGGCATCTGTACTTCTTCGTTCATCCGTCGAGCGCGGGTGGCGTGCTGCTTGAAATTTGCCAGGATCCGATTGCGGACGTGTAAATGTTGCTAGCTATCGATACATGCGGAAGCACCGGGACCATCGCTCTTGCTCGGAGAAAAGGCAAAGAGATCACCCTGCTCGGTACAGCAGAGCTTGAGGGTAAGACCTACTCCGCGATGCTGGTGCCGCGCCTGCGCGAACTTTTAGACGCGCACCACGTCGGCCTGCGACAGATCGAAGCGATGATCGTAGTCAACGGGCCGGGAAGCTTTACCGGAGTACGCGTCGGCGTGAGCGCAGTGAAGGGGCTGGCTGAGGTTTTCGCTACGCCGGTCATCGCCTTGTCAAGGCTGCGGGTGCTGGCGCACAAGGCGCAGATGCAATACGCGGTGCTCGATGCAGGCCGTGGCGAGTTTTATTTTCACGATGGCAATCTGCTAATGCCGCGTGAAGCGCTCCTGTCTCTGCCTGAAATGCAGGGTGAGATGGAATTATCGCCCCTCTGCTCGCTAGCGGTCTGCGAAGAGAAGGTCGCTTTTGCTTTTTCTGCGGCGCGGCTTGTACTACCACCCACAGCTTCCGACGCATTCGCCGTCGCGCTGCCTCGGTTGCTGGCCGGCGACTTCGACGATCTCGCTTCGCTCGACGGCAACTACCTGCGCCGTTCCGATGCTGAAGTGTTCGCAAAGCAGAAATCCGGAGCGCTGACCGGAAAGGCGCGATGAGCTGGATCGTCCGGCTAATGTCTGCTGGCGATGTTGACGCGGTCCTGGCTCTTGCGGAACAGATTCCTGAGGTCCAGCGCTGGAATCGCGAGGAATACGAGCGGTGCGTCGCGTTGGACGAATTCGGTCCGCTGTGGCGCGCGGGTTTTATCGCCGAGGCTGAGCGGTGCCTGGTGGGGTTTTCGGTGGGGAAGCTGGTCGCTGGCGTTTGCGAACTGGAGTCGATTGCGGTGTCTCCGGAAAATCGCGCGCACGGGATTGGGCGTGCGCTCTTCGACGTTGTGGCGAATTGGGCACAGGCTCATGGAGCCAATCGCGTCGAGCTAGAAGTTCGTGCCTCAAATATCAGAGCCATCAAGCTTTACGAGCAGGCTGGCCTACATCGCGAGGGTTTGCGGCGAGGTTACTACCAGTCGCCGGAGGAAGATGCGGTTCTGATGGGTAAGGTGCTGGTCCCTGGTGGAAAACTTTCTTGAAAAACGCGTTGCCGGTCGAGCCTCCCGAGTGGTAGTTTTTTCGTCTTAGAGAGTAAGTAGGAGGTATGTTCCATGGATATGGAAACGTTCGGGTCGCCGAATAGTGAGTCAATGCACCATCTGCAAGAGCAGCACCGGCACTATTCGGAGAAACTGGAAAGCCTGCTCCAGAAACCCTACCTTTCAGCCGAGGAACAACTCGAAGAAGTCCGTTTGAAAAAACTTAAACTTTCTGTGAAAGACCGGATGGAAGCGCTGCGTCACGGCGTTTTGCATCACGTAGCATAAGCCTAAGCTCCGCGTTCTCAACTGCCGCGCATCCGGCAGCGGGTGAAGTGTAGCCTGCATCTGCCGGGTACAGCCGTGCGAAACTTCGGCGCCAGGCAGCGAAAAATTTATAATGAGAGAATTATCTCTCATGGTTCGTGACGGTTATCTCTACGGCTTAACCCTGCTCGCGGTTGCGGCAGTGTTGTATTTTTTTTCCGGCGGATGGGTCTGGGCGCTCATTCCCATCCTGCTGGCCGCGTTCTTTCTCTGGTTCTTTCGCGATCCCCGCCGCAAGATTCCTCAGGGCGAAGGGTTGATCGTTTCTCCAGCGGATGGCAAGCTGACGGCCATTGAGCACGTGATGACTCCCACAGGCGAGAGCCTGCGTCTTAGCATTTTCCTCAGTGTCTTCAATGTCCATGTAAACCGCTCGCCGGTGGCTGGCACGCTGCGCGAGGTTCGCTACCAGAAGGGCGAATTCCTGAACGCGTTGAATCCAGATTCGGCAGAGAAGAACGAGCAGAATCTGGCTGTGGTCGATGGTGACGACGGTCACGAAGTCGCTTTCAAACAAATTGCGGGTTTGCTGGCGCGGCGTATTGTTTTCAACCCCAAAGCGGGGGACCGCGTGGAACGCGGCGAGCGTATCGGCATGATCAAGTTCGGTTCGCGCGTCGATGTGCTGATGCCCGCCTACGCCGAGTTACGGGTAAAGATAGGCGACATCGTGAAAGGCGGATCGACGGTGCTTGCGCATATTCCCGACCTTGTTGCCGAGCCCATGCTGGCTGAGTTGGAAGTGGAGACGCTGGTTTGAAGCCACCCACAAAGCGGCGCCGGCGCGGCATGTATATCCTGCCGTCACTGTTTACGGCGGGGAATATCGCAGCCGGCTATTTCGCGATCACGCAAAGCCTGCAGGGTTCGGTGCAGGAACCGCACCACTTCGATTGGGCTGCCATCGCCATTGGCTTTGCGATTCCGTTCGATGCGCTCGATGGCCGCATCGCGCGCATGACCAACACCACCAGCGACTTCGGTAAAGAACTCGATTCGCTGGCGGATGTCATCACCTTCGGCGTGGCACCGAGCATTCTCGCTTTTACCTGGGGCTTTCACACACTGCCTGCCATGGCGAATACGGCGCATCGGCACCAGATTGTGCAACTTGGCGCATTCATCTGCTTCCTCTTCCTGCTTTGCGGAGCCAGCCGGCTTGCACGCTTCAATATCAGCAATGACCCGGTACCCAAGAACCCCGGCCGCCCGGGGCGAAAATATTTCGTGGGTATGCCGATTCCCGCAGCTGCGGGCGTGATTGTCGCCGTGATTCACTTCTTTCGTGGTATTCCCATTTCCATCAGCTGGGTTGCGCTTATCTGGATGGCGCTCGTTGGCCTGATCGGCTTTCTCATGGTCAGCACCTGGCGCTTCTGGAGCGGCAAGGAAATCAATCTTTCCAACCGGCATCCTTTTCAATGGATGGTGCTGATCGGGCTGGTGCTCTACGCGCTGGTCTTCTTTTCACAATACGTGCTGATTCTCATGGCGCTCATGTACATGTTCTCCGGTATTCTGGCGCGGGTGGCGTACTCGTGGCGGCGTGGCCGGAGACCTCTCCCAGCTTCAATGAGTCCGACAAACTGATGCCAGATACATACAAGATCGCAATCGTAGGCGCATCCTCTCTGCGCGGCAAGGAACTGAATGATGCTCTGAGCGAGTCGCCTTTTGGCGCCTCGGATTTTCTCCTGATGGACGATGACGCTGCGCTAGGCCAGCTCGAATCTGTCGGAGATGAAGTGACGTTCATCCAGCGCATCGAGCCAAGCTCGTTTGCGAATGTCGACTTCGCTTTCTTCGCTGGAAGCCAGGAGGTCACGCGCAAGCATTGGCAGAGTGCTCACAAGTCCGGCGCCAGCATCATCGACATGAGCTATGCGCTCGAAAGCGAGCCAAAGGTGTTGGTCCGCGCTCCCTGGGTGCAGGACGAGACGCGCGAAGAAGTAAATGGCGGAGGCGGCGAGCCCGCGCCCGATCTGCAGACTCCCGCCGTGGTGCCCGCGCATCCGGCAGCGGTTGCTCTGGCGCTGCTTTTGCTCCGTGCGAAGAGTGTCGCTGGCGTGCGTTTTGCTTCGGCCACAGTGCTCGAACCTGCGTCTGAGTATGGCCGCGCCTCGATGGATGAATTACATCAGCAGACGGTGAGCCTGCTTAGTTTTCAGTCGCTGCCGAAAGAGATGTATGACGCGCAGGTGGCCTTCAACCTGCTCCCCGCGCTCGGCGAATCGGCCAAGGTGCACCTGGGTGCCAGCGAGGCGCGGATTCGCCGCCATTTCGCCTTGCTCTCGGCAGGCCATCTGCCGGATGTCGGCATTCAGTTGCTGCATGCGCCGGTCTTCCACGGATACGGGATTTCATTGGCGCTCGAATTCGACGAGCCCGTGAGCCTCGAACATCTTGAAGCGGCGCTGAACGGTGAGCATGTCGATGTTGTGCTGGGAGATTCCGATCCGCCGAGCAATCTCAGCTCTGCCGGGCAGGATGACATTCTCGTTCGTGCCCGTACTGCTGACGGGAGTGAGCTGGCGACGCGGCGCTTCTGGGTGTGGGCCGCGCTCGACAATCTGAAGCTTGCGGCTACGAATTCGCTTGCCTGCGCGCAGGAGCTGCTCAGGCTGCGGCCTCACGGGAAGGTTCAGTAGAAGGGTTCGTAGCAGCCGCTCATCCTCAGACTGTAGGATTTTTGATGCGCCAGTCCCTATGCTGCGTAAGAATGAAGTTGTCTGTCATTCCTGCGATATAGTCAGCAACGACGCGGGGCGTGCCTTCTTCGTGTACGCGTGATTGGTAGCTCGCAGGCAGCAGTGAAGGATTACGCGTCCACGCCGCAAACAAATCCGTAATGACGCCCGCCGCTTCGCCGTGGTCATGCGTCAGCTCATCGCAGTTGTAGAGATTGGCGTAGAGATATCGCTTCGCTTCGAGGCGCAGTGCTTCCATCGCAGTGGAAAATGCCGCAAGCCGATGGGGCTCATGGCGAATCTCTTCGAGGGTTGTGATATCAGTGACACTGACCCGTCCACACGTCTCGGCGATCAGGTCATCGACCAGCGCATTGAGCACGCGCTTCAGCGCTTCATTGAAGACCAGCTTGGCGGGCGCGTTGGGATACTCGGCAGCCATGGGCACGTGGAATCGCTCGAAGAGCTGCACGTTCCGGCGAATGTCATCGAGATCGAGAATCTCGGCTTCCATGCCGTCATCGAGATCAGCCGTAAGATAGGCAATTTCGTCGGCGAAGTCGATGATCTGCGCTTCTAGCGGTGGCCGCTGGTCGAGAAAATACTGGCTCAGTTCCGGATGCTCGGCGGGGGAGTAATCGCGCGAATGCTTGATAATGCCTTCGCGCAAAGCCAAGGTCAGGTTCAGCCCGCGAAATCCTGCATAACGCAGCTCGAAGTGTTCGACGATGCGCAGGGCATGCAGGTTGTGATCGAAGCGCAGGCCGTGGATGCGCAGGGCGTCATCAAGCGCGCGTTCGCCAGCGTGACCGAAGGGGGGGTGGCCGATATCGTGCACCAGTGCCAGCGCCTCGGCGAGGTCTTCGTTGAGTCCAAGCGTAGCTGCGACGGTGCGGGCGATCTGTGCCACTTCCATCGTGTGCGTCAGGCGACTGCGGAAGTGGTCGGAGTAGCGATGGGTAAAGACCTGTGTTTTGCCCGCGAGACGGCGAAAGGCGCGCGCATGAATGATGCGTCCGCGATCGCGCTGGAAGGGTGAACGGTAGGGGTGCGGCGGCTCCGGAAAAACGCGCGCCGCAAGCGGACCGTTTTCAGGAACTCTGCAGCCGGCGGGGAGGCGCATTGAC
>Ga0210392_10000658_pt1 | contig 20210 bp, 12 predicted proteins | sample IncBWC30OmetaG_FD_161057 | JGI IMG/M metagenome (GOLD analysis project Ga0210392, IMG submission 161057) | Forest soil microbial communities from Barre Woods Harvard Forest LTER site, Petersham, Massachusetts, United States - Inc-BW-C-30-O ...
AGATGGATATGGATGGACGATTGTTGCTGGCTGGCGGTGTGTGGCGGGTGGAACGGGGCAGCGTGGTGAGTGGTGAGGGTGCGGCGATTTCGCGGGTGGGGTTTGCGGATGCGGGGTGGGTGGTTGCGACGGTGCCGGGGACGGTGCTGACTTCGTTCTATAACGCGGGGGCGATTGCGGATCCGAACTTTGGGGAGAACCAGCTGTATGTTTCGGACGCTTATTTTTGCGCGGACTTCTGGTATCGGACGGAGTTTGATTCGCCGGCGGTGGAGGCTGGGGAGATTGCGTGGCTGGACTTCGACGGGGTGAATTGGAAGGCGCAGGTTTTTTTGAATGGCGAGGCGCTGGGGCGAATTGATGGCGGGTTTATCCGCGGGCGATTTGATGTGACAGAGAAATTGCTGGCGGGAAAGAAGAATGCGCTGGCGGTGTTGATTGAGAAAAACGCGACGCCGGGAAGCACGAAGCAGAAGACGTTTGAGAATCCGAGTCGCAACGGTGGGGCGCTGGGCGCGGATAATCCTACGTATCATGCGTCGATTGGGTGGGACTGGATTCCTACGATTCGCGGGCGGAATACGGGGATTTGGGGCGATGTGTCGCTGCAGAAGACAGGCGCGGTGACGCTCGATGCGCCGTGGGTGAGGGCGGAACTGGCGCTGCCGGATACGTCGAAGGCGGAGGTGAGCGTGCAGGTGGGGGTGGTGAATCATCGCACGAGCGCGGTGGAGGGGACGCTGCGATTTAAGTTCGGCGCGGTGGAGGTGGCGCAGACGGTGAGCGTCGCGGCGGGGGCGAATGTGACGGTGACGTTGGATGCGTCGAAGCATGCGGAGCTGCGGTTGAAGGATCCGCAGCTGTGGTGGCCTGTGGGGTATGGCGAGCCGTATTTGTATGACGTGGAGGTGCGATTTGAGGCGGCGGGGGCTGGTGGGCCGAAGGTGCTCGATTGGAAGAAGCTGAAGTTTGGGATTCGGCAGATGACGTCGAGCACGGTGGGCGGGAAGCTGACGCTGTTTGTGAATGGGCGGCGGTTTATTTGTCGCGGGGGGAATTGGGGATTTGGGGAGTCGATGCTGCGGTATCGGGGGCGCGAGTATGACGCGGCCGTGCGCTATCACCGCGAGATGAACTTCACCATGATTCGCAACTGGGTGGGGCAGATTGGCGATGAGGCGTTTTACGAGGCGTGCGATCGGCATGGCGTGATGGTGTGGCAGGATTTCTGGCTGGCGAATCCGTGGGACGGGCCGGTGCCGGATGACGATGCGATGTTCCTGGCGAATGCTCGTGATTTTGTGCTGCGGATTCGGAACCATGCGTCGATTGGGTTGTACTGCGGCAGGAACGAGGGGTATCCGCCGAAGGCGCTGGAGACGGGTTTGCGCGCGGCGCTGGCGGAGCTGCATCCGGGGATCCAGTACATTCCGAGCTCGGCGGATGATGTGGTGAGCGGGCATGGGCCGTATCATGCGCTGGCAGCGGTGGAGTATTTCCGGATTGCGGATGTGAAGCTGCATAGCGAGATTGGGATGCCGAATATTCCGCCGGTCGAGAGTGTGCGACTGATGATGCCGGAGCGCGCGATGTGGCCGCAGGGACTGGAGTGGGGGCTGCATGATTTCAGTTTGAACGGGGCGCAGGGGGCGAAGTCGTTTTACCGCCTGATCGACGAGAGCTATGGCGGCGCGGAGAGCGCGGAGCAGTGGATTTCGCTCGCGCAATTTGTGAATTACGAGGGCTATCGTGCGATGTTTGAGTCGCAGAGTAAATATCGCGCGGGGCTGCTGTTGTGGATGAGCCATTCGTGCTGGCCGTCGTTTGTGTGGCAGACGTATGACTATTTCTTTGAGCCGACGGCGGCGTACTTTGGGTGCAAGCTGGCGTCGGAGCCGCTGCATATCCAATGGAACCGCGATGCGGAGACGATTGAGGTGGTGAACTATAGCGGTGGCGATCGGCGGGGGCTTAATGCGCGGGTAGAGATTTTCAATATGGATGGAGCGCGCGTGGGCGATCGAACGGTGACAGTCGATAGCAAGGAAGACAGCGTGGTGACGGCCGTGGCGATGGTTTATCCGAAGGGGCTGTCGGCGGTGCATTTTCTGCGGCTGACGCTGACGCAGGGGACGATGGTGATCTCGCGCAATGATTATTTGCGGAGCTTGGTGGAGGGAGATTATCGGGCGATTCGGTCGCTGGCGAAGGCGCGGGTGGGGGCGACGACGACGGTGAAGCGCGAGGGCGAGATTTGGCGGCTGGCGACGGAGTTGCAGAATGCGTCGGGGTGGCCGGCACTGATGACGCGGGTGAAGGCGGTGCGGGCGGGGAGCGGCGACCGGATTCTGCCGGCGATCTATAGTGATAACTATGTGCTGCTGATGCCGGGCGAGCACAGAACGGTAGAGACGGAGCTGCGGCATGCGGATACGCGCGGCGAGACTCCTAAGATTGTGGTGAGTGGATTTAATGTCGCTTAGGTGCGGCTGAGAGATTGAGGGTTTATGTCGTCGACAGCAGGAGGAGCACCACGGCAGCATGCGTCAACGGGGCCTGCGGGGCCGGTGGTTCCGGAGCCTAGCCATGCGGAGAGAAGCAGGACGCTGCTTTCGCTGGTGAGCGTGGGGATGCTGTCTACGATGTCGCGCAAGCATGCGGGATTTCCGTTTGGATCATTGATGCCGTTTGCGCTGGATGCGGCGGGGAGACCGATTTTTCTGATCAGCAACATGGCGATGCATACGCAGAATCTTCGGGAGGACGGGCGATGCAGCTTGTTCGTGATGCAGGCGGCGGCGGATGGCGATCCGCTGGGTGCGGCGCGGGCTACGCTGATGGGGAATGCGGCGGTGGTGGCCGAGGACGAGAAGGCAGAGGTGCGGGAGATCTATCTGGCGCGGCATGAGAACAGTCGCTACTGGGTGGACTTTGCGGACTTCCATTTCTTTCGGCTGGAGCCGGTGGACATGTATTACGTGGGCGGATTCGGGGTGATGGGATGGGTGGAGGCTGCGGAATTTTCGGGCGCGAAGGCCGATCCGCTGGCTGAGGCAGCGGCGGGGATTATCGCGCATATGAATGCAGACCACGTTGAGTCGATGCGGACGCTGGCGCGGGCGTATGCGGGGATGGAGGCGAGCGAGGCGGCGATGACGTCGGTGGACCGGCTGGGATTTACGTTACGGCTGACGACGGCGGAGGGGATGAAGGGGCCGCGGATTAATTTCCTGAGCGAGGTGCGCGATGCGCAGGAGACGCGCAAGATGCTGGTGGAGATGGTGCGGCAGGCGAAGGCGAAGGAGTCGGCGGTTTGAGATTTGCACGAAGGCGCGGGATGAAGATGTTGGGCGTGCTGGTGGGGATCGCGATGGCTGCGGTGGCGGGTGCGCAGGCGCCGGCGGCAAGAACCGAGGCTCCGTCGGCGAAGGAGCTGGCGGCGAGGGTGGATGCGCACTATAACCATCTGCACACGTTGACGGCGCACTTCACGGAGCGGTATCGCGGGATGGGGATCGATCGGACGGAGACGGGGACGCTGACGCTGAGCAAGCCGGGACGGATGCGCTGGGAGTATGACGCTCCGTTGGGGAAGATCTTTGTACTCGATGGAAAAAATGCGGTGAGTTATACGCCGGGGGATTCGCAGGCGCTGCGGACTCCGGCGAAGCAGCTGGATGATTTGCGATCGCCGCTGCGGTTCTTGTTGGGGCACACGGAGATTGCGAAGGAGCTGGATGGGCTGACGATGACGCTGGTGAACGGCGGCTACACGCTTTCGGGGGTGCCGAAGGGGATGCAGCAGACGGTGCAGTCGATTGGGATTACTGTGGATGGGGCGGGGCAGATTACGGGGATGAGGATTGTGCAGACGGATGGGGCGGAGACGAGTTTTGCGTTCGGCGATATTCGTGAAAACGTGGCAACGCCCGATAGCGAATTTGAATTTACTCCGCCACCGGGCGTGACGATCATCGATGGAGTTGCGCCGATTTAGTGAGGAAGCGAGACGAGGACGCGGCCCGCTTCGCCGACGGAGGTCTGGCCTCGGGTGACTACGGCGGTTAGATATCTTGCGACCGTGAGCGCGCGAAACAGCACCGACCGCAACCGATACCGGTTACTCCTCATGATGGGTTGGATGCGATTGCGGGCAGCGGTGTTCGCTGGGAGTTCCCTTTGATGGTGCGAGTTCCCTTCCATGGGGCGGCGCTGGCGTGTACCGTAGCTTTATGCGACTTGCTTGGATCATTAGGGGGACCGGTAGAGTGATGGCCTGCGCTGCCCTGCTGGTTGCGCCCGCTGTCTACGCGCAGACGACGTACCACTTAATTCCGTTGCCGCGGCAGATCGCAGGCGTGGAGGAGGTGCCGCTGAGTTCGGTGACCGTGGAGTGCACGGGCTGCGATGCCGAGGACACGTTTGCGGCGAATGATCTGCGCGAGACGCTGACGGAGCGCGGCATCGCGACGGGGGATGGATTGCGGATTGTGTTGCGCCGGCTGGGGGAGCATCCGGACGCGAGTTTCACGGAAGAGATGCGGGCGGAGGGATACACGATCCGGTATGCAGCGAAGACGCTGACGCTCACCGGTGCTACGGCGGAGGGGCTGTTCTACGCTGCGCAGACGGCCAAGCAGATGATCGAGAGATGGCCGCTGCAGCCGGTGTGTCGTGGAGTGTGCCCTGACTTCGTGCTGCATGCTGCGGAGATTCATGACTGGCCGGCGATGCGGTATCGCGGGCTGCATGACGATCTTTCGCGCGGTCCGGTGGACACGCTGGAGTTTCAGAAGAAGCTGATACGGACGCTGGCGGCTTACAAGATCAACGTGTACTCGCCGTACTTTGAGAATACGCAGCAGTATGCGTCGAACCCGCTGGCGGCGCCGCCGGAGGGCAGCATCTCGGCGGCCGATGCGCGTGAGCTGGTAGCGTATGCGGCGCAGTATCACATCATCGTGATTCCTGAGCAGGAGGCCATTGGGCATCTGCGCAAGATGCTGCAATGGGAGACGTACGCGGATGTGGCGGAGACGCCGCATGGGGCGGTGCTGAGCCCAGGGCAGGCGGGATCGATGCCGCTGATTGACCAGATGTTCAAGGAGTTGGCGGCGATGTATCCGGGGCCGTTTTTGCATATCGGCGGGGACGAGACGATTGACCTGGGGATTGGCCGAACGAGCGCGGCGGTGGATGCGCAGGGGCTGCCGACGGTGTACATCGATTATCTGCAAAAAATTGTGACGAGCCTGGAGCCGCTGCATAAGAAGATTCTTTTCTGGGGCGATGTTGCGCAAAGCGATCCTGAGTTGCTGAAGGAGCTGCCTCCGGAGATCAAGCGTCAGCTGATTGCGGTGGCGTGGGGATATTCGCCGAAGCCAAAGGGATTTCTACAGGAGTTGAAGCCGTATACGGCGGCGGGAATTCCGGTGTGGGTGTCGCCGTCGATCAACAACTATCGGCAGGTGTGGCCGAACCAACAGTTGGGGCTGGACGACATCCAGGAGTTTACGCGCGACGGGCAGAGATACGGAGCGACGGGGCAGTTGAACACGCTGTGGAATGATGATGGCGAGTCGCTGGCGAACATGAACTGGTATGGGATTCTGTTTGGCGCGGCGGCGGCGTGGCAGCACGGCGAGTCGTCGATCCCGGCGTTCCAGCAGAGCTTTGCGCAGGTGTTTCATGGCGACTCGCTGGGATTGTTGAACCAGGCGCAGGGCGAGCTGACTGGGGCGATGACGCTGCTGCACGACAGCAAGGTGATTGGGAACACGGAGGGCACGGACGGATTGTTCTGGGTGGATCCGTGGTCGAAGGACGGGCAGGTGATGGCTGAGAAGATGCGGCCGATCAACGCAGAGGTTCGGTTGTACGCGGAGCGCGCGCTGACCTACATTGCGCAGGCGAAGGCGAAGGAACCGAATTTGCGGGAGCAGGATGCGATTGCTGCGATGGAGTTTGGGGCGCGGCGGATTGATTTTCTGGGGCTGAAGTTTCAGCTCGCGGATGAGATGACCGCGGGGTACGCGCAGGCGCAGGGGACGGCGCAGGCGACGGTGAGCGTTCACCCGGTGGGGCCGCGGCCTTCGGTGTCGGCGCTGTTGTCGGACATCAATGGGGTGAATGGCCGGCTGCAGGACATCATCGACGGCTACTCGCAGCTGCGCGAGATGTTTGCGCAACAGTGGAACAAGACGTACCGGCCATCGGGTTTGCGGCCGGTGCTGGAACACTACGACTACACGATTGCACAGTGGTATGCGCGGGTGGACAAGGTTCGGAGCGCGCAACGGCAGTGGAGTGAGTTGCGGACGCTGCCGCCGGCGAGCGATGTGGGGATGCCGGCTACGGCGACGGTTGCTACGCCGGCCGTACCGACAACTACGCCGACGACGCCTGCAAACATGACGCCGGCAGTGACACCGACTACAGCTCCGGCCGCCGCGCCGGTTGCGCCGATTGCGCCGGTTGCGCCTCACACCCCTTAGCAGGAGATCGAATTGGTTAGTCGTCTGTTGGCGCTTCGGGCTTTGGCGGTTCTGCAACTGGCGGGGACGCATCGTTTGCGTGCGTTTGATCTTGGGCTGGTTGCGGTGTACCTGGTGGGGATTACGTTGTTTGGATTGCGGTTTCGGAAGCGGTCCGGGGCGGGCGTGGCGGACCGATCGTTGCGAAGCTATTTTTTGGCGAACAACACGATTCCGTGGTGGGCGATCTCGCTGTCGATTGTGTCGGCGGAGACTTCGACGCTCACGATTATTTCGATTCCCGGCGTGGCGTTTGCGGGAGACTTTGGATTTCTGCAGGTCGTGATCGGGTACATGATTGGGCGCATCGTGGTGGCGATGCTGTTTCTGCCGCGCTACTTTGCGGGCGAGATGCTGACGGCGTACCAGCTGATTGATCGGCGCTTTGGGCGGTCGCTGCACAAGGTGACGGCGGGGTTGTTTCTGTTGACGCGCGCGGCTGCGGAGGGGGTGCGGGTGTTTGCGGTATCGATCGTGGTGGGGATTGCGATTGGGACGCGCGATGTGCTGTCGATTGGGATTATCTCCGCGCTGACGCTGCTGTATACGTTTGAGGGCGGGATGGCTGCGGTGATCTGGACCGATGTGGTGCAGATGGCGATTTATATTGGCGGAACGGTGGTGGCGATTGCTACGCTGGGCACGCATGTGACGGGAGGTTGGAGCACGATCCATGCAGTGGCAGCGGGTGCGGGCAAGTTTCACATGCTGAACTTCGCGATGAATTTGACGACGACGTATACGTTTTGGGCCGGGGTGCTGGGGGGAACATTTTTGACGATGGCGTCGCATGGGACGGACCAGTTGATGGTGCAGCGGATGCTGGCGGCGAAGAATCTGCGCGAGTCGCAACTGGCGCTGCTGAGTTCGGGCGTGGTGATCTTCGTGCAGTTTGCGCTGTTTCTGCTGATTGGGGTGGGGCTGTTTGTGTTCTACGGGCAGCACCCGGCGGTGTTTGCCAGCGCGGATCGGATTTTTCCCACGTTCATTGTGCGGGAGATGCCGGTGGGGGTTGCGGGGCTGCTGGTGGCGGCGATTCTGGCCGCGGCGATGTCGAATTTGTCGGCGGCGTTGAATAGCTTGTCGTCGACGACGGTGGTGGATTTTTATATGCGCATGCGGCCGGAGGCGGATGATCGGGAACGCGCGATTGTGAGCAAGTCGTCCACCGTGCTGTGGGCGCTGGTGCTGTTTGCGATTGCGGTGTACGCCGTGTCGGTGGGCGGGAAGGGGCACGTGGTGGAGATTGGGTTATCGATTGCATCGGTGGCGTACGGATGCTTGCTGGGCGTGTTTCTGCTGGGGACGTTGACGAAGTTTGCTACGCAGACGGGAGCTACGATTGGGATGGTGTTTGGGTTTGTGCTTAACGTGTGGCTGTGGCAAGGAGTGTTTCCGGTGCATCTGGGTGTGATCACGATTCCGCATGTTGCGTGGACCTGGTATGTGCTGATTGGCGCCGCGGCGACGTTTGGCGTTGGGTCGGTGGCTAGTTTGGTGTTTGGGAGACAGTCGGCGCGGCGGGGTGTGGTGGCGGTGATCGCGCTGCTGTGTGTGACGCGGGTGGGCGTGTCGCAGGTGCCGGGGCCGGACTTTGGTGGGGTGTCGGCGCTGCTGAATGACGCGGCGGCTGCGCATCGGCCGCCCGGGGCAGTGGTGGTGATTGGGCATGGCGGGCATGTGGTGTTTGAGCAGGCGTACGGGGATCGTAAGCTGGCGGGCGAGCCGGGGTTGGATGGCGCGCCGTCGGCAGCGGAGCCGATGACGGAGGACACGATTTTTGATATGGCGTCGCTGAGCAAGTGTTTGAGCACGGCGACCGCGGTGATGCAGTTGTATGAGCAGGGTAAGCTGCACTTCGATGAGCCGGTGGAGAAGTATTTGCCGGAGTTCAATGCGGGGCATGATCCGGAGCGCGCGAAGGTGACGGTGCGGATGTTGCTGACGCATACGTCGGGTGAGGCGCCGGACGTGAATCTGAAGGATGCGTGGGGGCTGAGTGCGCCGGACTTCAGGGAGGGCGTGCATCGGGCGCTGACGACGCCGCTGATGTCGGCGCCGGGAGAGGTGTTTCGCTACTCGGATATCAACTTTGTTTTGCTGGGATACATGGTGCAGGTGCTGAGCGGCGAGCCGCTGGATGTGTATGCGCAGGAACACATCTTCAAGCCGCTGGGCATGACGGAGACGCGGTATCTGCCGCTGGCGAAGGCTTGCGGGCCGCATCGCGTGGTGGGCTCGGCGATCGCATGGGCGCCGACGCCGAAGGGGCGCGAGTCGTTTGCGTGTCCGAAGGGCGACTGGAGCACTTCCCTGCTGACGCGGATTGCTCCGGAGGCGCATGACGATGAGGCGAAGGCTGAGCCGGCGACGAATCCTGATTACGATCGGCTGCTGCGTGGGTCGGTGCATGATCCGACGACGCGGCGGATGGGTGGAGTGGCGGGGCATGCGGGGGTGTTTTCGACGGCGCATGATATGTCGCTGTATGCGCAGGCGCTGCTGGATCGGCTGGCGGGGCGGCCGAGCGATTTTCCGCTGAAGCAGTCGACGCTGGAGTTGATGGTGGCGCCGCAGCAGCCGGGGCGTGCGGAGGGGCAGGTGGCTGCGGCGAATGCTGCGGAGCGCGCGGCGATTGCGGCAGGAGAGAAACCCGCTGCGCCGGGGTTGGCGCCACATTATCCGGCGGTGCGGGGGCAGGATCTGCGCGGGTTTGGATGGGATATCGATACGGCGTTTTCGAAGCCGCGCGGCGTGGTGTTTCCGATTGGGAGCTTCGGGCATACGGGGTTTACGGGGACGTCGTTGTGGATGGATGCGGGGTCGGACACGTATGTAATTTTGCTGGCGAACGCGATTCATCCGCGGGGGAATCCGCCGATTTCGAATTTGCGTGGGGAGGTGGCGTCGGCTGCGGCGGAGGCGCTGGGGCTGTATGGATCGACCAGTGGGCCGGGTGTGGTTCAGCACACTTCATCGACGATGACGGGCATCGACGTGCTGGAAGCAGAGCACTTCGCGCCGCTGGCCGGCGGTCCGGGGCACGTCGGTCATTCGCTGGTGGTGGGCGTGCTCACGAATCAGACGGGGCTTGATCGCGCGGGGCGGCGGACCGTGGATATTCTTGCGACGGATCTGCCGAAGGTGGTAGCGGGGGCGAAACTTGCTGCGATCTTTTCGCCGGAGCATGGGATCTTTGGGAAGCAGGATTCTGCACATGTGGAGGCTGAGGTTGATCCTGGTACCGGGCTGCAGGTGACGAGTTTGTTTGGGCCTACGGAGGCGGACAAGCGGCCATCGCATGAGGAGCTGAAGGACCTGGATGCGGTGGTGATTGATCTGCAGGATGCGGGGGTTCGGTTCTTTACGTATGACACGGTGACTGGATATTTTTTGGAGGCTGCGGCGAAGGAGAAGGCGGAGTTCCATCATGAGCTGAAGATCGTGGTGCTGGATCGGCCGGACTTGATTGGAGGCGAGGCGGTGCAGGGGCCGGTGTCGGATGAGGAGCTGACGACGGGGGTGGCGGCGTATATCGACTACATGCCGCTGCCGGTGCGGACTGGCATGACGATTGGGGAGTTGGCGAAGTACGTGGTTGGAGTGAAGAAGCTTGATGTGGATCTGACGGTGGTGCCGATGGAGCACTGGACGCGAGGTCTGTACTTCGATGAGACGGGACTGCCGTGGGTGAATCCGAGCCCGAATCTGCGGACGATGACGGCGGCGATGTTGTATCCGGGCCTGGGGTTTCTGGATTTTAGCGGGGTGTCGGTGGGACGCGGGACGGAGACGCCGTTTGAGTTGTTTGGAACGGCGTGGATGCACGGGGCGGAGGTGGCGGCGGCGTTGAATGCGCGGAAGATTCCGGGGGTGACTTTCAGCGCGACGACTACCAGTGTGGCGGAGACGTCGAATCATTATCCGTTCCATGGGCAGACGATGGACGCGGTGCGGATTGCGGTGACGGATCGGCGGGCGCTGGATTCTCCGGAGATGGGCGTGGAGATTGTGAGTGTGCTGCATCGGATGTATCCGGCGCAGTTTGCGGTGGAGAAGACGCTGCGATTGATTGGCAGCCGGAGGACGGTGGAGGCGATTGAGCGCGGCGATGATCCTCGCCGTATCGCTGAGGGGTGGGCACCGCGAGTTGCGGAGTATATCGGCGCGCGGAAGGCGTTCCTGCTTTATCAGTAGGGCGGCGATGGTTGCGGCCGGAGTAGTCTGGTTGCGCAGTGAGGCAGTTTGCTGGAAACGGACATCTAACTCGCTATGAAAACGTTTGATGCGATCATTATTGGGGCTGGGCAGGCTGGTCCTTCGCTGGCGGCGCGGCTGACGAAGGCTGGGCAGACAGTTGCGTATGTGGAGCGCAAGCTGTTTGGCGGGACGTGCGTAAATACGGGATGCACACCGACGAAGGCGATGATTGCGAGCGCGTATGCGGCGCACGTGGCGCGGCGATCGGGTGACTATGGCGTGTCGATCGACACCTCGATCGAAGTGGATATGAAGGCGGTGAATGCGCGGCGGGAGGGCATCGTTGCGAAGTCGCGCAATGGGGTGGAGAAGTCGCTGCGCGGCAACGAGAAGGTGACGGTGTTCAAGGGGGCGGCGCGGCTTGAGTCGCCGACGACGGTACGGGTTGGGGACGAGGTGCTGGAGGCGAAGCAGATCTTCCTCAACGTTGGGGGACGGGCGGCGGTGCCGAATCTGCCGGGCATCCACACGGTTCCATTTCTTACGAACAGCAGTTTGCTGGCACTGGATGTGTTGCCGAAACACCTGGTGGTGGTGGGGGGAAGCTACATCGGGATTGAGTTTGGGCAGATGTATCGGCGGTTTGGCAGCGAGGTAACGATTGTCGAGAAGGGGCCGCGGCTGGTGGGGCACGAGGACGAGGATGTGTCGGCGTGCGTGCAGAGCATTCTGGAGGCCGAGGGGATCGCGATTCATACGAACGCGGAGTGTGTTCATGTGAAGGCTCGTGGAAGCGATGTCGTGGTGGGGACGAATTGCACGGCGGGGGAGCCGGACGTTGTGGGGTCGCATGTGCTGCTGGCGGTGGGACGGGTGCCGAACACCGATGACCTGGGGCTGGAGCATGCGGGCGTGAAGACCGATGAGCGGGGGTACATCGTGGTGGACGATCAGCTGCGGACGAATGTGCCGGGGATCTATGCGCTGGGCGACTGCAATGGGCGCGGTACGTTTACGCATACGGCGTACAACGACTATGAGATTGTTGCGGCGAATTTGCTGGACAACGATCCGCGGCGGGTGTCGGACCGGATTCTTTGCTATGCGATGTATCTCGATCCACCGCTGGCGCGGATTGGGATGACGGAGGCGGAGGTGCGTGCGACAGGCAAGCCGGCGCTGATAGGGACGCGGCCGATGACGAGGGTGAATCGAGCGGTGGAGAAGGGAGAGAGTCTGGGGTTCATGAAGGTGCTGGTGGATGCGGAGAGCAAGATGATCCTGGGGGCGTCGTTGCTGGGGGTAGGGTGCGATGAGGCGATTCACTGCCTGCTGGATGTGATGTACGCGAAGGCGCCGTACACGACGATTTCGCGCGCAGTGCATATTCATCCGACGGTGTCGGAGCTGATTCCTACGCTGCTGCAATCGCTGCAGCCGCTGGAGTAACGCGGGGCATGCCGAGCATGTATGGTGGATGCGTGGAGATGCTGCTCTGATTCTCTAAAGGGAGATACGCGTTTGAGTTCACCTACTGCTGACGTGCTGGACGAAGTTGGCCTACCTGCTACGATCCGAGAACTTGCGGCGCGGCGCTGGGATGTGATCGTGGTTGGGGCTGGGCACAATGGGCTGGCGTGCGCTGCGTACCTGGCGCGTGCGGGCAAGCAGGTGCTGGTGCTCGAGGCACGGGAGCGGGTGGGCGGCGCGTGCACGATTGAGGAGCCATTCCCGGGTGTGTACATGTCGCCGTGCGCTTATCTTGCGGGATTGCTGCATCCGCGGGTGGTGGAGGAATTGGGGCTGGTGGGGCGCGGGTTTCAGTGGACACCGGCGGTGAATGGGTTGTTTGTGCCGTTTTTGGATGGGTCGAGTATTCAGCTTTGGGATGAGGACGAGGCGTGCGAGCGAGAGGTGCGGCGGTTTGCGCCGGAGGACGTGGAAGGATGGCGCGCGATGAATGATGTGATCCGGCGGCTGCGGGATGCGCTGCGACCGGAGGGCGACGCGGATGCGTGGATTGGTGATGCGCCGACGGCGGAGGAGATCGATCGGCGGCTGGGGAATGATGCCGAGGCGCGGGGAATGCTGTACGAGTGGTCGATGGCGGAGTTCGTGGAACGCTATCTGCGGGATGAACGGCTGCAGTCGGCGTACCTGGGGCAGGGGGTGATTGGGACGAATGCGAGTCCGTTCGATGCGGGGACGGCGTCGATTCGGTTCCATCATGCGTCGGGGAGACTGGGCGGGATGCCGGGGATGTGGGGGTATGTGCGGGGCGGGATGGGGATGGTGTCGTTCTACTTTTGCGATGCGGCGAGAGAGGCGGGCGCGGTGGTGGCCAGCGGCGTGGCGGTGGCGCAGATTGTGCCGGGCGAGGGCGTTTTGTTGGAGGGCGGGGAGAGGATTCGGGCGGCGGTGGTGGTGTCGAATGCGGACCCGCGGCGAACGCTGAAGATGCTTGGGCAGGATGCGGAGGTGGGTTGGAAGGCGGCGGTCGAACGGGTGCCGATCGAAGGCTGCACGGTGAAACTGAATGTGCTGCTGCGCGAGCTGCCGAATTTTATCGCTCGGCCTGGAGTGGATGCGCCGCATCACTATGGGCAGATCAATGCGCCGCTGACGCACGCGGAGTGGAAGGCTGGCTATGCGGCGGCGCGGCGGGGGGAGTTGCCGGAACACCTGTGGTGCGAGCTTTATTTTCAGAGCGTGCATGATGCGACGGTGGCGCCTGCGGGGCAACATACGATGTCGGTGTTTGCGCAGTATGTTCCGTATAAGTTTGCGCGGGGGACGTGGGAGGAACGGCGCGAAGAGGTGAAGCGGCTGGCGATGAAATCGCTGGCGAGATATTGCTCGAACATTGAGACGGCGGTGATCGATGCGCAGGTGCTGGGGCCGCCGGACATTGAAGAGCGAGTGGGGCTGACGGGGGGACACATCTTCCAGGGGGAGTGCCTGCCACCGTATATGTGGTCGAAGCGGCTTACGGCGCGCACACCGATGCAGGGGGTGTATCTGTGCGGGGCGTGTACGCATCCGGGGGGCAGCGTGATCGGAATCAACGGACGGAACGCGGCGATGGCGGTGCTGAAGGATCTAGCGAAACTTTAAGGTGCTAGCGTGCGAGCCAGCCGCCGTCGACGTTGAGGATGGCGCCGGTGATGTAGTCGGCTGCTGGAGAAGACAGGAAGACGGCGGTTGCGGCGATGTCGGTGGGTTCGCCCCAGCGGCCGGCGGGGATGCGCTCGAGGATCTGGCGATTGCGTGTTTCGTCGTTGCGAAGAGCTGTGGTGTTGCCGGTGGCGATGTATCCGGGGGCGATGGCGTTGACCTGGATGCTTTTGGATGCCCACTCGTTGGCGAGAGCTTTGGTGAGCTGGGCGACTCCTCCCTTGGAGGCTGCGTAGGCGGGGACTCGAATGCCGCCTTGAAAGGATAGGAGCGAAGCGATGTTGACGATCTTTCCCGGAGAATTGCGGGCGATGAGGCCGCGGCCGACGAGTTGCGATAACTGGAAGACGGAGTTGAGATTGACTTGCATCACCTTCTGCCAATCTTCGAAGGGATAGTCGATGGCGTCGTGGCGGAGGATTGTGCCGGCGTTGTTGACGAGGATGTCGATGTGGCCGTAGTGGGCGATGACGGCATTGAAGAGGTGTTCGGCGCCGGTTGGGTCGGAGAGATCGGCGGAGAAGGCTGAGGCCGAGCCGCCGTCTTTCCGAATCGCTTCGGCGGGGGCTTCGGCGGGGCGCGAATTTCCGTGGCAGGCTACGGTTGCTCCTGCCTGGGCGAGCGCGATGGCGATGGAGAGGCCGATGCCCGAAGAGGATCCCGTCACTAGAGCGATCTTGTGGTCGAGGCGAAACGATTGAAGGATCGAAGGCGCGTTGGTCATTGCCTCCCACGATAGCTGTTGGAGAGGCTGCAGGCAACAGAGTGCTGTGTCTCAGCTCTTGGCGTGCTCTGCGTGGCCCGGGAGATATTCGCGGCTCATCGAGACATAGCCTTCTCGCGCGGTCTTCTTGCCTCGCTCGCGGTAGAGCTCTTCATTGCGAGGCTGCCAGGTATCGAGACCGTCGACATAGCGGTTGTACATGCAGAAGGCGGCGGCGATCAGGACCGTGTCGTGGATCTCCATGTCGGTTGCACCCTGGGCGCGGGCAGCTTCGATGTCGGCCGTTGTTACCTGCTTGCCACCCTTCTGCACCTTGGCTGCGATCACCAGCAGGGTTTTCAGCTTCTCTGAAATGTCCGCAGCATGAAAGTCCGCCTTGACGCGCTTCACCAGTTCGTAATCGTCGTTCAGGCACGCTGCCGCGATGGAGCCGTGGACTGTCTGGCAGAAGTAGCAGTCATTTAAGTGGGACACGTACGTGGCAATCAGTTCGCGGTCGCCCTGCGGAAGTGAGTTGGGCGCGTGCAGCAACACTTCGACGAGTTCGTTGAGGGGCTTAGCCGTCTCCGGACGGAAGGCCATGGCGCTGCGTATCCCTTGCAGGCCCTCAGGCAGATTTATGTGTGGCATGGAGTCTCCTGATGGTTCTTGTCCGAGAAGCATACGCGAGCAGGGCGACCGGGGAACAGATGGAAGTTTTTGTCCACCTAAAGGTGGACGACAGGTGGCCATCCGGTTGGTAAGAATCGGTTGCACGCCTATCTCCCTTCCCTGCCACCGTCGAGTCTTCGCCGGGGGCTCACGCCTGGTTCATTACGCTATCCGATAAGATGTCTAACTATGCCTCTCCCAGCATCCAAGAACCTGCCCGTGGTGGACGAAGAAAACGCGTCAGAGGAAGTCGCGCGACTCTACGCAAAATTTCGTTCCGCCTTTGGGCGGCCAGCCGTTCCCGGCATCCTGCAGTGCTTTGCGACCCACCCACCGCTGCTCGAACACATGATGGGGCTTGCGGAGACCATGCTGTTCTGTGACGGGGCGCTTGGCCGCGCGAATAAAGAACTGATCGCAACGTTTGTCTCCTCGCAAAACGACTGCGAGTATTGTGCCGACAGCCATGGATCCTTTCTGCGCGCGAACGGCGGCACTGCGGAGCAGCTTGAGGCAGCAACGACCTGCGATTTTCACTCCGCCTCGCTGACGGCTGCACAGCGTTCTCTGCTGCAGTTTGCCGAGAAGGTCACGCGGGAGTCGAGCGCTGTCTCGCCTCAAGACGTGGAACAGCTCCGGGGAGCGGGCTGGACGGACCTGCAGATCGCGGAGGCAATCCACCTTACCGCTTTATTTGCTTGCTTCAATCGGGTGGTGAACGCCTTCGGGCTGCCATCGCAGGGCCTGCTCGGGGGCGCGCTTGCGCTGCATCACGGCGGTCGACAATGAGCAGCTATGCGACCGCTTCCGTGGGGGATGAAGAATCCTCCATCCAGTACACGGGCTGGCACGTAGCGGCGGCCGCGTTCATCGGCGTGATGGTGAGCTTTGCTCCGATTGTGCCGTACACCTTCAGCCTGTTTCTCAATCCGCTGCATGCGGCCTTCGGATGGCACCGCGAGGCTATCTCCGGGACGTTTGCGCTGGCTGCAATCACCGTGGCGGTTGTCTCTCCCGGGATCGGCGTGCTGCTCGACCGCTTCCCGCCGCGCCGGATCATTCTTCCGTCGATCGTGATCTTCGCGCTGGCGCTGGCGTCGCTCAGCCGGCTGGGCCCGAGCATCCAGCGGTTCTATCTCACCTACTTCATTCTCGGACTGGTTGCGAATGGGACCGCGCAGTTCGCTTACACGCGCACCATCCTTACGTGGTTCAGCAGACGGCGCGGACTTGCGGTCGCGCTGATCCTAACTGGGAGCGGCGTGGGGTCCATTGTGATCCCTCCTCTGACGCAGTGGGTGATCGATCATCACGGCTGGCGCGACGCGTATCTCATGCTGGGCGGCATCGCTCTGCTGGGCATGCCGCTGACCGCACTGCTGGTGCGCAACCGGCCAATCACGCAGCGAGAGGACGAGGGTCTGCTTTCTGGCGTCACCGTAGCGGCCGCACTCCGCACCGCGCCGTTCTGGATCCTCGCCAGCATCATCATGCTTTCGGCCTTCGGTGAAAATGGGTTGGTCACGAATCTTGCGGCCATGCTTACGGAGCATGGCGTGACCGTCCAGGCCGCAGCCCTGGCGCTGTCCGTGCGCGGTGGCGCCGGCATTCTCGGGCGGCTATGCACCGGTTTTCTGATCGACCGCTTCCCTGCCCAGAGGATTCAGACGGCGATCCTTTTGATCTCCGCCGCGGGCACGTTCCTGCTCGCGTTCTCGGGAACGTCGGTGATGGCGCTGGTGGGGGCAGCGCTGCTCGGCATCGGACTTGGAAGTGAAGCCGACGTCGCACCGTATCTGCTGGCGCGCTACTTCGGGCGCAAACACTTCTCGGTCCTGTACGGTCTTACGTGGACGGCCTACGCCATTGGGGGCGCGACCGGTCCGATGGTGGTTGGACATTTCTATGATCGCGCAGGGTCCTATCAACCGCGGTGCATCGTAGGTCTTGGATTTACAACGCTGCTCGCCGTGGCGATCAGTCTCTTTCTGCGACGCGATCGCACTCCCTATCAAGTACGTCATGACAGCCTGGCCGTGGCCAGCATCTCGTTGGAGGAATAACCATGCCCCATATTGCCCTGCCCGAAGATATGCCGGGAATCACTGCCGGCTTCGCCTTTCGCCCTGACACCGCAAAGCCGATGCGGGAGCTGGCGCACATCCTTCTGCATACGTCCGGAAACGACGGCTTCAGTTCGCGAGACCGTGAGCTGGTGGCGGCGTTCGTGTCATCGAGAAACACCTGCTACTTCTGCCAGACCAGCCATGGCGCGGCGGCGAGCCACCTCAACGGCGGAAGCACAGATCTTGTGGAGTCGGTGTGCCGGGACTATCGAAGCGCTGCGATCTCAGAGAAGCTGAAGGCGCTGCTGGCGATTGCGGAGCAGGTGCAGATCGATGGCAAGCGGGTCACGAAAGAACTTGTGGAAGAAGCGCGGAAGCAGGGGGCCACTGATCTCGACATCCATGATGCTGTGCTCATTGCCGCGGCGTTCTCTATGTACAACCGCTATGTGGACGGCCTGGCAACCGTGCAGCCTCGCAATGAGGCGATGTATGTCGAGATGGGAAAACGGATGGCGGAACAGGGCTACGTTTCCAGGTGAGGCTCGAAGCTAATCGTGCATGGAGCCGGTGGAGTAATACAGGTTCGGATAGGGCGCGGCGGCGGTGATGGGGTCGTCAGCGGTGGACTGGGTGAGAGGTGCATGGTTGCGCGTGAGGGTGAAGCGGGGCGCGGGGCCGGGGGTGAGCGGGAGTTGGAGATCGTTGGAGCCGGCGGGGAGGGTGAGGGTCATCTCGGTCGGGCCGAGGGTTACGGTGAGGTCGGCGGGGGCGGTGAGATTCGCGGTGATGTAGAGCGTGTCGGCGACGGGGCCGTAGAGGTTGATGGGCGGCTCTTGTTTGGTGGAGAGGACGGTGCGGTAGGCCCAGTAGATCGCGTCGGTTTGGAGCGTGGGTTGGTGGCCGGTCTTGTACCAGGCGATGAAGTAGGCGAGGAGATCGGTGGCGCCGCGGTGGGAGTGGAAGAAGTGCGGGGTGTCGGCGGGAGCGATGCTGGCGCCGAGGTCGTTGGCAGCGGGATACTTCGCGGGATCATCGATGGGCGAGACGTACGTGCCTTCGATGAAGTCATTCCAGGTGATGATTTCTACCCAGTCAGGGTGGGTGGTCTGGATGGCCTGCATCCATAGGGCACGCATGCCTTGATAGCCGCTGTACTCGTAGTAGCGGTTCGCGTTGGCTCCCCAGAACTGGAAGCAGATGGGCGCCATGTAGAGTTTGTGCGCGGCGTGGAGGGTGGCGGCGTAGGCGGCGGAGGATGGAAGCTGGTCGGGTGGATGGGCGAGGCCGGGCGCGCCGGCGATGCCCCAGTAGAGGGCGCCGTCGAGGATGTGCTGGTAGGGGGCGAGGCCGGAGGCGATGTCGGCGGCGGTGGGGGTTTCGCCTCCCCAGAAGAACGAGGGGACGAGGAAGATGCGGAGGGGAGCGCTGGAGGGGACGCCTGCGACGGTTGAGAGGGCGTTGGGTGCGGGTTGGAGCGAGGGGGCGGTGCCGTGCTCGAGGTTGGAGCGGAGCTGCTGCCAGAACTGGGGGCCGTGGGAGGAGCCGGCGAAGGTGGTGAGGACGAAGCGGCCGTCGTGCTGGAAGTAGATGGAGGCGTAGCGGGGGTTGTTGGCGAAGCGGCGGACCATGTCGAGGACGTCGGCTGCATCGTTGGAGCAGCACATGTCGGCGGAGAACATGAGCTTGAAGTTGGAGTGGAGGCGATAGGCGGCTTCGAACATTTCAGAGGCGCGGCGGATGTAGCGGGGCTCCTTGGACCAGCCGCCGGCGTTGAGGGCAAAGCCGTCGATGCCGATGGATTGGGCCTGCTGGATCTCGCGCTGGTAAGAGGCGATGTTGGACTCGCCGGTGGGAGTGTCGGCGGTGGTGTCCTGGTTAGCGAGCATGTAGTGCGCGAAGACGAGGCGCTGCGCGTGCGCGGAGGCAGTGGAGTAGAGGCAGACAACGAGCAAGAGATGATGGAGGGCTCGGCGAGTGCAGTGACTGCTGGTGGGCATTCAGATCAACTTACCAGAAGTACGTGGCGACTACCTTGGGCGGAGAGGAGATGCCGTCGATGATTTCAGTGCTCAGGACGATCTCCATATTTTTCTGGTCCCAGTCCTTGGGAAGATGGGCCTTCATGGCTTCCATTTCGCCGGGCTGCGTGAGGAACTCACCGGCGGCTACGGTGCCACCCCGAGCGATACCGGCGGCGATGATAGCGAGCTTGCCGGTGTTCGCATCGTGAAAGCGGGCGACGATGGCGTAGTCGCGGTAGTTATGGGTGGTCTGCTGAACTTGGCGATCGATGCTCCAACGCTGTTGGGTGTGGGACTGGGTGTCCTCGATCCAGAAGTGAGACATGTCCGGATCGTTGCCGAAGCGATAGCGGAGGTCGCGGGTCATGCGCAGGGTCCAGGTGTTATCGAAGGCACCGAGGAAGACAGTGGGGCCCTGGCGAAGGTCAGTGAGGGTGGCGGTGTCTTCGCCGAGGAGGGTGTAGTGGCGGTGGCGCATTTCGAGGAGGCCGGAGACGCTCATGAGGGGCTGGAGATCATCGAGGACGACGCCTCGCATGTGCTCGTCGAGGTGACGAACCTGGTTCGGGGTGGAGGCGTCCAGGAGGGTCTGGCCGGTGAACATGCTCTGCGGAAAGCAGAGGGCAATGGGGTCGTTGGAACCGAAGATAGGGGCCCAGAATTTATCCAGGGTGGAGGGGCGTGTGCTGAGCCAGAACGCGCTGGCGGCTGCCGCCGCGACCAACAGGACCGATGCCAGGACCGACCACCAGACGCGGGATCGAGCGGGGGCATGGGGGGCGAGAGCCTGGGGGATGGACTCGGGGGCGTGGGGTGGGGAGGGCTCGTTGAGCGAGGC
>Ga0210392_10000659_pt1 | contig 20193 bp, 14 predicted proteins | sample IncBWC30OmetaG_FD_161057 | JGI IMG/M metagenome (GOLD analysis project Ga0210392, IMG submission 161057) | Forest soil microbial communities from Barre Woods Harvard Forest LTER site, Petersham, Massachusetts, United States - Inc-BW-C-30-O ...
TGGAATCCTGTCTTGTCCGGACGCGGTCCAATGTCCAGGCCGCGAACGTCGGGAACACCCTGAACGCACACTAAAATTTATATTAGTTGCCGCGATGCGGTGGGCTTCGCATGATTTTCGCGGGGGCTTGGTGGATGTGCGCGCGATCCCGGCTGGCCCAGCCGGACTGATCTTAAATCTGCGCTTTCGATCTCACGTTGAGTGCTGGAAGGATACGAAACAGTTGTCATGATGGTATCCGTCCGGACCTTGCGGGGAACAGCGAATTCCTCGCCGAGATCGTTGAATCCTGATACCGTATCGGTTGGCTGCCGTCCGGCGGGATCGGTGGCGTCCGGCTGTTTGCCCGCCCATTCGTTCGGAACGGACGCGGGGTAAGCAATGGCCCCGTCCGTAACCTTTGCGCCGCTCAAGTCGACCGCTCTCAACGGACCCTCACCGGTCCGGGAATCCGGATTGATGTCGCCGCTGCGGCGAACTGAAATTCCGGCCGGGATTTAGGAGGGTTGCGCCGTGTGGATCGTTCTGACCGCGCTCCGGCGTCCCTACACCTTTGTTGTGCTTTCGCTGTTGATCGCGATATTCGGCGTGCTCGCAGCGCTGCGGACGCCGACCGATATTTTCCCGAACATCAACGTGCCGGTCGTCAGCGTGGTCTGGAGCTACAACGGCCTGTTGCCGAACGACATGTCTGGCCGCGTCATCTATTACTACGAGCGCTTTCTGACCGCTCAGGTGAGTGACATCGAACATATCGAGTCGCAGTCACTCTCCGGTTATGGCGTGGTCAAGATTTTTTTCCAGAAAGGCGTTAATATCCGCACCGCGCTGGCGCAGGTGACGGCGGCTTCGCAAACCGTGCTGAAATTGTTGCCGCCCGGCATCACGCCGCCTTATGTCCTGAGCTACAACGCGGCGACAGTACCGATCCTGCAACTGGCGCTGTCAAGCCCGACGCTACCCGAGATGAAATTGTTCGATCTCGGACAAAACTTCATCCGGCCGCAGCTGGCCACGGTGCAAGGTGCGGCGGTGCCCTCGCCCTATGGCGGCCAGATTTTACAAGTGCAGGTCGATCTCGACCAGCAGGCGATGCAGTCGCATGGCGTTTCGGCCGAGGACGTCGTCAATGCAGTCTCGGCACAGAACCTGATTCTCCCCGCGGGCGACCAGAAGATCGGCAAGTTCGACTGGAACGTTTCGCTCAACGCCAGTCCGGTGAATCTCGACAAGATCAATGACCTCCCGGTGAAGAAGACCGGCGGCGCAGTCATTTTCGTGCGTGATGTCGCCTACGTTCATCAGGGCTCGCCGCCGCAGACCAACATGGTGCGGGTGAACGGCTCGCGCGCGGTGTTGATGACCATCCTCAAGGCCGGTTCGGCATCGACACTGGACGTTATTGAAGGGGTCAAGTCGCTGTTGCCGCGGGTCGAGGAAAGCCTGCCAACAGGATTCGGTTTGCGCGCCGTCGGCGATCAGTCGGTATTCGTCAAAGCAGCCATTTTCGGCGTTCTGCGCGAGGCTGTGCTCGCCGCCGCGCTGGTCGGCATGATGATCTTGCTGTTCCTCGGCAGCTGGCGCTCGACCATCATCATCATCATCTCCATTCCGCTCTCGATCCTGTTCTCGCTGATTATGCTGGCGATGCTGGGGCAAACCATCAACGTCATGACGCTGGGCGGGCTTGCGCTTGCCGTCGGCATGCTGGTCGATGAAGGAACGGTGACGCTCGAGAATATTTTCTTTCACCTCGAGCAGGGCAAGGAGATCGAGCCGGCAATCCTGGACGGCGCGCAGCAGATCGTGATTCCGGCCTTTGTCACACTGCTGGTCCTGGATATCGTATTCGCGCCGATGTTCCAGCTAGGCGGCGTCGCCGGCTATCTGTTCCGGCCGTTGGCGGAAGCCGTGGTGTTCGCATTGATCGGCTCGTTCATCCTGTCGCGCACGCTGGTGCCGACCATGGCGCGTTACCTGCTTCACGCCATCCCGCCTCATGGTGAGGGGCATGTGGTGGCTCCGCGGTCGCGCAACCCGTTCACGCGGATCCAGCAGGAGTTTGAACGCTGCTTTACCTGGCTACGCGGTCACTATCATGCGTTGCTCAAGCAGGCGCTTTCGCATCCCAAGACGATTATCTTCGGGTTTCTCGGCATCGTGCTGTTGTCGTTCGGGCTCGCGCCGTTTCTGGGTTCGAACTTCTTTCCGGCCGTCGATTCCGGCCAGATCCTGATGCATGTGCGCGCGCAGCCCGGCACGCGGATCGAGGAGACGGCGCGCCTGTTCGAGCAAATCGAGCAGACGGTGCGCGCAACCATTCCGCCCGAACAGCTCGATAACATTGTCGACAATATCGGTCTGCCTTACAGCGGCATCAACATGGCCTACCAGAACACCGGTACGATTGGCCCCGAAGATGGCGATGCGCTGATCAGCCTGAAGGAGGACCACGATTCGAGCGCCGGCTACGTCAAGGCGCTGCGCACGGTACTGCCGCAGAAATTTCCGGGCGCGACTTTCTCATTCCTGCCCGCCGACATCGTGTCGCAAATCCTCAATTTTGGTCTGCCGGCGCCGATCGATGTCCAGGTGATAGGCAACAATCAGAAAGCCAACTTTGCGTATGCCAATGAACTGCTGAAGAAGATCCGTCAGGTGCCGGGCATTGCCGACCTTCGCATCCAGCAGGTCTTCAACTATCCGCAGATCAACGTGAGCGTCGATCGAACCCTCGCCGGTGAGGTCGGGCTAACCCAGCGCGACGTCGCCAACAGTCTGCTGGTTACGTTGTCCGGCAGTAGTCAGGTGCAGCCCAATTTCTGGCTCAACTCGGAAAACGGCGTCTCTTATCCGATCGTCGCGCAGATGCCGCAATACCGGGTCAACAGCATTTCGGACCTCTCGAATATTCCGATTACGGCGAAATCCAAATCCCAGCAGTATCTCGGTGGTCTGGCGAAAATCACGCAGGGGCCTAGCCCCGGTGTGGTGTCGCACTACAATGTTCAGCCCGTGATCGATATCTTCGGCGACACGCAGGGCCGCGATCTGGGCGCCGTCTCAGCCGACGTCTATAAGATATTGGCCGAGACGAAAAAAGACCTGCCGCGCGGCTCCTACACCGTTGTGCGCGGCCAGGTTCAGACCATGAATGACGCCTACAGCCAGCTTTATCTGGGCCTCGCGGGGGCCGTCGTGCTGGTTTACTTGGTGATCGTCGTCAACTTCCAGTCCTGGCTCGATCCGTTCATCATCATTACGGCGCTGCCGGGCGCTCTGGCCGGCATCATCTGGATGCTGTTCATGACCGGCACCACGCTGTCGGTGCCCGCGCTCACCGGCGCGATCATGTGCATGGGTATCGCGACCGCAAATAGCGTGTTGGTCGTCAGCTTCGCCCGCGAGGGAATGGAGAACGGCCTCGACTCCGTGGCCGCGGCGCTGGAGTCCGGCTTCACCCGCTTTCGTCCGGTGCTGATGACGGCACTCGCCATGATCATCGGCATGGTCCCGATGGCGCTGGCGATGGGCGAGGGCGGGGAACAGAACGCGCCGCTCGGCCGTGCCGTGATCGGCGGACTTACCGTCGCGACCATCGCCACGCTGTTTTTCGTTCCAACCGTGTTCAGTGTTCTGCACCGTTTCGTTGCGAGACCGAGGACGTCGGCATGATAAGGCATCGTGACAGGCGTGCATCGAATGAAGCACTCGGGAGTTATAAAGCGAAGCTGCGTAACGGCGGTGCGGATGCTGGCCGGACGCCAAGGGCCTTCAGGAGGACAGCGCTGTGTGGATTGTCGTAACCGCGCTGAGGCGCCCCTATACGTTCGTGGTCCTGGCGGTGCTCATCGCGCTGTTTGGCATCCGCGCGGCTTTGACGACCCCAACCGACATTTTCCCGAACATCAATATCCCCGTCATCAGCGTGGTCTGGAGTTATAACGGCCTGTTGCCGAACGACATGTCCGGCCGCGTTATTTATTATTATGAGCGCTTTCTGACGGCCCAGGTCAGCGACATCGAGCATCTCGAATCGAGCTCGCTCTCGGGCTATGGGGTCGTCAAGATTTTCTTCCAGAAGGAAGTTGATATCGCTGCCGCCATGGCGCAGGTAACAGCGGCCTCGCAGACTGTGCTGAAGCTGTTGCCGCCCGGTATCACGCCGCCCTACGTCTTGAGTTACAACGCGTCCAGCGTGCCCATTCTGCAGCTCGGATTGTCGAGTCGCGCGCTGCCGCAGATGAAGTTGTTCGACCTCGGGCAAAATTTCATCCGGCCGCAGCTCGCCACGGTCCAGGGTGCGGCGGTGCCGTCACCCTATGGCGGCAAGATCCTGCAGGTGCAGGTCGATCTCGATCAGCAGGCGATGCAGTCGCACGGTGTTTCGGCCGAAGACGTCGTCAATGCGATTTCAGCACAGAACTTGATCCTCCCCGCCGGCGATCAGAAGATCGGCAAGTTCGACTGGAACGTGTCGCTCAACGCGAGTCCGACTATCCTCGAAAAGATCAACGAACTGCCGGTCAAGAAGGCCGAAGATTCCGTGATCTACGTGCAGGATGTCGCCCACGTTCATCAGGGTTCGCCGCCGCAGACCAACATGGTGCGGGTCAACGGCGCGCGCGCGGTGCTGATGACCATCCTGAAGGCTGGATCGTCGTCGACCCTCGACATCATCGATGGAGTAAAGAAGCTGTTGCCTCGGGTGCAGGAAAGCCTGCCGTCTACCCTCAATCTCCGCGCCGTCGGCGATCAGTCGGTTTTCGTCAAAGCCGCGGTGTTCGGTGTCATTCGCGAAGCGATACTCGCGGCGGCCCTGGTCGGCGTGATGATCCTGCTTTTCCTCGGCAGCTGGCGCTCGACCGTCATCATTCTCACCGAAATTCCGCTCGCTGTTCTGTTCTCGCTCACTGCGTTGTCGCTGCTTGGCGAAACCATCAACGTCATGACGCTGGGAGGACTGGCGCTTGCTGTCGGCATCCTGGTCGACGACGGCACGGTGACGATCGAGAACGTCAACTATCACCTCGAGCAGGGCAAGGAAATCGAACCGGCGATTCTGGATGGTGCGCAGCAGATCGTGATTCCGGCTTTCGTCACCCTGCTTTGCCTGTGCATCGTGTTCGTGCCGATGTTCCAGCTTGGCGGCGTGGCCGGCTATCTGTTCCGGCCGTTGGCGGAAGCGGTGGTCTTCGCGCTGGTCGGCTCGTTCATCCTGTCGCGCACGCTCGTGCCGACGATGGCTAATTACCTGATGCGCGGTCATCACCACAGCGTGGAAACGTCGGTCGAGCACCTCACGCCGAGGCGGTCGCGTAACCCGCTGTTGCGGTTCCAGCAAGGCTTCGAGAGCTATTTCGAACGCTTCCGCGGTCGATACCGCGCGCTGCTGACGATGGCGCTAAGCCGTCCCAAAACCTTTATTGTGGCATTCCTGGCCTGCGTGGTGCTGTCGTTCGGACTTGCTCCATTTCTGGGTTCGAACTTCTTCCCGGCCGTCGATTCCGGCCAGATCCTGATGCATGTGCGTGCACAGCCCGGCACGCGGATCGAGGAGACCGCGCGCCTTTTCGAGCAGGTCGAGCAAATCGTGCGCGCGACCATTCCGCCCGAACAGCTCGACAACATCGTCGACAATATCGGCTTGCCGTTCAGCGGCATCAACATGGCCTATCAGAACACGGGCACGATCGGCCCGGAGGATGGCGATGCGCTGATCTCTCTGAAGGAAGACCACGGTCCGACCGCCGACTACGTCAAGACGTTGCGCACGATTTTGCCACAGAAATTCCCGGGCGCGGCTTTCTCATTCCTGCCCGCCGATATCGTGTCGCAAATCCTCAATTTCGGCCTGCCGGCGCCGATCGACGTCCAGGTGATCGGCAGCAACCTGAAAGGCAACTACGCTTACGCCAACGACCTGCTGAAGAAGATTCGCCAGGTGCCGGGCATTGCCGACCTTCGCATCCAGCAGGTCTTCAACTATCCGCAGATCAATGTCGATGTTGACCGGACACTGGCGGCCGAGGTCGGTCTGACCCAGCGCGACGTCGCCAACAGTCTGCTGGTCACGCTCTCCGGCAGCGGTCAGGTGAAGCCGAATTTCTGGCTCAATCCGGAAAACGGCGTGTCCTACCCGATCGTGGCGCAGATGCCGCAATATCGGGTCAACAGCATCTCCGAACTGTCCAACATACCGATCACCTCCCAGGACAACGGCGCGCCGCGATACCTCGGCGGGTTGGCGAGTATCACGCAGGGGCCAAGTCCGGGCGTGGTGTCGCACTACAACGTTCAGCCGGTGATCGACATCTTCGGCGACACCCAGGGCCGCGATCTCGGCGCCGTCTCACGCGATATTTCGAAAATCCTCGCCGAATCCAAAAAGGATCTGCCGCGTGGCTCCTACACGGCCGTGCGCGGCCAAGTTCAGACCATGAATAATGCCTACAGCCAGCTTTACTTTGGCCTCGCCGGGGCGATTGTGCTGATCTATCTCGTGATCGTCGTCAACTTCCAGTCCTGGCTCGATCCGTTCATCATCATCACGGCGTTGCCCGGTGCGCTCGCCGGTATCGTCTGGACACTGTTTGTAACGGGAACCACCCTGTCGGTTCCCGCCTTGACCGGCGCGATCATGTGCATGGGTATCGCAACCGCGAACAGTATTCTCTTGGTGAGTTTCGCCCGTGAGGGCCTGGAAAACGGGCTGGATGCCACGACCGCGGCGCTGGAATCCGGCTTCACTCGCTTCCGTCCGGTGCTGATGACGGCGCTCGCCATGATCATCGGCATGGTGCCGATGGCGCTGGCGATGGGCGAGGGCGGCGAACAGAACGCGCCGCTCGGTCGTGCCGTGATCGGCGGACTGGCTATTGCTACAATTGCAACACTCTTCTTCGTTCCGACCGTGTTCAGCCTTCTTCATCGCGATCGCAGCAGCCAAACACCGGCACCAGCTGGTATACCTTCGGACGGGCCGAGCCTGTGACATAGGAGAAATGCCTTGCTTGATTCCCATCCGCACCAAGTTCCCCTGGAAGAGGGCACGCGCCAGAGCAAGATCAATCCGCCGCCGAACAAGGCGCGCTGGGTTGCCGGTATCGCGCTGGTCGTTGCGCTCGCCATCGCCATCGCCGGGATCCTGGTGCGGCGTCATAATGAGAGCGAGGTCACGCAGTGGACCAACGACGCGGCCGTGCCGATCGTCGCCACGGTCACGCCGAAGCAGGGTGTGACGGGTCAGCAGATTTCGCTGCCCGGTGATATCGAGGCCTGGTTCGAGGCGCCGATCTATGCGCGGGTAAGCGGCTATCTCAAGGCCTGGTATTTCGATTTCGGCGCGCACGTCACCAAGGGCCAGCTGCTGGCCGACATCGATGCGCCCGATCTCGATGCCCAGCTTGCGGCCGCCAAGGCGAGGCTGGCTTCGGCCGAGGCCCAGGTCAAAGTGAGGGAAGCCGAGCGAAATTTCGCCGATACGACCTATGCGCGCTGGCGTGATTCACCGAAAGGCGTGGTCTCCGAGCAGGAGACCGAATCGAAAAAGGCGGAATCCGGTAGCGCCGTGGCGCGTTACAACGCGTCTCTTGCCGAGGCTAACGTCAATCGCAGCCAGGTCGACCAGCTTACCGCGCTCGAGGCTTTCAAGCGTATCGTCGCCCCATTCGATGGTATCGTAACTCAACGCAACACCGACGTCGGCGCGCTGATTAACGCGGGAAGCGGCGTCGGCGGCGGTAGCGGACCTCAGCTTTTCAAGGTTGCCGACGTGCACGAGATGCGGGTGTTCGTTCAGGTGCCGCAGGAAATGTCGGCAAATATGCGCGCCGGGCTGACGGCGACACTGTCGCTACCGCAGTATCCCGACAAGACGTTCGAGGCGCTGGTATCGACGACGTCTGAGGCGATCAACAAGGCCTCGCGGACCCTGCTGGTCGAACTCCATGCCAAGAACACCGACAATCTGTTGCAGCCCGGTACGTTCGCCCAGGTGCGGTTCAATCTGGCCGATAGCCCTGGCACGCTTCGCATTCCGACGAGCGCGCTGATCTTCCGCGAGAACGGCGCGCAAATAGCGATCCTCGGTCCCGGCAACAAGGTCGAGGTAAAGCCGGTCAAGCTCGGCCGGAATCTTGGAACAGAGTTCGAAGTGCTCAATGGCTTGGCTGTGACCGACACGGTTATCAACAGTCCGCCGGATTCGTTGTCCGAAGGCGAGGTCGTCAAGGTAGCAAAGGATAGCCAGCCACCTCCTGCACATGAGGCGGAAGCGAGATGAACGAGGCTGGGGGCCTTTCAACAAGTAACCGATTGTGCATGTTGCCGCGCCAGTTGACGCCGCGCGACAAACGCATCCAAATGAGCGGTGCTCGACGTCTTGCGCCTGTCGAAGGTAACCTCTGGTGTCTGGATTAGGTGCATGAGAATACGAAGTTTCGCGTGTTTGGTCGTATTTGCGGGAGCTCTGGGAGGCTGCGCCCTCGGTCCGGAGTATTTCACGCCGGATGCTGCCCTTCCCGTCAATTTTGTGGTTCCGCAGGCGGGCAGCGGACCGAAATCAGGCGGCGCCAGCCCTGACCTTTGGCAGTGGTGGCGGACGCTCCATGATCCGCAACTGAACCGCCTCATCGACCGAGCCATCCAGAACAATCTCGACCTCAAGATCGCGCTGGATCGTTTGCAGCAGGCGCGGCTGCAGCTGGTCGTGCTCGGCGCGCAACAGCTTCCACAGCTTAATGGCGGCGTCGGGGGCGGCACCGGGACCGGAACCGACGAAACCAAGGGCCGGGTCGCTCAGGCCCTGCGCAATGGCGATAACAGCGCGGGCCTCCAGAAGATCAGCGGCGTTGGTGGTCTCGATGCGGAATGGGAAATTGACTTCTTCGGCAAGATCGCGAGCCGTATCGAGGCGCAAGTCTATACCGCCGAGGCGCTGAAGGAAGCGCGCGACTGGGTCTATGTCGTGATCGCCGCGGACGTCGCGCGTCTCTATTTCGATCTTCGCGCGCGGCAGGATCGTCTACAGATCCTCTACCGCGACATCGAAGCGTCGCGGAAGGTGCTTGACCTCGCGCAGACCCGTCTCGATCGCGGCCTGACCAACGATCTGGATGTGCTGCTCGCCAGGCGCCAGGTCGAGACGCTGCAGGCGGATGTCGAGCCGCTCAAGGCGCTGATCGAGGCCAACGGTTATGCCATCGCCGTTCTGCTCGGAGAATATCCGGAAGCCATCGCCCGCGAGTTGCGGCGGCCCGGCGCCGTGCCGCGCCTGCCGGCACGGGCGCCGGTTGGAACTCCCGTTGATCTCTTGCGCCGTCGCCCCGACATCCGCGAGGCCGAGCGGTTCCTCGCGGCCGCCGTCGCCGATATCGGCGCGCGGACGGCGGACCTGTTTCCGAGTGTGGCCATTACCGCCGGCGGCGGTGCGCAGACCGGTCCAAAATCAGGCTCAGCTATTCCGATCACCTGGATAGGATCGGTGGGCCCGACGCTCGATGCCCCGATCCTCGACTTCGGGGCGCTCGATGCCAGGATCGAGATCGCCGACTACCGGGCGCATGAACTCGCGGCGGCCTATAAGCAGAGTATCCTGGTCGCGGTACAACAGGTGGACGAGGCTAACACCGGCTATCAGGCCTTTCGGCAGAGTCTGCGCAGCCTCGACCTCGCGCTCGACGCCGCGCGTCAGGCGACCCGGGTGGCGACGGAGCGTTATGACCGCGGCTTGACCGATTTCCTCAACGTGCTGGACGCCGAACGGCAGCAATTCGCCCTGGAACAGCAACGTGCCGAGGTTGTCCGGCTTGCCGGCGACAGTTTTGTGGCGCTCTATAAGGCGCTCGGCGGTGGCTGGCCGCCGGATGAAGTCATCCCGTCGATCCGGCATCCGGACCCTGCTGTGGTCGCGGCGGTCAAACGTCTTGCCCAGGACCCGCCGCATCCGCGGCCGTCTCCGCCCGCGGGACTGACCCCCTGACGTGAGGTTGAGGGATCGAGCCTTTGATGAACAAAGCTGAGAACCGCCCGCAAACCATCGTGCTCGTCGAGGACGAGACGGAAATGGCCGAAGAGATCAAGGGTGAGCTCGAAAGCAAGGGCTACCTCGTGCGGATAGCCTCTATCGCGCAAGCTGCCGATGCGGCGCGGGTGGGCGATGCCGCGATGATGATCATGGACCGGATCGTTTTCGGCGAAGACAGCCTCAACACGCTGGAGGTCTTGCGCAAGGAGGGTGTCAAGGTGCCCGTCCTGGTCATCTCGGCCTTGTCCTCCGTTGACGAAAAGGTCAAGGGCCTGAAGGCCGGTGGCGACGACTACCTGACAAAGCCATTTGCGATGGTCGAACTTTCTGCGCGGGTAGAGGCGATGTTGCGCCGCCTCGATGACGTACGCACCACGAAATTGCACGTCGGCGATCTCGAAATGGATCTGATCGAAAAGACTGTCCATCGCGGCGGCACCAGGATCGATCTGTTGCCGCGCGAATTTCGCCTGCTGGAGTATTTCCTGCGCCATCCCGGACGGGTCATCACGCGGGCCATGCTGTTGCAGGAGGTCTGGCAGTATCATTTCTCGCTCGAGACCAACGTCGTCGACGTCCACATCAGCAATTTGCGGAAAAAGATCGACACAAAGGGTACGCCCTCGCTGATCGTGAATATCCGCGGCGCGGGCTTCATGTTGAACGCTCATGCTTGAATTTTTCCGTTCCTCCGCGGTGCGCGTCGCGCTCGCCTTCGTGCTCGTCACCACGGCTGCGACGACGGCGGTGTTCGGTCTGGTGTATTTTCGGATCGGCGAGGCGAATGAGGCGAGGAACCGCCTCATCCTCGAAACCGAAGCCGCCAAGAGCGCCAATCGTTCTGTCGAGGAATTGAGAAGTGCTTTTGAGGTCAGGCTGACGAACGACCTGCGGCGCATCGACTACGCGGCGCTGTTCGATGCCAATCACAAATTCATGTTCGGCAATATCGACGTTCTGCTGCCGATTCCGGTGGATGGCACGTCTCATTTCATCGCCGCAACCCACGTGCCGGGGAGCATCAATCAGCTGGAGCCGGCGATTTTCGTGGCGCGGGAGCGTCCCGACGGCACCGTCATGCTGCTGGGCCGAAGCCTGCTCGAAACCCTGGCATTCCGCCGCATTGTGCAAAGCGCGCTTGCGGCGGGACTGGCTCCGATGCTGCTGCTCGCGCTCGCGATCGGCGCCTACTTCGCCCGCCGCTCGTCGCGTCGTCTCACCGCCATTCACGACGCCATCGGCCGCATCATGAAGGGGGACACGGATTTGCGCCTGCCGGTCGGTTCTCGACACGACCCGATCGCCACGATATCGCGAGACGTCAACCTGATGCTTGACGAGATCGGGCGCCTGTTGGTGCAGCTGAAGGGAGTGGGCGATAACATCGCTCACGACTTGCGCAGTCCGCTCGCCGTTGTTCACGCCCAGCTCGCGCGCGGGCTTGCGAGTTCAAGCGATGAGCAATTGCGCGCGGTCACGAAGCAGGCGCTTGCCCATATCGACAAGGCCATGCTGACGGTAGCCGCGCTATTGCGCCTGGCCGATGTCGAATACGGCCCGAAGTCCCGCAACTTCCAATCAATCGATCTGTCGGCGATCTGCGCCGACCTGTTTGAATTCTACGAACCGCTGGCGGAATCGAAATCGATCAAGATGACGCTGGAAACCCACTCTCCGGTTCAGATGCTCGGTGACGGTGACCTGATGCGTGAAGCGGTGTCGAACCTGATCGGCAATGCGATCAAGTTCACGCCCGAAAACGGTGCCGTCAGCATATCGGTGATCCGCGAGGACGGCCTGCCGGTGGTGCGGGTGCGCGATAGCGGGATCGGCGTCGAGCCGGCGGAACGCGACAAGATATTTCAGCGGTTTTACCGAACGTCCAGCGGTCATCGCGTCCCCGGCAGCGGGCTTGGCTTGAGCATCACCGCCGCCATCGCCAACCTGCATGAATTCGACCTGCGGTTTAACGACAACAATCCCGGCGCGGTATTCGAGATGATTGGCCGCCGGAAGTAGTGCCCGAATAGCGGCGAAGTAAGAGTCCGTTAACCAAGAATTGGCAAAGCTGGGCGCAGGTTTTTTCGACGGAAAATTCCGGCTAACTCCCTGTTTTCGGACACAATTGGCAACAATGCAGACACCTCAACCCGTCAGCGCCTCTCCGGCTACGGATGCCACCGGCTCGATCGCCCAGCAGCAACTGCGCATCGGTCTGGCTTTGTACCGTGAGGGAAAAGCCGCGGACGCCATCGCGGCGTTCCAGCACGGTCTGCTCGAGGCCGAAAAGGCCGGCATCGAATCCACCGAGACGCTGTCCGAACTGCACGCCAGGCTCGGCAACGTGGCGGCAGCCAGTGGCGATTTCCAGCTCGCCAGCATCAATTATCAGGCCGCATTGACCATTGCGCCGCACCTAACGAATTGCTGGTGCAGCTTCGGCGACCTGTACTTGAGGTGCGGCCAGCACCAGAGGGCCATCGAGCTCTACCTTCAGACCTTGAAGCTCAATCCACGGCATTGGGCGGCGCGCGCCAACATGGTTCAGGCGCTGATGGCCGCCAAGCAGTATCTCATCGCCAAGGCGATCCTGATCGAGTTGAAGGGCGAGCGCCCGCAAGACGCCCGCATCCACCATCTGCTCGGCAAAACCCTTTTCGAGCTGAACGAAATAGCACCGGCGATCGCAAGTTTTCAGGAGGCGGTTGCCATCAATCCGCAGGATGCCGAGAGCATCAACTGGATCGGGGCGCTCAAGCAGACCACCGGTGACGACGAGGCCGCCCAAGCCGCCTATGCGGAAGCGGCGCGGATTCAGCCGCTGATCAGCCGCCCAGCCGCCAAGCAGCCGGCGGAATTTCGTGTGCTGGCTTTGTACGCGCCGTTCGGCGGCAATACGCCGACCGAATATCTGTTCCAGGACGCGTTTTTCGATACCGATACGCTCGCGCTGTTCGCTTCGCGGGAGTACGACACGGCAACGCTCGGCCAGAATATCCAGCTCGTCATCAATCTGGTCTCGGATGCTGACCAGACGGAGGCCCTGTTACCCCTCGCGGCCGAACTGGTGGATCGGCTCGGCCTGCCAACGCTCAACCATCCGCGCCGGGTGCAGCAGACGACGCGTGACGCAGTCGCTCACCTGCTTCAGGGGATTCCGGGCTGCCGTGTTCCGCAAGCCGCGCGATTGAAAGCGGGTGGCGATCGTTCGGACGCGGCGCTGAAGGCGATGCTGCCCTTCACCTCGAGCGTTTTGGCCCGGCCGGTCGGCACCCATGGCGGGGACGATTTCGAGAAGGTCGAGGACGTTGCTGCGCTTGCGGCTTTCCTGTCGCAGCGCCCCGACCACGATCACTATCTGATCGAATATATCGACTACCTTTCCGCCGACGGTCATTTCCGCAAATACCGGTTCATCTTCGTCGACGACCAGATCCTGCCCTATCATCTCTGCATCGGGCGCGACTGGAAATTGCATCACATCAACACCGACATGGCCCATCAACCGTGGATGCAGCAGGAGGAAGCCGCGTTTCTGAACGATTCAGCCGCTGTGTTCGGGCCGGCGCAACATCAGGCGCTGCACGAGATCCGTCGGCGCGTCGGTCTCGACTATTTCGGGATCGATTGCGGTCTCGACGCGTCGGGGAATGTCGTCGTGTTCGAGGTCAACGCCTCGATGCTGGTTCACACCCGCAACGAGGGTTTCCTCTACAAGACGCCGGCGGTGGAGCGCATCAAGCGCGCCTATGATGCGATGCTTCGCAAGCTCGCAACCGGAGCCGCCTCAAGCTAAGCCGCCGTAAGCTGAACCGCGGCGCTAGACGTCCGACTGCTACTTCATTTCCTGCACTTCGAGCATGGCCTTCAGCGTACCTTCGCTGAGCCGCCCGCGCGGATGTTGCGGCTTGCGTTCGGCGCCCTCGATCTAGGAAAAGTTTTGCGGCGGAGGGCGGTTGACGATCGGCGCCGGCTGGCCGGTGCCGCCTGTCTCGCGTGCATCGGCCATCTCGTCGAGTTCGTTGAGCATGCCGATGCCGATGCGGCGCTTCTTTTTCTCGATCTTCTTCGGCGGCGGCGGCGTGTAGATGATCGGCGGCAGCGTGTGATGTTTTGACATGTTCGATTCCTTCGGTGAGGAACTCACGCAACCGAAACGAAAGCTAGCAAGGCCAACTAAGCAAAGCCCGGGCCAGATAAATTACCTTTATAAATCAAGGGACAATTGCTTCGGCGCGGTTAAGACCCCGGCAAGCTTTGCCCGGCGACAGGCAGTGAATTCCGCAAACGTTTCCGATGATTTCTAGATCGCCCTGCAAGCAGCCGCACCCGGAAAATGATCGGGTCATCGCTTACGTGTTTTTCTGCCGTGGACTATTTTTCGGGCGTCGTGGCAATGTTGGTCATGGTCACACCGCCGGCGACGCGCCTATACGGAAAAAAGTTGGACTCGGCGGAAGTCGGCGACCTGAATTAGGGCATTGCTGGAAACCGATATACTCTAAAATGCACCATGAAACGCGGCGGAGTCCATGAAGCCTCTTTCGGAAAATTTCTTCAAGCTATCCAGCGCTCAATTTGCCGAGCGAGATCGAATCGAGGCCTCGCGCGAAGTCATCGGCCGTTCGTTCATGAAGATGAAGTTCGAGCTGAAGCCCGACGTTCCGTTCAACATAGACATGGTCTTTCGCGTCTTGCCCGACCTCGTTCTGGCTTCAGGCTCCTGCTCGGCGATGGATTGCCTGCGCACGCCGGATCTGATCGAAAGTGACGACATCATTCTCTCGATTGCCCTGTCCGGCGATTCTATTCTTCACGTCCGGGGCAAGGAGATTCCGATCGGCGGCAGCACCGCGGCGCTGACGCGCACGGCCGACGTCTGCCGCTGCGAAATCCAGTCGGCTTCCGATGTCATCAATTTTCGCTTCCCGTTCGGCAAGATCGTCCCATTGATCGCTGATCTCGACGCCGCCACGACGCGTCCGATCCCGGTCAACACCGAGGCGTTGCGGCTGCTCGTGCATTATGCCGCCATGTTGAAGGAAGAGGACTGGGTAACGGAGCCGAACCTGCAAAGCCTGATGGCGAGCCACCTCCAGGATTTGGCGGTACTGGCGATCGGGGCGACGCGCGATGCCGCTGTGGTGGCAGGCGGCCGCGGCGTTCCGGCCGCCCGTCTGCGGGCGATCAAGGCGGATATCGTCAAGAGCATCACCGACCGTGATCTCTCGATCGACGCGGTCGCCCTGCGTCACGGAATTACACCGCGCTATGTGAGCATGTTGTTCGATGGCGATGGGACCACGTTTTCGGAATTCGTGCTGCTTCAGCGGCTCAATCGGGCCTACCGGATGCTGGCCGACCCGCGATTTTCCGATCGCACGGTCGGTTCGCTGGCATCGGAAGCGGGCTTCGGCGATCTGTCCTACTTCAACCGGAGCTTCCGCCGGGTCTATGGCATGACGCCATCCGACGTACGGGCTAATTCGAAAAACCTGCGGCCGAATTAAAACGGCACGGGCTTGGCCCGAAAGCGGTCGTCGCCATCCGCGGTGATCTCCTTTATCCCGCCGTCCGCGCTTTCCGGCCTTCGATCGGATATTGCGGATCGTTGTAACCGGGCGTCGAGGGATGGCCGCTGACGACAAGCCGGTCGACCAAGGCTTCGTCCTCGGCGGTGAAGCGATACTCGAGCGCGCGCACGTAATCGTCCCATTGCTCTTCGGTGCGGGGACCGGCGATCACGCCGGTGACGAAGGCGCTGTTGAGTACCCAAGCGACCGCGAACTGGCCGGCGGTGATGCCGTGCGCTTCGGCATGGGCACGGATCTCCTGCGCCAGCTTCAGCGATTCCGGGCGCCACTCGGTTTGCATCATGCGGGTGTCGCTGCGGCCAGCGCGCGTGTCCTTGTCGGGCGCCGCATCGGGGCTGTATTTTCCGGTCAACACGCCGCGCGCGAGCGGGCTGTAAGGCACGATGCCGAGCCCGTAATAACCGCAAGCCGGGAAGTGCTCGACTTCAGGCATGCGATTCATCGCGTTGTAATAGGGCTGGCTGACGATCGGGCGATCGATGCCGAGGTCGTCGCAGATGTTGCAGATTTCGGCGACCCGCCAGGCGCGGTAATTCGAGACGCCGAAATAACGCACCTTGCCTTGCTTGATCAGTTCGCCCATCGCGCGCACGGTCTCCGTCAGCGGCGTCGAGTGGTCTTCCTTGTGCAGGTAATAGATATCGATGTAGTCGGTGCCGAGTCGCTTCAGGCTCTCGTCGGCAGCTTGCAATACCCAGCGGCGTGACAGGCCCCCGCGATTGGGATCGTCTCCCATCTGGTTGGCGAGCTTGGTTGCCAGCACCCAACCCGGCCGGTTGTTGGAAATGGCGCGGCCGACCACGGTCTCCGAGCCGCCGTTCGAATATGCATCGGCCGTATCGATGAAATTCACGCCGGCTTCGCGCGCTTTCGCAACGATCCGTGTCGAGGTGGCCTCATCGGCCGGACCGCCGAACATCATGGTGCCGAGGCAGATCGGCGAGATTTTCAGGCCGCTGCGGCCAAGCTGACGATATTCCACAGGCGCGTTCCTTTCGATTGAAAGCCGGACAGGTCAGGAATTGTCTTTCAGGATCTTGAACACGCCGCTTGCGGTCGCGACGCAACGGCCCTCAGCCACCACCTCGGTGTTGGTGAAGATCAGCGTGTGGGTGACGCGGATCACGCGCGGCTTGGCGATCAAAAGCTCGCCGATTTGGCCTGCGTCGATGAAGTGCACGTCCATCTGAACCGTGGCGAGCGTCGGGCGGCCGGAAACCAGACGCGCGATCATGCCCGAGGCGCGGTCGGCCAGCGTCATCAACACGCCGCCCTGAACCCGGCTGCGGCGGTTGTGGTGCTTGTCCTCCGCGAGGATCGCGTATTCGTGATTGCCTTCGACGACGCGCTCCCACAACGGGCCGATCAGGTTCAGGAATCCGCTGGTTTCCACCTCGGTCCAGCCGTCCGCCTTCAGCTTCTCGTCGGCCATTTCTGTCGTCATCAGGGGCTTTTTCCAGGGCGCGTTCGAAGCCGCGTTTCAAGGCGCGGGGGTAATCGGATTTCACGGCCATTTCATCAATCGGTGGCGCTGCTTAGTCAAGCGGAATGGCCGCCTTGCGAAGGCCCTCTCTTTCGACGACGATGCAGAAAACGAGAAATGTCGGGGAGGTTGGCCCATGCGCGGGTTCTGCGCGTCGCTTTCGATGTTGCTGCTGGCGTTCGGCCTTGGTGGCAGCTTCGATGCTGCCCGCGCTCAAGCCTATCCGAACCGCAACATCACGCTGGTGGTCCCGTTTCCGCCGGGAGGCTCGACCTCGATCGTCGGACGGGTGGTCGCCGACAAGATGAGTCAGCTACTCGGCCAGAGCATCGTCGTCGACAACAGGGGCGGTGCCGGCGGCACGGTCGGCACCAAGGCGGTCGCAAAGAGCGAGCCCGACGGTTACACGCTTCTGGCCGGATACACCGGCACGCTTGCGATCGGGCCCTCGCTCTACCGCAATGCCGGCTACGACCCGCGCAAGGATTTCGAGCCGATCGGCTCGATCGGATGTTCTCCGTCCTCGCTGGTGGTGCATCCGTCGTTTCCCGTCAAGTCGGTGGCCGAGTTGATCGCCTATGCCAAGGCCAATCCGGGCAAAGTCAATTTCGGCTCTGCCGGCGTCGGCACGGTCGGTCATATCACCGGTGAATATTTTGCTCATGCGACCGGTATCCAGATCGTTCACATTCCCTACAAGGGAACGGGACCGGCATTGAGTGATTTGCTGGGCGGTCATATTCCGATGTCGTTTTCGCCGATCGCCACGACCGCCGGCAACGTCAAGGCCGCCCTGTTGCGTGGCCTTGCCGTGACATCCGTCCATCGCAATACATTATTGCCTGACGTGCCGACGATGATCGAGGCGGGCGTGCCGAACTTCGACGCATCGTTGTGCTACGGCCTGGTGGCGCCGGCAGGCACGCCGCGTCCCGTGATCGATCGGCTCAACGAGGCGCTGCAAGCCGCACTTGCCTCCGATGAGGTGAAAAAGCAGCTGGAGCTTGACGGAACGGAGATCAAGGCCGGCACGCCGGAACAATATGGCGACTTCATCGACAAGGATGAAAAGAAGTGGTCGGAGCTTGCCAAGGCAAGTGGCGTCGAGCCGGAGTAGATGCGGTTTTTTGACGCGAAACGCGTTCGCACTTCGCGCCATCCTATTCTAGAATCCGGTCATGTTCCTTCAAACGATTCGCGCTCGCGCCGGATGGTTCGTACTCGTTCTGCCGCTCGTAGCATTGCCGGCGCAGGCGATCGATGGTGCGGCGCTGCCCGCCAACAGCGCGATGGCGCAAGCCGCCTTACCGCAGGCGATCGCGGAATACCGAAGGCTGCTCCGCGAATATCAGGAGGCGCGTGCGGCGTTCGAGGAAGAAGCGAGCGCCTATTGGAATTCGATTGCGGACAAACGGCGCGGCCGCAACGCCAAGCGGCGCGAGCATCTACAGATCGCGCTTGATGACTACGTGCTGACGCAGCCGCCGGTCTATGCCGGGCCGAAGCGGCCGGTGAATCCCGAACCGGAGGAGCAGCCGGAAAGGCCGCCGCGCCAGTACAAGGCGATTCCGGTGGTAGGCGATCTGTTGCAGGCCGCAAACGAGCACTTTCAGTGGACGCCGCAGAAGCCTGCGAGCGAGATCGAGTTCAAACGGGCCTATGCGCGCTATGCGCAAGCCGCGGGCTTGACGCGCGAGCAGGCGGTGCGGGTCTATTCATTCGAGACCGGCGGCACCGGCAATTACGACGTGCAGGCGGGAATAGAGCATGGCGGCAGGCGCGCTATTTCGACCGCGATGGGCTATAATCAACTCCTCACCACCAACAGCATCGAGTTGATGGCCGAACAGGGCCAGGAGTTCGTCACGGAACTGACGGCGAGGGCAGCAGGCCTGTCGGGGCCGCCGCGCCAGGCGATGGACCGCAAGATCGCCGTGTTGAAGAAAATGGTGGCCTATGCGCGTTCCGTGCCGGACGACTGGTCGGCTCACCAGAAACTCGCCGATACGCCGCAGGGCTGGGCGGTTCACGCCATGGTGCTCGATATCGACGTCGGTCCGATGCTGCAAACCCACAAGCTCCTGACGTCGGTCATCTTCGCGCGCGCCAAGGGCTACACCCGCCCGCTCTCTGCCGCTGAACTGGAGATGATGAATCTCACCGGCGACGGCACCGGCCTCGACATGGTGACCATGCCACAGCCGATGCGCGAGCAGGTGCCGACCTCGAATTTCTTCCAGCGCAGCGGCTATGAGCGCAATCCGGTCGCGATCCGTCACAATACGGTCGCCAAGCTCTTGGCAATCACCGACAACCGGATGGACTCCAACAGCAACCTGCCCGGTGCCAGGGAGCTTGCTGCGGCGTTTTAGCAGTTAGATTCGAATTCTAGCCGCGATGACGGCGCACACCCTCTCCCCTTGCGGGAGAGGGCCGCGAAATCGAGCCAACGGGTCCGCGCCAAGCGCGGCCCGATGATAAACCCCGCGAGATTAGCCGGGTGAGGGGTTTTCCTATACGGCGAAGGACCCCTCATCCGCCCTCGCTTTGCGAGGGCACCTTCTCCCGCAAGGGGAGAAGGGAAGAGAAGCTCAATTCGATCCGAACATGAACTTGCCGTCGCCCTCGAGATACGGGCCGGTCCGCATATAGAGCTGTCCGTTCTGTCCAATGAAGAACAGCGTGCCCTTCGGCACCTTCTTCGCGCCTCTCAGGAGCAGGCCGGCGTTGCTCGTTCCCATCTTGTAGACGAAGGTCTTGCCTTCCTTGTCGTAGCCATAGCCCATGTCCGGCTTCAGCTCCCATGGCGTCGGTGTCTCGGCGGCAAAGGCCGGCGCCGACAGCGCGGCGAGCGCCGCTGCCACCATCAGGGGTTTTGTCGAAAATCGCGTCATCTCGTTTATCTCCCAAGCAAGATTTTCCCTCACACCGCACACGGCCGTTCTGAACAAATCACGAACGCCGTCGGCTCGCCAACACGACGCGATAGGACAGGAATGTGAGAACCTGAACAACTAGACTTTGTGATTCCCTGTCTCTCGCTTCGCGTCTATCTTCCTGCCGACTTTAGTCTCGAACGCAGACACGCT
>Ga0210392_10000660_pt1 | contig 20173 bp, 18 predicted proteins | sample IncBWC30OmetaG_FD_161057 | JGI IMG/M metagenome (GOLD analysis project Ga0210392, IMG submission 161057) | Forest soil microbial communities from Barre Woods Harvard Forest LTER site, Petersham, Massachusetts, United States - Inc-BW-C-30-O ...
AGCATCAGCCCATCGCGCTCGTAGTAGCGCAGAGTGTGCTGCGTCAGGCCGGTGCGCTCGGCCACCTCGGCGATCGTCAACCCGGCGGACGTCATGTGTCCAGTCTCGCGCTTCGAGTGTGCTCGAAGTCAAGCGCGTTCGCTGCGGGCAGCGCGACGGCACGCGACCATGTGGCTGCACGGCATCACCCGGGCGTACCCGACCACCTCCTGCGCGGGCAGGCTGTCAGACCGGGCGGTGATCAAGAAATGCTGCCCACCGCGGCGGCGATGGGGCTGTCCCCGCCGACTAGCTCAAGCGTCTGGTGCACGGTACCCGGCTCATCGAGCAGGGCGGCGATGACCGCGGCGACGTCGGCGCGGGGGATAGGGCCGGCGGGGACGGGCGGGGCTGCCAGCCGGATCTTGCCGGTGGCGGGGGCGTCGGTGAGGTGGCCGGGGCGCAGGATGGTCCAGTCCAGGTCCCGGGAGCGCAGGTCGTCCTCGGCAGCGGTTTTCGCCGTGATGTAGGCCGTCCAGACCTCACCCGTGCCGGGTTGCGGCGGCTGGCCGGCGCCCATGGACGAGATCTGCACGAACCTGGCTACCCCGGCCTGCTCGGCGGCGCCGGCCATCAGGATGGAGGCAGCCCGGTCGACGGAGTCCTTGCGAGGCACGCCACTGCCCGCGCCTGCGCCGGCCGCGAACACCACCGCGTCAGCCCCGGACAGCGCAGCCGCGACATCATCGGCGGAGGCTGCTTCCAGATCACAGACCACAGCGTCGGCCCCTGCGTTCTGCACATCGGCTGCCTGCGCCGGGTTCCTGATCAGGCCCACGGCCTGATCACCGCGCCCGGCCAGGAGGCGTTCCAGCAGCAGCGCGACCTTCCCGTGCCCGCCCGCGATCACTACCCGCATGCCGCCAGCCTATGTACCGGGGCCTCGGTCAAGCCACGAGACCGCCAGCAGGACGTACCGCGATCGGCAAGGACCTCCTGGCCGACGGTACCTCCGGTTGGCGTGGCCGGGTCATGCCCCGGGTCGGGGATCTTCGTCCGCCTCGTCGAGTTCGGGCTCAACCCCGCCTTCGCGGTGCTCTTCTTGCGTTCGCAGAACCTCCCGCATCAAGGCGGCGTCGTGTGCCTCGTCCGCTACGTCAGGATCCTGGCGTGGTTTCTCGCCGGAGCTGCCCGGCACCTGTTCTGGCTCACCCATGGCCGGATTCTCCTCCAACCCAGCGTCTTTGGCTCGGTACCCAGCCAGATCAATCGTCTTGCCGGCCAGCCCGCGGCCCTCGTGTCATGTCCGGCAACTGCCGGCCGTGTCAGGTTCGCGGTGTAGCAGGCCACGCTACGTCGTCGATGGCGAGCCACGGCGCGGTGGCCACGGCGGTGGGCGTGACTCCGGCGATCGCCTTGACCTCGCGGTGGAGGTGGGACTGATCGACGTAGCCGCTCTGGGCGGCAACGCTCGCGGCGGCGTGACCCGCCGCGAGAAGGTGAGCGGCGTGGTCGAAGCGCACCAGCTGCGCGGCGCCTTTGGGCGTGAGGCCAATCTGGGATCGGAAGCGGGACCACAGGCGCTTGCGGCTCCAGCCGACCTCGTCCGCCAGGCCGTGGACCCGTACCCGCCCTCGGCTGGTGACCGTCCGCCGCCAGGTGTAGGCGACCTCCGGATCGACCGATGGGCGGGCGCCCAGTTGCCGGCCGAGGATGTCCGCCGCGATCGTGAACCGTTCGTCCCACGACGTGGCGGCGCGCAGCCTCTCTTCGACCTGCCCGGCGTCGCGGACCCAGACATCTTCCAGGGGCGCCACGGTCCCGGTGAGCTCGATCGATGGGCCGAGCACCGCAGTCGCGACGACCGGCGACAACCGGATCTGGAGGCACTCGCCGCTCCATCCGCCGGCCCGAAGTTGGCCCGGGAGGAGTCCAGCGACGAAGCTGCCGCGCTGGTGCCGGCCGTGGGCATCGTAGACGATGCCTCCTGCCTCGCTCAGGTCGACGATCAGGGTGACTGATGGGTGCGCGATCATGGCGATGTCCACCAGCGCGGGGAGACGTTGGTTGAACCCGGCCATGCTGATCCCCGGCAGTTGGCCTGACGGGCGCGGTACGGCGACGTCCACGTCCGACCACGTCCAGCCGGGTGGTGTCCCGGTCGACAGCACGTGAGGAGTCTATGCCGTGGGGATCACCGGCGGGGTGTCCGCGGCCGTCGCCGTGAAGCCCAGCAGGAGCTCGCTGGTCGTCTCGGGCGCTTCGAGGATGGGCACGTGCCCGACGCCGGGCAGCATCTCGACCCGTGCGTTTGGCACCGCGTCGTACTGGTGCGCCGACGACGGCTCGTAGCGGGGGTCGGCCGCGCCGAAGATCACCAGCACGGGAACATCGAGGTCGGCGAGACGTTCGGGCACGCTCCGCTCGGCGACGTACGCGCCGTTGCGGCGCAGCACCTTACGGAACGTGCGGTACGTGATGTTCCTCAGATCAGCGACCACGTCGCCCGGGATGTCCACCGGGCGAGCGGTCGTCGCGCTGATCCCCTTGCGGATCATGGCGTCCGTCCGCACCGGCCACAGGAGCGGGCCGAGAGGCGGGGCCAGCAGGGCCCGGAGGATGAGCGGCTGCGGCAGGAGCGCATCGAGACTCGGGCCGGTGCTGATCAGCGCGAGCGACCCCACCAGGTCGGGGCGCTGTTCGGCGAGCGCGGTGGCCAGATAGCCGCCGCTGGAGTGCCCGACCAGGGTGACGTGCCGCAGCCCGAGGTCGTCGAGCAGCGCAGCCACGCGGCCTGCCTGCTCAGGCACGTCGTACGACGGTCCGGGCGGGGATTGGCCGCACCCCGGAAGGTCGACCCGGATGACGTGATGGTGGCCGGCGAGTGCCCCGACCACCGGGCCCCAAGAGGCGCCCGAAGCCCCCGATCCGTGGATGAGCAACAGCGGCGGCGCTTGCCGCGGGCCGTCATGGACCACGTGGATCCGGTGCGAGTGCTCAACGTCGTAATCACCCATGTACGGGACGGTACGGGGCTGCCGACTATCAGTCTTGGACAAATGTCAGCGCGAAGATCGGCCTGCTCCCACCGCGGCGAAAAACCTCAGGCAGGCGACACTGAACTGACGCCCCGACATCATGGGGTTGACCCGCTGAGCGTGACAGCTAGGAGAGGGGCCGGTGGTGGGCAATCGATTCGAGGTGGTGGTGGGTGCCGGGTCAATGATGTCCGGCGACGGTGCTGCCGTCCGCTTCCCGCACCGGTGGACTCCTGGTGGCGTCACTGTGGAAGCCGATTTCACGGGCGGGCATCTGCTTCATCTGGCGGCGGCTGGCTGTGTCCTCAACGATGTGTACCGCGAAGCCGCGGCCCTGGGAATCGGATTGCAGGGTGTCCGGGTGACCGCGGTCGGCGGGTTCGACGCGGCAACCTGGCAATCCACCGGCATCGACTATTCAGTCGAAGTCAGTTCTGCTGCCCCAGCCGGTCAACTCGCCCACCTTCTCGAGGTCGTGGACCAGGTGGCCGAGATCCCGCAGGCCATCCGGGCCGGAGCCACCGTCCGCCGGATTAGCTGAGCCAGCGTCCGGTCGCCCTGCCAGGGTTCCAATCGGCGGTTACCGACGGTTCGGTTCGTGCGATGCCGCCCAGACGGCCTACCGCGGTTGCGGGGTGAGATCCCCGTCCGGGCGTGGGCGGAATGAGGCGAGTTGCCGCAGCCTGGGCCATTCGGGGGGTGGCTTGGCCGCGGGCACCCCAGGCCGCTGCCTGGGCACGATCACGCGGAGCGCCCGGGGGCGGATCGTGCACCGGACCGGGGTCGGCATCATGACCGTCTCGCCGTCGACCCCGACTGGGATCTGTGCCGCATCGGCATCGACGACTACCTCGTCGGCGGTGAGAACGGTCAGGCCCCGGCCGTGACCGCGCCGGACGAGTTCCACCGCTTCCCGGGCGTTCGTGACCAGAATGGCGACCACGCCGAGCGTGCCCGAGTCGAGCCGTGGGCGCCTGCCGAGGCCGGCTATATCGCCCATCCCGTATGGGTTGTTGCTGATCAGCAACGCTTGCGGCGCGTCGACTCTGGTCTGTCCGGCCTGGGCCGACAGCCTGGCACCCTGCTGGCCCTTGAGTAGCTCGGGCAGCATCTGCAAGGTGGTACCGCGTTTGTCATCCCGGTAGGCGGGACTGCGTACCACTTCGGCGTAGGCGCCGAACGAGACGTTGTTGACGAACGTGCGGTCGCCGATGAGGCCCAGATCCACCTCCAGTTCCTCCCCGTCGGTCAGGGCGTCCAGGCCGGCGGCCGGATCGTCCCGGTCCAGGCCCAGGTCGAGGGCGAAGTGGTTGCGGGTGCCCGCGCTGATGACCAGGAACGGCAGGCCGTGCTGGGCGGCGATGCCGGCCACCAGCGCCTGGGTCCCGTCGCCGCCGGCCACGCCGAGCAGGTCAGCGCCATCGGCTACGGCGCGGCGGGCCAGCGCGGCCACGTCCACCGTGCCCGGGCCTTCGAGCAGGGCCACCTTGGCGCCCAGTGCTTCCGCCTTGTCCTCGAGCCGGAACTTGGTCACCTTCCCGCCGCCCGACCGTGGGTTCATGATCAGGAAGGGGTGCTGCGGGCGGGTGGCGGGTTTCGTGGGCATTGCGGCCGGGGCACCGTCCGCGCGCAGCGCGATCCGCCCGGTCCCGGCGGCCAGCAGCATCAGCACCACGGCCAGGATGGCCACCCACAGCAGGCCGTGCAGCGCGAACGTCACCAGGATCAGCACCGGCGCGGCGATCACCAGGATGAGCGCGAGCCACCGGACCAAGCCCCGGTTGGCCAGAAACCAGTACCCGCCGGCCAGCACCGCGCACACGCCGATCGCCGCCAGCCCGACCAGCGCCAGGCTCCGCCACCCGGCCACCGCCAGCAGCAGCACCACGGCGGCCAGCATCAACCCGAAAGCGGCGCGGGCCAGCCAGCGCCGGTCCCTCATCGTCATGCCATCCAGGGTCGCTGAGCCAGGGGATGATGTCGTCACCCGTGCCGGGGGTGATCCGCGGGTCACCCGCTGGTGCCGCCGAGGGCCGTGGTGATGTCCTGGATGGCCTGTTCCTCGGCCGGGCTCACGCTCTGCCCGTGCTCCCGGTGCGCGGCCGCGACCTTGTTGGCCAGGGTGACCACGAAGCGCCGGTAGTCATCCAGTTCCCCGGCGGTGGCCTTGTTCCCGACCAGGGTCACCGCGTCGCGCAGTTCGGCCAGCCCGCGGGATTTGAGCTCGTCGGGCGAGTGATACCTGTTGTGCTCCAGCTTGGGCTTGGTCGCCACGATCTCGTCCAGCAGTTCGCTGTCGCCGTGCTCGGCCCGCGCCTCCGTGTACGCCTTGGCCATCGCGACCGTCTCGCGGAACATCCCGCCATGCGCGGCCGTAATCACGATCATTCCGGCCGTCGGCGGGCCCTCGATCACCGTGGTCCAGTCCTCCGGGCTGAACGCGCTCTTCGTCGTCATGCCACGCTCCTTAGAACGGCGTCGGGATGTACCGCAGCGGCCGGTCCGGCTCGACATAGCCCTGGGGCCGCTGCCGCTTGGGCAGCGTCACATCGTGCGTCGTGAGTGGCTTGTAGGGGACCTGGCTGAGCAGATGGCTGATGATGTTGAGCCGGGCGCGCTTCTTGTCGTCGCTGTGCGCGACGTACCAAGGCGCCCACTCGGTGTCCGTCGCGGCGAACATCGCGTCCCGCGCCCTGGAGTAGTCGTACCAGCGACTATAGGACTTCAGGTCCAGGTCGGACAGCTTCCAGATCTTCCGCGGGTCGTGGATGCGGCTCTTCAGCCGCCGGGTCTGCTCGTCCGCGCTGACCTCGAGCCAGTACTTCAGCAGCAGGATCCCCGAGTCGGCCATGGCCTTCTCGAACTCGGGCGCCAGGCCGAGGAACCGGTCGGTCTCCTCCGGCGTGCAGAAGCCCATGACCCGCTCCACGCCGGCCCGGTTGTACCAGCTCCGGTCGAAGATCACGACCTCACCGGCCGCCGGGAAGTGCGCGACGTAGCGCTGCAGGTACATCTGCGACTTCTCGCGCTCGGTCGGCGCGGGCAGCGCGACCACCCGGAACACCCGCGGGCTGACCCGTTCGGTGATCCGCCTGATCGTGCCGCCCTTCCCGGCGGTGTCCCGGCCCTCGAACACGACGCAGATCTTGGCCCCGGACGCCTTGACCCACTCCTGCATGGCGACCAGTTCGCCATGCAGGATCCGCATCTGGCGCTCGTACTCCTTGCGCTTCATCTTCTCATCGCTCATCCGGTCTCCTCGGCGGCTCCCGTCCCGTGCAGCGCGTCCTGGAGTTCCTTCTCGTCATCCTTGGACAGCGAGGTCTTCAGCACGGTGCCGCCGTACTTGCTCATCGCGTCGATGGCCTTGTCCGGCGTGACCTTCTCCACCATCAGGAACAGCGCCGAGGTGCCCGGCTGGAGCATGCCACGGACCTGCTCCTGGAACTGCTTGTCGATGCTGGTCTTGGCGAACTTGCCCATCAGCGCGCCCATCCCGGCCCCGATGGCCATCCCGAAGACCGGGATGAAAAACAGCAGCCCGAACAGGAATCCCCAGAACATCCCCCAGGTCGCCCCCGCGCCGACCGCGTGATGGTTGGTGTGCACGTGGTAGCTGCCGTCCTGGTCGCGGACAATGACCGCGATCGCGTCCGGCTGGATGATCAGGTCCTGGGCCAGTCGGCCTGCCTCGTCGGCGGCGGCCGTCGCGGTCGCCTCGTCCGGGTACCCAATGGCGATCAAGGTTGCCATGATGTTTCCTTCCTCTTGGTATTGATCTCTGCCTAACCGAGCGTAGCGACCAGCACGGCCTTGATCGTGTGCAGCCGGTTCTCGGCCTGGTCGAAGACGATGCTGGCGCCGGACTGGAAGACCTCGTCGGTGACCTCCAGACCGGAGGTCATGCCGGTGTGCTCCATAATTTCCTTGCCGACCACGGTGTTGCTGTCGTGGAACGCGGGCAGGCAGTGCATGAACTTGACCGCCCGGTTGCCGGATTTCTCCAGCAGGCCCGCGTTGACCTGATAGGGCGTGAGCAGCCGGACACGCTGATCCCAGACGTCCTTGGGCTCGCCCATGGACACCCACACGTCGGTGTGGATGAAGTCCGCCCCCGCGACGGCCTGGGCCGCGCTGTCGGTCACCGTGATCCGGGCACCGGTGCTGCGGGCTATGTCCTCGGCGCTGGCGACGATGTCTTTCGGCGGCTGCAGTTCGCGCGGGCCCGCCAGCCGGACGTCGCTGCCCATCAGCGCACCCATGATCAGCAGCGAGCGGCCCATGTTGAACCGGCAGTCACCCATGAACGCGTAGGCGATACGGTCGTACGGCTTGCCGCAGGACTCACCCATGGTGAGGAAGTCGGCCAGCATCTGGGTCGGGTGCCACTCGGCGGTCAGCCCGTTGTACACCGGCACGCCGGCGTGCGCGGCCAGCGCCTCGATATCGGCCTGCCGGGCGCCCCGGTATTCGATCGCGTCGTACATCCGGCCCAGCACAGCCGCGGTGTCGGCGATCGATTCCTTGTGCCCGAGTTGCGAGCCGGACGGGTCCAGGTAGGTCACGTGCGCGCCCTGGTCGTACGCAGCCACCTCGAACGAGGACCGGGTCCGGGTCGAGGTCTTCTCGAAGATGAGCGCGATCTCCTGGCCGGTCAGCCGCGGGCTTTCGGTACCGGCATATTTGGCCAGCTTGAGCGCCTCAGAAAGCTTCAGCAGGTAGCCAAGCTCGCGCGGGGTGAAATCCAGCTCTTTAAGAAAGCTTCTGTTTTTCAGATTGAACGTCATTGCCGGGCTCCTGATGCTCGGTCAGAACGCGGGGTCGCGTTGCAGTGGGCAGGTCATGCAGTGCGAGCCGCCGCGGCCGCGGTGTCCAGGTGCATGTAGCTGCGCGACTTGGGCAGGTGCACGGCCAGCACCTGCCGCGCCGAGCCAGCCCGGAACAGCGACCGGGCGATCCACAGCACCGCCTGCGGGGTGGTCCGCTCGCCCATGCCGATCATCACCGTGCCGTTGCCGATCGGCTGCACATCGCCGCCCTCGACGTGGCAGCGGCCCCAGTTCTCGTCCACGCCGCCCAGCCAGACCGGGAACTCCTCGGCCGCGAACATCGGGTGGAACCGGTAGATGGTCTCCATGATCATCGTTTCCGGCTTGCGGGCCGGCTTGGTCATCGGGTTGATGGTTACCCCGTCGAAGATCCAGCACGACGGGTCGCGCTGGAACAGGAAGTTCGGCAGCGGCGGCAGCAGCATGCTGGTCGGGTCGGCCGACTCCCAGACCAGGCCGACATCCTGCTTGATGTCGGCCTTGGTGATGCCGCCGACCAGGAACTCGGCCACCTCGGCCGGATCAGCCGAGCCGGCCCACTCGCGGGCCCGCTGCGCGGCGGCGATGCCGACCTCGCGTTCACTCAGGATGTGCCCGCATACCCACTCCCTGGCCGCTGCGCTGGCCAGCGCCTCGGCCAGCAGGGTTTCAGCCAGGAAGACCTCGATGCCACGGTCGCGCATCACCTCGCGGAACATGTCATGCTCGGCCTTGGCCTTGCTCACCCACAGCACGTCGTCGAACAGCAGCTCTTCGGCGTTGGACGGGGTCAGCCTGCTGTGTTCGAGGCCCGGCCGGTGCGTCATGACCTGGCGCAGCCGGCCCACCTCGGAGTGCACTCCAAAGGACACCGTTGATCACCTCGTTGATCCGTTAGTGGCGGAATGTGCCGCCTGGGCGGCTGGCGCCAGTTGCCTGGTGGCGTCGGCGGTCACGCCTCGGCCCCCGCTCCGGCCGCGCGCTGGCGGCGCAGCTGCAGCGCCTTGTCGATCCCGACCACCGCGGGGGCGATGAGCGACAGCAGCAGCACGGTTCCCCACTGGCCGCCGCTGAGCGATGTCGTGTCGAGCAGCCGCTGCAACATGTTCAGCTCGACCGCGGCCCAGGTCAGGATCCAGCCGAGGATGATCCAGCCCAGGAACGGGAACACCGGGGACGACCACGGCGCCTGGCGCTCCCGCCGCAAGATCAGGCCGACATTGACCGCGCTGAACGAGACGATGGCGAAGGCCATGGTCATCGACACGGACGCATGCGTGGTGCTCGGCTTGCCCGGCCCGAAGGCCAGCACGCACAGTGCGGTGGCCGCGATCACGAAGCCGGTGACGAACCACCGGATGACCTGCGGCCGGTTGACGATCTTCGTGCCAGGCCGGCGCGGCGGCCGCTGCATCACTCCGGGATCGGGCACGTCCACGATGAACCCGATGACCACGGTGATGACCACGAAGAACTTGCAGAACAGGAGCTGGAGCGGGAACAGTGCGACGCCACCGTTGATGTTCAGGATGGTGGCGTACAGCATCAGCTGCAGTACCGAAGACAGGATGGTGAGCTGCAGCCTGATGTAGGTGGAGATCCGCCGGTAGATGTCCCGGCCGAAATCCACCGCGCGGACCAGGGTGGCGAAGTTGTCGTCGGTCAGCACGATCTTGGCCGCCTGCTTAGACACCTCGGAGCCGCTGCCCATGGCCACGCCGATATCGGCCTGCTTGAGCGCGGCCGCGTCGTTGACCGCGTCCCCGGTCATGGCGACGACCTCGCCGGACTCCTGCATGAGCCGGGCCAGCCGTAGCTTGTCCTCGGGCGCCACCCGGCCGAACACGTGCAGCTCGGGCAGCCGGTCGGTGACCTCCTGATCGGTCAGGTGCTGCAGCTCGGTGCCGGTGATCACGCCCGGCCCGAGGCTGAGCTCGTCGGCGATCGCGCGCGCCGTCACGGTGTGGTCGCCGGTGATCATCCGCACGTCGATCCCGGCGTCCAGGGCGGTGCGCACCGCCGCCTTGGCCGCGGACCGCAGCGGGTCCATGATCCCGACCAGGGCCACGAAGACGAGGTCGGTGACCGCGGCCATGGGGTCGGCCAGCGCACTGGCCATCGCGTCGTCGTCCAGGTCGCGGGCGGCGAACGCGAGCACCCGCAGGCCGCGCTCGGACAGTTTGCGGTTGGCCGCCAGGATCTCGTCGCGCACGACGGCGATCGGCACCTGCTGGCCATGCCACAACGCCCGGTCGCAGCGCTTCAGGACCACGTCGGGCGCGCCCTTCACGCTTTCCAGGTGCGGCTCCCGCAGGATGCCGCCGGCCAGCCAGTCCGGGCAGTCGTGGAAGGTGGCCATGAACTTGTACTCGGAGTCGAACGGCACCTCAGCCAAGCGGGGCAACGCGTCCCGGGTCTGCCCGGCGTCCGCGCCCATCTTGGCCGCGAGCACCACGAAAGCTGCCTCGGTGGGGTCGCCAATGACGGTCCCGTCATCGGCGACGGTGGCGTCCGTGCACAGCGTCAGCCCCAGCGACAGGCGGCGGAAGTCCGGCAGTTCCTCGCCGGCCACGCCCAGGATCGCGCCGGTCTTCTGGTAGCCGGGGCCCTCGATGGTGAACCAGTCCCCGCCGGCCAGCATCGTGGTCGCGGTCATCGCGTTCATCGTCAGCGTGCCGGTCTTGTCCGAGTTGATGACCGTGGTCCCGCCCAGCGTCTCCACGTCGCTGAGCGACTTGACCACGGCCTTCGCCTCGGCCAGCCGCCGCGCCCCGGACGACAGCATGGCCTGCACGAACGTGGGCAGCCCGGTCGGGATGGACGCGATCGCGGTGGAGATGCACAGCAGCACCAGCGTGGTCAGGTCCTGGCCGCGGACTATGCCGAAGATGGCGATCACCGCCACGGCCAGCCACGCGATGAGGCCGAACACCTTGGTCATGCTGTCCAGTTCGCGCTGCAGCGGCGACCGGGAGCGCTTGGTGGCGGTGACCATGCTGGCGATCTGGCCCATCTCGGTCGCCAGCCCGGTGGCGGTCACCACGAACATGGCCGTGCCCCGGGTGACCTGCGTGTTCTGGAACACCATGTCGGTCCGGTCGCCCAGCGCCACCTCGCCGCCGGGCAGCGTTCCCGGGTCCTTGGCGATCGGCGCGCTCTCCCCGGTGAGCGCGGCTTCCTGCACCTCCAGCGTGGCCGAGGAGATGATCCGGCCATCCGCCGGGACTACGTCGCCGGCCTCCAGCAGCACCACGTCCCCGGGCACCAGCTGGGTCGATTCGACCTCCTCGACCACGCCGGAATGCCGCACCCGGGCGTGCGGGACCTGCAGCTTGGCCAGCGCATCGACGCTGGCCCGGGCCTTCAGTTCCTGGTTGGTACCCATCACCACGTTGAACGTGACCAGCCCGAGCACCACGACGCCCGTCGCGATCTGGCCGATGGCGAAGCTGGCCGCGCACACGATGAGCAGCATGATGTTCATCGGGTTGGCCAGCTGGCCCCGGGCCACTACCCAGACGCTGGGCGGCGGCTCGGTGGGCAGCTCGTTCGGCCCGTATTCGGCCAGCCGCCGGCTGGACTCTGCACCGTCCAGCCCCCGTGCTGGGTCCACCCCCAGCTGCCCGGTCACGTCGTCCGGCGGCACGGAGTACCACGGCAGCTTCCCGGCTGGCTGTTTGACTGCGGTCATCCTGGCTCCCCTGCGCTAGCACTGACCTGGGCCTGGCTGGCCTGGCTGGCTCGGGTCCGCTTCCAGCCAAAGTCGAGGCCGATGCCGAGCAGCACGATGGCCGCCAGCGTGACGATCGAGGCGGGCTCGTGGATCAGCGTGGTGAACACGAACGTCAGCAGGACCACTGCGGACGCGGCGATCGCCAGGCCCAGGAGCAGCACGCTGGCCCCGGTCTCGCGGCGGACCCGGAAGTGCGCCGCGGTGATCAGGGTGAAGATCAGCAGGGCGACGGCGCTGCCGATCGAGGCGATGGCGTCCAGCTTGAACACCACGGCCAGGATCAGGCAGGCCACCGCCTGGATGAGCAGCCCGGCCGAGGCCCGCCCGCCGACCTTCCGCGCCATCAGCGGGGGGAACTGCCCGGTCTCGGCCAGCCGGTCGGACAACCCGGCCGCCGGGTACAGCCCCGCCGCCCCGGCCACCGTCCCGGCCGCGCCGAGCAGGGCGAAGATTCCCGCGCCGACCATGCCGCCGACACCGATGAATGCGGCCTGCTGAATGGACAGGTGCTTTTCCGGGGTGGCCGGCTCGGTCTTAGTCTGACTCATCTGGACTTCGCACCACATTCGTGCCGGCCCTGCCCGCGACGATCTCGGCGATGTCATCGAGCGAGCCGATCGCCGCCCGCCGGCCGGTCTTGGCCGTGAAACGCGCGGCGGCCTCCACCTTGGGCCCCATAGATCCGGCCGGGAACTGATGGCTGGCCAGCTCCTCCGGTGTCACTTGGCCCAGCCGCCGCTGCTCCGGCGTGCCCCAGCCGAGGTAGACCCCGTCCACGTCGGTGGCCATCAGGAACAGGTCGGCCGAGACGTCCTCGGCCAGCAGTTCGCTGGCCAGGTCCTTGTCGATGACCGCCTCGACGCCGACCAGGCCGCCCGCACCGGTGGCCGGGAACATGGTGGGGATGCCGCCGCCGCCGGCGCAGATGACCACGGCACCCTGGTCGAGCAGCCAGCTGACCGGCTGGATCTCCAGGATCCGCTGCGGCTCGGGCGACGGCATCACCCGCCGCATCCGGTCGCCGTCCGGCCGGAAGGCCCAGCCCTTCTCGGCGGCCAGCGCGTCCGCGTCGTCCTTGGCGTAACCCGGCCCGATGAACTTCGTCGGCCGGCCGAACGCCGGGTCGTCCGGGTCCACCACGATCATGGTGAGCAGCGTGGCCACCTGGTGGTCCGGCGGCAGCAGGCCGCGTAGTTCCTGCTGGATCAGGTAGCCGATCATGCCCTGGGTGCCGGCGTCCAGCACGTCCAGCGGGTACGGCTCGGCGCCGGAGTAGGCGCTGGCTTGCAGCGACAGCAGCCCGACCTGTGGCCCGTTGCCGTGCACCACGATGACGCTGTGCTCCGCGGCCAGCGGAGCGATCGCCTCGGCCGCGGTCCGGATGTTCCGCCGCTGGACCGCGGTGGTCATCGGATCCGATCGCCGCAGCAGCGCGTTCCCGCCCAGGGCGATGACAATCCGCATGTACTGCCTCCTCGGGGTCTGTCCAGATTCGGCCGGCTACCCCCGGCTGTCGTCACCCATCCGGGGGTGATTCCGTCGCACCACCGCTTTCCGGATTTCCGCTACCGCGACGATGGTCAGCGCGACTGTCGTGCAGATGAGCCATTGCCGGCCGTCCAGGCTGGTGGTCTTGAGGAATGTCTGGAGCGGCCCGAGGACCGTGGCCAGAATGAGCGTGAGGATGGACACCCCCGTCCAGATGACGAACGTTCGGTCGGCGAACGTGCCCACGCCGATCACCAGCCCGGCAGTGGCCAGCCAGAGCAGCAGTCCCCGGGTCAGGATGGGCCGATCCGGCTGGCGGGGTTTCCGGTCCATCAGGCCCGCGGCGGGGGCGCCATAACCCAGTCCGATGGCCTGGAAGAGCAGCGTGGTGAAGTTGATCCACAGCGTCTGCAACGGCAGGAACGGAACCCCGCCCGCGATGTCGAAGATGGCCGCGCCGAGGAACGAGATGATGAAGCCGAACAGGCAGCCCATCTGGAACCTGATGTACTTGGTCAGGGTTGTCGTAGAGCCCGCGGCCAAGTTCTACCGCCTTGACAATGGTGGAGAAATTGTCGTCGGTGAGCACGATGACCGCGGCTTCCTTGGTCACCTCGGTCCCGGTGATGCCCATCGCGATGCCAATGTCGGCCTTTTTCAGCGCGGGCGCGTCGTTCACCCCGTCACCGGTCATGGCCACGATGTGGCTCAGAGGAGGCGCAGGTCGACCGCTCGCTCAATGGCCTCCGAACGCGAGCCCACGCCGAGCTTCTGGTAAATGGATCGGAGCTGTGTCTTCACCGTATTCCGTGATATGTACAGGGTGGCCGCGATCTGCAAGTACGTGCTCGTCGGCAGCAGCTTCAGGATGCGCAGTTCGGCCGCGGTCAGCGGTTCGGCGATCAGCTGGCGGTACTCGGCGCGGTCCGGCTGGGCGGCCCGCACGTCGAGGGCCGCGCTGATCACCTGTTCCAGGTACGGATCGGACCGCATCCGGGTCGCGTGCTCGACCAGGTAGCCGGTCACCTGGGGTGCGGTGCTGACCAGTGTGTTGATGAACCCCTCCTGGCGGGCCCGCTGCACCGCGCCGCCCACGATGCCGTCGGCGGTGGGATCGCCGCGCTCGATGGCCGCCGCGGCCAGCAGGATCTGCCGGACCAGCCGGTCCCGGGTCGTCAGGCTGCCCAGCGCGGGTAGCTGGAGGTGCTGTTGCGCGGCCTGATGGTTGCCCGTGGCCAGCGCGATCCGGGCCAGCAGCAGGGCGCGGCGGGCAGCGGGTGCCCCGGCCGCTAGTTCGGCGGCCGCCCTGGCATCACCGAGCGCCAGGCGTATCTGGGCCTCGAGCTCATCGGCCTGGGCCCGCAGCGCCGCGCTGGGCTCGGCCAGCACCCGCCGCGCTGCCGCCACCGTGGTCAGTGCCTCGCGGATCTTCCCGCGGGCGGCCCAGATCCGGGCCCGGTCGAGCAGCGTGAGGAACTCGAAGATGGGCCGCCCAGCCTCGGTTATCGCGACCGCCCGCTCGGCCAGCCGCTCCGCGGCATTCAGGTCCCGCCGCTCCAGCGCCAGGCCGGCCTGTACGCGCAGGTGATCCACGGCGAAGAAGTGGCGGTCGAAGCCCAGCCGCCGGGCTTCCCATTCCGCGGTCGTGGCCGCCTCAGCGGCATCGGTCAAGCGGCCGGCCAGGAACCAGGCCAGCGCCCGGGCGCTGGGTACCAGGATCAGCCGGGCCGGCTCGGGCAGCTCGGGCTGGGCCAGCGCGGCGGCTGCCTCGCGTTCCACCGCGACGAAATCGTCCAGGCATGGGTAGATCCGGAGCAGGATCAACGGGATCGCCGCGTGCCACTCGTCGCTGAGCTGGGCCTGCTGCTGGATGTCCCGGGCGCTCTGGGCCGCGGTCACCGCCTCGGTCAGCCGGCCCAGCTGCCCGTACTGGAACGCCCGCATCATCGCGAACCGGGCGGCCAGCCGCGACCCTGGCGGGATCGGTGGCTGGGCGCGCTCGATCGCGTCGAGGTAGCCGCCGCCGCGGGCCAGATCACCGGACAGCAGCAGGTCGGCGGCCAGCCCGAAGATCCGCTCCGGGGCGTCGGCCAACAGCCCCGGGTCGACCATGCTCATATCCAGCGGGCTTGGCGCGATGGGGTCGCGCAGGAAGTCGGGCACCACCCGGTCCTGAAGCAAGGCCAGCGCCCGGTCGGCCTGTCGGGCGGCCAGGAAATGCCGGGTGGCCCGCCGGGTGTCACCGACCGCTTCGAACCATTCGCCCGCCCGTTGCTGCAGGGCCCGCTCCCGGGCCGACCCCCGGGCCCGCAGCTCGGCCCGGAGCACCTGACGCACCAGATGGTGGTACCGGAAGATTGTCCGGTCATCATCGAGCGGCACGAGGAACAGGTTGGCCGCGTCGATGTCGTGCAGCAGCGCAGCGGCGTCCGGCCGCCCGCTGACCGCCACGCACGAGCCCCCGGCCAGCTCGCCCAGGATGGACGTGTCCAGCAGGAACCGGGCCAGTTCGGGCGGCTGCTGGTTGAGCACCTCGGCGATGAAGTATTCCGAGATCAGGTAGCTGCGCACGTCCAGCGCCCGGGCCACCCGGGCCGGGTCATCGGCGGCCCGCAGGGACAGCGCCGCCATCTGCACCGCGGCCGCCCAGCCCTCGCTGCGCTCGTGCAGCAGGGTCAGCTCGGCCGCACCCATCTCGACGCCGAAGTTGGCCAGCAGGTCACCCGTCTCGGCCAGCGACAGGGAGAGGTCGTCATCGCGCAGCTCGCACAGCTCGCCGCCCAGCCGTAGCCGGTGCAGCCGGACCGGCGGGTCGTTCCGGCTGGCCAGCACCAGCTGGGCGTGCTCGGCCGGCCAGCGCTCGACCAGGTCGGTCATGTCGCCGGCCACTGCCGTGGCGGCGGTCTGGAAGTCGTCCACGATGATCGCCGTGCCCGCGGGCAGCTTCATCGCGTCGTTGGCCAGCAGCGCGGTCACGTCGGCCGACATGGTGCTGTCCAGGGCCAGCAGGTCGGCGGCATCGGCGCCGAACTCGGGGGCCACCGCCCGGGCGGCCTCGATGAAGCCGGACCAGAACCGGACCGGGTCCGCGTCGGCCTTGTCGCAGGACAGCCAGGAGGTGACACCGGGCGGCCTGGTCGCCACCCAGTTGGACAACAGCACGCTTTTGCCGGATCCAGCCGAGCCGACCACCACAGTGAGGCGCTTGCCCGCCCCCGCGCTGAGCCGATCGTGCAGCACGGATCTGGTGACCAGCGTGCTGGGCAGCGTTGTCCGCCGGAACTTGGTTAGCGCGAAACCACACGTTCGGTGAGGTGCCGCGCTCTTGCTTGAGACCCTCTGCCGAGGCATTTGTCCCGTGCTCTTCCTCGCTTCCCGTGCGGTTTGCCGCAGGTCCGGGCGGTTTGCCGCCGGGCTCGGTGGATGTGTTATGGCCAGGGTGCGGCAAACGTCGCGATCCCACATCACCCATGCCGAGGGAAATAAAAAGTAAAGAAGAAGTAAGGTGAGCGCACCGGTCACCCCTGGGTGGGTGATGACGCTGGGTGGGTCACCAGGCACGATGGTGGGGACAATGCATCCAGCGGACAGTGAGATCTAACTCTGTGCGACCACGAACCTATGAGATCACCTTCGTGGGCAAGGCAGGTGCCGCGCTGCGCGCGGAATTCGACGATTGCGAAGTCTCCGTGGGGTCAGGCACGACAACCCTGCGGGCTGAGGTACCCGATCAGGCCGCCCTCTGGGGCCTGGTGGAGCGGATCAACGGGCTCCGCCTCGACGTGATCGACATGCACCTCGTGGCACCGCCGCCCACGCCGTAACGATCTCACTCAGCACCGCCGGGTCCCGGCACCCGGCTTTCACCCCTGCGCGGGTGATGCGCCGCCTAGCAGGGGAGCGGGACACTGCCGCCGTGGCGTCCGACCACGGCCAGGGTGGGCTGTCCTTGTTGCGCGTGCTGCCGGGGTTGCAGGCAGCCACCTCCTACCGGCGTGCCTGGCTGGCCAAGGACGTGGTCGCCGGGGTCGTGCTCACCACGCTGCTGGTGCCCCAGGGCATGGCGTATGCCGAACTGGCCGGGCTGCCCCCGATCACCGGCCTGTACACCTCGATCCTGTGCCTGCTCGGCTATGCGGTGTTCGGCCCGTCCCGGATCCTGGTGCTGGGACCGGACTCCTCGCTCGGCCCGATGATCGCGGCCACCATCCTGCCGCTCGTCGCGGCCAACGGGGATGCCAAGCGGGCGGTCGCGCTGGCCTCGCTGCTCGCCATCATGGTCGCGGCGATCATGATCCTGGGCGCCGTGGCCAAGCTGGGCTTCATCGCCGACCTGATCTCCAAGCCGACGATGATCGGCTACCTGAACGGCCTCGCGCTGACCATCCTGGTCGGCCAGCTGCCCAAGCTGCTCGGGTTCAAGATCGACGCCGAGGGGCTGATCCAAGAGACGGCCGCCGTCGTCTCGGGTCTGGCCGACGGCAAGGCGGTGCCCGCCGCGGCCACGGTCGGGATAGCCGGAATCGTGCTGATCCTGGTGCTGCAGCGCTGGCTGCCCAAGGTCCCGGCGGTATTGATCATGGTGGTGCTGGCCATCGCGGCCACGTCAGTGTTCCACCTGGCCGATCATGGCGTCAGCCTGGTCGGGGTGCTGCCCAAGGGATTCCCGCCGTTGACCATCCCGCACGTCCGCGCGTCCGACCTGGGCCCGCTGTTCGCCGGGGCGTTCGGTATCGCGCTGGTTTCGCTGGCCGACACCATTTCCACCGCCTCGGCGTTCGCCGCCCGCACCGGGCAGGAGATCCACGGCAACCAGGAGATGATCGGCATCGGCGCAGCCAATCTGGCGGCCGGCCTGTTCCAGGGGTTCCCGGTCAGCACCAGCGGGTCGCGGACCGCGGTGGCGGAACGGGCCGGGGCCAAGACGCAGCTCACCGGGGTGGTTGGGGCGGCCCTGATCATCCTGATGATCGTGCTGGTGCCCGGGCTGTTCCGGAACCTGCCGCAACCCGCGCTGGCCGCCGTGGTGATCACCGCGTCGCTGTCGCTGGCCGACATCCCGGGCACGGCGCGGCTGTGGCGGCAGCGCAAAGCGGAGTTCCTGCTGTCGGTGGCCGCGTTCCTGGGCGTCGCGCTGCTCGGCGTGCTGCCCGGCATCGCGATCGCGGTCGGGCTGTCCATCCTCAACGTGTTCCGCCGCTCCTGGTGGCCCTACGACACCGAACTCGGCCGGGTGGAAGGCCTGGCCGGCTACCACGACGTGCACACTCACCCGGACGCTGAGCAGTTGCCGGGCCTGGTGATCTACCGGTTCGACGCGCCGCTGTTCTTCGCCAACGTCAAGACCTTCCGGGACCAGATCCGGCGGCTGGCCGCTGGCGACCCGCCGCCCCGGTGGATCGTGATCGCCGCCGAGCCGGTGACCGACGTGGACACCACCGCCGCGGACGTGCTGACCGATCTGGACGAGGAGCTGAACAGGAAGGGCATCAGCCTGGTGTTCGCCGAGCTGAAGGATCCAGTCCGGGCGAAAATCGAGCGCTACGGGCTGACCCGCACCATTGACCCCGGGCACTTCTTCCCGACAGTTGGCGCCGCCGTGCGCGCGTTCCAGGCCGAAACCGCCACGCCGCTGATATCACCCTCCGAAGGGTGAGGACGCACCAGGCCGGGCGGCCCAGGATTCTCACAGAAGCCCGGTAAATAGGAGGCACAGTGACATCCGCAACTATGAGGCCGTCCAACGACACCGGGGATCGCGTCGAAGGGCACGGCCTGCTTATCTTCGCCTCGATCCTGCTGATGGTGCTCGGCTTGTTCAACCTGCTCGACGGCATTGCCGCGGTGGCCAGGTCGCACGTGTTCATCGCCAACGCGCACTACGTGGTGGGCGACTTGCGCGCCTGGGGCTGGGTCACGCTCATCTTGGGCGCGCTGCAGGTGCTGGCCGGCGTGGGGGTGCTGACCGGTAACCAGTTCGCCCGCTGGTTCGGCGTGGCGGTGGTCGGGCTCAACGCGTTCGCACAATTCTTCTTCATCCCGGCCTACCCGTTCTGGTCGCTGACCATCATCGCGGTGGACATGGTCGCGCTGTGGGCGCTATGCGTGTACGGCAGCCGGTCGAACGTGACCGCCTAGCCGCCACCGCCTGCACAGCGCCTCGGGGCGGCGGCCATGACACGGATCCCGGCGGCAGCGGCCGAAGAGGCCCAGACACCGTCGGCCCCCAGCAGGTCCCGGAAGCTGCTTTATGTCACGCTTCCGGGCTGCTGGGGCGGGCTCATTTTCGCGTGTCTGTCGTTCACCCCATCGTTGCTGCCGCGTGGCGGTCTGATTCAGGGCGTCATCTGCGGCATTACCGCCGCCATCGGTTACGGGCTCGGGGTACTCGCCGCGTCCATCTGGCGTGCTTTCCCCGATCGGGAACCCCGGCGCCCGCGGCGCTGGGCCTGGACCGTCTTCTTCATCGCCGGGCCGGTCCTGTTCCTGGCCGCCTTTGGCCTCGGGCAGTACTGGCAGTACGAGATCCGCAAGCTGATGGGGGTGACGGATTACAGCATTCCGCTGGTGGTGGCCGCCCCGTTCGTCGCGGCACTGGTTTTCTGCCTGTTCCTGCTGATCGGGCGCGGCCTGCGCGGCCTGTACCGGTGGCTGGCCAGGCTGCTCACCCGCTGGATCGGGCGGCGGGCGGCGCGCGGCATTGGCTGGGTCCTGGTCGTCGGGCTGACCTACCTGGTGGTCAGCGGCTTGCTGCTGCAGGGCTTCGTCAACCTGATGAACAACGCTTATTCGATGCGCGACACGAAGACGGCGGAGGGGATCCACCAGCCCACCACCAGCCTGCGCTCCGGCGGACCAGGATCGGACATCCGGTGGGATTCGCTGGGCTGGCAGGGGCGAAACTTCATCGGTAAGGGCCCGTCCGTGAGCGATCTCGCGAAGTTCAGCGGTCATCCGGCCATGGCGCCGATCCGCATCTACGCCGGGCTGGCCTCTGCGAACGGTCCGGACGCCCAAGCCGCGCTGGCCGTTCGCGACCTGCAGCGGGCGGGCGGTTTCCAGCGGAAGAACCTGGTGGTGGTCACGACGACCGGCAGTGGCTGGGTCGATCCAGCGCTGGTGGACTC
>Ga0210392_10000661_pt1 | contig 20162 bp, 13 predicted proteins | sample IncBWC30OmetaG_FD_161057 | JGI IMG/M metagenome (GOLD analysis project Ga0210392, IMG submission 161057) | Forest soil microbial communities from Barre Woods Harvard Forest LTER site, Petersham, Massachusetts, United States - Inc-BW-C-30-O ...
CTTCTTGATAAGCGAAAGCGAGACAGCCTCGGTTCCCGGCCCGACGAAGTTCCCGACTCCCGCATTGCCGAAGCTGCCACTGTTGTTCGGCGGGTCAGCGAAAGCATCAGAATTGAGAAATACGGGATCACCTCCGGCTGTCGAAGTGCGATGCACGTAGGCAGGTGTGCTTGGAACGATGTCGGCTCGCGTGGCACCCACATTCGAAAGCATGTTGGTTCCTGCCGGGTCAGTCGATGTTTGATACGGAGTGAGGAACGCTCCGCTCTGAAGGACGACCACGCCACCCAAGTGCCACCCGCCGGCGACTGCATTCAGCGCTCCGTTGCTGTGAAGAAATGGCTTGCCTTGTCCGAAGGGAAGCTCGTAGAGAAATGTTGTCAGGAATCGGTGGCGGCGGTCGAATGCAACATTGCCGTAGTCGCGGCCTAGATGAAAGCGGTCGGAAGAAATGCTGCCGCCTTCGGTTGTCACTCCGGAAGGGGCATAGCCACCCGCATCGGACAGATCGCGCGTCCAGACATAGCTCGCCTGGAACTGCAATCCATTGGTGAAGCGCTTGGTGGCAGCCACGCTCATACTGTTGTAGTTGCTCTCCGTTCCATTGATGACGCTTTGGATATACCCCCAGCTTTGAAAAGGCCCATACAACGGAAACGCTGCATCCCAGCCAATTGTGTTTGCCGGCACTTGGTTCAGGTCGACAAAGGTTTCCAGATCTTTGCCGTGGCTCCCGATATAGGAAATGCGCATCCCGATATCGTGGCCAAGATCCTGCTCGAGGGTAAGATTCCACTGCTGCACCGAGGGATCGATGTAATGTACTGGGAACGCATACTGAAACGATGCTCCTCCCGATGTAATAGTGGACGAAAACGGCGCCGGGAAGGCGATGGTCGGATTTCCATTCTCATCCACGCCTTGATAGGAGTAGTTCACAAAGCTTGAATGCACGGCCCAGCCGGAGACAAGCGAGAAGCCAAGTGGTTGCTCGATAAAGCGCCCCCAACCTCCGCGCAGCACCAGCTTGTCATCGCCGCGCGGACGCCACGCGAAACCGATGCGCGGCCCGAAGTCTTTCTTGTAGGTATAGCGAAGCGTCTCGGGAATGCCCGCCTGACTGGCAGTAAGAATGGGTGAAGGGGCAATAGACTGAGCAAAGTACGACGAAGTGTAGCCGAGAGCCTGCGTATTGGGCACAGCCACCGCGCCGCTCACGCCATTCTGATTGTAGTCAGGCAGAAAGGCCGCGGTGTTGTACTTCGTGTCCTTGAGCGGAGGATGCAGCTCATAGCGCAAACCAATATTCAGCGTCAGCCGCGGCGTGATCTTCCAGTCGTCCTGCGCAAAGAAACCGTAACCGTAGCCGAGACCATTCATTGCCGGATGATTTACCTGCTCGGCGAGTACCGTGTAATCGGGATAACCAAGCAGAAAGCCGGTGAACGGATCGCCGATGCTGACAGGATTTCCCTGCCCATCGGTAAAGGCAGTCTGCGAATTGTCGAAGACATACTGGCCGGACTGCAGGTTACCAAAAACGTTATCGTCATGATCGGTCATGCGCCGGATGTCTGCGCCGAACTTGAACGTATGCTCGCCTTTGTTCCAGGTCACGTTGTCGAGGAGTTGCACGATGTTGCTGTGCTGCACAGATGGGTTGCCACCGCCGGTCCACATAAACCCGGTAATGATGGCGTTCGGCACCTGCGGGACGGGATCGGGCTGCGCGATGCCCTCAATCCCCGACTGTTCAAGGTATCCGGCAGATGTTCCCTCCCGCATCACAGTAGCAAAGTGTGTTCCATTGAACCCCGCGCGCAATTCGTTAACAAAAGAGGAAGTAAGCGCGTAGTTGTATGAGAAGGTCACACCCTGATCAGTTTCCGGTTGCGCGAAGCCTCCTGTGATGGGCGACCCCGCGTTCAGGCAGAATCCTGTGCAATTCGGGTCAGGGGGAACAGCTACGCTGCGCGTCTTATAAGTTCCTCGCACGAACATCGACTGCTTTGGAGTCAGTACATAGTCCAGTCGCAGGTCAGCCTGGTCGCTCGAAATCGGCGCCGGATAATTTAAGCGATAATTTTTCTGATACGACGATGGATCGCCAATGTTTTCATGTGGCATGAAGTACTTCATCATATTGGCGGAAACCTGAGAGACAGGCACATTGGCGGGGTCGATGGGCGTGCCGTCTGGATAATAGATCGGCGTGCCGCTTAGATAGTTGACGAGATTACCATTCCGCATATCATCTGAAGGAACGCTGGTGATCAGGGGTACTTCACGCGGCAGACGCAGCCCTTCATAACTCATAAAAAAGAAGGATTTGTTCTGCCCGTTGTAGAGTTTCGGAATGCTGATGGGGCCTCCAAGAAACCCGCCAAAATCATTCATGATGAGCTTCGGAGTCGCGTGCGTGAAGGGATCGCCCGCAGACAAGACCGTGTTCTCAAAGTTCTCGAATACCCCACCGTGAAACTGGTTCGTCCCGCTTTTTGAGGTAGTAGTCACATCGGCCACACCGCTGAATTCGGCACTGTTGTTACTGCCACTGATTCTGATTTCCGAAATCGAGTTGAACGACGGAAAAAGCTCATTGATGGGTCCACTGTTTTCAACCGACACGCTGCTGATGCCGTCGATTGTGTAAGACATGAGGGCCGGCGTCGTTCCATCCACAAGCATGTTTGAGTTGTCGTCGATCTGTACTCCAGGCTCCGTTGTGAGCGTCGTGATTGGGCTCGTAGATCCGGTCGACCGTGAATACACGGCGACAGGTAATTCTGTCAGTTCCTGCCCTGTCTTCGTTTCAGAGAGGTTCGATACGTCGGTGGTGATAACTCCCGCTGATGCGCCCTGAACGGTAATCGTGTCGGAGGCCGTTCCGATTTTCAATGCCGCGTCAACACGCTTGATCTCACGCGACTGCAGGTCGAGGTCGAAAAATTCCACTTTCTGAAATCCGGAAGCAATGATGCTGACCTGATACTTGGCAGGATTCAGGTTGGTGAAACTGTAGTCGCCATTCTGATTGGTTGTAGCATCGTGCGTGATCGCCGTCCCCGTGTTGATCAACGTGACAGAAGCCCCATTCACAACAGCGCCTGACGCATCTTTCACCGTTCCAACAATCGAGCCGAATGTTGATTGAGCGTGAGCCGGCTGTAGACCAATGCCCACTGCAAAGGACGCGAGAAGCAACGTGTAGCAAGAGCGAGCGACTGCACTGTTCGAGAAATAGGAAAGGAGCTTCGTCATGATGCACCTCGAGAGACACGTAGAGTGATCGTCCCGGCATTGTGGCCGGGATCGCAGTACAACCAATGGAATGAGCAACACCGCGAACTTTAGGCGGCTCGGTTTACGCCCAGAGGCCGTGCAACTAAGGCGTCATGGGCATGTCCATTCCAGGATTCTTTGGGAAGAAATGGAATGGACGAATCTCAAAGTCATGCCACATCACGGGCATTTGCGGCCAATCTTCCGGCCGTGGAACATGATGAAAACCCACCGTGTACCATGCGACAATATCCGTGTTATCGATACTGCGATTCTGCTTCACCCATGCCTGAAGACCATCCGTGTCCTTGCTGTTCGCAAGGTAGGTCCCGGCAGCGTAGAACTCCGACGGATCATAAGGTGTGACCCATAGTTGATGAGAAGAAAAACCAGCGCGCCTCTGAGGCCATTCGCTATCAGGCAGTAGTGATGCAGCCGTTTCTCCAGGCATAATTTCGAAGCTCGTGGGATAGCCATACGGATCGCGCACATCGTGGTTCACAAATCGCCACATCGAGGGATGATGCAAATCAATGTCCTGCATCGCCTCGCCTTCCGTCTTGACCATCGTCGGCTGCATCGCCCAGACCACGCGCCGCGCGCTCGGATTGTCCTTTGGCAGCTGATATTGGACCAGCTTGTCTGCCATAAACGAGTTCTTCGTTCCATCCACATCCAGATCGAGCCGGTAGCTGAAGAAGTGATCGTGATCGACGCCATCGATTCCAGGCGCGACGAGTTGGCCAAACTCAAGCTGATTGCCTTTCTCATCCTTCGCCGTCATATCGCCGGAGAGAGGACCGTCAATAGTCTTCTCCTTAACTGGCTTCACCTCGAGAACCCCCGTGGCGCCTATAGCAACACGGATCGCGCCCGTCTGCTCGAACCGCCAGTCAAGCAGGTAATCATAGTTGCCAACGACGGCGACAGTCCGCAAAACAAGTTCGCGCGAGGGCCTTCCGAAAACGCCCGGCTCATCCCCATGACGCCAGGCAGGGTCGCCCACAGTGCGTTCAAACATGCAAGCCATTTGCGGACGCAGCACCGGATGGCCGCTCGTGGTGTAAAACACCCCGCTGAAGAAGGTTGCATACGATGGGCAATCGACTCCGGCAAGCAATGGTTTGATAGTGCCAATGCCGTCATAGGTGAAGTACTCGCCCGCATCGATAAATACATGCGAGTTCCACGTCTCTTCGGGGTCTTGATATGGAACATAGAGCTCTGACAGCGAGCCTTCATACATCACAGAACGCAGCTTGCCTCCGTCGTCGATCGACACGAGGTTGATGACCGTACCGATACGCGGATCGAGCCGGAAACGGAAACGCCAATTCTGCCAGCTTACTTCACCGTCCTTAATCGTGAAGCTAGGTCCATTTGGCTGCGACACGATGATGGGTTGCGTGCCCGGAGGTATCGGGCCTCCGTCGGCGTCATAGTTGTTCGACGGAGCGGGCATGGGAACTTCGCCGTAGTCACTGAAGCGAAGAATCTTCTTCGCATTCATGTCTACGGTGAAAAAAATGCCGCCCACTTCGCGGTCCCACATCCCCGTAGCGCCCTCGGCATTGACACATCCGCCCCAGCCAATACGCTTGCCGTCACGTTGCTCAGGCAAATCTACAAAGCCCGCCGGAACAACGTAACAAGTTACGACCTTCAGGTCCGTAATGCCACGCTTCTTAAGCGCTTCCACGATACGGGGATCATGTTTAATCGCCTCTTCAACCCCGTGGCGCTCGTCGTCAGTAAAGGGCGCCTGCGCGTCCTTCAGTTCAGTAAAACTTTCAACTTTCTGGCCGGTGATATCGACAACAGCAGCATAGGAGTGGCCTTTATCAAAGAGCACGACATCAGCCTTGCGTGAAATGGGATCACCCGGCTTCCAGGCGAGAACCTGCTGTTTGGGCGGCTCATGAAAAAGGACGCTGGCGAAGCTCGTCGACTCCTGAACATGACCTGCTGCCCGCAGCACTCTGTAAGCAGTCCAGTACTCGTCTGGAGTGAGTGCATCAAGAGGATGATGGACACTCGGAGGCAGCGCAAAACCAATTGCCACGCTGCAAAACAAAATGGAAAGACCAACAAATAGACGACGGCCCACCAAGCATGACCTCCAAAAATTACTCAAATGCGCACGTATTGCTGCGGCGTAAAGCACAGTCAGAACATAATCGCTGCCGCAGAAGAGAAACACTATACCTGACGTAGCCATATACGACGGCACACTCAGGAACGATCTACAGGACAAATTGAGTTGTCTCAGTTATCAAAGAGGCAGACAGCGGCGTCAATATAATTCCGGCTACACATGTAAAAATTTCTGCGCGCGATTAAATATCCTTATATCAACACAGAGGCTTTCGGATCTTGTATTTGCGGGGCAATTCGGACGAAAAGATAAGTGCTTGCTGAGCTTCTACATGAGGGATGGATCAATTTCGCCATTCATCCAGCTGCCAAAAGAGCTTCCGCCTGATCCAGATCGTCAGCAATCGTAATCAACTGGTCCACATTCGTAAGCTTGAACAACTCGATCACCCGATAATTCAGTCCGCAGACAATAAGCTTGTGTCCATTTCTCTTGCAGGAAACGAAAAAATTGATAATTGCTCCCATGCCGGCCGAGTCCATGTAAGGAACGCCCAGCATTTCGATAATCGTGGCCTCCCAGACGCCGCTGCGCAGTTCACGCTGAAAATCAAACAAGGTAGCAATGGTCAAAGGCCCCTGAAGGCAGATCACACGCGTATCCGGATTCTTCGTGCTGGCTAGCTCTATTGTGAGAGACTCTTTTTCCATATCCGAGAATGCAAAGCTGCACGATGGCTCGACAACTATTGGCTCAAAACGGGCGAAAAAACAACACAGCCGTCTCGGGGGAGATGCAGCGATTAGAATGGAAGTTTACGCTTTATCCCATTGTTGAGAAAGCACAAAGTCAGCATGCATCGTTGGTCGAAACTCTTCATTCCCACTCTTCGTGAGGCTCCGGCAGATGCCGAAGTCGCCAGCCACAAATTCCTCGTCCGGTCTGGATATGTCCGCCAACTCGGCGCGGGAATTTACTCCTACCTGTTCCTCGGGCAACGCTCCGTCAACAAGATCATCGGCATCGTGCGCGAAGAGATGGACAAGATCGGGCAGGAATTCCTGTTGCCCACCATTCATCCGGCCGAAATATGGGAGCAGAGCGGCCGCTGGACAACCATGGGCCAGAACATGTTCCGGCTGCAGGACCGTAAAGGCGCATGGCTCTGCCTCGGCATGACGCACGAAGAGGTGATGACCGACATCGCCCGCAAGGAACTGCGCAGCTACAAGCAGCTACCGCAAATCTGGTATCAGATTCAGACCAAGTTTCGCGATGAGCCGCGCCCGAAGGGTGGACTGTTGCGTGTCCGCCAGTTCATCATGAAAGACGCTTACTCCTTCGATCTGGACCCCGCTGGTCTGGACAAGAGCTTCGACCTGCACGATCAGGTCTATCGCAACATCTTCACGCGCTGCGGGCTGGACTTCGTCGCGGTAGAAGCGGACTCCGGCGCAATGGGCGGCACGCAGTCGCAGGAGTTCATGGTCTACACCGACGCGGGAGAGGATCTGATCGTCAGCTGTCCGAAATGCGACTACGCGGCGAATCTTGAGAAAGCAGTCTCGCAGCTGGCGCCTGTCACCGAGCTTGATCCCACAAATGACGGCAAGCCCGAACTTGTTTCCACCCCAGGTATTGCGGCCGTGGCCGATGTTGCGAAATTCTTCAACATCTCCGAAGCGCAGGACATCAAGTGCGTCGCCTACATGGCGGAAACTAAAACCGCAAAACGTGAGTCTGTTTGGAGCCCGGTGGTTGTCTTTCTGCGCGGCGATCATCAGGTAAACGAGACGAAACTGCTCGGGCTTATCAAGGCCAACGAACTTCGCACGATGCAGGCGGAAGAACTGGAGCGCTACATTCATGGGCCTGCTGGTTTCCTCGGGCCGATTGGACTGGCTCCCGCGAAAGCGCTTGGCGAGGACGAAGTGTCTGTCATTCTCGATAAGGCTCTCGAAGGCCGCCAGAACATGGTCTGCGGTGCGAACAATCTCGATTACCACTACCGAAACGTAACCCCAGGACGCGACTTCACCTGGACCGTCGTCGCCGATGTGCGCAGTGTCGTCGAAGGCGAAAGCTGCCCCCAGTGCGGTTCTCCATTGAAAGTGGCAAAAGCTGTCGAAGTGGGCCACATCTTCAAGCTGGGCTACAAATACACCGAAAGTATGGGCGCTCGCGTGCTCGATCCGAACGGCAAGGAAGTGACGCCGATCATGGGCAGTTATGGAATCGGCATCGAGCGGATCTTGACGGCAGCAATTGAACAGAGCAACGATGCCAACGGCTTCTGGCTACCCCGCTCCATCGCGCCGTTCGAAGTGGTGGTGACTATCACGAACGTAACCGATGCCGGGCTGCTCTCAACAGGCGAGCGCATTGCTGCGGACCTGGAGGCTGCCGGATTCGACGTTCTCCTCGATGACCGCGAAGAACGCGCCGGCGTCAAGTTCAAAGATGCCGACCTCATCGGTATCCCCTACCGCATCAACGTCGGCAAGAAAGTGGCGGAAGGCAAGGTTGAGATTGTGACGCGCGCTACCTCATCGAGCGTGGATGTTGCCATCTCCGACGTAGTAGCCGCACTACAAAACTGATTCATGCGCGGCGTTCCGGATGGCGGGACGCTCCGCATGGAAATCGAGCGGACAAACCGCCTACCGGTGATGTATCGTTCCTAAGAGGTCAGACCACTCAGGAGAAAAGATCCGTATGCAGCAGCAGCGCCGGGACTTTTTAAAATACACATCAATCGGTGCAGCAGGAGCACTCGCCCCCGTGAGCCTCGGCGCGCAGCCTGCTTCCAGCCAGCCTCACGGCAGCATCTATGACGTGAGATCGTTCGGAGCTACCGGCGATGGTAAGACCATCGATTCTCCCGCGATCAATCGGGCCATCGAAGCTGCGGCAAATGCCGGGGGTGGCACCGTGCTCTTCCCTACCGGCACATACAATTCGTTCTCCATCAGGCTGAAGAGCAACATCGCTTTGCAAATCATGCAGGGCGCAACGATCCTTGCAGCGGACACGCCCGCCGACCATAGTGACGGATACGATCCTGCAGAATCGAATGCTCCCTGGGAAAACTATCAGGACTACGGCCACAATCACTGGCACAACAGCCTGATCTGGGGAGAAAACCTGCACGACGTCTCCATCTTCGGGCCGGGGCTCATCTGGGGCAAAGGCCTGAGCCGTGGCTCACGTGAGGAACCGCGTGCCGAGGAGCCACGCGTAGGCAACAAGGCGATCGCGTTTAAGAACTGTCGCAACGTCACGCTGGCCGGCTTCGCGATTCTCAAAGGCGGACATTTCGGAGTCCTCGCTACAGGAGTCGATAACCTGATCATCGACAACCTGAAAATCGATACGGATCGCGATGGCATCGACATCGACTGCTGCAGAAGTGTCCGTGTCTCGAATTGCGCCGTCAACTCCCCGTGGGACGACGGCATCTGCCCGAAGAGTTCGTTTGCACTGGGCTATGCCCGCGCGACCGAGAATGTAACCATTACGAATTGCTACCTGAGCGGCAGCTATGAACTAGGGGCATTGCTCGACGGCACCTTCAAGAAGTTTGCGCCGGACTTTCACGTGCCCCGCACCGGAAGAATCAAATTCGGCACCGAATCGAATGGCGGATTCAGGAACATCACCGTTTCAAACTGCGTCTTCGAGGGCTGCAACGGCATTGCACTGGAAAGCGAAGACGGCGCGTTGCTCGAAGACATAGCCTTCACCAACATCACCATGCGCGATATCTCTGAAGCGCCCGTCTTCATCCGGCTTGGCAGCCGCATGCGTGGCCCAACTGGCGTCCCGGTCGGCGATTGCCGCCGGATCATCCTCAGCAATATCGTCAGCTACAACGCTGCATCAAAATACGCGGCCATCATCAGCGGAATCCCAAACCATCCAATCACCGATCTGAAGATCAGCAACGTCTACCTGCACCATCAAGGCGGTGGAACGGCCGAGATGGCCGCACTTCAACCTGCCGAAAAAGAAGACGGCTATCCGGACCCGCACATGTTCGGCCCGATGCCCGCACATGGCTTTTACATTCGCCACGTCAATAACATCGAGCTGACGAACGTTGAAATTGCCTCTGCCTCGCCCGATGCGCGTCCTGCTTTTGTGCTCGATACGGTTACAGATGCAGACTTTTTCCGCCTCAAGCTGCCGAACGATAGCCATCAACCCGCATTCCGTCTCCGAAAAATATCCAACTTCCGCATCTTTGGCAGTCCGAAAATCCAAGACAAGGAGATCGCAGCAGCTGAATCAGAGGAATTTTGAAGCAGGGCAATTCAAGCGGTCATACAGTCTGTATGACCGCTTTGACAGCATCTTCTCTCGTGCGCAGGTATCGCACAACCATCCAGCAGGCCGCGGCGAGCCCCCGCATCGGTCAACAGGCTTGCGACGGCGGCCCCTCGCCAGGACCACCGTGGAATCAGTGCGACATTCAGAAGCAGATTGGCTCCAGTCGCACCCAGTTGCGTTGCCGTACGATACCACTGCGAGGAGGACCCCGTAATCGTTGTTCCCCATGCATAGTGCAGGCAACGAATGAGCGGTAACGGGCACAACCATCTCAGTGCCTCAGCCGAGCCACCGAACGAAGATCCAAAGATATGCGGCAACAGCGGCGATACTACGAACATCAGCAGCGCCATGAGAATCCCGTACGGAACCGTACGCCGGAGAAGCCCATCTGCTAATGCCGACCCATCAGCCACACTTCGCTCGCCTTCCCGAAAGAATCGCGGAGTAGCAGCCGTGTAGACGACATAAATGGGGACGCTGGCAACATCAATGATTCGATACGCCGCAGAATAAATCCCGGCGGCATATAGCTGCCCCGCTCCAGCCAGAAAGGTCTTGCCGATATCGTTATAAACAGAGATTCGAAGAACTGGACAATGAGAAGCTAAACCGTCCGTCAGGTCAGGCATATGAATGCGCGCAAGCGCGGGCCATCCCAGTAGCGTTGCCCGGTTCGGATCACCGGCAGCCTTCAGTTCCCGCTCAAAATTTGTTCGTGTCTGCATCTTTTCCATCGCTCTTACTCGGTATTAGGACTTTAGACGGCAGGCAACACCCAGAAACAGCTATCATGTCCAACATCTTATGATGAGGGGCGCTTCCATCCTGCGAAGATTCTTTAGCCCGGAGACGGAGTTTCCCGCTGACTCACCATTTCTGCGCAGTCATCTTATCCCACGCTGGATCTTCCTTCGCGCCCTGGGACTCATCTACTTCTCGGCCTTTTATTCGCTGCTATTCCAAATTCGGGGCCTCATCGGCCCCGACGGCATTTTGCCCGCACTACAATATCTACAAGCGGTCGATCGATCTCTCCCCGGATTCACTCGCTTCTGGTTCGCGCCTACTCTGCTGTGGCTTTCAACAAGCAACCACATGCTCATTGAGATCACAGTAGTGGGACTTCTTAGCTCTTTGCTTGTCATTGCAAATGTTCGGCCGAGATTCACCCTCTTCGTCTGCCTAGTCTGCTTTCTTTCCTTCGTCAGCGCCGCTGGCGATTTCTCCAACTACCAGTCAGACGGCATGCTCCTTGAAGCAGGCTTCATTTCCCTCTTTTTCGCGCCGCGAGGCCTCTGGCCGAGACTCGGGGTTGCTCACGCACCGTCCCGCGCCAGCCTTTTCCTGCTGCAGTGGGAATGGTTTCGCATCTACTTTGAATCAGGGCTCGTGAAACTTCTCAGCGGCGACCAGCAATGGCGCCACTTCACCGCCATGGACGAGTACTACCAGAACGGACCGCTCCCCACTTGGATCGGGTGGTACATGCAGCATCTTCCGCATTGGTTCCATGCCTTCACCGTCGCAGCGACACTTACGCTGGAGTTGGGGCTCGTCTTCCTGCTCTTCCTGCCGCGTCCCTTTCGCATCGCCTGCTTCTTCATCGTCACGCCCTGGCAAATCGTCGTCATAGCAACGGCAAACTACACATTCCTCAACTATCTGGTGTTGTCGCTGGCCTTCCTGTTGCTCGACGATCAATTCCTCACGCGCTTTCTCCCTCAACGATTCCTGCGCGAGATGCCCTCCGCACGCTCGAGTCCTGAACGAAGCGTCCCCGAAGAACAGCCCGCCGCCACGACGGAAATCCTCGACAGCATGCCACAACCAGACATCGAGCACCCGCTGCAAACAAGGGGCTGGAGGAAACACACCTCAGCTATTCGCCTCGCAACCAGCGCCGTCTTCCTCACCTGGACTCTCTACGTAACGACAGCCGAACTCATCCACATGCTGTGGCGTGAAGCGCCATTAGCCTCCGCACCCATCGCCGCACTGGAGCCGTTTCGTATCGCGAATCAGTACGGCCTCTTCGCCGTCATGACGCGGGGCCGCTATGAAATTGAATTCCAAGGCTCAAACGACGGTCAAAACTGGACCCCATATCCCTTCCGCTACAAGCCTCAGGCACTCAATGAGCCTCCGCGCATCTACGCCCCATACCAGCCGCGCTTCGACTGGAACCTCTGGTTCGCCTCGCTCGGTGATTGGCGGCAGAACTCCATCGTGCCGCTGGCTGAAGAACGCCTCCTGACCGCCAGCCCAGACGTGCTGGCGCTCTTCGCCGGAAACGCTTTCACTCACTCACCACCAAAATATGTCCGCGCGGTACTCTGGCAGTACTGGTTTACATCCATGGCGGAAAAGCGCACAACCGGGCTATGGTGGAAGCGTCAATTGTTGGGCCTTTACGCGCCTGCGCTCACCCTCAAACCCGACGGCGGCTTTGACGTCGTGCAATGGCCGGAGCCCCTTCCACCCCATGAGTAGTACCAGCAGCCTCCTGCTTCGGGACAAGCATCACCCCTGTCACGGATGCCACGCCGTCGTCATCGGCTCAGGTCCAAACGGCCTCGCCGCCGCCATCGTCCTCGCAGAGGCTGGTTATGGAGTTGAGGTACACGAAGCCCAATCGACAATCGGCGGCGGCGCGCGCACCTTACCACTCACCCTCCCCGGCTTCCTTCACGATTTCGGATCAGCCATCCACTCCATGGCTGCAGGCTCGCCATTCTTCTCTTCGTTGCCACTTAAAGAACACGGCGTCGAATGGATTCATGCTCCCGCGCCGCTCGCACATCCACTCGATGACAGCACAGCCGTCATGCTGGAACGCGACCTGAACGACGCAGTACTTGCCCTCGAAGCAGACGGAAACCGCTGGCGCGGCATCTTCGAACCCCTGGCAAATAACTGGCAGCACTTGGCCGAAGAAACTCTGGGCCCCGTCATCCACATTCCGCGACACCCGTTCCTGCTCGCGCGCTTCGGAATCCCGGCGCTCATGTCCGCAAAATCATTTGCAGGTAAATTCAAAAATCCAAGAACCCGCGCCCTCTTCGCCGGAATCGCGGCGCACTCGTTTCTACCACTCGACGCGCCTCTCAGCTCCTCCGGAGGGATCATGCTCGCCACAGCCGCGCATGCCGTCGGCTGGCCCATGGCGCGAGGAGGAGCGCAGTCCATCACCAACGCGCTCGCCTCAATCCTGAAAGAGCTCGGCGGCAGCATCCACACGAATTCGCCCGTCACTTCGCTCGACAGTTTCTCCCGCGACACGCTCTTTCTCTGCGATGTAAGCCCTCGCCAGCTGCTCGCAGTCACCGGCCACCGCCTGGACGAGAACTTCCGCCAAAGCCTGCAAAGGTTCCAGCCCGGCCCCGGTGCCTTCAAGATCGACTACGCACTCTCCGATCCCATCCCGTGGAAGACCGCCGATTGCCTTCGTGCCGGAACCGTCCATCTCGGTGGCACATTCGCAGAGATCGCTGCCTCTGAACGCGCCGTCGCCGATGGCAAGCCACCCGAGCAACCGTATATCCTGATCACCCAGCCAACACTCTTCGACAAGACCCGAGCACCAGAAGGCAAGCACATCGCCTGGGCATACTGCCACGCACCCAATGGCTCAACCTTCGATATGACCGAGCGCATCGAATCCCAGATCGAACGCTTCGCACCGGGTTTCCGCGATTGCATCCTCGCCCGGCACGTCTCTTCACCGGCCACGCTCGAATCGATGGACGCCAACCTCCTTGGCGGCGACATCAGCGGCGGAGCCATGACCTTGCGGCAAACCATCTTCCGCCCAACGCGCAGAAACTACGCCACATCCGACCCCAACATCTTTCTCTGTTCCGCATCAACACCCGGCGTGGGAGGAGTACACGGCATGTGCGGCTATCATGCCGCCCGCACCGCCCTGAAAAGCTCCCGCGTATAGAAAAGAATGAGTGGTGGGTAAGTTTAAGATCCTGCCCGGTTGTAGTTACCCCAAAAGCCCGTTTCCCGGTACTGATCTGCGGCTCTGGCCACTGGCGACGAATCGCTTGGCGCTGAATACATCAATCCGAAGGACGACTCGCGACATGAGATATTTGCCAGGTAACGACAGACTGAGTAAACAAACATAGCAGGCATACAGTCCGGAATCTCCGGGAATACCTTTGACGGTTTTGCTGTCGTCTTTTTGTGGGCCAGGCACCTAAACTTCAAATCCGAGCAATAATGGATCACGCAAAATAACGCGGAGGTGTCCCGTGACTGAATCTTCTGATTTTCGGTTGATGAGAATACAGCTCAACAACGGAAGCGGTCATATGCCGGCACTGGGCTTTGGCACCCTGATTCCCGATGCTGCCGTGACGATAACTGCGACCAGAGACGCACTGGAAGCCGGATTTCGACACTTCGACTGTGCGGAGCGATACCAGAACGAGCTCGAGGTAGGCGAGGCGTTGCAGGCAGGACTTGCCGCGGGGAAGGTCGCACGCGAAGACATTTTTGTTACCACAAAGTTGTGGAATACTAACCATCGGCCTGAGCGCGTCGAACCGGCTTTCGAGGCGAGTCTGGACAGGCTCCGGCTCAAGTATCTGGATCTCTATCTCATTCACACTCCGTTTGCATTTCAACCTGGGGATGAGCAGGACCCGCGGGATCAAAATGGCGATGTTCTATACGACAACGGAGTGACTTTGCTCGATACCTGGAGAGCAATGGAAAGTCTTGTAGACCATGGCAAATGCCGTGCCATCGGTTTGTCGGACATCGGCTTGCACGAACTGTTGCCCCTCTACGGATTGGCAAGAATCAAGCCAGCCGCGGTCCAGGTCGAAGCCCATCCGTATCTGCCGGAAACGGAGCTTCTGGAATTCTGTAAGGAGAAAAGTATTGTGTTTTTGGCTTTCGCGCCATTGGGTCATGGAATGCGCCCGGGGCTGCTCGAAGATGCAGTCATTTCGGCGATCGCCGCACGAGTTGGAAAGACGCCGGCACAGGTTCTGCTGGCATGGGCAGTGCAACGCGGCACAGCTTTGCTTACCACGCCCAAAACTGCGGCTCGCGCAAGAGAGAATTTCGACATCTCCGCCCTTCCTAAAGACGCGTTTAACGAAATCAATCGCATTCAGACGAGACAGAGACTCAATGCAGTGGTGCAGACAGGCAGCCCGGGTTTCATTCCACAAGGTAGATGATCACGAAACCGAAACCGCACTGGAGGTAGTCCATGCAAGAGGAACAAATACGTGAAGCTCTGAACGCGCATTGGCAGGCGTCGGCAGTCGGCGATGTAAACGCGGAACACGATATTTACGATGACGATGCCATTTGCGACTATCCCCAGTCAGGCGAGCGAATCCTCGGGCGAAGCAATTTGCAGGCCTTGCGGAGTCATCATCCAGGCAAGCCGTCAGGCTTCAACGTCAAGCGAATTCTCGGACAAGGTGATCTCTGGATCACGGAATACACGATCACCTACCAGGGGCGACCAGCATACACAGTAAGCATTATGGAGTTCCGCAACGGTAAGGTCGTGCACGAGACACAGTATTTCGCGGATCCCTTCGAGGCGCCGGCTTGGCGAAGCCAATGGGTTAAGCAGATCGCGTGATGCCGAATTGAGATACGACTAGTGGCCTGTCGCAGAGAATTCGTTACCAACAAGGGCTGGCTCTGCCGCGGCAACGCAGAGAACCAGTCCAATGCGGGCAGAACCTCGGATCATTGGGTAGTAATGTTTTCATTGCGACAGGCTACTAGCACCGACGAGTCGGCTTCTCGGAAGTGATCCGCGATTCTACGCGAGCCTTGCCGTGTTGCTCCCGAATTACGGGCAACCCTGGGAGTAATCCCGAAATGTCTGTGAAGTCCCCTTATCGGGTAACTTCACGCCTCCGGATGAAATTGACCCACTACCAAAGAATAGGAATGCTGTGTCTTCCCGATGAGCGTTCTTTATGCTGGCATTTCGTCGGCCTTCAAGATATAAGCACTATAAACAATAGTTTTCCCTATCTAACCAACCACCACGAGAGACGTTTTCTTAAATGGATTTCGAGCAGCTCAGAACTTTCCTGGAAGTTAGCCGACTGAAAAGCTTTTCCCGCGCCGCCGAAAAACTGGGCGTCACCCAGCCGGCTATTTCTGCGCAAATTCGTTCTCTCGAAAACGAGGCGGGAGCGCGCCTCTTCGACCGTGACGGAGGCAAGGTCACCTTCACCGCCGCAGGCCGTCTCTTCGAGCCCTTCGCCGAGCACTGCCTTCAGGTCCACAGCCACATCATGGTGGCCATCGGCGAGTTGCACCGCTCGCCACGCGGAGAAATCTCCGTCAGCGCCAACGAGGCTACCAGCCTCTACGTGCTGCCCGCCGTCTTCGCCCAGTTCAAGAAGCAGTACACACGCGTCAATCTGAACATCGTTCGCGCCGACCGCGCCCGCTCGCTCGAAGCCGTCCTCAATCGCGAAGTCGATTTCGGTATCGTCTCCCTTCCGGTAAAAGATGTTCGCCTCACCGTCGACATCATTCACAAGGACGATCTCGTCCTCGTTGTCCCCAAAACACATCCTCTCGCAGCGCGCGACCAGATCAAGTTCGCCGAGATACTGCAATATCCGCTTCTTTTGCCCAAGCATGGCCGTCAGCGCGAACAGATCGACGACATCTTCCGCAGCCATGAGGTCCAGCCGCGTATCGCCATGGAAGTCGACTCCAGCGAACTCCTCAAGCGCCTCATCGGAGCAGGCTTGGGAATGGGCTTTTTACCGCGTTCCAATGTCCGCGACGACGAGCGCAACGGCCTGCTGAAGACCATCAAGGTAGACGGCGTGCGCCTCAGCCGCGAATTGGCCCTGGTTTACCGCAAAGACAAGACCCTCACCCGCGCTGCACACGCATTTCTCGAAATCGCCACAGGCCGCGCACGCCCCATGCCGGCTCCGGCAAGTACCAAAACTCGCTGAAGCCTTGTCCAACATTTCCTTCTCGGATTTATAGTGTTGCGCATGGCTAGCATCAGCTTGCGGAAGTCGACACACTTTAAACTGCAAAAACTCTCCATCTGGTTGTTCAGTGGCGCAGCATTCATCTGGTTGCTTTTTTTCAGCCCCTTCTTCGCCCACGCAGCAGAAATGCCAAAGCTGGTTCAGCAGGATGGCCATTATGCCCTCATGGTTGACGGCAAACCATATCTGATCCTTGGCGGACAGATCAACAATTCAAGCGCGTGGCCCGCCGCGCTCCCCGAGGTCTGGCCGTTTCTTGAAAAGATGCACGCCAACACCATCGAAGCGCCCGTGTATTGGGAACAACTCGAACCCAAGCCCGGCGAGTTCGATTTCTCCATCGTCGATACCCTCGTCAGTCAGACGCGCCAACACAACATGCACCTCGTTGTGCTCTGGTTCGGCACCTGGAAGAACGGCAAGATGCACTATGTGCCTGAATGGGTCAAAACGGATACAGCCCACTATCCGCGCATGATCGGCGCACGCGGCGAGCCCATTGACGTGCTCTCGCCCAACGCCCCCGCAAATCTTGAAGCGGACAAGCGCGCCTTCGTCGCCCTCATGCGCCACCTGCGTGAGATTGACGGCGATCAGCACACCATCGTTCTCATTCAGGTTGAAAACGAATCCGGCGCGTTGGGAACCATCCGCGATTTCTCCGCTGCAGCAGAGAAACAGTTTGCCGGTCCTGTTCCTCCAGAATTAGCGAAAGCCCTGCATAAGCACTCGGGAACATGGAAGGAAGTCTTCGGCTCGGAAGCCGACGAAACCTTCGCCGCATGGTCCGTCTCCCACTACATAGACCAGTTGGTGCAGGCGGGCAAAGCCGAGTTCCCGCTCCCGATGTACTGCAACGTCTGGCTCGGGTCGCGTTCGCAAATCCCCGGCGTCAACTATCCAAGTGGCGGCGCCGTTCCCCACATGATTGATGTCTGGAAAGCGACAGCGCATTCCATCGACGTGATCGGCCCCGACATCTACATCGAAGATTCGGAAAGGTACCGCCAGACCCTCGATGCTTACGACCGTCCCGACAACGCCATGTGGATTCCGGAAACCGGAGGCAGTGACGACTTCGGACGCTACTTCTTCTACGCCCTCGCCCACGGAGCCATCGGCTTTTCCCCTTTCGGCATGGACCAGACCGGATGGACCTTCGACACCGGCGAGTACCCCAAGCTGCACAGTCAGAACTACGCGCTGCTCGAACCAATGAACCGCGAAATCGCCCAATGGAATTTCGAAGGCAAGCTCAAGACCGCGGTCGAAGAGCCCGGCCAGCCGCGCACGACGGTCGACTTCGGCAAATGGAAAGCCACCGTTACCTTCGGGCTTCCCCAATATGGCGAAGCGCGAGCCACCGGCAGCAAGGAACACGATGGCCGCGCCCTGATCGTACAGATTTCCGAAAATGAGTTCCTCGTCACCGGCTTCGACGCACGCGTGCAATTCCAGCTGGCAGACCAGCAAAGCAACCAGCACATGCAGCTTCTGCGCGTGGAAGAAGGCGGCTATCAGAATGATGTCTGGAAGATGTCGCGTCTCTGGAACGGCGACCAGACGGACTTTGGATTGAACTTCAATCGCCAGCAAGGAAGAGTTGTCCGCGCATACCTTGGAACATATTGAGCGAAGAACGCTAGATCGAACAGGCACATGCATGTCACGATTCAAAGTCCTAAAGGGTGTTGCCCACAACATCGGTCATTCTTTCACTAGTCTTATGAACTATTCCGTCGACGATTACTCGATGGGCCATATTCTTAGATTTGCGCGTGAAACAGGACTGAATACGCTGACGATTGATTTCATAACGGGTGAGGGCCAACCAGCCAACTTATTGCGTGATCCAATTTCCGAATTACCGCGCTGGTACACGAAGGTGTTCTGGGATTTAGTCACGCGCTCTGGATCGGACAGGGCGCTTGTGCAATCGGCTACGCTCACCCTGAATTATGACCTGCAACGTAGCCAGCCCGGTCCACACGCGGGACTCCCTCAGAATCCGTATACCTGTGACGTTTCCATACTTGACGTCCGGGGCAAGAGCTACTGTGCTCACTTTGAAGGGTGGGGGTATGTCGAAAGGGGCCTATTGTCTACACCCGTACGGCAGTGGTGGAATCCAATCGGTTGGTTTCGGCACTGATCGATTAGTCGCTCACGCCCGGTGGACCCCCCAAGCTTGCTTGAGTGGGGTTGCACCGCGATATGAGCTGACCACGTCTCACGCAAGCAATTGTTCGGAATGACTGAAGACTAGGCCTGCTCCGTCTTCGCAGCCTTACGCGATGTCGCCTTCTTCAAGGCCGTCCCCGGAGGGTAACCAGTCGATTGCCGCACCGTAAGCTTGGTCTGAATATGCCACGCCTTCTTCGCATGGCTATGTGTCGGCTCTACATGCGAACGCAGCGCACTGAATGCCGCCCTGGCCAAATCATTGCGCGCCATGCGCACCGTTGTCAGTGGAGGATAGACAAACTCGGCAAGATGAATATCGTCAAAACCAATAACCGAAATGTCGTCGGGAACGCGCAACCCTTTGCTGGCCAGCACTCGCAGCGCGCCGATTGCCGTCATATCGTTGGAGCACATCACCGCAGTCGGCAAATCTTTGCTCTTTAGAATCTGCTCCATCGCCTGCATCCCGCCTTCGAGCGTATGGTCACCCTCCACCAGCCATTCGGCCGCGGGCCGCACGCCAATCTCCACGCATGAACTGAGGAAGGCATCCTTGCGAAGGTGAGCGCTTCTCTGGCGCATAGGCCCACTGATAAAGCCGAGCTTGCGATGGCCAAGCGCAGCCAGATGCTGCACACCTTCGCGAATGCCATGATGATAGTCAACGGCCAAAGTGCTCACGTTCTCGCTCGGCGGCGCGGCATCCACGAAAACCATTGGAATATTGCGAGAAACGAGTTCATCCAGCAGCGGTTCTTCAATACCAAAGGTCATCACCGCTACGCCTTCCACATTCCGCTCAATCATGCGGCGAATGCAGATCTCCATCCGTTCCGGGTCATAGTTCGTCGAACCAATCAGAATCTCGTAGTTGTTCTCGATGGCAAAGTCTTCAAATCCTTGAATCAACTCCGGGAAGAAGGGATTCGTGATCTCCGAAATCAGCAGCCCGAACAGCCGGCTGCGCCCCGAAACCAGCGCCCGCGCCTGCGTGTTGGGAAAATAATTGAGTTCCTCAATCGCCTTCCACACCCGCTTGGTAAGCTCTTTATCAACTGTAGGTACCTGGTTGATGGTCCGGGAAACGGTGGCAATCGATACGCGTGCATGTTTTGCCACATCACGAATGTCCAGCCGCTTCTTGCCGCTTTTCTTTTGCCTGGGTCTTTTCTTGATCATGATAAAAGCGGCCTTCCGCTTGACTTGGCAAGTGTAAATTGCATAAGGTCAAAGCGCTAGTAAACGTTTGCCAGAAAATCCAT
>Ga0210392_10000662_pt1 | contig 20156 bp, 19 predicted proteins | sample IncBWC30OmetaG_FD_161057 | JGI IMG/M metagenome (GOLD analysis project Ga0210392, IMG submission 161057) | Forest soil microbial communities from Barre Woods Harvard Forest LTER site, Petersham, Massachusetts, United States - Inc-BW-C-30-O ...
TGATCTCGGCCTCGGTCGCGCCCGAGTAAAACAGGAACTGCTCGAACTGGTGGCTGCCGATGTCGCAGAGGATGCCGCCGTATTTCGCCTTTTCAAAAAACCAGGCGGGCCGCGACGGCTTGTTGAGACGGTGCGGGCCGAGGCCAACGACTTGGACGACGCGGCCGACGGCGCCGTCGTGCACGAGGTCGCCCGCGTGGATGGCGCATTCCACATGCAGGCGTTCGCTGAAATACACCATGTATTTGCGGCCGGTGCGCGCCACGGCGGCCCGGGCCTCGGCGAGTTGGTCGAGCGAGGTGAAGGGCGTCTTGTCGGTGAAATAATCCTTGCCCGCCGCCATCACGCGCCCGCCGAGCGGGCCGCGGTCGCAAGGCACGGCGGCGGCGGCCACGAGGTGGACGGCCGAGTCGGCGAGAATTTCATCCACCGAGCGTGCGATTTTCGCCTGCGGAAACTTGGCCCGGAAGGCCGCCACTTTTTTTGGATCCGGATCGTAAACCCATTTCAGCGCCGCCCCGGCCTCGAGCAGGCCGTTGCACTGCCCGTAAATATGGCCGTGTTCGAGATGCGCGGCGGCGAAGACAAATTCGCCGGGATTCACCACGGGGTGCGACTTGCCCTGCGGCGCGTAATTCATGCCGTCGGATTTTTGGCTCATGGGTGATGGAAACTTATGCTTTCGCCGCGGCGCGCGTCTGTTTCTTCAATTCACTGATGGCCGGCTCGAGCGTGGCCAGGGTCTTTTTATCCATGCGGTCGATGAAAAGGATGCCGTTGAGATGGTCGGCCTCGTGCTGGATGCAACGCGCGAAGAGCCCGTCGCAGTGCAGGGTGTGCGGCGTGCCGTGTTCGTCATGGAATTTCACCACGATGATTTCCGGCCGGGCCACGTCGCCGCGGATGTTGGGAAACGACAGGCAGCCTTCCTCGGCCGTGGCCTCGGGCAGCGGTTCAGGTGTGATCTTGGGATTCACCATGATCATTGGCATGAACAGCTCCAGCGGCGGTTGGGCGCCGTCGAGCCGCCAGCTGAAATCCGCCTGCACATCGCGCAAATCCACGACGCACAGCTGTACCGCGCGCCCCACCTGCTGCGCGGCGAGGCCGATGCCTCCGGCGGCATGCATCGTTTCGATCATTTCAGCGGCAAACCGGGTGAGGGCAGCGTCAAAAATTTTTACTTTCTCGCCTTTTTTGCGCAGGATCGGGTCGTCGTAATGAACAATTGGCAGCGGCATTGGTCGAGAGAGGTGTCCAGCGTGGGTTTGTGCCCAAGCTGCTGCAAATAAATTTGTTTCGACTTTCCTTTTTGTCCAGCCTTCGGCCATGAACGCACCGGTTGATATCTCGCGTATTCCACCCGCGCGTGCGTTTGCGCTGGCCGGGGCCGGCCTTGCGCTGGCGGTCGTGGCGTGGATGCTGCCGGTGAATTTGAAATCGGTCACGCCCGCGCTGCTCAAGGCCGCCGGCGCAGGCACGCCGTCGCTGGTGGAATTTGGCCGGCAACTGGTGGAGTCGGAGAAGATCGGCCCGTCCGCGCTTGTGCTCGCCGCCGCGCAGACCGTGGGCGATGTGCGCGCGCCGGAGCTGGCCGACGACCTGGCGAAACTTTCCGCGCGCCAGCCGGAATTTGTCGCCTGGGGCGGCTGGGATCCGTTTCTCGACCCGATTTTCAAGCTGCGCGAAAACACCGGCCGCAGCCAGAGCACTCCCGTGCTGGCGTTTCTCATCACCGAAAAAGCGCGCACGTCGCTGCGCGACTATCTCGCCGGCACGCGTTCTCTCGGGGTGGAGGACTTGCTGGGCACGCGGGACATTCCCACGGCGACGCGCTTCGTGCCGGTCGGCCAGCCCGGCGGGCAGGCGCTCGACTCGGTCATTTTGCTGACCGCGCTGCTTTACCAGGGCGAGCATCTCTCGCCGTCGCTCCAGCGCGAACTGCGCGGCCTGGCTGAGGCGGCGATCGCGAAAAAGGACTTCGGCGAACTGGAGCTGTTTTACCTCGACCTGCTTTCGCTCGGCAAACGCCTCGACTGGGGCCAGCTCAGCGAGCTGCTCAGCCGCACGGACAGCACAAAGACGGTGGGCGAATACGCGCACCTCGCCCGCGTCGCGCCCGGCCAGCTGCCGCTGATTTATTCGGCGGCGTTGTTTTCCGACTCTGCCGACAGCGTGGCCAGCTACCTCATCCAATACGGGGAGTCCGGCGCCGTGGACCTGCGCCTTGCGCTCGGGGCAGGGCAGGGCGCGGTGCGCCAACTTTTGCTGCGGCAGGTTCCCGTCAACCACTCGGCCGGCCCCGCGTTGGGCGACACGGCCACGCTGGCGCTACTCTATCCGAAGCTCACCCTAGCCGTGAAATGGCTGGGGTTTTTTGCCGGAGCATTTTTGCTTTTCCGCGGTCTGGACTGTTGGCTGTTCGCCATGGGTGGCGGTGTGGGCAACAAGGCCATGCTGCTTCATTTGAGGAGCGGCGTGCTCGCGCTGTTTGCCGCCATCCTGCTGGTCGTCGCAACCGAACCCTTTCTGCTCAAAGCCACGCCGCTCTCGGCTTATCGCCTAAAGATCGTCATTCCCATGCTGGCCAACGTGGCTACACCCTCTTCCCAACCGCAATCCTCAACTCATCCTGATATGGACACATCCACCCTTATCTCCATCGGCGTCTTCGCCTTGCTCCAGGTGGTCACCTACCTGGTCTGTCTCATGAAAATTGGCGAGATCGAGCGCCAGGACCTCTCGCCGCAGCTCAAGCTCCGGCTCATGGAAAACGAGGAGAACCTCTTCGATAGCGGCCTCTACATCGGCATGATGGGCACGGCCACCGCGCTCGTGCTCCAGGTCGTCGGCGTGATCCCGGCCAACCTGCTCGCCGCCTATTCGTCGAACCTCTTCGGCATCGTGTGTGTGGCCCTGGTGAAGATTCGCCACGTGCGTGGCTACAAGCGGCAGCTCATTTTCGACAGCCAGCCCGCTCCCGTCACTTCTGTCCTTCCCGCCAAGGCCTGATTGTCTGATTTCGGGTCATGAACAAGACGCTCCTCCTCATCATCGTAGATTTTCTTTTCCTCAACCTCATCGCGCTCACGCGATGGGAGAAGGCGGAGCCTGTGCACCCAAGCCGGCCTCCCGTTCCGCAGATCGCCGCCAACGATACCGCTTCGCCGGACAAGGACTTGGTTGAAATGATGAAGCAGTCCCTCGCCGACGAGCAGGCGACGCGCGCGCAGATCGCCCAGCAGCTTCAGTCTGCCCAATCCGCACTTCAGCAGCGCGACCAAAATCTTTCGCAGCTTCAGTCCGAAAAGACCCAGCTCGCCTCCACGCTCGGCGAGACGCAGCAAAAGGCCCAGGCGCTGGCCCAGCAATACGCCGCGGCCTCACAGGACGCGACCATGACCAAGGAGCAGCTCGCCGCGCTGCAAAAGGAACTTGAAGCCCGGCGCGCCGAGGCCGAAAAGCAAAAACAGGATCTCGCCTCGCTCACCAAGCTCCATGCCGAGGCCCAGCAAAAAATCGAGGACCTCAACGTTGCGGTCAAAGTTTCCGAGCAGGAGAAGCAACTCCTCCGCGAAACCGCCGACAGTCTCAAGACGCAGGTCGAGGCCGAACGCGAGGAACGCCAGAAAGTCCAGGCCACCACCACGCAGCTCGCGCAGGGTGTCGGCCAGCTCGCCCAGAAATCGGGCGAACTCACGCAGGAGATTCGCGCGAACACCCCGGTCAACGCCAACACGCTGTTCGACACTTTCCTTGCGAACCGCGTGCCCACCACCTTTACCCTTGGCCGGCCGGTGCTCTTCGGCTCGGGCGAAAGGTCGAACGACTCGCACACCCTGCTCGTGCAGGACGGCACGCAGGTTTATGCGCTCGTGCACGTGAACGACACGCCCTTCGACTTCGGCCCGCAGCGGCCGGGCATCGACTGGCAGAAAATTTCCGTCACCTTTTCCCGGCCGCCCTATGAAACCTCCGCCCGCGCGCTCGCCTTCCTGGCGCTCGACCCGCGCATCATCGCCATCCCGGTTGACCAGGCGCAGGTTACCGCGCTTGGCGTGAAAGTTTACCAGACCGCGCTCGAACCGTTCAAGTTTCCCAATGCGGTGCTGATCAACGAAGGCGGCAAAGGCTACGGCGAAGTCCCCTTCAAGCTCGATCCCTCCACGCCCGGCTATGTGAAAATGGACAGCCACTTTTTCAAGCGTCTGGCCGGCGCCTTCTCGCCCTCGACCGGCGACCTCGTCCTCAGCGAGACCGGCGAACTGCTAGGCATTATGGTCAACGACAGCTACTGTGCCGTCGTGAACAATTTTCTCCCGGCCAAAACCATTGCGACCGGCGACAATGTTGCCGCTCAGCAAACCGGCGAAATCCTCAACACGCTCATCGCGCGCGTCGGGAGCCTGCCGTACCGCCTGCAGTAACGGCGGCGTGTAGCCTTTGTAGGAGCCTGCTTGCAGGCGATATGGACTTTTCGGGTTTACTCATTGAAGTCGCCTGCAAGCATGCTCCTACAATTAGGATATCCCCGATTAGCCTTTGCCGTCCATCGCCCATCCATGATCAAAAACATCCGAAAGAATATTGATCCGATGATGGTACTTCTGATTGATGATGATCCAGTCGACGCCCGGCTCGTCTTGGAATATTTGGATGATGCGGCGCCGGGAAGATTTCAACTTGTCTGGGTGACGCACATCAGCGACGCGTTGATGGAAATAGGCGCGAAGAAGTTTGATGCCATTCTGCTCGACCTTTATCTGCCGGACGCCTCTGGGACCCAAGGCTACACGCGGCTGGCCAAGGCTGCCCCGCAGGTTCCCATCATCGTCCTGACTGGCAGCGAAGACGCCACGATCGAGAAGCAGCTTATCGGGCTTGGCGCCCGCGATTATCTGCGAAAGGGCCAGTTTAACGGCAAGCTTCTCACCTCGGTGCTGGTCAATTGGGTTTCGCTAGCACGGGCGAGTGCGTGAATGCCGGTCAAGGATCGGTAGCTCAATGTTTTGTCTCGGCCGGGCCGGAGGCGGCACTGGCGTCGCGCAGGTCGCCTTCGCCGAGTTTGCGGCGGAAAAAATCGATCGCCATGCCGTAACACAGGTGCGCGAGCTCGGGATCGTAGCGGTGGCCTTCGTCGCGGAGAAAGGCGTGCGCGCCGTTGAACTCGTGCCAGGTGAAGTGCACGCCCGCCTCGGTCAGCGCGGCGTAAACCTTGGCCCGACCTTCGGCGGGGACGTGCGGGTCCTGCCGGCCGTAGATCATGAGCAGCTCGCCCTTGATTTCCTTCGTGCGCAGGAGCGAGTCGTCGTTCATGCCCTTGCCGAGGCCGCGCTTGTGAAGGTCGGTCGCGTAGAAGCACACGCCGCCGCGCACGTCGGGATTCATGGCGGCGCGGAAGGTGAGGTGGCCGCCGATGCAAATGCCCATCGTGCCGAGTTTGCCGGTGCAATGCTCGTACGTTTTCAGGAACGCGAGCACGGCGCGTGCGTCGGCATCGTAGCTGGCGAGTTCCTTTGCGGTTTTGAGGGCGTTGCCGCGGTCGGCGCCGGCCTGGTCGTAGGCCAGCACGGTGCCGGCCGGCTCGAACTCGTGGTAAATCTCCGGCACCGCCACGACGAAACCGTGGCCGGCGAGCAGTGCCGCGGTGCGGCGGATGGGGCCGGTGACCTGGAAAATTTCCGAGAAGAGCAGGATGCCCGGATACTTGCCCGGCGCGGTCGGGCGAAAAAGGTGGGTGCGCATCGGGCCGGCCGGCGTGGCGCAATCGACGTGCTCGTTGTCTTTGATGGTCATGGGAGTGGGAAGTTGAGAATCGAGGGTTGAGCGAGCGACGAGAAAGCAGAAAAATTCAGCCAGGGATGCCGGGCTGTTTAGTCTCGGCTAATGCCGTTCGCACCGCCGCGGTGTGCCGCCGATAAAAAAGCGCGAGGCCTCCTTGATAAAATACCGCCACGAGTGCGAACGAACCATAAAGCACATAGCAAAAGGTTCGCCCAAGCTGGATCACTTCCTGGGTATCATAGCCCAGGCTTTCGAGCATTTCCTGGACGTTTATGCCTCCAACCCGATTTAGCTCCTGCAGGTTCGCCCGCACCGCATCAGGATTGTAGCCTGCCATCTGCGTCAGGGCATAAAGCCATATCAAGCCCAGCAAATAAAGCTGGCTGCGCACGAGCCAGGCCATGCCGCGCGTCTCGCCCCGTTTGAGGAGTTTCGCGCCGTGCCACTCGCTCCAGCCGGCGGCCGCCACTAGGAAACCAACGATGGCGCCAAACCAGTCGCCCAGCGCCATTTCAACCAGCGCGCAGAGAACGGCCACCGGGAAAATCACCACCATTCCGTTGACCCGGGCGATCCTGATTACCTTGCGCAGGGTATCGGCGGGAGACGGCTCGGGTTTCATGTTTGCGAAAAGTTCACGCTGTCCAGTGGAGACACACGTTCTGTCGGTGTATCACGGTCGTCAAAGCCATTCCTCCTGTCCCCGCCTTTAGTCCGGCGGGCGATGGCAATGAAGAAAGTTTTGCTACTATTGCATGCCGATCCGGGATTTGGAGTTGAGCCCGGCGCCATCTCGCATCAAGCTGTAATCAACCCCGGAACGTTAAATCAGGAATTACCATGAATGCTTCCATTTCCACCCTCTTGGAGCACAAGGGCTCCTCCGTTTACTCTGTGCCTGCAACCGCCACCGTCGCTGCCGCCGTGGCTGAAATGAACCGTCAGAAGATCGGCTGCGTCCTTGTCATGGATGACGGCCGGCTTGCCGGTGTCTTCACCGAACGCGACGTGCTCACGCGCGTGGTCGGGGCCGAGATCGATCCGAAGACCACGCCGGTCTCCCGGGTTATGACGTCTAACATAAACACTATCACCCGCGAGGCCACGATCGAGGAAGTGATGACGATGTTTGCCGAGAAGCGCTGCCGCCACCTGCCCGTGGTCGAGGATGACCAGCTGCTTGGCCTCATTTCCATCGGCGACATTTCCCGCTGGGTCGCGGATGCGCATCACGCCGAGTGCGTGCAGTTGAAGCAATACATCGCGGGCGGTTATCCGTCATAGGGAAGAAGTAGCGAGCATCGAGTAGCGAGTAGTGAGCATGGGTTTGTTTTTAGGGGGCGGTTTGACGCACGGCCAATCTCGTGCAGGTTGCACGCGCCATGAAAAAGATATTTGTCTTTCTCTGTAGTTTTGCGGCGGCGCTTGCCGCGCAGGCCAAGGTGGTGACCAAGCTTGTGCCTTACGAGCAGGGAGGCGTGAAACTCGAGGGCTTCCTCGCCTACGATGATGAAAAGACCACCCAGGGCAAACTGCCCGGCGTGCTCGTCGTGCACGAATGGTGGGGGCTCAACGACTATGCGAAGCACCGCGCCGTCATGCTGGCCGAGCTCGGTTACGTGGCCTTCGCGGTGGACATGTACGGTGGCGGCACCAGCACGACTGATCCCGCGAAAGCGAGCGAACTCTCCAGTCAGTTTTACGGCAAGCCGCTCATGGCGGAACGCGCGCGGGCCGGCCTCGACCAGCTTCTGGCCACCGGTCTCGTCGATGAAACAAAAGTCGCCGCCATCGGCTACTGTTTCGGCGGCGCTGTCTGCCAGGTGCTCGCCTATAGTGGAGCGCCGCTCGCCGGTATCGTGAGTTTCCATGGTTCGCTCGTACCCGCGCCGGCCGGCGCCTCGAACAAGGCGAAATTCCTCATCTGTCACGGCGCACTCGATCCTTTTTCAAAACCGGAAGCCATCGCCGCCTTCAAAAAATCCATGGATGACGGCGGCTTCGATTACCAGTTCATCAGCTATGCCGGCGCCCTGCATGCCTTCACCAATCCCGATGCTACCGAGCTCGGCCGGAAAAACGGACTGCCCATCGCTTACAACGCCGCCGCCGACCACCGTTCGTGGCAGCACATGCGCGTGTTCTTCGACGAGCTGTTCGGCACCGCGAAATAATTTTAACACGGTGAGCAAGGAGGTCCGATCCTTTAAGGGTTTTTCTTCTCGGTGAACTCCGTGCTCTCCGTGTTCAACTAAAGCATCCGGTATCGCCCATCGCGTGTGCGCACGCGGATGCGGGCGCCGAACGCGTGACTGAGCACGGACGAGGTCACGACACGTTCCTTCGGTCCGGCGGCCACGACCGCGCCCGTGCGCAGCACAAGGGCATGCGTGAAGGCCGGGGTGATTTCCTCCACGTGATGCGTCACGAGCACAAGCGCCGGCGCGCCAGGCCGGCTAGCAAGGTCGTCGATAAATTTCAAAAACTGTTCGCGCGCGACCGGGTCGAGCCCGGCGCAAGGCTCGTCGAGAATGAGCAGCCGCGGCTTGGCCATGAGTGCGCGCCCGATGAGCACGCGCTGGCGCTCGCCTTGCGAAAGAAACATCCACTCGCGCTCCGCGAGTGGGGCGGCGTCCACGCGCCGCAGGATGCGCCTGGCCGCGGCGCGGTCGGCGCGGGTGGTTTTTGCCCACAGATCGAGCTGCGCGAATTTTCCGCTCAGCACGGTTTCGAGCGCGGGCTCGGCCGGCGGCACGTGCGGCTGCAGCGCGCTCGTCACCAGCCCGATGTGCAGGCGCAGGTCGCGCCAGTCGGTCTCGCCATAAATCTTCCCGAACACGGCGACCTGGCCCGCGGTGGGCGGCAGGTACCCGGTGAGTGCGCGCAAGAGCGAGGTTTTGCCGCTGCCGTTCGCGCCGAGCACGACCCAATGTTGGCCGCGTTCCACCCGCCAGTTTACGTCGCGCAGAATGCGTGTGCGGCCGCGCTCGATGGAGAGCCGCGAGACCTCGAGGATGGGTGCGCGTGAAACCGGCATCTGCGCAGCGTGAACGAAGCCGCGGTGCGCGGTCAACCGCCTTGAACATTCAACGTCCAACATTCAACGTTCAAGTCAGATACACTTCCGCATCTTACGTCTTAACGGATTTAGTGTTTATTGGATGTTGGGCGTTGGACGTTCAATGTTGGATGTTCGAGGCGCAACGCGCCGCGCGTCTTGCGCGTTGCAAGCCGCTCCGTGCAAGTTGCAGTCATGGATAAAAACTTTTCCCGAACTTTTCCCGCGGGGCCGGAACCAAGGCGGTAACCTCAAAGAAAGGATTATCATGAAAACGACTCGTTGTCTCATTATTGCGCTACTCGCGGCCAGCCCTGTAGCATTTGCCCAGGTCTCCGGCAACTTGAACGCCGCGGGTGGCGTGACCAACCGCGTTTTACCCCCAACACAACCCCCGGCTGGTGCCGGTGCCAACGCCACGGGTGCGGCCGGCGTCAATGCCGACCGACCGCTGCCCGCCGATACAAACGCGGCGGCCAACGCTGACGCCACGGCCCAGATCCAGGGTCCGAACGCCCAAGCCAGCGGCGCGGCATCCGTCGCGACCGCGCTCAACCCGTCCAATACGATACGCGATATTCAATCCACGGCTTTTGATGCGCGCAAATCGCTCTTGAACGAAGTGGACGATCGGATGGATGCGGGCAAAAAACTGGTAAGCTCGCTCAAGCGCGATCCAAGGGCGCTCAATGCCGACGTGCGCACCCAATTCAAGTCCGCGCTCGATGACGTCGACGCCAAGGAAAAGATCCTCAAGCGCAGCCTGAAAGAAGCCCGCGCTACCAGCAGCGCCGACGCGTGGACGGTGGCGCAAGGCACCCTGGCGGCTGACTACGAGGCTTATGCCACCGCCGTGGCGGCCCTGAACGCGATGTTCTAAGGTAAAATCGCGCGCGGTGCCATCCGCACCGGGTTTCAACTCCGGAGGCCATGCGCCTCCGGAGTTTTTTGTATGGGTTAACTTATAGTTGACGCATACTTGTGCGCGGAACTCCGTTGCGCTTGCCCTTTATGGGGCCGCGACTAGAAATCGAACCGGTTCCCATGCCAGGAGAATTCTACATTGATACACAACATGGAGTAGTCTGTGCAAAGGCGACGGGCGTAATTAGCCGTGCCGATGTGTTGGATTTCAGGGCTCAGTTATTGTGCCACCCCGACTTTCGTCCGGAGCTTAACCAGCTGGTGGATTACCGTGAGATTACAAAGCTGGAATTGTCTAGCGCCGAGGTGAAAGATTTGGCGAGGCATGCGCTGTTTAGCGCAGATTCCAAGCGGGTATTCGTCGTGGCTTCCGATCTCCAGTTCGGTCTTATCCGGATGTTTGGGGCGTATCGGGAGATCGTCGGCGACCAGCAGGTCATGGTTTGCAGAACGATGGCCGAAGCCCTGTCATTTCTTTCGCTTCTCGCAGAGCCTAATCCGAAGTCGTTCAAGCGGTTCACTGTTCCCAAGAATGAGGACTGAGCGGGCGGCGCGAAGCGCCGACGTGCTTGCGCGTGGAACCTTGCCGCGTTTAGTTCGCGGGATGGCTACTGATGCTTACGCCGAGTTAACCGCCAAGCTGCAACGCGCGCACTTGCTCGGCACGGTGGACAGCCTGCTCGGCTGGGACGAGCAGGTGAACCTGCCGCCGGACAGCGCCACCCTCCGCGCCGAACAGATGGCGCTCCTGGCCGAGTTGAGTCACGCCGCCGCGAGCGACACGCGCATCGGCGAGTTGCTGGGCCAGCTCGAGGCGCAGCGCGAGGCGATGAATGACGACCAGCGCGTCGTGTTGCACCATGCGCGGCGCGATTACGACCGCGTGACGAAGCTGCCGGCGGATTTTGTGCGCGAAAAGGCGGCGCACAGCAGCCGCGCCTACCACGCATGGGCCGAGGCCAGGGCGAAGTCGGACTTTGCGGCCTACGCGCCGTTTTTGGAGAAGCACCTCGCGCTCGCGCAGCGCGAAGCCGAGCTGCTCGGTTATGGCGGGGCGCCGTATGACTATCACATCGACAAGCACGACCCGGGCCTGACGGCGGCAGCCATCGGGCGGCTGTTCACCGCATTGAAGGCTGAACTCGGGCCGCTCGTCCGCGCCATCACGTCGTCGCCGGTGAAGGCGCGCCCGGATATTTTCCGCGGTTTCCCCGTCGAGCAGCAGCGGGAGTTCCTGCGCGGGGTGACGGAACGGCTTGGCTTCGACTACCGGCACGGGCGCATCGACGTGTCGCTGCATCCCTTCTGCTCGGGCAGCGGTGCGGACATCCGCATGACGACGCGCTTCGACGGGGACAACCCGCTCGACTCGCTCTTCAGCTCGATCCATGAGACCGGCCACGGGCTTTACGAGCAGGGTTTGCCGTCTGCCCACCACGCGACGGCGCTTGGCCAGGCCGCAGGCATGGGTGTGCATGAGTCGCAGAGCCGCCTGTGGGAAAACCAGGTCGCGCGCAGCCGGGCATTCTGGAAATTCTTCGAGCCGCGCTTCCGCGAAAAATTTCCCGCGCAGACGAGCGCCATCTCGTCGGACGATCTCTATCTCGCCATCAACGCCGTGGAGCCGACGCTCATCCGCGTCGATGCCGACGAAGTGACCTACAATTTGCACATTGTGCTGCGCTTCGAGCTGGAGAAGAAACTCTTCACCGGCGAACTGGCCGTGCGCGACCTGCCGGCGGCGTGGCGGGCAGCGGCGGGCGAGTTGCTCGGCCTTGAGCCGGCGGACGACCGCGAGGGCGTGTTGCAGGACGTGCACTGGAGCGGCGGGGCGTTCGGATATTTCCCGAGCTATTGCCTCGGTAACATGCTGGCGGCGCAGTTGTGGTCCACGGCGCAGCGCGCTCTGCCGGGCATCGCGGAGGATTTCGCCCGCGGCGAATTTGGCCGGCTGCTCGGCTGGCTGCGCGCCAACGTGCATTCCCAGGGCAAGCGTTACGACCTGCTCGCGCTCACCCGGCGCGTGACCGGCGAGGAGCTGTCGCCAAAGTTCCTGGTACAGTATTTGCGCGAGCGCTACGGGGCGCTGTATTTAGGGTAACCACGAAGGGCACAAAGAAATGACGAATACCGAATGGCGAGTGACGAATGATTTGTGCTAAATAATCATTTCCCAATGCGCCATTCCTATCGTCAGACTTTTACCGCGGAGGTCGCAGAGAGCGCAGAGCTCGATTTAAAAAGACTTGGATTGTTTCTCTGTGACCTCTGCGTCCTCTGTGTTCAAACATGACTTTAATCGACACCCACACGCACCTCGACTCGTACGCCCGGCGGGGAGATCTGCCGGCGGTATTGGAACGTGCGCGAACTGCAGGGGTGACCGCGATGGTCGCGATCGGCACGGAACCGGATGACTGGACGTTGCACCGCGATCTTGCGCGGGAGCATGCGGGCACGGTGTATTTTTCGGTCGGGCTGCATCCGTGCTGCGTGGCCGAGGGTTGGGCGCAGGCGGTGGCGCAGATCGAGGCGTTTTGGGGCTCGGGTGCGTCGCCGCAGCCGGTGGCGCTGGGCGAATGCGGGCTCGACCGGTTTCATTTGCCGAAGGAGGCGATGGAAGCGGGAAAAGTTTTTGCGTGGCAGCGCGCGGCATTCGCGGCGCAGCTCGAAATTGCGAAACGGCTCAACTGTCCGCTCGTGGTGCATTCACGCGGCGCCTTTCGCGAATGCCTGGAAATGATCGATGCGAGCGGCCTCGACTGGGCGAGGGTGGTGTTTCACTGCTTTTCCGAGGGTGCGGCGGAAATGGCCGAGCTCGATCGCCGCGGCGGGCGAGGGTCGATCACGGGTATTCTCACCTACAAAAATGCCGATGCGGTGCGCGCGGCGGCGAAGGCGCAGGGACTGGGGCGGTTGATGATCGAGACCGATGCGCCGTATCTCACGCCGATGCCGCACCGTGGAAAACCGAACGAGCCGGCATTTTTGCGGCATACGGCGGAATACGCCGCGGAATTTTTCGGCGTGACCCTCGACGAACTGGCCGCGACCACCACTGCAAACGCGAAGGCGTTTTTTGGGATCTAATTTAAGCGCGAAGACGCAAAGGTGCTAAGGATAGATCCATAATTCTAACCGATCTAAATATAAAAACCATTTTAACAGAAGGTAACAAAGGCAACGAAGCGCCTAATGCCAGTTCGCGTCAGATTTCCAAACTAACTCTGCTTTTGCCTTTGAGGGCAAAAATACCAGTAACTCTTCGTTATCTTCTACTCAAACAAACTGGGATTGAGAGCCCCTGACCGGCTTTGCGTTCTTTGCGCTTAAAGCTCAAGCCTCGTCGAACTTGCGGGCGAAGAGTGTCTCGAGTTCGCCCAACATGGGCGCGGCGTCATCGCCGGTCGCGATAAACTTGACCTTCGAATCCTTGCCGGCGGCGAGCATCATCAAGCCCATGATGCTCTTGCCGTTCACCTGCTCTTCTTCTTTTTCAACAAAGACGTCGCATTTGTACCGATTGGTGATGCGCACGATCATGGCTGCAGGGCGGGCGTGGATACCCATTTTATTTTGCACCAAAAGCTCTTTAATAAGCGGTTGCAGGGCAGAAGTAGTGTCGCTCTTTTCCATCAGTAAAAAATTAGTCAGCGAGGGTTCATAGGGTGGGCGCGGCTTGCAACCTAAAAACTCCCGGCTCACGCTCGCGCCCATATCAATGATGAAGTTAGCTATAATTGTGCCGTGTCGATTGGAATCCACACGATTTCCGCGCAAACTTCTGCATTCGATTCGTGGCCAGCCGTTGTTGCGGTGGGTGGCGGAGCGAATTGCGGCGCAAGTGCCGGAGCTGCCGCTATTTTTCGCGGTGGACGATGAGCGGCTGCGCGCGCCGCTGGCAGGTTTCCAGACCATCATGACCAGTCCGGCGCACGTGAGCGGCACGGATCGCCTGGCGGAGGCCAATCGCACGGTGCAGGCCGAGCGCGTCATCAACATCCAGGCCGACGAGCCGCTCGTCACGGGCGCGCAAATCCGCGCACTGGTGCAACTTATCTCGGGCGAGGCGCCGATGGCGACGCTGGCCACGCCGTTCAAACGCGCGGCGGATTTTGCCAATCCGAACCAGGTGAAGGTGATTTTCGGCCACGACGGGCGGGCGATGGCTTTTTCGCGCTCCCCGCTGCCTTTTGCCCGCGAACGTGGCGGTGTGGTGGACGACACATGGGTGGCGGCCAACCCGTGTTACAAGCATCTTGGGCTTTATGCCTACCACTCCCGATTGCTGGAAAAGTTTCCCTCATTACCGCCGGGCCGCTACGAATCGATCGAAAAACTCGAGCAACTTCGCGTGCTCGAAGCCGGCTATGACATCATGGTTGGAGTGACCAACGACCCGAGTATCGGCGTGGACACGCTGGAAGACGCGGTGAAGTTTGAGGAATCGCTAGGGTAGGGCGCGTTGCCCTCAACGCGCCGCGGCCCACTCGGCCTTCTTCGCCAAGGCTTCGAAGGCCACGAGTGACTTGCGCCCTCCGTAGCTTTTAGCGAAGGAGGGGGAGCGAGCCCTACCAACGCTATCGCGTCGTCCGCCGCAGAACGGCGCTCAAATATTCCCCGCCTTGCGCGCCTCGACCATTTTATAGAAATCGACGAAGAGCGGGTCGGCGTCGTTGGGGCCGGGCGCGGCCTCGGGGTGGTATTGCACGCAGAAGACCGGCAGTGTCTGGTGGCGCAGGCCTTCGACCGTCTGGTCGTTGAGATTGATCTCGGTGACTTTCGCGCCGCGGTTCGCGATGGATTTCGGGTCGGTGGCGAAGCCGTGGTTCTGCGCGGTGATGGAGACCTTGCCGGTCTCGAGGTTTTTCACCGGCTGGTTGCCGCCGCGGTGGCCGAACTTGAGCTTGAAGGTCGTGCCGCCGAGCGCGTGCGTGATCATCTGGTGGCCGAGGCAGATGCCGAAGGTCGGATAGTCGGGCAGGAGCGCGGTGACGGTTTTATGGATATAGGGCAACGCGGCCGGGTCACCGGGGCCGTTGGAAAGAAAAACGCAGTCGGGCTTTTGCTCGCGCACCTGCTCGGCGGTGGCCAGGGCCGGGAAGATCTGCACTTCGAAGCCGTGGCGCACAAGCTTGCGGTAAATGGAGTACTTCGCGCCGTAATCGAAGGCGGCGACGCGGAATTTTTTCGCGGGCACGCCGGGCGCGTTCATCGTGGTGCCAACCGGGAAATATTGGGCGTTGTGGTTCGCCGGGTCGTCGGCGCCCCAGATGTACGGCTGCTTGCACGTGACATCCTTCACGTAGTCGGTGCCGGCCATGTCCCGCCAGGCGCGGGCGCGGCGCACGGCTTCGTCGTCGGCGATGGGCAGGGTGCTGAGGCAGCACTTCATCGCGCCGGCGACGCGGAGCTTCTTGGTGAGCGCTCGCGTGTCCACCTCGCTGATGCCGGGGATGCCGTATTTTTTGAGGTAATCGCCGAGGGAGAGTTGCGCGCGCCAGTTGCTAACGACGGGCGAGAGCTCGCGCACGACGAAGCCGGAGCATTTCGGTACGCTGGATTCGGCGTCGCCGTCATTCACGCCATAGTTGCCGATCTGCACGGCGGTCATGGTGATGATCTGGCCGAAATAGGAAGGATCGGTGAGGATCTCCTGATAACCGGTCATCGACGTGTTGAACACGCATTCGCCGGCGATGGTGGCATCGGCGCCAAAGGCGAGGCCCCGGAAAACAGATCCGTCTTCGAGGGCAAGGACTGCAGGCTTGGACTGAGGCATCAAAGCCTGACAAAAAGGCGTCCGGTGGTGCGTGCCAAGGGGAAACGCACGCCTTAAAAGTTAAAGCCGTGGTTGGGCTTCGCTTACCGTGGTGAATACGGGCGGCAAGGCTTCTTCCGCCGGCGCTGCAACGGCTTCAACCTCAGTCGAGGCGCGCCGTTGCCGGCGATGCTTGATCGCTTTTTCGGCGCGGCGGTCCAGCCAGCGGATCAGGCCAAAACGTGGCCGGGGGCTGACAAATTCCTTGGCATCAATCTGCTGGCCCTGGCGATAGAGACTTTCCGGGTCAACGTAAGTGCCGAAAATCAAATCCGGCAAAGGCAGGGCGAACACGCCGGAAATCGCCTCGTTGCAGCGGATATCCGCATGGTGCCGCAGATGGAAGGCATAAGCTTTGCGCCAAAAGCGACCTTGTGTGGGGTGACTGACCAGACGGTCCCAGGTTGCCTGCGGCCAGTGTTCCACCGCGTGGATCAACTCGTAGAGCATCAGCGACCAGGTCAGCGCGAGGAAGCCACCGAGAAAAACCGGGGCGTGCGGCAGCAGCCATTGGACCGGGGCAAAAAGGCAGCTGCCCAGCAGGGCAAACGTCACCAGCGTGTACCACGGAAAAAACGAGGCTTCGTACTGTTTCTCATCGACGATCGGGTAGCGGTTTTCCACCAGGCAGGGCATCGCCGGCTTGCCCTTTTTTGCCTTCTGGTAACCGACGCGGGTCAGTGCGTGGTGCAGCGTGTGTTGCTTGTAGAAGTGGCTCAGGAAGGGAAGCAGCGGGGCATGGAGCACATAGCGGTGAAAGAAAAATTCAACAAACGCATTGATGCAGTGCACCAACAGGAAAACGACCAGCAGCGAACCCCAGCTGGCGGAGAGCTGGGCGTGCCAGACTCCGGGTGCGATCAGCGCCAGGGCCCCGAACAGGACGGCGAGCGAAATTCCGATGGTGAGGAGAAAGAGTGGGACTGAAAATTTCGGCTCAGCTTTGTCGCCGTGGGAGTGGTGGGACATGGTTTTTGGCTATAAAAAAATAATCAGAAAACATACCGGGCAATAATGCCAACCTAAACCGTGTAACAAATTTGCTCCCCGCCATTGTTTTGCGTCGCGGGTTTTAGACCCGAACCACGTGATTGAACCGCGAATGAATCCTGATTTTTCCCGCGGATCCCGCGGATTGACGCGGATAAAAATTGCAGGTCGGGCTTTACGCCCGACATGTCGGGGATAAACCCCGACCTGCAAAAAGGTGCAGATCTTTTCCTTTGTCATTCCGAGCCGTGCGAGGAATCTCCCGTGCATTGATTTGAATCGGAGATTCCTCGCACGGCTCGGAATGACAGCCTGGGGTAAGGCTCCGAGTCCGCGCCATCCGCGGAGAAAATTCGCGTCAATTCGTGTTCATTCGCGGTTTTCAAAAGAATCTCTCTTCGAAATAAAAACACGCCAGTCATTTGACATAGACTCGTTAGGCCCCTAACTGTCCCCCGAAACCCTTTCATGTCTTACCAAGAAGACCGCTCCGCCTGGCTTGAGGGCCAGGGACTTTGGCAGCACATCCCGGCATCCGACTGGCAGGATTGGACGTGGCAGCTCAAGAACCGGCTCACGACCATCGAGCAGCTCGAGCGCCACATGACGCTCACGCCCGAGGAGCGGGCGGGCTGTCTGTTTGCGAACCAGAAGCTGGCGCTCGCGATCACGCCGTATTTTTTCAACCTCATCGACCGCGACGACCCGGATTGCCCGATTCGCAAGCAGGTCATACCGCGCGAGGGCGAGATGGCCCTGGCCGCGGAGGAGAGGCTCGATTCGCTGGGCGAGGACGAGCACTCGCCCGTGCCCGGCCTGGTGCACCGCTATCCCGACCGCGTGCTGTTCCTCGTGACCGACCGCTGCGCGGCCTACTGCCGCTATTGCACGCGCAGCCGCCTCGTGAGCAACGCGCAGGACTACAATTTCCACCCCGAGTACGAGCAGGGCCTGCGCTACATCGAGGCGCATCCGGAAATCCGCGACGTGCTGCTCTCGGGCGGCGACCCGCTGCTGCTGTCGGACAAAAAACTCGACCACTTGCTCAGCCGCCTGCGCGAAATCAAGCACGTTGAGTTCATCCGCATCGGCTCGCGCATCCCGGTTTTCCTGCCGCAGCGCATCACGCCGGAGCTCTGCGAGATTTTCAAGAAGCACGGCCCGATCTGGATGAGCATCCACGTGAATCATCCCAAGGAATGCACGGCCGAGCTGCGCGACGCCTGCGAGCGCCTCAGCTTTGCCGGCGTGCCGCTGGGCAACCAGAGCGTGCTGCTCAAGGGCGTGAACGACGATGCCGACGTGATGAAGGCCCTCGTGCACCGCCTGCTGCGGATGCGCGTGCGGCCGTATTACCTGTACCAGATGGACCTCATCACCGGCGGCGCGCACTTCAAGGTCGATGTCCGCAAAGGCATCGAGATCATCCAGGCGCTCCGCGGCCACACGACCGGCTACGCAATTCCGCAATACGTCATCGACGCCCCCGGCGGCGGCGGCAAGGTGCCGGTTAACCCGGACTACGTCGAAAGCATCACCGACGACGAAGTGGTTTTCCGCAATTACGAAGGAAAGACGTTCCGTTATCCGCTCAAGAGCACGCCGCTCCTGCCGGCCGAAAAGCCGGCGGAAAAAATCGTGCAGCCCGCGGAGATGTTTACGTAAAGAGCCTCGTATGGTGGAGCGCGTCGTCCCGACGCGCTCGTTTGATTCACCACAAAGACACAAAGAACTCAAAGGGCTTGGGTTTTGTGTCCTTCGTGCCTTTGTGGTCACGGATTGATCGGGCTGAGCGCGTCAGGGACGACGCGCTCCACCTTAAGGCCAGTATTTCGGCATTCGCGGTTAAAAAACGTTTCCGCCTAAGAAAACCACCCTGTGCGCGTTAGCTTGATGATGAACACCACTCGACATCGTCGTAGCGCGCCATTTCCGGTTGCGCCAATTGGGTGGATTCGGATTTAATCGGCATACCCTATGAAGCGCGGCCTATTGTTTTTTATTTTACTGGCCCCGCTGCTCGCGGGCGCGGCTCCGGTTGACACCGGAGCGGTCGTTAACGCGATCAACGGCCTCGGGCTCGATCTCTACCGCGCACAGTCTGCTGGCGACGGAAACCTGCTGTTTTCACCGTACTCGATCCAGGATGCCCTCGCGATGACGTATGCCGGGGCCGCCGGCGACACGCGCGCCGAAATGCAGCGCGTGCTGCATTATCCCGCGGATGACACTCCGCTTCACGGCGGTTTTGCCGAGCTGGCCCGGGAACTCGCGCAAATCCAGCAAGACTCGGCGCACATTGTGGCAGGGTTTAAACCAGCAGCCCCGGCAAATCCAACAACCCCAGTAGATCCTAATGAGCCAGTTCTAGAAGCCGAAGAGGGCCCGCCCGGCCGGCACCCGAGCACACCGGTCGAACTGCACGTGGCCAACCGGCTATTTGTCCAGAACGGCTACCCGTTGCGCGCGCCGTTTCTCGCGCTGGTGAAAGATAATTACGGCGCGGAGCCTGAACCGCTCGATTTTATCAAAGCCACGGAAGAGGCGCGCTCGACCATCAACGATTGGGTGGAAAAACAAACGAAGGAAAAGATTCGCGACCTGATCCCGCCTGGCGGCGTCACAGCTACAACCCGGCTGGCCCTGGCCAACGCCATCTACCTGCATGCCGGCTGGGACGAACCCTTCGATAAAGACTGGACCAAACCGGCGGAATTTTTCGTGCATGGCGCGGAAAGCGAGATGGTGCCGACCATGAGCAACGAAGAACACGACTATGGTTACCTGCATCGCGACGGCTTCACCGCGGTCACTCTGCGCTACGTTGGGAGCGGGATCCAGTTTCTTATCCTGCTGCCCGACGCGCATGACGGCCTGCCGGCGCTAGAGCACAAACTCACACCCGAGCTGCTCGCTGAATGTGCGGCTTTGCCGCCAAGTTTCGTCGATTTGTACTTGCCGAAATTCAAGCTCGAGCCGCCATCCATGGCGCTCGGCAGCCAGCTCCAACAACTCGGCCTGAAGACCGCCTTCGATGTGCCGGCGCGCAGCGCCAATTTTGACCGCATGGCCCCGCGCAAGCCGGACGATTATCTCTACATTGGCCAGGTTTTTCACAAAGCCTTCCTCTCGCTGGATGAAGAGGGCACGGAAGCGGCGGCGGCCACGGTTGTCGTCATGATGTCGGCGGCGATGGCGATGATGGATGAAAACCGGCCCCAACCGATCGAAGTCCATGTCGACCACCCGTTCATTTTTGCCATCCAGCACGTGCCGTCGGGTGAATGCTTGTTCCTCGGCCGCGTGACCGATCCGCGTTAGGATGAGCGCCAAATGATTCAGCCGTTCATTTCTTTGTTTTTCTTTCCACCAAAAGCCTGGGGCATATGCCCTATTAAGGGTGTTATTGTTACGAATGCGTTACGGTATGAATCGCGCAAGCTGCTTATTATCAATGCATAAACTTCTTGCCGAATTTATTAATTTTTTAACGACGAAGATTGAGCGAAACGCGTGACGCCTCGTCTATCTCCGTGTAGTCAGTGTCTGTTCGAAAGAACAACATAGTTTGTAGTTATA